>Ga0187883_10000522_pt1 | contig 23778 bp, 19 predicted proteins | sample June2016WEW_20_1_2_FD_132966 | JGI IMG/M metagenome (GOLD analysis project Ga0187883, IMG submission 132966) | Peatland microbial communities from SPRUCE experiment site at the Marcell Experimental Forest, Minnesota, USA - June2016WEW_20_10 | ecosystem: Environmental > Terrestrial > Soil >...
AGCGCGAATCGACCGCCGAATCGGATTTCTTGCAGCGCGAAAGCAGCCACTTCAACCTCCACTTCGAAGGCAAGGACACCTCCGAGACCTTCCGCCGCGACCTGCTCGCCACCCTCGACTCCGAGTATGACGACTTGGTGCGCGATCTCGGCTACTCGCCCCGCAACAACATCGTTGTCACCCTCTACACGCAGCAGGCCTTCTTCGACGTTACCCGTGCGCCTACCTGGAGCGGCGCCATCAACGACGGCAAGCTGCGCATCCCGATCAGCGGCGTCCCCAGCGTCACGCCCGAGCTGGCCCGCGTTCTCAAGCATGAACTGACGCACTCTTTCGTCTCGCAGATGTCCGGCAACCGCTGCCCCACCTGGCTGAACGAAGGCATCGCCCAGATCGAAGAGGGTAAGTCGTCCGCTTCCAACGGACGCCAATTGGCTCAGCTCTTCGCCTCCGGAAATGAGATTCCCTTCAATGTGCTCGAAGGCAGTTTCATGAGCTTCTCCGCTCCCGAAGCCACCGTCGCCTACGCCGAATCGTTAGCCGCCACCGAATACATTCGGGACGCCTACGGCATGAGCGAAATCGCGCGCATCCTGGAACGCCTCTCCCAGGGCAGCTCCACCGAAGCCGCCCTGCGCGCCACTGTTCACTCCGATTACCGTCAACTCCGCGACGAAATGACGAGCACGCTAAAAGGAAGATACGGCGAATAAGTAAGTGTGGCGCGGACACTCCTGTCCGCGTGCCGCAATCTCCCAGCAACCCAACCCTAACGAGGGGAAGAACGACGGCAAACAGCCAAAACCGGGACAGAGAACACTCTGTCCAGGCTTTTTCCAGTTAATCGGCAGGCTAGCACTTCCTGATCATTGCCCCGACCCAAGCTTTGTGCTAATTTCGCCCCTCATGAAAGCGCTCCTTTCAAAACTGGGGTTCGGCTCAAAGACGGCGGGAGTTTCCGAAATCGTCCAGGCGGAAACCCCTGCGCTCCGGAGCGCTAACCTCGCGGTCGCCTATTTTTCCTCGCGCGCCGGAGGCGATCTTCACGATTTCCTGCGGGTCGGGCCGCATCGCTTCCTTTTCGGATTGCTCGACGTTGCCGGCAAGCGCGCGACCAGCGGCCCCGTGCTGCAAGCCGCGCAGGCTTGTTTCCGCTCGTCGGGCGAGCAACTCTTTGCGACTACCGAACTGAACGAATCGGACGCGATGATCGAACTGTCGCGCCGTCTGAATCTCGAGATTATGCGCGCGGCCGGAGGGGTGCGCAGTTGCCCTGCCTTCGCCGGCTGCTACAACGAGGAACTGGGCACGGTTTGCTACGTGAATGCCGGCCACACTCCCGGCCTGCTGCGGCATGACGCAAGCGTCATAGAACTCCCCGCCACCGGCCTGCCGCTCGGGCTGTTTTCGTTGGCCCCGACCGACGCCCGCACAGTCGGCCTGGGACCTAATGGTTTGCTGGCGGTGGTCTCCCGCGGAGTGGTGGAGGCCGAGTCGAAGAACGCCGAATTTGGTCTGGAGGGGGTAAAGAGCGTGATGCAGGCGGGACCTTCTTCGGCCAGAGATCTTTCCCGGAACATCCTCCAAGGCGTGCAGGACTTCATGCACATGGCTCCGAAGCACAACGACGTGACCGCACTGACGCTCACGCGAGCCGCATAGCCATGCGACCCATTCAATTGGCCTCCATGCCGCTTGCGGCGTAAAATAGAAAAACAAATTCCTCGGGTGCTGCCCAGGTTTCAAGAGAACGTTTCAAGAGAACGTTTCGAGAGAGCCCTAATGAAGAAGACCAGACTTCCCTTGCTGTTGGCGGTTGGGTTCGCGGTGTTGCTCCCCTCCCTTTCGCCGGCCGATACCGTGGTCGAAGAGATTGTCGCCCGGGTAAACAACGAAATCATCACGCGTTCGGAATACATCCACAGCCGCGATCAGCTCAAGCAAGAAGTTCAGCAGCAGGACCCGGTCAACGCCGACCGCATTTTCGCCGAAAAGCAACGCGACGTTCTGCGCGATCTGATTGACCAGCAACTCCTGCTGCAAAAAGGCAAGGATCTCGGCATCACCGGCGACACTGAGCTCATCAAGCGCCTCGATGAAATGCGCAAGCAGATGAACCTCGAAACCATGGAAGACCTGGAGAAGGCGGCAGAGGCGCAGGGAGCTTCGTATGAGGACTTCAAGCAGACCATGCGCAACCAGATCATCACGCAGCGGGTGATTGGGCAGGAAGTGGGCTCGAAACTGGCCATGAACAAGGACGACGAGAAGAAGTTCTACGAGCAGCACCGCGCGGAGATGGAGCACCCCGAGCAGGTTCGCCTGAGCGAGATTCTGATTGCACCCAAAATGCCGGCCAAACCCGCTGCTGGCCGCGACGCGAAGCCCGAGCCGCCATCCGAGGCTGAGACGGAGGCAGCGCTGGCCGCCGCCAAGGCCAAAGCGGAGGATTTGCTCGATCAGATTCACAAGGGCGCAAAGTTTGAAGACCTGGCGAAGAAGTACTCCGACGGACCATCGGCGAAAGACGGAGGCGACCTCAGTTATTTCAAGCGCGGCACAATGCCGAAAGAACTGGACGATAAGGTCTTCGCGTTGAAATCCGGTGAAGTTTCGGATGTGATTCGCACCAAGCAGGGTTACGTGATCCTGCTGGCAGCCGAGCATGAGATGGCGGGCATTCCCACCCTGAAGGAAGCTGAGCCGCGCATTCAGGATGCGTTGTACATGCAGAAACTACAGCCCGCACTGCGCGCCTATCTGACCACGCTGCGCGAACAAGCGTACATTGACTACAAAACCGGTTATATCGACACCGGCGCGAGCACAAAGCAAACCAAGCCCGTCGAGACCGCGGACAAAGAAGCCGGCTCGAAGAAGCTGAAAAAGAAGAAGCTCGGCGTGTTCTAAGCTGGAACTGGTCTTATAAGTGGCTTTGGGCAGGTTGTTGGTAAGGGCACGACTGCAACCGGCTGCGGAAGAACTCAGGTTTCGCTCATGAAAGAGTTTTTTATCTCCGAATGTTCCCAACAGGAAAACAAGGTCATCACCTCCAGCTTCGTGGTGGCGTCGAAGCAGGTGAAAGCAAAGAAAAATGGCGAGCCTTACCTGGCATTGACCCTGGCGGATCGCACCGGCCAGATCGAAGCCAAAATGTGGGACAACGTCGAAGAATTCATCCACGCCTTCGAGCCGGACGACTTTCTCAAGGTCAAGGGGCTCATCAACAAGTATAAGAATCGTTTTCAGCTCACCGTTCACAAGCTGCGCCGCATGGAAGAAGCTGAGATCGACTTCACCGACTACCTGCCCAAGACCACCAAGGACATCGGCGAACTCTGGCGAACGCTCACCGAGTTTGTGGCCACGTTCCAGAATCCGCACCTCAAGTCGCTGGTGGAACTGTTCATGGCGGACGCGGAAATTGCCGAACGTTACCGCAATGCCCCGGCGGCCAAGACCCTTCATCATGCCTACATCGGCGGATTGCTCGATCACGTCGTGTCGCTGTTCCGCTCCTGCGATCTCATGTGCCAGAACTATCCACAAGTCAATCGCGACCTGCTGCTAACGGGAGCGTTCCTGCATGACGTCGGCAAGGTGCAGGAACTGACCTACAACCGTGCGTTTTCCTACACCACACGCGGCCAGTTGCTCGGGCACATGATCATCGAACTGGAGATGCTCCAGGCCAAGCTCGCACAGCTGCCTGACTTTCCCGCGGAACTGAAAACTCTGCTCGAACATTTGATCATCAGCCATCACGGGCAGTACGACTTCGGATCGCCCAAGCTGCCGATGTTTCCCGAGGCGCTCATGCTGCACTATCTCGACGATCTGGATTCCAAGATGGAAGCGATGCGCGCCCACTTCGAGCGCGAGGCTGAACTCGAAGGACCGTGGACCAGCTATAACGCGTCGCTGGGGCGCCCGCTGTTCGATTCGAGGAAATTTATGCAAGGCGAGAAAGCGGCGGCGAAAACCAGCGTGGATGATTCCGGCGCGCCGCCGGTCACGCCCGAACCACCGGAGCGCCCAACTTCCGCAACGCCAGTGCTGGACCTGTTCAGCGAACAGGAAACGTAAAAGCTGGAGTTCGCCGCTTCACGGCGAATCGTCCCGTTGCGTCAGATATGGATTTCTCACGTTTCACCACCATCAGTTTTGACTGCTACGGCACGTTGATTGACTGGGAGTCGGGGATTTTGCCCACCCTGCGGACCGTGCTCGCGAACCATGGTCTGGCGAATCATGGCCAAAGTCTGCCCGACGCCGGCATCCTTGAACTCTATGGGGAATTTGAAGCGCAGGCGGAAAGCGGCCCGTACCAAAGCTACCGGGATGTGCTGCAATCGGTGGTGCGGGGGTTTGCCGATCGCTTCCATTTCGAGGCCAGTTCCGCCGAAATCCGCTCGCTGCACGAATCCGTCCCGGCGTGGCCGCCTTTTCCGGATACAGTGCCTGCGCTGCGCGAGCTTCAGAAGCGCTACCGGCTCGTCGTAATTTCAAACATTGACGACGATCTATTTGCGGAGACGCGCAAGCGCCTCGGCGTGGAATTCGATGGCGTGATCACGGCGGAACAGGCGAGAAGCTACAAACCTTCCGTCAATAATTTTCAGATGGCTTTACGCACGCTTGCGATTTCCGCGGACCGGCTGCTGCACGCCGCGCAGAGCGTCTATCACGATGTAGTACCAGCCCGGTCGCTGGGGATATCGACGGTGTGGGTGAACCGGAAGTCGGCTCGTCCCGGGATTGGCGCGGTTCGAGCCTCCGCGGTACCAGCCTCAGAAAAGCGAGCGGACCTGGAAGTTCCCGATCTTGCCGGCCTTGCCGCGGCGGCTTTGAAACGTGCGCGAGACTGACACTCTTACATCGGGACCGGCATTGCAAGAATCTTCTTCTGTATGGCGACCGTGACCAGTTGGGCCTTGTTGTGAATGTCGAGTTTGCGCATCAAGTTGAACTTATGCGCTTCCACCGTCTTGGCGCTGACTCCGAGAATCGCCGCCGCTTTCTTCACGGTATTGCCCTCGGCGAGCAACTTCATCACTTCGCGCTCGCGCAGGGTCAGGGTACTTCTCCGCAGCGGCACCCGCACGTCCTGGCTTCGCAGGGTCGCCTCGTCCTTCAATTTGGTCTGGATCTGCGGACTCAATGCCTGTTCGCCGCGATGCACTTCGCGTAGCGACCTCAGCAAAAGCGGCCCGGGAGTATTTTTCAGCAGGTACCCGCTAGCGCCCGAACGCAGAGCTTGTTGCACATACTCCTGATCCTCATGCATGGTCAGATACACGATCCGGGTGCCGTGGCAATGTTCTTCGATGAGTCGTCCGGCTTCGAACGATGACATGCCGGGCATGCTGATATCGAGCAGCACCAGGTCGGGGCGGTGCTTCAGGACCAACTTGAGCGCCCCGGCGGCGTCGCCCGCTTCGCCCACAACGGCAAAGTCGGGAGCGTCCTCCAGCAGCCGACGCACACCGTAGCGCACCATTTCGTGATCGTCGGCGATCACACAACGGATGCGCCCAGCAACTTCCGCCTGAAACACTGCAGCCTTGGTGGTCAACATGAAAACAATCCTCGCGTACTCTGACGTAGTGGACGCGAATGGAACCCGGGTCCTCCGGCATTACCGGCGCAAAACGCCAAGTTTCCATTGTACCTGCATACGGGACGCCTTCGCCAAAAACGGCTGGCGAAAAATCAAACAGAGCTGAACCTTTCTTATTCATTTACAATGCCTCTTCCACATGCTGCGCTACTTCACTTCCGGAGAATCCCACGGCGAGGCTCTGGTTGCGTTCCTTTCCGGTCTGCCCGCCGGGCTGGCAGTGGATCAGGCATTTGTGGACCGCGAACTGTGGCGGCGCCAGCAGGGCTTTGGACGCGGCGGGCGCATGAAGATCGAAACCGACCGGGCGCACTTTCTCTCGGGGGTGCATCACGGCAAGACGATCGGCTCTCCGATCTCGGTGCTGCTCGAGAATCGCGACTGGCAAAATTGGGAAGAGTCGCTGCCGGTGGAAACGGGTGATCCCGAGAAACACAAGCGCGTGGCGTCGCCGCGTCCGGGCCATGCCGACCTTGCCGGAGCTTTGAAGTACGATTTCACCGAAGCCCGCTATGTTCTGGAGCGCGCGTCGGCCCGGGAATCGGCGGCACGGGTCGCGATTGGCGCGCTCGCCAAGCTACTGCTGCGCGAATTGGGCGTGGAAGTTCTGAGCCACGTGATTGCGGTGGGCTCGGTTTCGATTGCGGACCGGGAAATTGCTTGGGAGCGAATCGAGCCACTGTCCCGCAAGAACGAAGTGCTGCTGGCTTGCGCCGACGCCGATGCCGAACAGCGCATGAAAGAAGAAGTGGATAAGGTTTTGCGCGCGGGTGATTCGGTGGGTGGAGTGTTCGAGGTGGTGGCGCACAATGTTCCGCCCGGTCTCGGCAGTTACGTGCAATGGGACGAGCGACTGGATGCGCTGTTGGCCGCGGCGGTCATGTCGTTGCAGGCGGTGAAGGCGGTTGAGATTGGAAACGGGATCCAAGCGGCACATTCGCCTGGGTCAGCCGTGCACGACGAAATCGGTTATCAGAGCGACACGGGATTTGCGGGCTTCACGCGCACGCGCAACAATGCCGGAGGTCTCGAGGGGGGCGTTTCCAACGGACAGGAGATCCGGGTTCGCGGCTATCTGAAACCGATCTCCACGCTGCGGCGTCCGTTGCAGTCGGTGGATTTCGCGACGCGCGAGCCCGTGAAAGCGGCCTACGAGCGCTCGGATGTATGCGTGGTACCCGCCGCCGGCGTTGCCGCCGAGGCCATGGTCGCGCTTACCTTGGCGCGCTGCGCGCTCGAGAAATTCGGCGGCGACTCGATGAAAGAAACGAAACGAAATTTTCAAGGTTATCTGGAACAACTGAAGAACTACTGATCCGAAATTAGTATTCGAAAATTAGTAATACGAAAATGATTTACCCAATTGTAAAATTTGGCGATCCGGTCCTGGAAAAATCTTCCGCAGAGGTGACCAGCTTTGACGACGGGCTCAAGAAGCTGGTGGAAGACATGTTTGAGTCGATGTACGCGGCTCGCGGCGTCGGCCTGGCGGCTCCACAGATCGGCATTTCGCAACGCATTGCGGTCGTGGATGTGACCTTCAAGGAAGACCCCGGCGCCAAGCTGGTGCTGATCAACCCGGTAATCATCAACAAAGAAGGACGGCAGCGAAGCAGCGAAGGCTGCCTGAGCATTCCCGAATTTCGCGAGGACGTCACGCGTGCCAAGACTGTGACGATACGCGCGCAGGATCTGACTGGCAAGTTTTTCGAGCACACCGGAGAAGAGCTGCTGGCGCGGGCCTTCCTGCATGAGACCGATCACTTGAACGGCAAGCTTTACATCTCACACGTCAGCGCGCTGAAGCGCGACCTGATCAAGCGCAAGATCAAGAAAATGGTGAAGGCGGGAGAGTGGTAGCGACTCCTTTTCATGAATTGTCATCCCGAGCGAAGCGAGGGATCTGTAGTTCGCCCGCAAGATGCAGATCCCTCGCTTCGCTCGGGATGACAAAGTCTGGTGAGAATTGATAGCCGTCTACACACTATGACTCTAGTTTTTTGCGGCACTCCTAGATTCGCTGTCCCGACTCTGGAGAGATTGGTCGAGGCTGGCCATTCCGTGCCGCTGGTGGTGACGCAACCCGACCGGCCACGAGGGCGAGGGATGGAAGTGGCCGTTTCTCCGGTGAAAGATGCGGCAATTTGCCTGGGCATTGCCGTTGTGCAACCCGCCAGCATCAAGAACAACGCCGAATTCCGCGACCAGTTGGCGGCGATTGGTCCAGACGCGATCATCGTTGTCGGCTACGGCCGCATCATTCCGCAGTGGATGATTGATCTTCCCCGGCTCGGAAATCTGAACTTGCATGCGTCTCTGTTGCCAAAGTATCGCGGCGCAGCGCCGATCCAGTGGGCGATCGCCAACGGTGAATCCGTCACGGGAGTTACCACCATGCGCATCGATGCTGGGCTCGACACGGGAGACATACTCATGCAGCGCGAAATTCCGATTGCTTCGGAAGATACGGCTGAAACGCTGGGACCGAAGCTGGCGTCCATCGGTGCGGATTTGGTGGTTGAGACCCTGCGCGGACTTGAGAGTGGCCAAGTTCGCCCGACTCCGCAGGATCATTCGCGAGCTACGCTCGCTCCGATTCTGAAAAAAGAAGATGGCCGCATGGACTTCGCTCGAAGCGCGAGAGACTTGTTCAACCGCCTGCGCGGGTTTCAGCCGTGGCCCGGGGCGTTCACGACCTTTAAGGGTAAAACGCTGCAAGTGCACCGCGCTCAACCCTTGCAAGATGCGGTTAAGTTGACGCCTAGACAAATCGTAGTCGAGGGAACACGCCTGTTCGTTGGTTGCGGCAAGGACGAAGACAAAGACACCGACACGGCGCTGGAACTCCTCGAAGTTCAACTCGAAGGCAAGCGCCGCATGTCCGCGCAGGAATTCATCAACGGCTACCGGCCCAAACCCGGCGATCATCTGGGAGAGTAGGCTGGGATGGCTGTTTCTCCTGCTCGCGCCGTGGCTCTCGAAATTCTTCTGCGGGTGGAGCGCGAAGAATCCTACGCCGCCGAACTGCTCCACTCGGCTCACGTCGCGAAGCTTTCCTCGCGTGATCACGGCCTCGCCACCGGACTTGTGATGGGAGTTCTGCGCTGGCGGTCTCTGCTCGACCGACGATTGGCCGCGGCATCGTCGCAGCAGCTCGAGCGACTGGACGGCGAAGTTCTGGCCGCATTGCGCCTCGGGGTGTATCAATTGCAGTTCCTGTCCAGAGTTCCGGCGCGCGCGGCGATCTTCGAAAGTGTGGAACTCGTCAAGGCTGCGCGCAAGCGTTCGGCGGCTCCGTTCGTCAATGCGGTTCTCCGGAAAATTGCCGGGGCCGGTGCGGAAGACATCTTCGCGGAAATCGGCGAGTCTCCCGACTCGATAACGCTGTCGCAGAACGCTGCTCATCCCCCGTGGCTGGTGGCACGCTGGATCGAGCACTATGGACTTGAGGCAACGCGGCAGATCTGCATTTATGATCAGACGGTGCCCGGCACGGCAATTCACATTCACGGTGATGAATCTCGGGTTGATCAATTTAATCAACCCGATGCCGAACTTGCCGCTGCAGGCGTGCAGCTCGCGCCAGGCCGACTGCTATCGGCTGCACGACGCATTCTTTCGGGCGACGTAACCGGAACGCGCGCCTATCAGGAGGGCCGGGTCTCCATTCAGGATGAAGCTTCACAACTGGTCGCGTTGCTGGTTGGTCGTGGAGAACAGATCCTTGATTGTTGTGCCGCGCCCGGAGGCAAGACTGCCTTGCTCGCCAGGCGCAACCCGCGCGCCAAAGTGTTTGCGACAGAGTTGCATCCGCACCGCGCGCGCTTGGTGCAGAACCTCAATCGCTTGCCGAACGTGCACGTCGTTGCCGCGGACGCGCGTCATTTGCCTTTTTCTCTTTCCTTCACCTTCGACCGCATTCTCGCCGACGTTCCTTGCTCCGGCACCGGCACTCTGGCCCGCAACCCCGAGATCAAGCGGCGGCTCAAAGTTGAAGACCTGCACGATCTTCAGTCGCGGCAGGTGGCCATCCTGAAGTCCGCGCTAGCCCAGCTTGCGATTGGCGGGCGGCTCGTCTATTCCACGTGTTCGCTGGAGCACGAGGAGAACGAAGCAGTGGTGGAAACTGCCCTCGATGGCGCCGCGGAATTCCGGGTCATCGATTTGAAGAGAGAACTGGAGCAGCTGCGACGGTCTGGCGAGATGTGCTGGAAGGATATTGCGTCGCTTGTCGCTGGATCCTACCTGAGAACAATTCCCGGCGTGCATCCGTGCGACGGATTCTTCGCCGCGATGATCGAACGGAGATGAGCAAACGAAAGATACTCGGATGAAAGATAAGCGAGCCGAGTATGCGGCTAGCGGACTTCGAAATTCACCGCGCTGCCCGCCGTGATTTTCTGTCCGGGCGCCGGAGTCTGGGTCACGATCATGCTCGCTGCGCTGGGCTCGGAGACCGCAACTGTCGCGGCTTGCGGCTCGCCGGGCAACGGCGGCCGAAGCACGCTGACTTTGCCGGCCTTGATGCCGGCATCCTGTAGCGCGAGCATCGCGCTGCCGAGCGGTTGTCCAGTGAGGTTCGGCATTACATAGGTTGGCGGCTCGGCGCCGTCGCTTACCAAAAGATTGATCTTTGGCGCCGCCACGCCGCTGGCATTCGCCGGCGGGCTTTGCGATATCACCTGGTCCAGCGGCGCGTCCGGCAAACTGACGTGCGCGACCGAGCCCAGACTAAGCCCGCGGCGCCGTATGTTCAACTCCGCGGCCCGCTCGCTCCCTCCCGTCACGTCGGGAATCGCCACCCGCTGCGGCCCCAGACTTTGCGCCACACGGATCGACCACCCTCGCCGCACCTTCGTTCCCGGTGGCGGCATCTGGGTCATAATTTTTCCTTCGGGAATGTCAGGACTGTAGAACTGCCGTTCGACTACTACTTGCAGGCCCGAAGCCGCGCCCGCGCGCTCCGCTTCGAGCGGACTCATGCCAACCAGTTTCGGAATGGCCACCTCGCGCCCGTGGATGGCCAACTGCATAGCCGTGAGCGCCGAAATCAACGCCACCGTCATCAGGACCAGAGCCAAAAGCAGCATGCGGAAAAACTGTCGCATTGCTGCCGATTATAGCTGCTCAGCGAAACGGTACCACTACGACGCGTTGCCTTCATGCTCTGGCAGCGCGTCGCCCTGTTCCGCCCACCTATTGCCGCACGCATGGCAGGTCCATCCCTTTTTGTACACCGGGACCGGAACGCCAGCGTACGCCGTCCAGTAAGAGATCCCCTTATTCAGTTCATCGCAGCTAGCGTCGAGCGACTGGCACCGCGGACATTTTGGCTGTTCGAAATTCCCGATGCCTTCAACGTCGAGCTTTTCGGGGATGGGCTGGTTCAGGATTTCGCTGGCCGCTTCAGCATCTTCGGCGCGAACCTTCAGTTTGATTCCACCGAGAAGATTGGAGATGAACCAATCCATGCGGATCATGTTGTCATCGACCAGGTAAGCCTGAATACCGGCGGACTCCAGGCTGCCCTTCGCCAGCAGCGCTTCTGGGAGGTCGCGGAACCTGCGCAGCGTGACGGTTTCGCTGAACTCGAACACGTCTTCACCGCGGGGTGGAGCAATCTCTATCTTGAGGCCGCGCTTCGCAACCTCCGCTTGAAACGCTTCCCGGGCGGCATCGCTCAAATCATCGCCGCTTTCGGCGATCTGACCGAGTTCCTCGTCACTCATCGCGGAGTACACACCAGCGAAGCGAACGCGCTCTTGTTCGGGAGTCGTCATTTAATCCTACCGTAAAGGGATGGGCGAAAATATTTCTCCGCGTACTCAGCGATCTCTGCGGTTAACTGTCGCCGCTCCGGAAACCACGTCAGCTAACTTGCCACACCGTGTCCAGCACCGTCCCATCGACCCACTTCACGACCGCGCACGGACGATCGCCCAACTTCGGCCGCGCCGGCTTGCCGCAAATTTTCTCGACTTCCGCCTTGATGTCCTGAATCGGACGAATGGGCAGCTTCGATCCCTGCGATGTAACTGCATCGAGCAGGTCCGTGCGCCGCGGATTGATCGCAATTCCGCGCTCGGTCGCGACCACGTCAATCATCTCGCCGGGCCCGGTCATCGTCGTAACCTCGTCCACGATCACGGGAATGCGATCGCGGAACGAGGGCACCGCAAGAATGGTGCAGCCGGAAAACAGGCAGTTCTGCCATCCGCCAATGCCGTGCAGCAAGCGCCCGTCGGAGTGCGTCACCACGTTGGCATTGAAGTTCACGTCCACTTCCGTCGCACCCAATACCACGGCGTCGACCAGCGAAGCAAAATTCCCCTTACCGTGATAGTTGTAGGAGGTGAACGGCGAAGTTGCCACATGCCGCGGATCATTCGCGATCGACCTCACGCCCTCGAGATCAAACGTCTGCCCATCCAGGATGTAATCGGTCAGCCCTTCTTGCAGCAACTCAACCAGGAATTTAGTTGACCCGCCGCGAACGAACCGCGCCTTGATTCCATCCTCTTTCATCATCTGCTTCAGATACTCGACGAATGCCAGCGCGATCCCACCCGCTCCTGCCTGGAAAGAAAATCCGTTCTTCATGATTCCCGTTATCCGCAGAAACTGCGCCACCAGCTCCGCGATCCGCAGCCGGTCGGGCGAGCGCGTAATCTGCGTCGTGCCCGAAACAATCTTCGCCGGATCGCCAATCGATTCCACCTCCACCACAAAGTCCACGTTGTTGCCCTGAATCTGCCAGGGCACGCAAGGAAAAGGCACGAGGTTATCGGTGACTACGATCACGCGGTCAGCGTAGATCGAATCCGCCAGCGCAAAGCCGAGCAACCCGCAGGCCGATTTGCCATGCGAACCATCCGCATTCCCGAAAAAATCGGCGGTCGGCGCCGCAATCACCGCGACGTCAATGTGAACGTCTCCATCCTGGATCGCCTGGTAGCGGCCGCCATGCGAGCGCAGCACCCCCATGCCGCGCATCTTCCCCTGCGTGCAGTAGTCGCCCAGCGGTCCGTTCATCGAGCCCTCGATGTGGTGGATCACGCCTTTTTCCATCAACTCGATCGCCCCCTCCTGGGAAGGGAACGACGCGCTCGGAAACCACATCAGATCCTTGACGCCGATCCTGGATGCCGCCTCCAGCGCCATCAGCGCCACTTTATCGCCGTCGCGCAGATGATGATGGTTGGAGATCACCATCCCGTCGCGCAGTCCACACTGGCGCAGCGCCGTGTCCAAATCAGCCACGCGCTTATCGCCGCTATCCGGATAATCTTTATTCGAGCAGATGATTGGCGCCGCTTTCCGTCCGCGCGGATGATATTTTCCCACGCCCGGAAAAGGAATCTGCGGCTTGCCGTTCACCATCGTCGGCACCGCGCGACCGGCGGCGTTGTTCGCCAGTTCAACTCTTTCCTTCACGCTCGCACTCACGAAATCACTCCCATCGCCTTCGCCCGCTCCACCAGTTGTAACGCCCGCTGCACCACCGGCGGATCGATCATTTTCGAACCCAGACTTACCACGGCCAATCCTTTGCTTTGCGCTTCTTCGAAAGCGGCAACCACTTTCTGCGCCTTTTCGATTTCGACCGCGGTGGGTTGAAACGCTTCGTGGATCACGCGAATCTGGCCGGGATGAATGCATCCCATGCCTTCGAATCCCGCAGCCCGTGCGGCTTCTCCCCAACGTCGCAGACCGTCCATGTCGGCGACATCGCTGAAGACCGAGTCGATCGCCTGCAGGCCCGCGGCGCGCGCTGCATTCACCACGCGCGACCGCGCATATTGCGACTCTCGCCCTTCCACGGTCTTTACCACGCCCAGATCGGCGGTATAATCCTCGATCCCAATCGTCAGCGCCGCTACATTTTCACTCGCCGTGGCGACGGCAAATGCATTCTCGATTCCCAGCGCCGACTCCAGTATCGGCATGATCCAGATCGGCCGGATAATTCCGTGGCGCGCCTTGATCTCGCCGATCATCCGATCCACTTCTCGCACCTGCTCAGGCTCCTCGACCTTCGGAATCAAGATCAGGTCCGGACTCTCACCCACCACTTCCGCCAGATCTTCGAGCCCCAGCGGCAATTGGTTAATGCGCACCATGCGCTCGCACGATCCGAAATCGACCGCCCGCAAAGTATTTCGCACCAGGATGCGGGCGGCATCTTTCTCTCCGCGATGCACCGAATCCTCCAAATCGAGAATCACGGCATCGGCCGCGTGCAATGAGGCGTTAATGTAATACTTCGGTTCAGAGCCCGGCAGATACAGACGCGATCGACGCAGCCGGTCCTTCTGCGACGGCGACGGCAGCGGATGCTGCTGCGGCAGCGAGCGTTTCCCGAGCGCGATCCCGGCGCGCCTCGCGGCCGCCTCGACGCGAGCCGCGATGACAAAAGGCAGTGCGCCCTCATCATGAATCGCAACCCGCGCGTGCTTCACTCCAAGTTCACCCAAAACTTCTCGCGTCTGATCCATGATCGCCGCGCCGTAATAGGGCGCAACCCGCGACTGCAGCGAGATCTCGACCCCGCCGCTGTCACGCCCCTCAAAAGCAACGTGCACGTCCGACCGAACTTCGTTGCCCCAATGGCCTGCCTCGCCAGAACGCGGGGACGTGGTCTCGACAGCGCTGCTCATAATTTCCTCAACTTAGGACAAAAAATCAGGGCTACTGTGATCCCCTGTGCTCCGCTGTGTCCTCTGTGGTTATCGCAGTTTCTCCAAAATCGCATCCGTCATCTGCACCGTCGAAGCCGCACCCTGACTGATCGCTTTCGGACCACCTGTAAAGCGCATCATATCGTAGGTCCGTACTTTTCCTTCACGCACCACATCCGCAATCGCCTGGCGGATGCGATTCGCCTTCTGGCCTTCGCCCACATGATCGAGCATCATCGCCGCCGAAAGAATCATCGCAATCGGATTCACAATGGGCGGATTCAGCTCAGCATACTTCGGCGCGGATCCGTGTGTCGGCTCGAATACCGCCACGTCATCCCCAATATTGCCGGACGCCGCGAATCCCAGCCCACCCACCAGACCCGCGAACGCGTCGGAAAGAATGTCGCCGAACAGATTCGAGGACACGACCACGTTGTACTCCTCCGGATTTTTGTTGAGCCACATCAATTGCGCGTCAATGTTCGTCGACCAAAGCGCAATCCCCGGATAATTGTTGGCAACTTCTTTTGCCACCTCTTCCATCATGCCCGAAGTCTCGCGCACGACATTCGGCTTCTCGCAGATCGTCACACCTTTGAACCCGCGCTTTTTCGCATATTCGAAAGCCGCGGTCACGATGCGCTGGGCCGCCTTGCGAGTGATGATGCGGCAACTGACCGCGATCTCCGGTCCGGGCACGTTGGCGAAGGCCCTGAACCTGGGATGACTGTTCAACGCAGCGCGAACGTTCTCCGGGGGATTCGTCCACTCCACGCCTGCGTACATGCCCTCTGTTCCTTGACGGAAGACGGTGGTATCGATCTTTGGTTCGTCGAAACCAGGCTCAGCGCAACCGCCATCCGCTTTCTTCCGAATGTAATTCAGCGGGTTGCCCGTGAACCCGACGCACGGCCGCATGCAGATATCGAGATTGAATTTCTGCCGCATGGTCACGATCGGCGAGTAATAGACGTAGCCCTTCCCCTGCATCTCGGGTTTAAGCTCCGCCTGCGCCGCCTTGTTCGGCTTCGAAGTTATAGCGCCAAACAGTCCCAACTTATGCTTGGTTAATAACTCGATCGTACGGTCGGGCAACGCATTACCCTCCGTACACCAGCAGTCCCATCCGATATCGGCATGAATGTACTCAGCGTCAAAGCCGACCGCCTTCAAAACCCGCAAAGACTCCGGCAAAACCTGGTTTCCTATGCCATCTCCCGGCATGGTAATAACTGTATACTTCGCCATAATGCTCCTTGGAATTTGTACCGCCGAGACGCCGAGAGAACCACAACTAAAACAAGATTGTCATCCTGAGCGAAGGACCTGCTTCTGTCTCGGCGGCCTCTGCGTCTCGGCGGTGACCAAATCTAGGCCACGCCCAACCGTCTTGCCACCAGGTTCTCCACTCCGCCGGCAATCACCAGCGACTGCGGCACGCTTCCCAGCGCCGGGAAAGCAAACGTCTCCCCACCCCAGGAGATCGTACTCGAAGTGAAATCGATATCAATTTCGTCCCCAGAAATGATCGTCTTCTGCTTCTCCGTAATCTCCCTCGCAAACTGCTCGCGCACACGCGCCACTAATTCCGGCACCTCTATGCACAAAAATCCGTTGTTAAACGCATTCCGCAGATAAGTCTGCGAGAAGCTGGCCGCAATCACCAGCGGAATGCCTTTCGCCTTCAGACACGTGACCGCCTGTTCACGGCTTGAACCCGTGCCAAAGTTGAACTGGCTGACGATCACGTCGCCCCCCTTCGTGCGCGCGGCGAACTGTGGATCGTAATTCTCCATCACTACCTTCGCCATCATTTCCGGAGTCATATCGTCGCGATATGTATAGTCCTTACCGTAAATCGCATCAGTGTTGACGTTATCCTGCGGCATGAACACCAATCGCCCCTTCACGCGTTGCGGAAAGCCCGCCAGTATTTCAACTTTCTCCGCGACACCAAACGCCGACGCCAATTCGGTGTAGTCGCGCTGCGGCGCGCGATTCGCAAATTCATGCGGCCCGCGAATGTACCCGGCAATCGCCGACGCCGCCACTACTTCCGGACTCGCCAGGTAGCACTTCGCATCGCGTGATCCCATGCGGCCCTTGAAGTTTCGATTCGTCGCCGAGATCCCGACCTCGCCTGCCTCAAGCAATCCCACGCCCAGCCCAATGCACGGGCCACAACCCGAGGGCAGCGGCTGCGCGCCCGCATCCATCAGCGTCTGCCAGATGCCCCGCTGCTCCGCTTCTTCCTGCACCCACTTACTGGCTGCGCTCAAGTAGAACTTCACGCCCGAGGCAACTTTCTGACCCTCGAGCACCTTCGCAGCCGCCGCCAGATCTTCCAGCCGCGAATTCACGCACGAAATCAGATACGCCTTCTGGATCGCAACTTTCTTATTCTCAATTTCAGCCAGCGACTGCATCGCTTGCACAGTATCGGGCCCGGACACATGCGGCGTCACTTGACCGAGATCGAGCGTAATCCGCGCCGCATAGACCGCATCCGCATCCGGCATCGTAGGATCCTTCTCCCAGCCGTCGATGTCTTTTTCCGAAAACCGCTCGACGCCAGTACCCGTCGCTTTGAGCCGCTGGTGAACGCCGCGCAAATACCGGATCGTGACTTCGTCCACCGGAAACCAGCCCACCAGCGGACCCCACTCCGTCGTCATATTCGAAATCGAAAGCCGGGCATCCATCGAGAGCGAAGCCACTCCTGGCCCCGTGAACTCGACTGCCGCGTTCAGGCATTCGTCGTGGTTATACAGCCCGCATAAAGTGATAATGATGTCCTTGCCCGTGACGCCGTCCGGCAGCTTACCTTCCAGCACGACCTGTATCGACCGCGGTATCTGCCACCAGAATTCGCCCGTGGCCCACACCGCGGCCGCATCCGTGCGAACAATCGGCGTTCCGATCGCGCCCAGCGCGCCATACATATTGGAATGCGAATCCGATGCAACCACGAACGAACCGGGAACCACATACCCGCGCTCCACCATAATCTGGTGCCCTATGCCCGACCCGGCGGGATAGAAATCCACGCCCTGCTCTTTGGCAAACGCTTCAATCGCGCCGTACTTTTTCAGGTTTGCTTCATCCTTATTCTGGATATCATGATCGAGGGCGAACGTTAGCTGGTGTGGATCTTTCACCTTCTTCGCGCCGATTCCTTTGAACTTGCTCATCACCGCCGACGTGTTGTCATGTGTCATGCAGCGGTGCGGACGAATCGACAGGAAATCCCCTGTCCGAAGCGGCCGCGCCGGCCCTTCGGTCATGTGTTTCTGCGGGATTTTTTCAACGATGGTCTGACCCATATAAAACCTCTTCTGAGGCTGCATGCCGGCCCGGTTGTGTGGTGACGGGGCTCTGCCCGTCCCCGGCGGGGCAAAGCCCCGTCACCACACGACACAAACCTCAGCTTTTCCGCTCCAACTCAAATCCCTGATACATCATCTGCCCAATGTGATGATGCAGATGCGTCGCGCATAGCAGCACCACGGCGAACCGGTCGCGCGAGTCCACACCCACTGCCGTGTATTTCTTTGACCAGTCTTCCGCCGTCTGACTATTGATCGCGCCGAGCACCATCTCAATCGCCTGATCAAATTTCCTCAACACTTCTGCCTTGGATGGCCGCGTCGCCTCCGAAAATTCCCGCGGACGATCTCGCACATAGCCCGTTCCGGCAATCTGCGCCCCGATGAAGTAATTCAAGTTGCCGGTGAGATGCAGCACAAGATGGCCAAAACTGTTTCCAAACGGAAAAGGCTTGGCCCAAAACTGCTCGTCGCTCAATGGCGCCGCCAGTTCGCGGACCACACTCGCCAGCTTCTTGTAACGTGCCGTCAGGCTTGATGCGATTGTTGCTTTCAAATCAGCCATTCTTCACTCTCAACGCCGCTTCGCTTTCGCTTTCGGCTCGGCGCCCTTCGATTGCTTTTTTTTCTTTACATCCGCCTTCATCAGCGCCATCAGTTTCGTCACCGACGCGCACTTCTCCAGATTCCAAATCGCGTCAATCAGCTTGGCCTGCGCCTTCGCCGAAAGAACGCCCTCCGCCAGCGCGCGGAATTTCTCTTCGATTTCCGCATCGCTCAGCGGATTTCGCGGATCGCCCTTCGGATAGTCGAGCTGCTTCGACAAGTTTCGCCCGTCCGTGGTCGTGATGTTCACAACTACCCGCTGCAGCGCCGGAAAAACCTTCTCGATCTCGGGATCGGCCACGACCTCAACTTTTTTCAGTTGCGCGCGAACCGTCGGGTCCATAATCTTCTTCATCTCGAATTGCGCCGGCGTCACTTGCCGGTCCACCAGCGCCGCTGCAATCACGTAGGGCAGTGAATGGTCGGCCGTCTCCTTGGTATGCGGATCGTACTTGCTCGGGTCAGATAGAATGTCAGCCGCGCGCGCCAGAGAACGAATCTGAATCTTCTCCACTTGGTCCGGATGCAGGTCGTTGTTCTTGACCAGGTCAAGCACCGCCGAAATCGGTGCGTGCGTCAGCGCCTCAGTCGGGAAAAATTTCATCCCGCACTTCGTGATTCGCCACGACTCGCCGAGTCCATCGGTCAGCAAATTCTGTTTCCACTCCGGACCGAAGCAGTGCACCAATCCTTCCTTGCCGTCGATCACGTGCTCGGGACCGCTGTAGCCCCGCTCGGCCAGCAGCGCCGCCAGCACGCCGCTCTGCGTCGCCATCGGATCGACAGTGTTCTTCATCATCGTCAGCTTGCCCGCAGTCACCGCGCCCATCGTGCAATGCCGGGAAGCTGAAATCCCGATGGCATGCTGAATCTGTTCCCAACTCAAATGCAGCGCGCGTCCCGCCACGATCGGCGAGACAAAGGCCGTCAGCGTCGCATGATGCCAGCCGCGCTCGCGGATCCCCGGAAACGCCGCTTCGCACAAACGCATCTCGAACTCGTGGCCAAGCACAAATCCAACGATCAATTCCTTGCCATCGCTCTTGGCGCGCTCGCAACACGCCATCGCGGCCGGAAAAATATCGGAGGGATGCGATGGATCCTGCTTCCAGTAAATATCGTTGTAATCCATGCAGCGGATCATCAGGGCATTCGCCAGCGACGCCGAAACTGCGTCCATCTTTTGGCCGGTGCCGATCACGGTCGCCGGCCCGCGGCCAGCAATCTCTTTCAGCACTTCGAGTGCGATGATCACGTCATGCTGCCGATATCCGCCGAGCGCGCAGCCCACCGAATCGAGCAGAAAGCGTTTGGCATGGTGCACCGCGTCTTGCGAGAGCTGCTTGTACTCAAGTCCCGCGGCCCAGCGGGACATGGTCGCGGTGATGGTTTCCTTGCTGGCGGCGGCTTCTTTGGCTGGCACTGGCTTCTCCTCAAATCAATTCATACGGGATGACAATACTGCGGTCGCACCTGGTACTTGTTTCTTGTAGACCTTGAAGAAGTACGCCGTTGATCCGAAGCTCGCCGTCGCGAAGAAGAGGAAGAACCACAGGACCTTGTGGCTGACCGGGGAAGGGTCTTCGAATAAACAAAAGGCCACCATTCCAAACCAGAGGACAATCGAAGCTGGCGCAGCGAGAATTGCCAATGGGGATACTAATATCCGCAGAAACAGGTCAGCCCTCGGTCGCGCCTCGATCTCTGAGAACCACGGAGTAAACATAAAAACCACGAAGACTCCCATCCACACAACAACCCATGACGAGTAGAGAAATAGTGTGCGAGCCTTGTTCGACCGCAGCCATTGAGACATAGTTTCACCCTGTCGTAGGTAGAGAGATGGTCGTCACGCGCTCATTTCACTTTCACATTCTTCGGATTCTTGAAGGGCAGAAACGCCATGAAATCGGCCTGATGCACAATGAACGCTTCCGTCGTACGCTTCACCAAATCGCCTTCGGCGGCGTGCGCGGCGATAATGTGGCACACTGCGTCCGGCACACCACACTCCATCGCCAGCGCGACTCCGGTAAACGGATGTCGCAATGCTTCGCCGCGCTCACTTTGCCGGCTCTTGCCGTCTGGACCGATTTCGTACTCCAGCAACTTGCCCACATCGGCCAGGATCGCACCGGCAATCACCACGTCGGCGTCGATCGGCAGTGCTCGGCCCATAAAGTTCGTCATCGCTTTCGCACTGTCGCGCGCAATATGCACCACGCAGCGCTTGTGCTCCATGAAGGTGATCGGACAATTCGGAACCAGCAGAGTAAAAGGAATTTGATTCAGGTCATCAGGCTTCAGCGAACTGCGCTCTAGCGCCTTGATCCAGGCCTGCGTCACCTGCTCCCGAAGTTTGGGATCGCTGATCCACTGAATTTCCGGCCACAGTCGTTCGACGGCCTCCCGCATGGGCAGGACCTCCCTTAGAGAACTCATTAGATTATCGGAGTCCATGTGCGAGCGTCGAGGGGACGCCGCACGCAGCCGGGCGGCTGGCGTGAACTGAAATCAAGGGATGACGACGGAGGCGCGGCAAGCCGCGCCTCTACACAGGAGACTATCGAACTTATTTGTTCGAAGCTGCCGCTGCGGCTCCCGAAGACGCGTCCTTCTCGATCGGCAGCAACTCAATGCTGCATCCCGAACCGCCGCAGCTCAACATCCCGCGGCGAACGATTTTCACCGACGACACATCCGGAAATCTCACGGGAAAATCCTTCTCGCGCAGTTGCTGGCCCGCTGAACGAAGACTTTCGTCGCCGTCAACAAACTCGGCGCGCTCGGGACGAGGCGAACTGTCGAACACGAGGTTGAACCGCGCCGAAGCCGGCTGGCTAGTAATCGCGCCGAGCTTCACCGTGCGTGCTTGCACCAGCTCGGTTGGCGCCAGCGCGATATCTTTCTCCACTGCCGCAGGATCGCCGGCTAGCTTCGCCAAGCGCGCCCGCGAATCCTGCACTTCATTAGCGCTTCCGCCCGCTGCCACGGCCAGCGCATACATATGGCGCGCCTTTTCCGGCTGGCCTTGCTTTTCGAGCACCTGCCCCAACCGGTTCGCAACTGTTCCCGACTGGCTCAAGAGCCACGCCGACGTGAGAAATTGCATCGCCGCCAGATTTTCGTCGCGATGAAATTTCGCCCATCCCATCCGCGCCCACGCCAGCGCCACCAGCCGCATCGACGAGAATGCAGACGGCCCCAGTCGATCCAACTCGCCGGAGTCGAACTGTCCTCCAATATCGTATAGAACCTGCTGCGCATCGTTCTCGGTTTGCGCCGGATCAATGTCGTTCTTCAATGCCGCCGCGAAGATATCCTGACTCGAATCCGCGCCCGCGCTGCCCGTCAGTCCCTTCATCAACTCTTGCGACTGCGCGTTTTCTCCTAGCCGCCCATACACCTGCGCCAGCGCCATCTTCGTTTCCGGATCGTCCGGAGGAATCGCGGCGGCCGCTTCCAGTTCCGTGCGCGCGTCGGCGTCACGTCCCAACTGCGCCAGCAACAAGCCGAGATTTTTGTGCGCCGCCTTCTCGTACGGAGCCGACTCCAGCTGCTTGCGATACGCCGTGATCGCCTCGTCGGTTTTCCCCGTTTGTTGCAGTTCCATCGCCAAGTCGCCGTTTGCGTGCTTATGATTCGGATCCAACTCGATCTGCTTGCGAAACGCCGCGATCGCCTCCGCATGATGGTTGGCTCCGGCGTAGGCCAGTCCCAGGTCATACCAGCCGTCTTTCAAGCTCGAATTCGGCAGACTTGAATTCGCCATATTCGGATTCGCCAGGCTCGCATCCCCGTCCAGTGCGCGCTTCAGCAGGTCGATCGCCGTGCGATAATCCTTGCTCTGTAGCGCTTTCACTCCCGCCTTGTGCAGCTCCGCGGGAGTTCCTTCCATCTTCGAAGCCGCCGTCTGCTCCCCTTGCCCCGACGGCGTCAGGATGGTGCACGACAACACCTGGTCTTGATCGCTGTGCGCTGCATTGCGAAACGATTCGTAGTCCGCGCGGCGCGCCGCCGCCAACTCATTCACTTTCACGACAAGTTTGCGTTCGCCTTCCAGAATTCCCTTGCTCAGCGAATAGGACGATGAATAGTCGCCATAATCTCGCGTCATTTTCACCGCGATCGGCGTGTGCACCGTGTAGTTGGACGGAAAATGCAAGCGGGCCCGGTAGTCCATCTCACCAGCGGGACCGATGTTCAACGGCTCCGTGCTCTTTTCCGACGCTCGAATCGCAGGCATCCCCAGCGGCGGGATCGGGCGAAAATCCACACTCGCCGCTGGCACCACAAAATACCGGTCCTGGTGCAGGTGATATTTCAAATGAAAAGGCTTGCTCGTGTCCTCGATGGAATCGAGCTGAACGTCATCGACGTCACCCGGCAAGCCCCAACTCGCGGAGAGGGCCTTCACAAAATCTTTCCACTGCGGCTGCGGAAATCGCCGAAAGCTTGCACGCATCGGCCAATCGCGATCTCCCTGGGCGGTAAACTCAAGCGCCGCATCGAGCGCGCCAAACTCGCTGAACTTGCCGTCGAGCGTGAAGCGCATGAACGTCTTGACCGGCGAATCCGCCGGCGTCCGCTGCAAACCTCCCTCGCTATCCTCCGACGCCACCACTGCTTCTTTGTTTCGCAACAGGTAAAGAATCAGCCCAAAGGGCGTCACTTCAGGAGTCGTGTCCAGCCAGGTCAGCGCGGTTCCCGTCCCCAGTCGAGCCGCTGTGATCACGTGATCGAACTGTGCCGGCGAGGGAACGTCCGCATCCAGTTTGCGGGTGCTGTCGATCAGCACCGGATAACTCTGAATTCCCTCCGCTCGCAGCATCGCGGAAAACAACGTGTGCTTGTCCTTGCAGTCGCCGTAACCATTCTGCAGAACGTCCGAGGCCGAGTGCGGTTGATAGCGCCCGATCCCGAGCGAGATGCTCACGTAACGCACATTTCGCGCGACGAAATCGTAGAGCCGTCGCGCCTTTTCTGTAGGAGTGTCCGCTCCTTTGGTGAGCTCCTCGGCTTTTTTTTGCACGCTGTCGTCCACCGTCATGCGCTCGCCCTGCAGCTTGGCATACCATTGCGCGACCTGCTTCCAGTCGGTGAAAGTCGTCAACTGCACATCCGGGCGGACGTCCTCGTCCGCCTCATCTTTATCTTTGTCGCGTTCCGGCTGGATGTCTTTCACCACCCAGGTGTAAATGCGGCGGTCTCCGGTCTCCTGAATCTCCGGCTTTCGCGTCGGCGTTTTGAGCTTCACCTCCCGCGCCTTCGGAACGTCAATCTCCAGCCGGTCTTCGTTGACCACCACCCCCTTCGGAAATGTGTGTTCGTACCAGAAGTTTCCTGCCGCCAGCGGCGTGAGAACCCGCGTCACCGTGCGGTATTCCAGCGTGTCGCCAGGCTGCAGCGCCGCCACGGAAATATGCCGCTGCCGATAGTCGCTGTACATCGGAGCTTCTTTCAGCACATCGGGAGCGAAATCCTGCGCCGTCGATTCCGGCGTCACCACCACCTGCCCATCCGGCTTGCGCACGCGGACATACTC
>Ga0187883_10000525_pt1 | contig 23719 bp, 14 predicted proteins | sample June2016WEW_20_1_2_FD_132966 | JGI IMG/M metagenome (GOLD analysis project Ga0187883, IMG submission 132966) | Peatland microbial communities from SPRUCE experiment site at the Marcell Experimental Forest, Minnesota, USA - June2016WEW_20_10 | ecosystem: Environmental > Terrestrial > Soil >...
GCCGGTCGAGGTCGAGACCGGTGAGCTTGCCCCACTGCGTCACGACGGTGTGGGTGCCGGCGCCGAGGTGGATGCCCTTGGCATCAGGCCCGCAGCCGGAGACCTTCAGTCCGCCGAGATTCTCGGCTGTGCCAACCGTGCCCGTCACTTTCAGCCAGACGGGCTGGCCGTCGACTGTCATGAGGTTGTCGCGGCAGACCCCCGGGATCTGGCCGGCGGGGTTCTCGGGTGTGAAGTGCACGCCCGGCAGGCCGATGGAGGCGATGGCGAAGGGGAGCACGATGGGTTGCTCGGAGTACCAGTTGATCGTGGCCTCTTGGCGAACGGCCTCGACCGTGAAGCGGATCACACTGCCCGTCACGGCCTTGAAGGAGACGGGCATGTCGGCCACGGCGCCTTTCTTGTCGACGTCCTTCACCGCCGGCAGGTGCACGAGGACGTTGCCGCCGTCGTTCGTCGTGATGCGCAGCGCCGTCGGCACGGAGTGCTCGCCGTCCGCCAGCACCTGCAGGTTCAGGTGGTCGAACGTCACAGGGTGGGTGAGGTTCGCCTGCATCCACGCACCCACCTGAGCTTGGGCGTCAAAGCCGGGACCCCAGAAGGTGGCTGGGTTGTTGTCAAAAGCGAAGACGGCGCGAGCATTCAGATCTCCCGGCAGGCGCTCGTTCGACCCGAGGACGGCGCCCGCGAAGACATTCGGCCCGCCGAGGATGTCGTCGATCTCGTTGTCGGGGATGAGTGCGGAGATGCGAGCGGTGCCCCCGATGGAGAACGTCCGCGCCGTCGGCAGCACGAAGCTTCGCGACATGAACAGCTCCGGGTCCGTGCGCGGCGGGATGGCGGAGACGCGGTCGCGGGTGAGCACGATGGAAAGGCGGTGGGAGAGCGAGGCCGTCCCGAGGTCGGAGAGGAGGTCGGAGGGCACCTGCATCGTTTCGAAGATGTTGACTCCGGGGATCCCCACCTCGGCGAAACCCACGCCCGAGGCGCCCGCGATGTTCCGCTGTCCCCAGCTCGTTGCGTCGATCGTGATGCGAAGCTGCGAGAAGCTGCGGGTGGGGAAGTGGACGAGTTGGCCAGCGGCCGTGCGGGAGGCGTCGGTGAGCGGGATCGTGAGGCTCTTGCCGCCGTCGAAGGTGAGCGTCACCTTCGTGACCCAGCGGTTCGGCTGCTGCAGGTATGGCTGCACGAGGTCGACGACGCTCGTCATGACAGCGTGATCGAGGGAGACCTGCAGCCACTGGCCGCCCGCCGGCGAGAAGGCGGCCGTCGTCCACGCGGTATTGAGGTTGCCGTCGAAGGCCATGTAGGGCCGGTCCTCCGGGGTGAAGGCGACCGGGTTGCCGTAGGAGGAAGCCGAGACGTAATGGGCCTCCGAGTAGGTGGCGATCGTCTCCATGGAATTCTTGGCGGTGGCGAAGATCTGCAGCGGCTGGGCCGTCGGGTCGGGCGTCTGCGGTCCCGGTGTCGCCGGCAGCGTCTCGCCGATGTTGTCGTTCTCGCTCGACCAGCGGCGGACCTCCTTGCGGTTCGTGTCCGTCAGCACGAGGTCGGCGCCGGCCGGGACGGCTTCACGCAGCAGGGCAGGGTGGCCGTCGAGCGAACCGGCATAGAAGATGGTGGGGTTGTCGGCGAGCAGGCCGGCGGCCGCCGCCGCCACGACGCCCTCGCCGCTGCCGTCGAGCACGAGCGGCGCCACCGACGGCTCCGCCCGGTAGATGGGGCGGGCATCGCTCACGGGGAACACCGCCACCGGCGGGGGCCACGGCGTCTTCGCCGGGGTGGCGAGCGCCTGCTCGTTGAGGAGGGCGGCGTAGGCCGGCGCCTCGTTCGGCACGGCCGGACCGAAGTCGACCGGCTCGGCGACGCCAGCCGGCGGAGGGTCGAAGAGAGCCCAGGTGGGCTGGGGCCCCGGCGTGTTGTAGTGCCAGTACTTGTAGTCGGACTCGAGCACGACATCGCCGGCGCTCAGCAGGCGGGCGATGGGCGCCAGCGTGCTCGGCTCGTAGGTGCCCTGCTGGAGCGTCAGGTCGAAGGCGGAAAGCAGGTCGGCCGTGGCGGGAGAGCCGTCGATCAGCTGCTGGCGCTGGATCGACGGCCTCGTGAGGATGCCGGGCCACACCGGGTCGATGGTGTTGCCCCAGGAGTAATCGGCGAAGTCGTCGCCTGGCTCGATCAGCACCCGTGTCGAGTTGCCCCCGGCATCGAGGTACTTGGCTGCCGCGTAGAAGTATGAGGGTATGTGCTCCGGGCGTTCGAAGTGAGGATCGACGGCGAGCCCGGTCATGAGGGGGCCGGCGTTCACGACGGCGAGGGCGACGCAGAGCCCGGCGGGGATAAGGGCCGTGTAGCGCAGGCGCGGACGCCAAACGGCCAGGCCGCTCGTTACGGCGGCGATGCCGGCGCCGAGGAGGGCGGCCAGCGCCAGGACGACGAGCGGTGTCGCCCGGTCGGTGGACCGTAAGGCGAAACCCGCCGTCGTCTCGGTCATGAACGCCTTCAGCGCCCTGCCGAGGAACGAGGGTGCGATGTAGGGGTGCGTGCCGACGGAGAGGACGAGCCCGATGAGGCCGATGAAGGCGAAGTAGGCCCGAGCCTTCCAGCGGGTGGCGACAGCTGCGATGAACCCGAGGGCGGGGAGGGTGAAGCTGACGGCGATGAGGGCGACCCGTTGGGTGTACTCGACGGCGGAGGACAGCCACGGCCCGAGGCGGTCGCTGCCGTAGAAGTACCAGTAGCCGAGACCGCGCATCACCTCGGACGCCGTCGCCGGTCCGGCGATGGCGGGAACGGTCTCGGTGTACTTCAGCACGTCGATGCCGTAGGTCCCCTCGACGCTGAGGCCGGCGATCCACCAGAGCGAGACGGCAAGCGAGAGGGCGCCGATCTTGAGGGTGCTGGCGATGACGCGAGGGAGCGTCGAGTCCCTCGTGGCGAACAGTGTGTACAGCACCCACGCGAGCGGCCCGATCCCGACGTAGATGAGCGATGTGGCGTTCGTGCCTCCGGCGAGCGCTACCACGAGGGCGAAGAGCGCCGGGTACTTCCAGCCGCCGCGGCGCAAGGCGAGGACCGTGAACCCCAGCAGCCAGCCGAGGGCCGCAAAGGGCATGAGGATGGCCGAGATCCGTTCGATGTACTGCATCGCGTACGGGCTCAGCTCGTACACCACGCCGGCGACGAGCGGACCGGCAGCGACGAGTCCCACGGTCTTCATGGCGTAACGGACGCCGCTGCCGGCGGCGAAGAGCAGGCTTCCCATCCAGAGGCGTTGCGCGACCCAGACGGGCACACCCAGCTTGGCGAACAGCCAATAGAAGGGCCCCTGCGGGAGCAGGTAGCCGATGTTCTGGTGGGTGACCGTGCCCGCAGCCGTCGTGGGATCCCACATTGAGAGAGCGTGCGCAATGAGGGTTCCGGGGTCGAGGTAGAGGTACTGCTTGGTGTCAGCCGCCACCATGCCGGGCTTGGTCAAAAGGAGCGGGATGTAGGCGAGGGCTGCGAGCACCCCGAGCTCAAGAGCTCCGAGAATGAGCTTGTGGTACCTGTTCTCGCGGCGCACGGCGGGGATAGTGTAGGCGGGTGAGTGGGCGCCTCTCGGTTGCTCCGCGGCGACCGTGATCGCCGTCGGGCTCACGGGCGGGATCGGTTCGGGAAAGTCGACAGTCGCCGCTTTGCTGGTCGAGCGGGGCGCCGTCGTCATCGACGCTGACCAGCTCGCTCGCGAGGTGGTGGAGCCTGGAACCGACGGCCTCGCCCATGTGGTGGAGCGCTTCGGCCCTGACGTCCTTCTCGACAGTGGCCGGCTCGATCGGGCGAAGCTCGCCGCCATCGTCTTTGCCGACGAGGGCGCCCTCCACGACCTCAATGCGATCATCCACCCGGCGGTCGGCGAACTGATGGCAGAGCGACTGACACCGCTGCAGGGGACCGACGAGATCGTCGTGCTCGATATCCCGCTGCTCGCCGAAGGTGGCGCACGCCAGCGCTACCCCGTCGCGGGTGTCCTCGTGATCGACGCCCCCGTCGAGCTCGCCGTCGAGCGGCTCGTCAGCGGCCGAGGTATGGGCCGGGCCGACGCCGAAGGGCGCGTGGCCGCCCAGGCCTCCAGGGCCGAGCGCCTCGCCCTGGCGGACTACGTCATCGTCAATATCGGCACCCTCGAGGAGCTCGCCTTGATGGTCGACCGCGCCTGGGCCTGGATGCAGGGCCTGCGGGCGCAGGGTCCCGCCGCCTAGTGCTCAGCTGGCTCCCGGTGGGTGATCCGCCGGGCAGGCTCCCGGCGGTGAGTTGTAGCGGGCGTTGCGCGTCCAGCTGCCCCGCCACCAGGCGGGACTGGCGGCCGGCAGACCGAAGAGAGCTGTCAGGTCCGCCAAGACGGCATCCGAGTACCACACGACGCCGGCCGGGCACATGTGGACCTCGTCGATCATCCGGACACGAACCCACCGGGAGAGGGGCGCGTGCGGATCGTTGGCGGGAGGCAGCCAAGCGGTGAAGTGGCCGTGCCAGAGGAGCGAGGTACCAACGGGCAGGTACATCACTCTGCCGGGAAAGACCGAGGGCATTGACTCGACGACCTTGTACCAGGCGTTGATCCCTGCCAGCGTGCTCATCTTCTCCGCCGTCCCTGGCGGGAACTGCAGAAAGATGATCCCCGAGACGCCGCGGACGTTCAGCATCAGCCGGATGGCTTCTTCCAGCTCCGCCTTGTAGGCCGCCGGGTCTTGCAAGGCGCAGGGGCCGCGGTGCCCCTGCGGCAGGATGTCACAGCTCTGGTCCCAGCTCCAGCCCGCCATGATGATGTCGGGGCGCGCCTGTTCGACGAGCTTCGGGAGACCCGTCCGCCAACCCCAGTCGGTCGAGAGACCGAAGCCGTCGATGGCGTCGTAGGTCGCGGTCTCCTCGCCGGTGGAGGCGAGGGCGGCGTTGATGCCGAGCTCGGCGCCCGCCATGATCGAGTCACCCACATACATCACCCGCAAGGGGCGCTTCTTCGAGACGACGCGCCCGTGCAACAAGACGATCGGCTGCTCGTTGCCGAAGCCGCCCGCTCCCGGGACGGCGGTGTCCACGACGACGCCGTTTCCGGCCCGGGCGAGCCTTGCCTGCCTGGGCGCCTTGTCAGTCGTGACGGTCACCGGTGCGGAGGTCTGCGCACGCGGAGCCGGAGCTGCGATGGCCGGCACGGTCGCCAGCACGACGACGCCCGCCAGTCCGGCGGCGCAAGCGGGTGCGATCGCCCAACGAGTCCAGCCCGGGAAGCTGCGACGCCTGATGGGCATCTCCACGAGGTAGAAGCTGGCGGCGGCGAGCGCCACGGTCAGGCCCACCCTCGCCAAATCGAGCCAGGGCTCGGCCAGACCCGTGCGCCCTCTCGTCATGTAGACGATGACGGGCCAGTGCCACAGGTAGATGCCATAGGAGATGCGTCCGATCCAGCGAAGGGGTGGCAGCGAGAGGAGGCGGCCGAGCGGACCGAGGTGGAACTGGCGAGCATCGGCGATGACGAACGACGCCAGCACGGCGCAGAGGAGGAACCCCCCCTCGAACATCCACCGCGGCGGCAGACCTGTCGCGGAGCCCGCTACCGCCCAGCAGACGCCGAGAGCGACGACGGCCGGCAGGGCGCCGAGATGCAGCCAGCGCTGCCCGGCCGCAGATGGCTGCGGCCGGCCCGCCACCATCATCGCCACGGTGGCGCCGCAGAGGAGGTCGAACATGCGGGTATCGGTCCCGAAGTAGACCCGGTTCAGGCCGCTGCCGGAGTGATACAGGAGTGCCATCGCCAGCGAGGAGGCCACCGCCCCGAGCACCGTGACGGTCATGCCCACCGTGCGGAAGCGCCCCCGCCCGAGTGACAGCAGGAGCAGGAGGAGGGGAGGCCAGACGAGATAGAACTGCTCCTCGATGGCGAGCGACCAGGTGTGTTGGAGCGGTGACGGGGCGGCGAAACGGGCGAAGTAGGACTGGTGGGCGAAGATGGCGTGCCAGTTGGCGACGTAGAACAGGGTCGCCAACGCATCCCCGCGCAGGCCGCTCAGGTCGATCTGAGCGATCCCGCCCGCAGAGCCGAACCGGCCCTCCAGCACGACGAAAACGGCGATCGCCAGCAACAGGAGGAAGAGGGCGGGCATGAGGCGGCGGACCCGGCGAGCCCAGAAGGCTCCCAGCCCGATCCTGCCCGTCGTGATCCACTCCTCGAGCAGGAGGCTCGTGATGAGGAAACCCGACAGCACGAAGAAGAGATCCACACCGAGGTAGCCGCCTTCCGCCCAGCCGAAACCCAGGTGGTAGGCGATCACACCCGCGACGGCGAGCGCCCGCAGACCGTCGAGTGCCGGCAGGTGCTGGCCGCTGACGGCCTTCTGCGGCCCAAGGCCGCCCGCGGTGGCGCCGGGCGCGTCCCTCCTCGGAGCAGCCGGTCCGACCGACCGACTCGTGTCGGTCACCGACCCGCCCGGGTGATCGGGCATGCATGCAGATTCACAAGAGAACGAGTCTCCCATCGATTCGCCCTCTGTCGTCCTTGCATCTCGCCCTCGCGCCGGCCCGGTGCGCCCTCTCGGCACCGTAAAATTAGCGCCACAAACGGTTGCTGTCGGGTCCGTCCCGTCCGGCCCTGAGGGTCCCACCTGGGCCGGAGGTCAGCGCGCACCCCGTCTGTACCATTCGCAGGATGCCCAAGTTTCGTGTCGAGAGCGATTTCCAGCCGGCCGGCGACCAGCCGGCAGCCATCGCTGCCCTGACGGCGGGCGTCGAGCGGGGCGACCGGTTCCAGACGCTCCTCGGCATCACGGGGAGCGGCAAGAGCGCCACGATCGCCTGGACGATAGAGAACGTGCAGCGTCCCACGCTGATCCTGGCGCCCAACAAGAGCCTGGCGGCGCAGTTGGCCGGCGAGCTGCGGGGGTTCTTCCCGGACAACCGCGTCGAGTACTTCGTCTCCTACTACGACTACTACCAGCCGGAGGCCTACCTGCCGGCGTCGGACACCTACATCGAGAAGGACTCCTCGATCAACGACGAGATCGATCGCCTGCGCCACTCGACGACCGCCAGCCTGCTCACGCGCCGCGACGTCATCGTCGTGGCATCCGTCTCGTGCATCTACGGCCTCGGGTCGCCGGAGGAGTACCGGGACCGCATCCTCGTGATGCACCCGGGGGAGCTGCACGACCAGCGCACCGTGTTGACTCGCCTCGTCGACATGCAGTACGAGCGCAATGACCAGAACCTCGTGCGGGGACGCTTCCGCGTGCGCGGCGACACCATCGAGGTGCACGCTGCCTACGAGGAGTACGCCGTCAGGATCGAGCTGTTCGGTGACGAGGTGGAGCGGCTGACCCGGTTCGACGTGCTCACCGGCGAGATCCTCGGGGAGCTCGACGAGCTCGCCATCTTCCCCGCCACCCACTACGTGGCGGGAGACGCTCGCCTGCGGCGGGCGATCATCCAGATCGAGGAGGAGCTCGGCGAGCGCCTGCGCGAGCTCGAAGGCGCCGGCAAGATGCTGGAGGCCCAACGCCTGCGCATGCGCACCGAGCACGACCTCGAGATGCTCGCCGAGGTCGGCTCGTGCAATGGGATCGAGAACTACAGCCGACACCTCGACGGCCGCGGTCCGGGTGACCCGCCCTTCACCCTGCTCGACTACTTCCCGGACGACTGGCTGCTCGTCCTCGATGAGAGCCACGTCAGCGTGCCCCAGCTCCACGGCCAGTTCGAGGGCGACCGCTCCCGCAAGGAAGTGCTCGTCGAGCACGGGTTCCGCCTCCCCTCGGCCAAGGACAACCGCCCGCTGCGCTTCGCCGAGCTGGAGAAGCGGATCAACCAGTGCGTGTTCATGTCGGCGACGCCGTCGGAGTACGAGCTGACGATCTCGAACCAGATCGTCGAGCAGATCGTCCGCCCCACCGGCCTCGTCGACCCGGAGGTCGTCGTGAAGCCGACCAAGAACCAGATCGACGACCTCATCGCCGAGATCGGCCTGACGATCGAGCGGGGCGAGCGCGTTCTCGTCACGACGCTCACGAAGAAGATGGCGGAGGATCTCTCGGACTACCTCCTCGAGACCGGGCTGCGCGTCCGCTACCTGCACTCGAACGTCGACACGATCGAGCGCATCGAGATCGTCCGCGACCTGCGTCTCGGGGAGTTCGACGTCCTCGTCGGCATCAACCTCCTGCGGGAGGGCCTCGACTTGCCGGAGGTGAGCCTCGTGGCGATCCTCGACGCCGACAAGGAGGGGTTTCTCCGCTCGAGCACGTCGCTCATCCAGACGATGGGTCGGGCGGCGCGCAACGTCTCCGGCCGGGTGGTGCTGTATGCCGACGTCATCACCGACTCCATGCGGCGGGCGATGGCGGAGACGGACCGGCGCCGTCTCGTGCAGCAGGCCTACAACGCCGAGCACGGCATCGACCCGCAGACGATCCGCAAGGCGGTGACCGACCTCGTGGCGCAGTTCCGCACGGCGGCGGGGACCTTCGAGGACGGTGCCCCGCTGCCGGCCGGTCACCGCGCCAACGCCGACCGCTCCCGGCGGGCGGGCCGCCGGGCGAGCGAGCGGATCGCCGCCACGCTCGGAGCCGGCTCCGGCCGCGGCATCGGCGGCGGTCACGGCGGCAGTGCGGTCTCGGGCGGCGGATCAGGCGACGACGTGCTGCCATCCGACGAGCTGGAGCGCCTCATTGAGCTGCTGGAGTCGGAGATGCAGGCGGCTTCGGCCGATCTTCGTTTCGAGTACGCCGCCCGCCTGCGCGACGAGATCCGCTCTCTCCGGCGTGAGCTGCGAGAGGTGGGTTGATGCCGGCACACGATCAGCTCGTCGTGCGAGGTGCCCGCGAGCACAACCTGAAGAACCTCTCGATCGAGATCCCGCGAGAGAAGCTCATCGTCTTCACCGGTCTTTCCGGCTCGGGAAAGTCGTCGCTGGCTTTCGACACCATCTACGCCGAAGGGCAGCGGCGCTACGTGGAGTCCCTCTCCTCCTATGCCAGGCAGTTCCTCGGGCAGATGGACAAGCCGGACGTCGACTTCATCGAGGGCCTCTCCCCGGCGATCTCGATCGACCAGAAGTCAGCCTCCCGCAACCCTCGTTCCACCGTCGGCACGGTGACGGAGATCTACGACTACCTGCGCCTGCTGTTCGCCCGCATCGGCCAGCCGCACTGTCCGAGCTGCGGCCGGGCCGTCACGCGTCAGAGCCCGCAACAGATCGTCGACCGCGTTATGCAGCTGCCGGAGAAGACGCGCTTTCAGATCCTCGCTCCCGTCGTGCGCGGCCGCAAAGGCGAGTACTCCACCCTCCTCGACGACCTGACGAAGCAGGGGTACGCCCGCGCCCGGGTGGACGGAAAGGTCATCGAGCTCTCCGAGCGCTCGTCGCTCGAGCTCGCCCGCTACGAGCAGCACACGATCGAGGTCATCGTCGACCGGCTCATCGCCAAGGCGGGCATCGAGCGGCGGCTGACGGACTCGATCGAGACTGCCCTCCGCCTCGGCGAAGGCATGGCCGAGATCGTCGTCTCCGGCACCGACGGCGACGAGCAGATGACGTTCTCCCAGCACCTGGCGTGCAGCTACTGCGGCATCTCGCTCGACGACCTCGCCCCGCGCAGCTTCTCGTTCAACTCTCCCTACGGCGCCTGCCCGGCCTGCAACGGCCTCGGTACGCGCTACGAGGTCGACCCCGAGCTGATCGTGGCGAACCCGGAGTTGACCCTGGCCCTCGGAGCCATCGGGCCCTGGGCAGGCGCCCGCACCGAGTACTTCTCGCGCGTGCTGCAGGCGGTGGGGGAGGCATTCGGCTTCCCGATGGACCGGCCGTGGTCGAGGCTCACGAAGGCGCAGCGCAAGGTGCTCCTGTACGGCGCCGGCACGAAGAAGGTCCACATCCACTACCGCAACCGCTACGGGACGCTCCGCAGCTACGACACGACCTTCGAGGGCGTCGTCCCCTGGCTGCAGCGGCGCCACTCGGAGGCGGAGTCGGACTGGATGCGCGAGCAGGTCGAGGGTTACATGCGCGAGGTGGCCTGCCCGGAGTGCGGCGGCGCCCGTCTCAAGCCCGCCTCCCTCGTCGTCACCGTCGGCGGCAACAACATCGCCCAGCTGTCGTCCTTGTCGATCCGTGCCGCCCACGACCTGCTCGGCACCCTCACGCTGAGCTCGCGCGACGAGATGATCGCCGCCAGGGTGATGAAGGAGATCCGGGCACGGCTGCAGTTCCTCGTCGACGTCGGCCTCGACTACCTCACGCTCGACCGCTCCGCAGCGACGCTGGCGGGCGGTGAGGCGCAGCGGATCCGCCTGGCCTCCCAGATCGGCAGCGGGCTCGTGGGGGTCCTCTACGTCCTCGACGAACCGTCCATCGGGCTCCATCAGCGCGACAACCGCCGGCTCATCGAGACGCTCAACCGGCTGCGGGACCTCGGCAACACGGTCCTTGTCGTGGAGCACGACGAAGAGACGATCCGGGTGGCCGATCACGTCGTGGACATCGGCCCCGGGGCGGGCGAGCACGGCGGAGAGATCGTGTGCTCCGGCAGCGTGCAGGATCTCCTCAAGTGCAAGGCGTCGATCACCGGCCAGTACCTCTCCGGGCGGCGGGAGATCGCCGTCCCGGCCATGCGCCGCGAGCCGAGGGGCGACTGGGTCACCATCCGGGGCGCCCGCGAGCACAACCTGAAGAACATCGACGTGGAGGTGCCGCTCGGGTGTTTCGTCGCCGTGTCCGGCGTCTCGGGCTCGGGCAAGTCCACGCTCGTGAACGACATCTTGCACCGGGCACTCATGCAGCGCATCTACCGGTCGCGCGTCGTGCCCGGGCGGCACCGGACGATCGAAGGAGCGGAGGCTCTCGACAAGGTCATCGACATCGACCAGTCACCCATCGGGCGGACGCCCCGCTCGAACCCTGCTACCTACACGGGCGTCTTCGACCACATCCGCCGGCTGTTCAGCCAGACGTCCGAGTCGAGGCTGCGGGGCTACCAGCCGGGGCGCTTCTCCTTCAACGTCTCGGGCGGCCGCTGCGAGGCGTGCGCGGGCGACGGGACGATCAAGATCGAGATGCACTTCCTGCCGGACGTGTACGTCCCCTGCGAGGTCTGCAAGGGCGCCCGCTACAACCGGGACACCCTCGAGGTCACCTGGAAGGGGCGCAACATCGCCGAGGTGCTCGACATGTCCTGCGAGGAGGCGCTCGAAGCCTTCTCCGCCCAGCCGGTCATCTCCCGCCACATGCAGACGCTCGTCGACGTCGGCCTCTCCTACGTCCGCCTCGGCCAGCCCGCCCCGACGCTGTCGGGCGGAGAGGCCCAGCGGGTCAAGCTCGCCTCCGAGCTGTCGAAGCGCTCGACGGGCTCCACCCTCTACATCCTGGACGAGCCGACGACGGGCCTTCACTTCGAGGACGTCCGCAAGCTGCTCGGCGTGCTGCAGCGGCTGGTGGACGCCGGCAACACGATCTGCGTCATCGAGCACAACCTCGACGTCATCAAGTCGGCCGACTGGGTGATCGACCTCGGTCCCGAGGGCGGTGACGGCGGCGGCCGCATCGTCGCCGAGGGAACGCCGGAGCAGGTGGCAAAGACCCCGGAGAGCTACACGGGGCAGTTTCTCGCCCGCATGCTCGGCATCTGAGGCCGCCCAGGGCTGTCTGGCGAGCCACAGGATGGCGCCGCCACCTCGGAGGGCGCCCACCCAACCGGGCCGATCGAGGGAAGTTCAGGCGATCGCCAGCATGCGCTCGAGGGCAAGGCGGGCGTCGGCGGCGGTCTCCTCGTTCACGGTGATGCGGTTGCGCACCGTGCCCTCGAGGAGCCCGTCGAGGACCCAGGCGAGATGCGGGAGGTCGATGCGGAACATCGTCGAGCATGGGCAGATGAGCGGGTCGAGCGAGACGATCGTGCGGTCGGCGGCGTGCTCGCGGGCGAGCCGGTCGACGAGGTGGATCTCGGTCCCGACGGCGATCGTCGACCCGGCCGGGGCGGCCGCCACCGCCTCGATGATGAAGTCGGTCGAGCCGACTTCGTCCGCCAGCTCCGCCACCTCGTGGGCGCACTCCGGGTGCACGATGACGATGCCGTCCGGATGGCTTGCTCGGAACGCCTCGACATGGGCGGTTGAGAAGCGCTGGTGGACCGAGCAGTGTCCTTTCCACAACAGCAACGTGGCCTCTTTTACGTCGCGGTCTTCGAGGCCGCCGCGGGCGAAGCGCGGGTTCACGACCCGCATGTCGGCGGCGGCGAAGCCGAGCTGGAAACCCGTGTTGCGGCCGAGGTGCTGGTCGGGGAAGAAGAGCACCTTGTCACCGCCGCCACGGCCGGCCGCCATGCCAGGGCGCAACGGCCCGTTGCCTGTGGGCGTGCCGCCGAGGCCGAGCGCCCAGGTGAGGATGGCGCGGGCGTTGGACGAGGTGCAGACGGCTCCGCCCTCGCGGCCGACGAAGGCCTTGAGAGCGGCGGCCGAGTTCATGTACGTCACGGGCACGACTCGGTCGATGTCGGTCACCTCGGCGAGCTCGTCCCAGATCTGCTCGACGCCGTCAAGGTCGGCCATGTCGGCCATCGAGCAGCCGGCGTTCAGGTCGGGCAGGAGGACCTTCTGGTCGGGCGACGTGAGGATATCGGCCGACTCGGCCATGAAGTGGACACCACAGAAGACGACGAACTCCGCCTCGCGCTGGCCGGCGGCAAAGCGCGACAACCCGAAGGAGTCTCCGCGGGCGTCAGCGAAACGGATCACCTCCTCCCGCTGGTAATGGTGCCCGAGGATGACAAGGCGCTTGCCGAGCGCCCGCTTGGCGGCCGAGACGCGCTCGACGAGGGCTGACTCGGGCGCGCGGCTGTAGTCGTCGGGAAGTGGACTTTGGAGGCGGATCATCAGGACCCCCTGTTGGTCGCCTCGTTCGTGGCCGGCGGGGACAGCCTGGTCGCCCATCCGCGGGTGTGTCGGCCGTGAGGCGGGATATGTCCGCCGGGGTACCAGGCCGGCGTAGTTTCAATGCTAGTGCTCGAACGTCCCACCGCCATCCCCGACGCTCCAGGCTCCTACCAGTTCAAGGACGCCGACGGACGGGTGATCTACGTGGGCAAGGCGCGCTCGCTCCGAAGCCGGCTGTCGAACTACTTCCAGGACCCGCGCCACCTGCACCCGCGCACGGCCCAGATGATGGCGACGGCCGCCTCGGTCGAATGGATCGTCGTGGCGAGCGACGTCGAGGCGATCATGCTCGAGTACAACCTCATCAAGACGCACCGGCCGCGGTTCAACGTGCGCCTCGTCGACGACAAGAGCTACCCGTACCTCGCCGTCACGGTGGGCGACGAATGGCCGAAGGCGGTCGTCATGCGGGGGGCGCGGCGCAAGGACACGCGTTACTTCGGCCCGTATGCGCACGCCTACGCCATTCGAGAGACGCTCGATCTCCTCCTCAGGTCCTTCCCGATCCGAACGTGCTCCGACGCCAAGATGCGCCGCCACGAGCTGCTCGGTCGTCCCTGCCTGCTCTTCCACATCGAACGGTGCTCGGCGCCGTGCGTCGGCTCGGTGACCCCAGAGGAGTACCAGCGCTTGGTGAGCGAGCTGATGGGTTTCTTGGAGGGTGACACCAAGCCCATCGTGAACCGCCTCGAGGGCGAGATGCGCCAGGCGGCCACCGAGCTCGAGTTCGAACGCGCCGCCCGCCTGCGGGACCGCCTCACCTCCGTGCGGCTCGCGGTCGAGCGCCAGCAGATGGTGACGGACACACCGGAGGACCTCGACGCCATCGCCCTCGCCGAGGACGAGCTCGTGGCGGCTGTGCAGGTGTTCCACGTGCGGCGGGGGCGCGTCGTGGGACGTCACGGCTTCGTGCTCGAGAAGGTGGAGCCGCTCAGTTCCGCCCAGCTGCTGAGCCGCGTGCTCGAGCAGCACTACGGCGACACGCCCCTCGGAGTGCCCCGTGAGCTGCTCGTGCCGGAGATGCCGGAGGATGCCGAGACCTACGCCGAGTGGCTCAGCGGCGTGCGGGGCGGGAAGGTGCACCTGCGCGTGCCTCTGCGGGGTCGCAAGCGGGAGCTCCTCGACACCGCCCGCCAGAACGCCGCCGAGCAGCTGAACCGCCACCGGCTGCGGCGCTCCTCGGACCTGACGAGTCGCGCTGTTGCTCTCGAGCAGCTGCAGCAGGCGCTCGGGATGACACAGGCACCGCTGCGCATCGAGTGCTACGACATGAGCCACTTGCAAGGCACCGACTACGTCGGCTCCATGGTCGTGTTCGAGGACGGCCTGCCCAAGCGGACGGACTACCGCCGCTTCAAAGTGAGCGCCGTGCAGGGCAACGACGATTACGGCGCCATGCACGAGGTCCTTACCCGTCGCCTCAGCCACCTGCTCGAGCCTGAGGCCAAGCCTCCGGGCGACGATGCCGCCGAGGACGGCCTCCACGGCGAGGAGGCCAGTCTCGCCGGCGACGGTGAGGCAGCCGATGAGGGCGAGCTCGAGTCGCTCGGTAGGCGCCGGCGGCGGGCGTCGCGCTTCGCCTACCCTCCTCAGCTCCTCCTTCTCGACGGTGGGAAGGGCCAGTTGAGCGTGGGTGTCAAGGTGCTCGAGGAGCTCGGCCTCACCGACAAGGTGGCCGTCGCCTCGCTCGCCAAGCAATTGGAGGAGGTCTTCGTCCCCGGTCGTTCCGAGCCGGTCGTCATCCCGCGCGACTCTGAAGCCATCTACCTCCTGCAGCAGGCGCGGGACGAGGCCCACCGCTTTGCCATCACGTTCCACCGGGAGCTGCGCAAGCGTCGGATGACGAAGGGTGCCCTCGACGGCATCCCCGGCCTCGGGCCGACGAGGCGCAAGCGACTCGCCGACGAGCTGGGCGGCGTGCGAGCCGTGCAAGCGGCCACGCTCGACCAGCTGATGGCAGTGACGTGGCTGCCGGCTGCGGTCGCCGAAGCCGTCTACGACCACCTGCACGCCCGCGCCAGCTCCTCGCGACGGGGCGCCTGAGCGATGAGTGACCCGGGTCAAGAGATCGAGACGGGCCTGCCGAGCTGGGACGAGCTCGCCCCGTGGTGGAAGGCGACGTTCACCCACGGGGCCGACCTCGAGTACGAGCATCAGATTCTGCCGCTGGCGACGGCGCACCTGGCGGGCCGGCGCCGCGTCCTCGACCTCGGTACCGGTGAGGGGCAGCTGGCGCGCCGGCTCGCCGCCGACAGGACCGACACCGGGGCGATCGTCGTCGGGCTCGACTCGTCATCACGACAGCTCGCCAACGCCCGGGCCGAAGGTGGCGGCCCGCAGTGGGTGCAGGCGCTCGGCGAGGGCCTTCCCTTTGCCGCCGAGTCCTTCGACGCCGTGGTGTGCTGCCTTGTCATCGAGCACGCCGCCGACCCCGATGCCCTGTTGGCCGAGGTGGCGAGGGTGGTGGGAGAGGGGGGGAGGTTTCTCTTGCTGATCAACCACCCGATCGTGCAGGGGCCAGGGAGCGGGCTGGTCGACGACGCCATCCTCGGCGAGCGCTACTGGCGGATCGGCCGATACCTGCCGGAGACCCGGAACGTCGAACAGGTCGACAACGGCATCCACGTCGCTTTCGCCCACCGTCCCCTCTCCCGCTACATCAACCCGCTCGCCGAGCTCGGGATGTTCCTCGTGCGCATCGAGGAGCCGGAACCGCCCTTCGAGTTCCTCTGCGGCTCGATCGACATGGAGTTCGAGCGGGCGATGCCCCGCCTCTGCGTCATGGTCTTCGAGCGGCGATGAGGGGCCCGGAACTCGTCGCCTGAGGGCGGACCGCAGCGGGGGCGGACCGCCACGATGGCAGAATGGGCTCGAGATGGCGGAGTACCTCTTCCTCGTGGGCATGTCCGGTGCCGGGCGCTCGACAGCGGCGGCCGCCTTTGACGACCGCGGCTGGTTCGTCATCGACAACCTCCCGCCCGCTCTTCTCGGCAGGATCGGCGAGCTCGCCAACCAGCCGGGCAGCGAGTACGAGCGCCTCTGCCTCGTTTCCGGCCGGGGCGGTTACGAGGGCCTCGGAGAGCTGCGTCCCGCCATCGAGTCGCTGAGGTCGTCGGGCGCCCGCGTGCGCGTGCTGTTCCTGGAGGCGCCCGACGAGATCCTCGTGCGACGCTATGAGGACAGCCGCCGTCGCCATCCCGTCGAGTCGGAGGGGGGTGTCCTCGAGGCCATCCGGCACGAGCGCGAGCTCTTGAAGCAGCTCCGTGAGGAGGCCGACGTAGTCATCGACACGGGCGACTTGAGCGTGCACGAGCTGCGCGAGCGGCTCATCGATCTCCTCGACTCCGGCTCCGAGGCGGGGATGGACACGAGCATCGTGTCCTTCGGCTTCAAGCACGGCCTCCCCTTGGATGCCGATCTCGTCTTCGACTGCCGGTTCCTCCCCAACCCTCATTGGGTCCCGGAGTTGCGCTCCCTGACGGGACTGGACGAACCGGTTCGCGACTACGTCCTCGCCACCGCTGACGCCAAGGCCTTGCTCGCCCGCCTCACCGAGCTGCTCGAGCTGGTCCTGCCGGCTTACGTCCGCGAGGGGAAGTCGTACCTCTCCATCGCCGTCGGGTGCACCGGAGGCCAGCACCGGTCGGTCGTGATCGCCGAGGAGATCGGCGGCATCCTGCGCCAGCTCGGCTTCAACCCCACGGTGCATCATCGGGACCTCGGTCGTTGAGCGGGGAGGCGAGGGCGGGTGCAGCCGCCGGGCGGGACGACGCCAGCGAGCTGCGACCAGGAGGCCCGGCCGTGGTCGCCATCGGCGGGGGGCATGGCCTTTCGCAGACGCTGCGGGCGGCCCGCCGGTACGCCGGCGAGATCACGGCCATCGTCTCGGTGGCCGACGACGGCGGCTCGAGCGGGCGCTTGCGCGCCGATCTCGGCATCCCCGCCCCGGGTGACATCCGCCGGTGCCTCGGGGCCCTCCTGCCCGAGCCGGCGTCCCCGTTGGCGGCGTCACTCGAGCACCGCTTCGAGGCGGGCGCACTGGCGGGCCACGCCTTCGGCAACCTCCTCATCGCCGCACTGGCGGCCTCTACGGGTGATTTCGCCGAGGCGGTGGCGGAAGCCGGTCGGCTTCTCGGCGCCGTCGGGCTCGTGCTGCCGGCGACGGTGGGCCCGGTCGACCTGAAGGCGAGCGGCGACTTCGGCGAGGTGGACGGGCAGGTGCAGATCATGGCGACGCAGGGGGTGCGACACCTCTCCCTCGTGCCGCCCGACCCGGAGCCAGCCACAGGCGCCGTGCGAGCCTTGCAGGCGGCAGACCAGATCGTCATCGGCCCGGGATCGCTCTACACGAGCGTGCTGGCGGCCTGCTGCGTGCCGGCGCTGCGCGATGCCATCGCCTCCACGCCGGCACAGCGCGTCTACGTCGCCAACCTCCGCGAGCAGCCGCCGGAGACGGCAGGGTACGACGTCGCCACCCACGTGGCCGCCCTCGCCCGCCACGGTGTCGTCATCGACGTCGTGCTGGCCGACTCGGGTGCGCTCCCGATCGGCGAGCTGGGCGGCGCCGCCCGGGTCATACGCGCCGCTGTCGGAGGCGAGGGCCTCGTGGCGCACGATCCCGTCCGCCTCGGGCGGCAGCTGGCGGCCATGCTGGCGGCTTGAGACGCTTGCGAGGGGCGGTTGCCTCTGAGAGCATGACCGCGGGACTCGAGCGCCTCGAGCGGCAGGCGCCAGCCGGAGGCGTGGAAGGATGACCAAGTGAGTGTGAGGGTCGGTATCAACGGTTTCGGCCGCATCGGGAGAAACTTCCTCCGCGCCCTGCTCGACCTCGACGCCAAGGGCGAAGGATCCGACGTCGACCTCGTCGCCGTCAACGACATGGTGGCCCGCGAGGTGTCGACCTACCTGATCAAGTACGACTCGACACACGGTCGCTTGCATCATGTCGTAGAGGAGACGGCGAGCGGTCTGCGCGTCGGAGGCCGCGACGTCGCCGTTCTGCGCGAGCCCGACCCGAAGGCGCTCGGCTGGGGGGATCTCGGGGTCGACGTCGTCATCGAGTCGACGGGCCGCTTCACCAGCCGTGCCGCCGCTCTCGCCCACGTCGAGGCGGGCGCAACTCGGGTGATCATCTCGGCACCGTCGAAGGACGCCGATGCCACGTTCGTGATCGGCGTCAACGACGGGGACTTCGACCCTGCCCGGCACGTCGTCGTCTCGAACGCCTCCTGCACGACGAACTGTCTCGTGCCGATGGTGAAAGTCGTGGACGACTCCTTCGGCCTCCGTCAGGGGCTGATGACGACGGTGCACGCCTACACGAACGACCAGGAGCTCCTCGACCTCGGCCGCGACAACCTCCGGCGGGCTCGGGCGGCAGCCGTGAACATCGTCCCCACCTCCACGGGAGCGGCGCGGGCCACGAGCCTCGTGCTCGAGGCGATGAAGGGCCGCCTCGACGGGCATTCCCTCAGGGTGCCGGTCGTGGACGGATCCATCACCGATCTCACCGCCGTCGTCGGTGCCGCCGTGACGGCGGGCGATGTCAACGAAGCGTTCCTTGCGGCCGCCTCCGACGGCCCGCTTGCCCGTGTCATCGAGTACAGCGAAGACCAGATCGTCTCGAGCGACATCGTTGGCCGGGACGCCTCTTGCATCTTCGACTCCACTCTCACGATGGCGATCCCTCTCGACGACTCCTCCACGCTCGTGAAGATCCTCGGCTGGTATGACAACGAGTGGGGTTACTCCAACCGGCTGATCGACCTCTGCCGCGTGGTCGGCGGGGCGTGATCGGACGCCTCCCCCTCCTGGAGGACCTCGGGGAGCTTCGTTCCAAGCGAGTCCTCGTCCGCCTCGACCTCAACGTGCCCCTTGGTCTCGACGCCGCCGGCAGGCGGGTCGTCACCGACGACTTCCGCATCCGGGCCGCCCTGCCGACGCTGACCTGGCTGCTCAACAAGGGCGCCAAGGTGACGGCCTGCACACATCTCGGCCGGCCGGCCGGGGCGCCCGATCCGCGTTACGACGTCGAGCCGGTGCGGGAGCTGCTGTCCGAGATGGTGCCGGGTGTGCGGCTGCTGGAGAACCTGCGTTTCTCCCCGGGCGAGAAGAACAACGACCCCGCCTTTGTCGCTGAGCTCGTCGAGGGGCAGGACTGCTTTGTCAACGACGCCTTCGGGGTCTGTCACCGTTCCGACGCCTCCGTCGTCGGCCCGCCGAAGCTGCTGCCCTCGGCGGCCGGTCGCCTCGTGCAGCGGGAGGTGGAGCAGCTCGGGAGTCTGCTCGACGAGCCGGCGCGGCCCTTCGTGGTGATCATCGGCGGCGCCAAGGTGGCCGACAAGCTCGGGCTGCTGGCATCGCTCGCCCGTCTGGCCGACCGCCTTCTCATCGGCGGCGCCATGGCCTTCAGCTTCACCCGCGCCCTCGGCCAGAGTTCCGGGGAATCGTTGGTGGACGTCTCGAAGATCGAAGCCTGCGGGGCGCTCTTGCGCGGGAGCGACAACATCGTTCTGCCGGTGGACTTCATCGCGGCCGCTCCCGGGCTCGTGCTGCAGACCGATGACTGGAGCGCCCAGCCGGACGACGGTGGCGAAACCGGCCTTCTGCTGCCGAAGCCGGGCGAGGTGGAGATCGTCGGGCAGTCGATCCCGGACGGCTGGACGGGCTACGACATCGGGCCAGCCACGGCGGAGGCATTCCGCCAGGTGATTGCGGGTGCCGCCACCCTGCTCTGGAACGGCCCCATGGGCGTGTTCGAGGACCGGCGCTTTGATGGGGGGACGAGAGTGGTCGCACAGGCGGTGGCCGATTGCGCCGGGCGGACGGTCATCGGCGGCGGCGACAGCGTGGCCGCCGTCCACCACTACGGGCTGGCCGATCGCATCGACCACATCTCGACCGGCGGCGGCGCCTCGCTCGAATTGCTCGAGCACGGGGACCTTCCCGGCTTGCGGGCTCTGCGAGAGTCCGTGGGTTGGAAGGCGACGGCGGAAGGGGACCGGCCCGCCGGCGGCGATGACGCCCGCTGACTCCCACCTCGCCTCCCCTCGCGAGCTGCTCATCAGCGGTAACTGGAAGATGCACCACAACCACTACGAGGCCATCCAATTCGTGCAGAAGCTGGCTGCCATCCTCCGCGCATCGCCGGTGCCCGCAGGCCGGGAGGCGTCGTTGCACCCGCCGTTCACGTCGCTCCGCTCGGTTCAGACGGCCGTCGAGTCGGACGCCGTGCCCGTGGCGCTCGGCGCCCAGACCTGCCACGCGGAGGACCGAGGGGCGTTCACCGGTGAGGTGAGCGCCGAGATGTTGGCGAAGCTGAGCGTCCGATACGTCATCGTCGGCCACTCGGAGCGCCGGGCGTTCTGCGGCGAGACCGATGAGATCGTGCGCGCCAAGCTCGACGCCGTCCTTCGCAACGAGATGACGCCGATTCTCTGCGTCGGAGAAACCCTCGCCGAGCGCCAAGCAGGCGAGGCGAACACGAAGGTCGTATCGCAGCTCGAAGCGGCCCTCGGCGGCCGGCCGGGCGCCGTCGTGGGCCGGCTCGTGATCGCCTACGAGCCGATCTGGGCGATCGGCACCGGCCAGGTCGCCAGCACCAATGACGCCCAGGAGATGGCTGCCTGCGTCCGGGGTGCGGTCGAGCGTCTCGCCGGAGGCGAAGCGGCAACGACGGTGCGCGTGCAGTACGGGGGCTCGGCTACCGCCGAGAACGCCGCCGCCATGCTCGCCTGTGCGGACGTCGACGGGCTCCTCGTGGGTGGGGCGAGTTTGGATGCGGTCGGCTTCTCCGCCATCGTGCACGCGGGAGCCTGAGCTCAGCTCCGGCGCTGTGGCGGCCGGGGCGAGGCTGTTCCGGCGCCGGCCGGTGATAGCCTGACCGACCGTCCGGCACGACCCTCGGGCGAGCTCGTGCCCTTGACTTATCGAGGAGAATCCGTTCCGTGTTGACCGACGTCCTGGTGGTGATCGACGTGATCGTGGCCGTCGGACTCGTCGTGCTGATCCTGCTGCACAGCGGTCGCGGTGGTGGGCTCTCGGACATGTTCGGTGCGTCGAGCGGTACGTCGGCGGCCGGCTCGACCGTGGCGGAGCGCAACCTCGACCGCATCACGGTCGTGTTCGTCCTCATATTCGCTTTCGTGACCGTCGCCCTGTCGCTTCGTTGGAGCGGTTGAGACGAGGGCAGCTCCCGGCGCTCCTGGTGGCTCTCGCGCTCGCATCGAGTTGCACGAGCCCCCAGTCCGGTAGTCACATCACGTCCACCCAGCCGAGCACGGCCGTGCAGGAAGCGGGCGGAACGGTCGTCGTGTCGGTGCCGAGGCTTCCGAAGAACTTCAACCCTTCGACACCGCAGGGCGCCAACCAGATCACTGCGGCGGTGATGGAGCAGGTATGGCCGCAAGCCTTCGTGACGGACTCACAGTCGGCGTTGACGACAGAGCCGGGCTTTCTGGAGGACGCCGAAGTCGAGAGCCTTTCTCCCTTCACCGTCGTCTACACCCTCAATCCGAAGGCCGTCTGGTCGGACGGCACGCCGATCGGCGTCGCCGACTTCGTCTACAACTGGCAGCAGCAACTGCATTGGGCACCCGATCTGGGGGAGTCGGGGCTGGCGGCCGGCTACGAGGCGATCTCGAGCATCACCTCGAGCAACGGCGGCTCGGCGATCGCAGTCGAGTTCTCCCACCCGTACACCGAATGGGAGTCCTTGTTCTCCGATCTCGTGCCGGCGCACATCGGTGAGCGCTACGGCTGGGCGGCTGCCTTCGAGGGGTTCAACCCGGCGCGGGTCGTCTCCGGCGGTCCCTTCGAGGTCACGTCATACACGCCGGGTGTGAGGCTCGTGCTCTCGCGCAACCCGCACTACTGGTTCACGCCGGCCGGCGTCGCCCACATCATCCTCGAGGTAGAGCCGAGCGCGGACGCCCTCAGTGACCTTGAAACGGGACGGGTCGAGATCGCCCAGACGGCTCCCGGCCCAGCCGTGGGCGAAGCGGTCGCCTCGGCTGCGCACGACGGCCTCGCTCTCACGGCGAGCACCGTAGAGCTGCCCACCCTGTGGCAGCTGTGCTTCAACACGACGTACGCGACCGTCGACTCGGTGGCGTTTCGGACCGGGATCGAGCATTCGCTCTACCTGGGCGAGATCGCGGCGGACTCGGTCGGTCTCGACGACGCCGCCGCCCTGCCCTACGGAAACCAGCTGGAGCTCGGCCAGGCGTCCTCCGGACCGGCGTCGAACGTCTTCGGGAGCGGCACGTCCCCAGCCGGTGGCGTTACCCCGTCGGGGGCGGGCATCGGCTACGACCTGGCGGCGGCGACGTCCTCGTTCTTGTCCGCTGGGTACATCCGCGGGCCGTCCGGCACGCTGCGCCTGGCCGCCACGGGACAGCGCGTGAAGCTCTCGCTGCTGGTTCCCTCCGGCGTCGCCGTCGTGCAGCAAGCAGCCGCCGTCATTCAGGCTCAGCTGGGCGCCGTTGGCATCGAGGTCGCGGTGCACTTCGTCTCGCTCGGGTCGATGCTCGGCACGCTCCTGCCCTCCGGGGGCTATCAGATGGCGCTGGCGCCGTTTCTCTTGACGACGTTTCCGGCGACCCAGCTGCCCGTCTACTCGGCGTCGGTCCTGCCGGCGGGGGCGCCCCGGCAGCGCTCGACAGCGGTGCGGGGTTGGCGCAAGCGACGGCGGGAGTCGAGCCAGGTGCAACGGAGGCCGGGGTCGTCACTCGAGACGTCTTCGGTTTGGACGATGCCACTGTGACGTCCGATCTGACGGGAGCCTTGACCAACCTGAGCCCGACCGATGACGGGAACTTGATCGTGGCCGCCGAGACGCAGCTGTGGCTCGACCTTCCCACTATTCCCTTGTTCCAACAGCCCGTCGACGTCGTGTACGCAAGCAACGTCACTGCGGTCAGCGACAGTCCGACATGGGCGGGCGTCTTCTGGGACGCGCAGGACTGGGTCATCGGCCAGAGTCCTGCCGTCGTGACGACTTCGGTGCCGCCCGCCTCGTGAGGGGGGCAAGTGCCGGCGCCGCGCGGTGACGGGTGTGCCGAAAAGTCGGCGTCCTCGGGGCGCTAGAGTCGTCGGCGGTCGTTACGTACGGACGGCCGTGGTGCCACGTCGGAGTGGCGGAATAGGCAGACGCGCTAGGTTGAGGGCCTAGTCCGGGCAACCGGGTGGGGGTTCAAGTCCCCCCTCCGACACCGCTTCTGAGTACGAAGCTGTCAAAGCGATTGCCAGCGAATTCGGTAACCGAGCTACCGGTCCCAGCGCAGAATAGGGCGCATCGGCAGCTACGCCGAGAGGCGAAGCGAGAGATTCGGGCGCAGCCGTGATGGCGACGGAGGCCGCTGCGCCATCGAGGTCATCCCGCCCGGCGAGCTGAAACTATTCAAGTGGCCGTCATCGGAGCCGACGTAGACGAGGCCGTTTGCTACCGCCGGCGAAGAGTCAACTGCTCCCGTCGCGATGATTCCGCAGGCCACCAAACTCGCCGGAGGGCAACGAAGGCGCTTCGGCGCTGCAAGGACGCCGCTGACTGTCGCGGCCGTCGCGATGGGGGCCCCACTTTGCACCTCCGGCTGTGACGCGGCCGGGTTACGCTTCAGGTTTTCTGTGCCGTCGAGTTCTAGCCGAGGCGAGCGATGCTGCAGGGCGCGGTTGTCGGGGTTCAAGGCTCCCTCAAGGGGAAGCGGTTTACGCTGCTGGGCGGAGAGCCGATGACGTTCGGTCGCAGCGATGAGAACGTCGTGGTCCTCCA
>Ga0187883_10000526_pt1 | contig 23679 bp, 30 predicted proteins | sample June2016WEW_20_1_2_FD_132966 | JGI IMG/M metagenome (GOLD analysis project Ga0187883, IMG submission 132966) | Peatland microbial communities from SPRUCE experiment site at the Marcell Experimental Forest, Minnesota, USA - June2016WEW_20_10 | ecosystem: Environmental > Terrestrial > Soil >...
GGGGGCCGCTTTCACGGCCGGCTGCGCCGCCTGGTAGGCGACCGCCGGCACCGCCGGGGTATCGGGCACCTCGGGCACCTCGGGGAGGTCCGGCACGGCAGGGATCTCGGGGGAGGTGTCGGTGGCGGGGACCGCGGCGCGCCCCGGCACGGCCGGGCGCGAGGGGCGGCCCGGGATCATGGCGCGCTCGGGTGCGGCGGGGATCTCAGCGGTCGCCGGCTTGGCGACGACGGCCGGCACCGGCTCGACCCACACGACGTGATCGAGGTTGACCCACACCTGGGTGTCGTCGGATACGCGCGTGACCTTGAGCATGGGGCTACCCTTTCACGGCTGGGCCGTAGACCTGCCAGCCCAGCAGGGCGAACAGGATGAAGAAGAGGAAGGTGTCGGCGAGGCCGGCGGCGTGAGCGTAGGGGCCGAGCACCGGCCCTCCGAAATTGACCACGAGGGCGAACACGAACCAGATCAGCATCAGCACCCAGAAGATCAGACCGCGTTGCATGGGGATGGCCTCCTGCCGCCCCTATTATGCCCCGCTTTTGTTCCCGAGTAAAGTCACCTTCTCGACTCACAGCCCGTACGCACCGTCAACCCTGGGTGTGCATCGCACCAATCGTGGCGGCGCTGGTCGGCCTCGGCCCGCTTCCTCGCGACGAGCTGGTCGTGGGTCTCGGGTGCCGAAGGCACCTCGACCGCGGCCGGTGGCGGCCTGGCGTGCACGCGATGGGGGCGCGGCGGGTGGAGCAGCCGATGGATGTCGCTGCAGCCCGTCAGTGCCCAAAATGCGACGAGAACGCCGAGAACACTGTGGCGCCGACGACGATCCCGCCCGTGAGCCATATCCACATATCTCCGCGACCGGCTCCACGCGAGGAAATAGCCTGTAGCTGCAATTCTATGGCGCTTAGGTGACTCATGTATAATTCGAGTTTATCGCTCAGGCTCTTTACTTGGAGATCTACCGTTGTTTGCCTGGCAAACTCAGTTCGCCAATCCGCTGCCATCGCTCGGAGTTCGTTCAACGCTTCGAAGCGCTTGTCGGCTGCGGTTTCCGCCTTTGCCACGGCCTTTTCCGCCGCATCCATGGCGGTCTTGACGCCGTCTTTTTGGGCCGTGATCAGGAGTCCAACCTTCTCGTCCAGAGCATTGATGAGCGCCATCAAAAGCTCCGGGCTGATCGGTCGAGCTGCGTCCTTTTCTACTGTCACGCCGTGTAACCCGGCCCAGTGCGCTTGCCGCCAGCGCGGATCATCTCGGCGACTCGCACCTCAACGGCCGTGAGCCGCTCCGAAGTCTCGCTTTTCAGCCCAGCAATCGACTTGGTGTGCTCGATTTCAAGTTCATTGAGCCGCTGGACGTTCTCGCTATGCCGCTGCTGATCCTTCTCCTCGTGCTTTTCGAGGATCTTGTGTGCGTTTTCGCGCGTCGTGTTGAACTGCCGTTCGAGCCACCTTCCCCCGAACCACGCGAACGCGAGGAGCGTGCCGAACCAGCTCAGCAATTGCGTCCAAAATTGCCAGTCCATCACGACACTTACGACCTCCGCTCGGGTCGGTGTCAACTGTCAGAAATGCCGATACCAGATCGTGAAATTATCGTGAATCATGATCGACCGCAACGGCAGGCCCCACGCGACCGCCAGCGCGAACCCGATCGCCAGCGCTACCGCAACGGCAGCGAGGATGCGCTTCAACGTCCCCAATGGCACGCCTGGTGGCCGCATATGGGTGATCCCTGCGCCACCGCGCGCCGATGGTGCCGCTCGTGGTGATGGTGCACCGCCACATGGTGCCGATGGTGGATCTGCGCCACGACCCGGTGCTTGTGCCCGTAGGCCCAGAGCTTGGCAACGGGCGCTCGGCTGAGCCCGGCGTCGACGTGCCCGCAGTCCTTGCGCGGGTGATGGAACGTGCAGCCGTCGCGCAGGCCGTGCGCCTGGATCAGCGCTGTTGAGGAGTACATCGGGTGCACGGTCTTGTTCCAGCCGCGCTGGGCGAAGTCGCAGGCGCGGCCGGTGTAGTGGAGGCTGTGCTTCACATGCCCGTGAGCGGCGAAGCAGTGCACGCGGCCGTGGAAGCCGGCTTGCACGAGATCTTCGATCAGGGCGACGAACTTGTGCGCGACGTCGGACGCCACCGTGATCGGCCCGGCCGCGGTGCGCACGGTCACTAGGTCGGCACGCGCGACGCCGGAAAAGAGGCAAAGCACGGCCGTGAGGGCGATGAGCCTTTTCATGGGATGCTCCTACGCGTTGAGGGTCTTGAGGATGGCAGCCGCGTTCGGGGCGATCACTGCCAGGTTGGGCGCGCCGATCGCCTCGATGATCTTCTGGATATCCGGCCCGTTCGCCTCGAGCACCGCAATGATGCCGCCGGCCGAGTACGCCTTTTCGATCGCCGCGAGGTGCGGTGCGAGGGTAATGAGGGCCTGGATCCCGATGGCGTTCGAGATCGCCAGCACCTGTGCGCTGTTGGCGGTCAGGACGTGAAAGATGCTCTGCGGGTCCATCAGTTCTTCTCGCTCGGCGCTTCGCGCCACGCGCACGATGCGCTGTAGCCAATAGCGCCGTGGGTGCGCAGGTCGTCGGTCAGATCGCGGTCGACAAACGCCTTGGCCCGATCGAGGCATTCCTGCAAGGTCGGCATCGCGGTCCGGTGGACGACATCGGGCTGCTGCCCCGGCATCAGGATCGCCACGATGAGCACGGTTTCCTTGATCATTTGCGCCTCTTGGGCTGTGGCCGCGCCTTGGGCAGCGGCGCGGCGGGCGGCGCCAGGACGGTCACCTGCCCGCTGCCGAACGAGAAGTTCGGGCTGATCGTGAAGGAGGGCGCCGGCAGCGCGTGAAGGATCGGGATCAGCACTGCCAGCGGGATGAGGAGGTGCATCAGCCGCCTTGCTTGATCAGCTGCTCGATCTCCAGCACCCGGGCCGGGATGTCGGTGCCGGGCGTCAGGAGTGTCATCGCCAGGGCGGCGGCCGACGCCGGCAGGCCCTGCTCGGTGATGAGCTTCGTCACCAAGTCCTGCTCGATTGCCGGGTTGCCGGCGAACTGGAGGAGCTGCGAGCACAGCGCGATCTCGGCCGACTGATTCGGATTGCTGGAGAGGCCGATCTGCTGGAGGATGTTCGGCATGTCGGCCGGGGTGACGCCGGCGGCGGTCAGCGACGTGGTGAGGTTGGACAGGGTTGTGCCGAGCGACGACCAATTGAACGCCATGGTATTCTCCTACTTTGCTGCCGATGAAGGGGTGATGGTGGTCGTGAACCACGTCTTCATGATCCACGTGACGATGTTGCCGATGACGCCGATCGTGACCACGATGGCGGTCTGCTTGTCGGCACTGAGCTCGATGGCGTTGCCGCTGGCCCAGCCGATCAGCATGGCGAACGCCGAGACGGCCTGCGTCCAATTGATCTTGGACGCCCATGCGGACTTGATGGGGACGGTGATCATGATGGGGTCGCTCCGTTTTTCACGCCCTGCACGTACAGCGGCATGTGGTGGTACGAGAACATGCCGAGCGTCGACCAGAGCGAGGGTGGCGGCGGCGCCGACACGTCGATCACGTCGGTCGGGTGCACGTACTCCTCGGGCGGCACGCTCAGCGGCAGGTCGGTCACGGTGTCGTGCCGCCCTGCTCCGGCGTTGCGGTAGCTGCGGTTGTCCGGCAGATTCGCGAGGATCCGCGCGAGTTGGTCGAATCCGGGCTTCGGCTCGCCGAACACCACGCGCCCGATCGGCGGCCGTCCGGTTGTCACCATGAGCCCGGCGAGGATCGAGGCGCGCGCGGCGCCGAGCGAGTGGCCGGCGAGGATTACGGGGTCCGAGCCGATGATCGCGAGCATTTCGCGCTGCACGGTGCGCATGCCGCTGTAGAAGCCCGGCGACACCGGGCCGATGTCGTCGTGGCACAGCGGATTGGCGACAGCGCACAGGTCGCGCAGCCAGTCGATGAGGGTGAAGGAGCCGCGGAACACCGCCACCCACGCCTCGGGGAAGCGCTTGAGGCCCCAGCACACGAAGTCGCTGTCGGTCCCCGGGTCGAGGTGATCCCACGTGACCGGGTTGCTGCCCGGCTGGCCGTAGATCGAGTTGCAGAGGTCGGCGATCTGGTAGTCGGTGATCATGCGGCGAAAACCTCGGGGAATTTCCCCTGCATCCGCTTGAGCAGCGCCGCGCACCCGATCTGGTGGTCGACCGCGTCTGGGTCGTAGTGGCCGTCGGAGATGTACTTGCCGGACTTGTACTGATCGGTCGATGCCCACACGTAGGGGCTCGGGTGCCCCATGTGGGCATAGCCGAGGCCGTTGTACTCCTCGAGCAGCGTGAGGCCGCCGCCGGCGCTCCAGTCCGTCCAACGCGCCGCGTAGGGGGCGCAATGCACCAGCGCGTCGACCGCGCCGGCCTCCCACGTCTGGAACGGGCCGCGGCCGGCCGGCACGTGCCGGGAGACGTGGTCGAGCGGGTCCCCCTGGGCGAGCTGGGAGCGCCAACTCTGCGACGCCTCGCGCTCGTGGATCACCGCGATGATGTACCAGGGGACGTGGGTGACCGATTCGACCGCCTTGTAGCGGGTGAGCGCGGCCGGGGCCGTGAGCCGGGCCACTACCTCGTCGATCGCGGGCAGGAGATGCGGTGTGATCGCCGCCGCTTTCCAGCGGCTTGCGTTCTCGGCCTTGAGCGCCACGATGTCGGTCACGGACACCTCACGAAATCGTGCGGTTCGCATACACCGTGTTGGCCCCGAGCGCAACCCCTACTTGGGCGCCTCTGGCGCCTTCGCCTTCTCCTCGGCCGCCTTGGCGCGCTGCTTCGCCGCCGCCTGGACCTGCTGCATCACGTTGTCGATCTGCGCGTGGACGGTCTTGGAGGCGGGCATCTCGTCGAACGCCTTGGCCATGGCGGTCCACAGCTCCTCGTCGGGCGGCGCGTATTGGGCGAAGGCGGGGGTGGCGAGGAGGAGCAGGGCAAAAGCTAAGGATTTCATTGTCACATCCTGATAGTAGTCGTATTGGGCTTATGTTATCGGCTCGACTGCAACACGGCGCTCGATCGTGTTGTCAACATAGCACGTATTCCAGACCGCGACGCCATCGAATGCCATGCCGGCGGTGTCCTTGCCGGCCTGGAGGACATCGATCACCCGGCCGCCATCGGCGCCCATCTTGATGAGGTTGTTGCCGTTGGCGTTGGCGATCCACAGCGTGTCATGCACGCGCACCAGGTCGTGTGGCGACCCGCTGACCCCGGTAAAGCTCGATGTGTATTGGCATGCCCCGCTCGGCAGGAAGCAGTTCACAGCGCCGCCGCCGTTGAAGCAGGTCACGTGGATGAACGGGATCCCGCAGAGGATGCCCCACGGGCCCGAGTTGGTCGGGCTGTTCCACGTGACGGCCGGCGGCGCGGCCAGCGTGTCGATCTGCGCCAGCGTGTTGCCGGTTCCGCACCCGACGTAGAGGAACCGCACGCCATCGAAATCCATCCGATACGGTTGGCCCGCAAGCGGCAGCGTGTGATCGATCGCCCATGTCGTCCGGCTGATGTGCGAGACCGTGTTGGCCGTGCTCTCCGTCACCCACACGCCCGTCGCGTCCGATTTCACGTCCCGCGGTCCGGCGCCGCACGGCACGACCTGCTGGATGGTCCAGGTCGCCGGGTTGATGAGCACGACGGCGTTGCCGCCGAAATCGGCGAGCGCCCATAGCCCGGACACCGCATCGAAGCAGATGCCGAGCGGGTTGCTGCCCGGCACTCCCGATGTCGAAACGCTGGCGACCAGCGCGCCAGTCGTCAGCGAGAAGAACTGCGCGCCCGGCATATTGGAGCACGACACGCCGATGATGCCCGCCGCACCATCGATGCACAGCGAGTGCGGTGCCGCGCCGGTCGGAATGCTGAACGGCAGCACGGGATCGAGCGCATAGCCGAGCTCACGGGCATATCGTGGGATGCTGGTGCCGGTCATGCTCACATCCTGATGGAGGCAACCAAGGCATTGAGCGATTGACCGTCGAATGTCGGCGCGGCTCCAGATAGGTTTTCTTCGTTTGCGCTCAGCGTGTGCAGCCCTACTCCGACGTTCCAGATGCCGGTGCTCGACGCACCAAGAATCGCCAGCGCGCTGCCTGCTCCATTGACCGGCTGGATTCCAAACGTAGTCGTCGAGTCGAATCCAGGTCCGAACACAGGCTCGCCGGTCCCTCCTGAATTTTGAATGACGGCACCCATGTAGGCGAACTGCACGGCATCTTCTTGCACCCCGAGGACGAACTGTATCTGGTTGCCGGCCGACGCGCGGGCCTGCCGTACCGTCGCCGTGCCATAGGTGTACGATGTGCCGTTGTCGGTTACCGTCGTGCCGACCGAAACTCGATTGTAGTAGTTCCACACCCCGAGCAAGCCCGCTGTGCCTCCCGAGGCCGACGCGCCTAAAGTCCAGCTCACCTGCCCCGCCCCCGATGTGTATATCGTGCCGAGATAGGTCGCCTGGTTCGCCGAGATCGACCCGTAATTGGTCGCACCATTGTAACAATTGGTGAGCGCGTTGGCGTTGGTGATGTAGGGCCGGGTGGTGGTGTCGAGTTGCGAGTACCCGGTGCCGCGCGCCTGATTGCTCGGACTGCCGGTGTCCGCCGACCACCCGCCGCCCGAGCCGTTGGTGGCGACGCAGATGTTGTGGTTGCTCGACCACCACACGTCGAACACGTTGGCGCTGCTGAGCACCCCGGTCGAACTCGACTGCATGGCGGTGGACACCTGGCAGGACGAGATCGTGTCCTGCACGTCGGCGGTGCCGTTGTAGTAGAAGACTTGGTTGCCGCCGTTGTAGCAGTCGTAATAGAGCGTGGTCTGTGCGCCCGCGGTTGCCTTCATGACCGGCGTGTGGGACGTGAGCGTCAGGCGCCCCTGTGGCCCGGTGTAGAGGACGATCGCGCCCGTCAGGGTATTGACCGAGCCCACCGACCCCGCGCTCGCGATCGATGACACGGTCGCGTACTTGAGTGCCCCCGACGCCGACTGGTCCGAGAGCATGATGTAGTCGCTGGACGAGGGGGACGCCTTCTGCGTCAGGCTGCCGATCGCGAACGCCGAGATGTTGCCGGTGGTGCCTGCCACGTTGCCGAGCAATGTGTAGGCGTTCTGCTGAGCGAACTTGCCGACGGTCACGGCGTTGTTGGCGATGGTGAAGGAGCCTGCGGCCGAGATGGTGGCAATGTCGCCGCCCGCCGTCTCCCACGCCGGGGCCGCGCTGGTCTGGCCGACGAAAATCTGCCCGTTGGTGCCGGCCGCGGTTGAAGTCGGAGTCGCGCCTGAACCCCCGCCGATCACGACGCCGTTGAGGGTCAGAAGCGCACTCGACGCTACCGTGGTGGTGCCGGTGAAGCCCAGGATGCCGCCGCTCGTGCCGTTGGCGAGGTTCGTGCCGCCGTTGGCGACGGGGATGGGGTTGGAGAGCGCGTAGGTGCCGGCCCCGGTGCGCTGCACGAAGCCGGTCGAGGCGAATCCCGTGATGTTGTCGAGGCAGGTGCCCGACGCGGACGAGCAGTTCGTGCCGCCGCCGAAGATCCCAAGCGTACCGTAAGTCTGGGCGGCGCCGACGCCACCACCCGAGATCAGCGGCTGCCCGCTCGAGCCCGCGCTGGTCGGCAGGTTGAAATTGTAGGTGCCGGCGGCCGCCTGCGGCTGGATCGTCACGGCGCCGCTGGTGGTGCCCGCGAGCGCGAGCTGGCCGGTGGCCGACGAGGCGGCGCCGATTGTCAGCGCCGGGCTCACCCATGTCAGGTTGGCGCTGCCGGCGAGCGAGGTGGACGAGTTGTACTGGATCTGGGTGTTGCTGCCACCCGCCGATCCCGATCCGCTCGCGCACGCGCCCCACACGGGGTCGCTGTTGGTGCCCTGTGAGAGCAGGCATTGTCCGACGTTGCTGGTGGTAAGCGAGGTGAACTGATTGATGCCCTCGCCGAGCAGTACGCCGTGCACCGTGAACGAGAACGGGAACGGGATGCCGTTGACGCGCGCGAGCGTGAGTGCGCCGGCCGCCGAGACGCTCGACACGTCGCCCGAAAGCGTCGACCAGATCGGTGCTGCGCCGGTCTGGGCGAGGAACACCTGCCCGTTGGTCCCGGCGCCCGTGGAGGCGGTGGTCGCGGCCGTCGAGAAATACTGAATGCCCCATTGGGTGCCGGGACCCATGGTGACGCCGCAGTCCTTGAGGACGCCGTTGGTGGTGCTGGCGCACACCACGTCGTTGATCACCAGGGGCGCGATGATGGTGGGGATCGAGGAGCCGCCGCCCGTCGGGATCGTGATCGCGGTGCCGTTGATGACGAGCTGGAGGTTCTGCGCAGTTGCGCCGCCGTAGTTCTGTAGGGTGATCTGGCCTGCGCCCGAGGTGCTGGCCGAGAGGCAGAGCGCGTTGTAGGGGCCGGTGATCGGTGCGCTGTTGACACAGATGCCCGGCCCGCCGTTGTTCGTCACGCCGAAGGAAGTGGCGAGCCCCGAGGAAGCGGTCCCGCCATCTCCAAGGACGCCATTCGTGACCCACACCGGAACATGATTCGGCGTGACGCTGCCGGACTGCTGCACCGATTGCGCGTGGGCCGCCCCGGCGAGGAGCAGGAGGAGCAGAAGGAGCTTTTTCACGAGGGCCTCCAGACGCGGAACGTGTAGGTGGGCGACACGAAGGATCCGGTCTCGTAGAACAGGGTCCAGTCCCCCGCGAGGCTCAATTCACCCATGAGGGCCGAGTATAGCACGTACTCGGAACCCCTGACAAAGGCCCTATACGTTGACAGGACTTCATATTTCGTCCCGTCGGGCCGGGTGATCACGAGCTCGGGCGACCCGGCCGGCGTGCCGACGCTCACGGGGAGGAGCAGGGTGGCTGGCTCGCCGACGTAGACCCGGGTGAGCGACTGCACCGCGACGATGGGTCGCAGCCCGAGGCTCTCGGGCGATACGTAGACGAACAGGGTCTTCTCGAGCCCCGTCCGAACGGGTGGGATCGGGGGGATTGGCGGGATGGGGGGTATGGGAGGAAGCTTGCCGGCGAACGGTCCCCAGGGCGGGCGCGGATAGCCGCCAGGACCAAAAACCGTGAAAACCTGCGTGAAGGATTTGCCGCCGCCACCCGACTTCCCCGCAAAGATCCCCCATGGCGGTCTCGGGTAGCCCCCAGGCCCCAGGACCGTGAACGGTTGTGTATAGCTTTTGCTGGCCGTCGACGCTGCGGGTTTACCGGCAAACGAACCCCACGGGGGGCGCGAATAACCGCCCGGCCCGAGAACGGTCACCGTCATCACACCACCGAGAAGGTGTCACCATTCGCAGGCGCGCTCGTGAGTGCCGTGAAGGTCAGCGTGGGCGTCGCGCCGGTCGTGCTGTTGGTGATGTTGCTCGCTTGCGACTGCAGCGCCGCGCTCGCCGTGTTGGCATCAAACAGGATCGTCCGCCCGATCAGTTGCCCGGTCGCCGTAAGCGAGGAGGGTGACGTCATGGAGGACACCACCGCGGTCGTGAGCGTGCCTCCCGAGCAGGTGCCGCGAACCACCGCCTGCATGGTGTGCTGGATATTCTGGGGTGCAGTAACGTTGCCGTTAATCGCCTCGATGTCGACCTTCGGCAAGTTGTTGGCGTCGGTTGCGGCCGTCTGCGTGTTGTACTGAACGACATTGACACCGATTTGCGCGCTGGTGGTCGAGACGACCGAACCGGCGATGTCGCGGACGTCTGCAGGCACCATGCCGGATGCGTGGGTTGAAAGCGCCGAGCCCCCCACGTTGACCAGATTGACACCCAGTTGTGCCGAGCCTGTCGCGACCGCAGCGCCCGCAATGTCGACAAGGTCAACTTGGAGCAAATTATTGCCGTCGAGCGTCGCTGTCGATCCTGCGATATTAACCACGTTGACGCCGAGCTGCGCTGAGCTCGCCGAAACTGCGGAACCAGCGATGTCGACGATGTCGACCTTGGGAAGCCCGTTCGCATCAGTCTGCGTGACCTGGGCGTTGTATTGCACCGCGTTCACGCCGAGCTGTGCCGTCGTGGTTGACACCGCAACGCCCACGATATCGCGCACGTCCGCCGGGATCATGCCAGCCGCATGGGTCGAGAGCACCGATCCGCCCACGTCCTCGATGTCGACCTTCGGCAGGCTGTTGGCATCGGTCTGCGCGACCACGTTGTTGTAATTCTTCACGTTGATGTCGGGTATGCCGGCAGTCGCCGGTGTTGCGACAACTGTGCCCTTCCAGTCCTGGACATTCACCTCCAGAAGATTGTTCGCGTCCAAGGTCACCGCGGAGCCGCCGATGTTGACCACATTGACGCCGAGTTGCGCTGTTCCGGTTGCGACGGCCGAGCCAGCGATGTCGACCAGATCGACCTTGATGAAGCCGTTGCCGTCAACCTGGTCGGTGTGGAAATCGAGATTGCAGGGAACGCATCCGGTCGCCGTAAAGAAGAAGCCGACGTCGGTCGCGTTGGTCTCGGCCTGCGTGGGAGCGTAGTTGTATTGCCCGTTGCCCTGGCTGGTGACCGTGCCGCCTGTGCCCGCCTGCGCGCCGCCATCCTTGCTCACGTAGCCGGTGACGGTTGCGCCTGCAACGCCGAGGCCGGTGCTGGTGCTGACAAGGCAGAACGTGAAGTTCTGGCTGGCGACGTTTTTCTGCAGCGAACTCACGAGGCGACGCCCTCGACGACGGTGTTGCGGCCGATGGTCCAGCCGGGATTGAATCCGGGCTTGAGCGCCATCAATGGCATTCCGATCGACGGCCAGTAAGCTTGCCCACGCAAACCGGCGGAATAGAGTTGGAGGACTTCGCCTTGATCGAGGGCGCGGTTGTAGATGCGGGCGTCATCGATGTAGCCGGCAAAGAAGCCGGTGAATACTGGTCTATTACCTATGAACACATCTTGCGCGGTGACGTTCATAGGGCCAAAGAAATTTGCGGCTGAATTGATCTGAGCCCCATCGACGTACAGTTTCGCTACAGATGTACCGTTAGTGACGAATAGGTAAGTGGCTAAAACATGATGCCACTTGCTGTCGTTGTATGTAGGAACACTAGACACTGTCGAATTGCTGCCTCCACCGAATATCTGTAAATTGACTGTTCCTGACGTAACGTACAGGCAGAACGAGCGAAGCGTTCCGTTGTCTTTGCACACCACGAAAGCGGTTCCGGCAGACGAGAATTTCACCCAAGCCGAAACCGCCAGGCCATTTGCCGGGCTTAAAGCTGCGCTCGACGGTATATCAATGTCAGACGTTGAACCGTTGAAATTCAGAGCCTGCCCAATCTGGCCCTGGACGGCGCTTGACGCCGAAAGACCAGCTAGTGCTCCTACTCCGCCATTGCCGCTTCGATCGACCACCGTCCCCGCGGCGAAATTCACATCCTCCACATCCATCGTCCACCAGCCGACGAGGCCGGCGGGAACGACGGCGTCATTGGGCGCTGCGGCGTGCGAGCGCGGGAACAGCCCTCCGTAAGGAGCATAGGCTTGCGGACGGAGGATGGCATTCATTACGCGACCGCGCGGTTATATGTGCGGTATTTGCAAGTGTTGGAAGACGGCAGCGCGACGCCCGCGTTGTTCATCAACACGAACAAGAACGTCCCCGGTGGGATGATGATGCCGGTCACGACGCCTGCGATGGCGGTTGAAGCTGCCGCCGCGAACCCAATTGAGCCGACAAAGTAGTTGCTTGGGGGTGGTCCGGCCGCGGCCGAGCCGAAACGGCCGTCGCCGTAGGTCGAGCCGTCCTCATTGAGCGGGTAGAGATAGAACGCGAGGTTGGCAGGCGCCGCCGTCGTGACGGTCGCGCCGGCAACGAAGGAAATGTCGGCGAAGATGTCGAGCGCAGTGCCGTTGGTGATCCCCGAGATGCCGGACAGCACGGCGTTGCCCGAGCCGAGAGAGTTGATCTCGGTCGAGAACGCCGAGCCCCAGCTGAGGCCCTGCCCGGAGCCCGCAATCCACTTTTCGGTGGTCACTGATCATGACCCCACGAATACATCGAGGATGGCCGGCGTGCTGGCGGCAGCCGTGACCGCCTGGCCCTTGACAGCCGCGGAAACATTCAGTAGCGCCCCGAGCCCCTGCGCCACCTGCAACGCGGTCACGGCCCGGTTGAGGCCGTATCCCGGCGGCGTGTTGGTGCTGATCGGATGTGCCGCGTTCGGCGAACCATCGTTGACGCCCGGGAGGCCATCAGCGCCCTGCGCCATCGTTGTCAGCTGGCTCGTCAGCGTTCCCCATGACTGCAACGAATATTGCGCATTCAGGGCATCGATCGCCTGCTGCAGCGCGACCGCCTGCACCGCAAGGCTCCCGATCTGGTTGATTGCACCGATGAGTTGCGTGTTGGGATTAGCCATTCAGCACACCTATTGGTTATAGCCGTAGGAATTGACTGCAACTCCCGAGGCGGTGCCGTCCGCCGTGGTGGTGATCGTAATGTTGGTGTTGGGGGCGCTCGCCGGGATGCACGGCGTGAAGGTGCGGCCGAGCGTGTTACCCGAGGTTGAGCTTGCCAGCTGATAGGTCAGCGATGCCGTGATCGTGCCGGCAATCGTGACCGGCCCCACCGCCGCGGTGCCGCCGATCGCCGACACGTCGAATCCGCAGATGTAGGTCGTTTTGCCCGCAACTGCCGTCAGCGTGCCTACCACCGCCCCCGTCGTGCCGGTCGCGTTGCCGGTGATGAACGTCGCACCTGCGGGAGCGCCGTTGCACGGCGCCCAGCCCGTGCTGCCGTAGCAGTTGATATTGACGTTCTGCGCGTCCGCCGGCAGGCACGCGGCGAGGAACGCCAGGATCGTGAGAATGACGAGGGCGATCGCCTTCATCGCCGCCTCACGATCACGCACGCCGCGAGCGCGAACGCCGCGTAGAGACCGAGCCAGATGAGCTGGTGGGTGTCGGGTTGCGGGACCTGGAGCCACAGGTGCCAGCCGAGCAGCAGGGCGAACAGGCAGAACAGGTCGGCGAGCGCGGTGACGAAGCGCTGGGAGAGGGCCTTGAGCCCGAGGGTGAGCATCGAGATCGCGATGGCCTGCTCCTTGGGGGGAGCAGGCGGATCATCAGGGACCGGCTCGAACCCCGGCTTCACCAGCGTCGGCGTCGTCATCCGGGGCCTCTCTTTGTGCCATGATGGTCGCGATGGCGGCGAAACCGTTCGCCGCGGGGAGCGGATCGGACGGCTTCGCGCGCTGTATGGCCGAAAGGTAGCCCGTGAGCACTTTGAGCGCATCTAAGCGTTCTTGTGCGCTATTACTCTCTTCTAGCGCCTCTTGGGCGACCATGAGGGCGAGGCGATCACAGGTTTCGCGGAAGGTCATTGTCGCGGCCGCTGCTCCATCGCCTCACCCGCGCCTGCTCCCATGGCGGCCCCGTAGCGCTGCAGGAAGGTGCGCGCCGCGGCCTTCTGCTCGGGATCGCCGGTCAGGCCGCGCTCCAGCCAGCGCAGGGTGGCGGGCGACGTCGCGAGCTTGCGAATCAGGGCGTAGTATTCGCCCAGGATGAAGCGGCCGGCCGCCCCGCTGCCCGGGATGATATTGATCGGGGCCGCGATGATCTTGCCGATGGTGCCGCCGCGCCCGGCGATGTGTGCCCACGGGTTTTCGACCTTCGCCATGGCGCTCATGCCCTGCGCCGTGCCCTTCATGCCGTAGCGGTTCGCCATCAGGAAGTCCATTTCGCGCGCCAGCAGGTGCGCCTGCTCGAGCGTGACCCCCGGGAACATGATGCGCTGCACTTCGGCCGAGGTCTTGGCGAGCCGCTCGCCGGGCTGCAGGGTGCCTTGGAGCAGCCGCTGCGCCCAGGTCTGCCGCAGCATGTTGAACTCGGGCGAGCCCTCGCCGAACTTGGCCGCCGACGCCAGGATCAGGTCCTCGCTCTTGAGGATACGGTCGACCGCCTCGGCGGCGCCCGTGGTCGGCTCGTAGAGGAAACCCAGCGGCTCGGCGCGGCGCGCCCCGCGCGCGGCGGCCGCTTCGCGCTTGCCCTCCACCTCGATCTGACGCATTTCGCGGTTCAGCGTCGCCAGCGGGTCCTGCTTGGCGGCCGCCTTGGCTTCCTGCGCGGCGCGCTGCGCACGATCGATCGCCTGCGTGAGGGTGTCGCCGGGGCGCACCGCCACCGGCAGCCGCCCCTCCAGCATGGCGACGTCCTGCGCCTGGCGCAGCAGTCGCGCCGTGACGTCGGGGCCGTGCACCGACTGCAGGATACCCGAGCGGTAGCGCTCCAGCACCTCGCGGGTGAACGCGCGGCCGTCCACCTGCCCCGGCACCAGGGAGCGGCTGGCGTCCATGATCTCCTGCACGTCGGCGGCGCGCACGCCGGCCCACAGGTTCGGCCCCACCATCTCGCGGATGCGGTTGGTGAGATCGGTGTGCCCCTCCTTCACCACCGCCCGATACAGCACCTTGGGGTCGGCGGGCTCACCCGCCTCCAGGCCCTTCATGATCGTCTTGATCTGCTGGGCCTCGAAGATCGGCATGTTCTCGCGGTAGAAGGCGTCGGCGCGGTCGAGCTGTTCGGCCGCGGCGCGCAGCTCGGGGACCGCCTGCGGGTCGTGCAGTACCTCGTCGACGCGGCGCGCGAAGAACTTGAACGTACCGTTCTTGATGTCCGAGTTGAGCCGGTAGAAATCCGTGCTCTGCCGGATCTGGGAGCGCAGGTTGTGCAGTTGCCCGAAGGTCGGCGCCGACGGCGGGCGGATCACCTCGCCGGTCTCGGGGTTGCGCTCACCCGCCATCTGCCGCAGCTGGCGCACGATCGCCGGCTGGTTGCGCTGGAACTCCTCGGGAAGCTCGTCGGCGAATCGCTGCGCGATCTCGGGCAAGCCCTCGACGTTGGGCAGATGCCCGGCCGCGAGCTCGTCGGCCTGCCCGTACATCGTGCTGGCACGCTCCTGGATGCCGCGCCGCACCGCGCGCAGCTGCTCGCCGATCGACTGCCAGAGCTCTCCGGTGCCGTGACCGGCGCGCGCGACCTGCATGGCGGTGTCGACGCCGCGCTGGATCTCCTGATAGCCGGCATCCACCAGCGCCTGGGCCTGCGTGCGCGCGTTCTCGGCGGCCTTCTGGAGCGCCTCGCGCTGCGCGGTCGCCGCCTCGGGCGGCGCAGCCCCGGCTTTCCTTGCGTCCAGCACGCGCCGCATCTCGGCGTCGGCCGCCTGCGACTCAGCGAGCGTGCGACGCAGCAGCGCCTCACCCGTCGCCTGCGTCGCCACCGCCTCGCTGGGCTTGACCAGCTGCCCCGGCTCGGTCTTGACGCCCAGGCCCTCCAGGAGTTCGCCCGCGGAGCGCTCGTAGTGCCCGGTAGCGGACTGGAGGAGGGGGTCCTGGGTGTGAAAGGCCGGCTCGAACACCTCCACGATGTTCTGGATGTGCGGCGCCTCCTTGGCCCATGAGGAGGGTGGAGCCAGAACGTCGGTGTCCGTATTTCCGACAAGCCGGCGGATAGCAGCGATAGGACCATGCCCCTCAGCGGGTTTTTCGCCTTGCTCGGCCAGCCGGCGTGCCATCGACAGGTCTTCGGGTGTCGTGCCCAGGAAATGCCGCCCCATCGCGGGGGCCACTCCACCGGCCGCTTTAGCCGCGCCCTTGAGCGCCGGCGCTATTGCTCCGATCCCGCGCCCCACGCCCGCTCCTGCGCCGCCCGAGGCGGCCGCGAGCCCAAGCTGCGTCAATTCCTCACCCGGCGTGCGGTCAAGGACGCCCGCCAGCTGCAGGATCACGTCGTTGAAGCCCTGCCCGAGCAACGAGCCGCCGACGCCGCCCGCGACCGCGCCCGCCACCGCGCCAGGCCCGGTCGGCGCGGCCGCAGCGCCACCGCCCACCGCGCCCACGACGGCGCCGGCGGTCGGCAGCGCCATGGAGGCGAGGCCCGCCGGCACCGGGGACATGCCGTGGCCGGGCTTGAGCATCTGCCCGTCGTCATCGACGTAGAGCTCGCCCGTGTGCTCGTCGGCCTTCACCTTGCCCGGATAGGAGCGCTCCAGCGCCTTGCGCCGCTCCTTGTCGGTCACCGCCATGTCGTAGAGGGTCTGTGCCGTGAACCCAATGCCGCCGAAGCTCGGCTTCTGCCGCGTCTGCCCCTCGGGATCGGTGAATTGCGCGCCCTCGGGGACCGACGAGAAGTCGGCGTCGGTCTTCACCTCGTAAGGCTTGACGCGCTGCTTGCCCTCGGGATCGATGAACTTCGTGCCCGGCTTGAGCTTGGCGAAATCCTCGTCGCCCGCGATGGTGGGGACCTTCTCGGTCGCGGTGCCGGCCTCGGCCTCCAGCATGGAGGTGCCGGCCTTGGAGAGGAAATCGACAACGCCGCCCATCATTGCACCAGCGGCGCGGAGCGCCAGGACCCGCCGGAGGCAGGCGGCGGGGCCGTCGGATGATCGGGACCGGGCGTCCAGGTGCCGCCGAGGCGCTTGGTGTTGTCCTCCCGCATCTTGGCGTACAGGCGCTTCACCTCCTCGAGCGAGCGGATGGTGTTCGCCGTGGTGTCGCCGAGCGACAGGCCCCCGATGATGTCGCTGATCGAGCCGGCCTCGCTGCTGAGCGGCCGCCCGTGGCGATCGGTGAGCAGCTGCGGCGCCAGGGTCTGCAGGTACTTGATGTCGCGCATGAACTGCTCGCGATCGGTGTCGCTGGACCCGAAGATGTTGCCGACGCGCTCCCCCATCCGGGTCACCCGGCCCGCCAAGCCGGCCGAGAGCACGTGCTTGTTGAGCGTTTCGAGCGCCGCGTCGATCTTGGTGGTGGAATTGTCGAACAGGTCGATGCGCGAGCGGATGTCGTCGGCCTTGTTGCCGGTGATGGTGGCAGCGCTGCGCTTCACCTCGGCGATCGCGTCGGTGCGCTTCATGCCGGGGTTGGCGCGAAGAAGCTCCTCGACGGCGAGCGCCTCCTCCTTGCCCATGCCGGGCTGGCCCGCCGACGCGGGCTTCGCCGACGCCTGGGTGACGCGCCGGATTGCCTCCTCGCGCGGAACGCCCTGCTCGACCAGATCGTCCACCGCCTGGAACTGCTGCGCCGACAAGGTCTGCGGCTGCCGGACGAACGTGTCCTTGTAGTAATCGGCCGCCTCCTCGGCGGTGCCCTCGGGGTGCTCGAAGAACCAGCGCCCCATCAGCTCCTGCTGCGGCGTCTCCTTCACGGCAAAGGCCCGGTTGAACGCCTCCAGGCGGCGCACCGCCACCAGCCGCGGATCGACCGGGGGCTTGGACGGGTCCTCTTCCTTCCCGACGTTCCAGCCCGGGTCGGTCTCCAGCACCTTGCGGCGCAGCGAGTCCTGGGTGATCTCCCCGTTGAGCCGGATGTTCTCCTCGCCCAGCTTGGCGCGACTGTCCTGGAGCTCGTACCACTCCTTCACCATGCCGTTGTCGAGCAGCAGCTTGGCCTTCTGGTCGCCGAAGCGCAGGGCGTTGAGCGAGGCGAGCCGCGTGCCCGCCGCCAGGTCCCGGTCCATCAGGGTGGCGGCGTCGGTGAAGTGCTGACGCTCCATCTCGAAGCGCTTCACCGCAAGGTCGTTGTTGGCCTTCCAGGCGTCGAAGTTCTTCTTGAACTCGTCTTCCTTGCCGGCGCGCACCGCCTCCATGGCGGCGGCGCTGGCGTTGAGCGCGTTCGCCATCGGTGCGTGGGTGAACGCGGAGGCGAGGATGCCGAAGACACTGCCGATCGAGCCGAACGCCTCGATGGGATCGTAGGCGGTCTTGCGCGCCTCCTCCTTGGCGTCCCACGGCTTGAGGGCGGTGGCAGCCTCGAAGCCGGTCTGCTCGAAGGCGCGCTGCATCTGCTGGCGGTCGGCCGCGGCACGGCGCTCGGTGGCGGCCGAGATGGCGTCGTCGGTCTCGATCTTGCGCTCGTAGAGATCGCCCAAGCCCTTGGTGAGAGCCTCCGGGGGCTTGGGCAGCAGCGAATCGATGCTGCCGGACGTGAAATCGATCGCGGGGGCGTCGGCCATCTACGTCGTCGCGCCGCTGCCGATGTTGATCTTGAGGTTGCCGCTCAGCGCCGCCGCCATGCGCGCGATCGCGGCGCCGATCGCCGTCGTGTTGCTCTGATCGATCTGCTGGAGTTGCGTGTAGAGGGCGTTCGCCATCCCGCTTTCCTGGATCCCGGCGTTGACCAGCTGCTGCCCGGCCTGGAAATCCTGGCCCTCCAGCGTGCCCTTGGCGGCGAGCGCGCGCTCGTCGACCGCGTTGAGGTCCTGGGCGAGCGCGGTGTTCTTGGCAGGATCGGACGGCAGGCCCTGCGAGGCGTAGGACTGCACGATCTTGGCCTTCTCGGCGCGCGTCGCCTGCTCGAGCTGGGCCTGCTGGCCGGGCGGCAGGGCACCCTGCGGCAGGTAGGACTGCATCGTCTGTCCGGCGGTCGTGAACGAGCCGCTCTGCGCCAGATCGGTCGCAGCCAGGGTCTCCAGCTGCTGCACCGATCCCGGCTTGGTGTTGGCGTTGGCGAGCGAGTAGGCGAGGCCGCCCGCGCCGGCCGCCAAGCCCAGCGGGTTCTTGCCGATCTGGCTGGTGAGCGCCGAGAGAGGGTCGCCCGGTCCGGCCGCCGCCGTGGTGCCCGCACCGCCGAGATCGTAGGGCGCGCTTGCGATGTTGCCGATGGTCTCGCCGGTGGAGATGCCGCCCCCGGCACCGCCGGCCGCAGTGTCGAAGATGCCCCCGCCTGCGGCGGGTGAAGCCCCACCGAAATTCAGGCCGCCGGTGAGATCGCCGACCGGGTTGGCGCCTGAGGTGCCGAAGATGCCGGCGCCCATGCCGGCGGTGTCGCCGACGGGCGCGCCGCCCGCGGAGCCCAGAAATCCGGCCGATGGGGCGCCTGAAAAGCCGCCCGGCGCCGCCGAGGCGCCGAGGAAGTCGAGCGGGCCGGAGCCGGCGGTGGCGTCGAACGCGAGCGGGGCGGCGGCGCCGGCCGCATCGGCGCCCGCGGCCGCGCCCCCACCGAACAAGCCCGCCAGAAGGTCCCCGCCGCCGAGGGCGGCCGCGGTTTCACCGATTCCAAAGTCGGGCATGCTAGCCTCCTGCGCCGAGCGGCTATCCGATATTCAGTCGGGCTCCCCAGCGGTCGGCTTGACTGGAACTGGGCGCACCTCGGACCCCGTTGGTGGGTTAGACCGTATCACCGCTCGGCAGGCTGACGGTATAGGAAATCTTCGTCTCGCGGAAGCCCATCGCAGCGAGCAGCCGGGCCGCCGAGTGCCCGGCCTCGGTGTCGACCGTCACCCGGGCTACCTCCAGGGTAGCGAGATGAGCCAGGGCGGCGCGGAGCAGGCCGCGCAAGACGAAGGCGCGGCCGGGGCACGGCTCCACCCAGTAGGTCGAGATGGTGGCAACGCGGGCATGGGCGTTGATGTGGCGGTGGATAGCGGCCGCGAGGTAGCCGGCGAACCAGCCGTCACGACGCGCGATGAGAAGGAAACCGCCACGACGTTCGAGTTCCTCGTAGACCGACCAGAGGGGGGAGGGGTCAAGGCCCTGCTCGCCGGTCTCTCGCCACTGGCGCTCGAGGATCGCCTCGATGTCGGGGCGCGCGGCGGCGAGGGGCTCGATCGCGTAGGTGATCACACCTTCGCAAACTTTTGCTGCCGGACGAACACCCTCCCGAGCTTCGCCGTCACCAGCTCATGCGGCACGTCCGTCATCTCCTCGACCAGCATGGTGGCGACCTGCTGGGAGGCAGCCCACTTGTGAAACTCGACGTAGAACTCGGCGGCCTCGGCCTCGTGGCCCTTCTTCGCGAAGACGAAGCGCTCCACCACGATCGGCTCGCCGGTGAGCATGAAGTAGCGCACCGTCTCGGCGAGCGCCACCGCGTGCGGCTGGTAGAGGAACAGGCAGGTGTTGAGGTCGATGAGGCCGCGCAGGTAGGTGGCCATCGAGCGCTCGTTGTGCAGCGGGTACGCCTTGAGCAGTCGCTCCATGATCCAGCCGCCGTGCTCGCTCAGGTCGGGCATCTGGAAGCGGCGGATGTGGACGCGCTCCGCTACCCTATCCCCAATATCTGCGCCCATTGCTTGTGCTCCCATCCATGCTGGTGGATCCACACGTTCACGGCCTCCTCATCGGTCGGGTCGAGCCCCTCCAGCGGGAAGGACTGGACGCCGAGCACCGCGTCGGTCGCGACGTGCATCACCTGATTGGCGGTCAGCCACGCCTCCAGCTCGCCCGGCGGGTCGAGCGGGTATTCGGGCAATATCACACCGAGGCGCTGGAGTACAACCCTATTGACATCCCTGTGATGGGCAGCGTGCACGAAGCTCCAACGCTCCCATGCGTCGCGCGAGCGGGGAATGACGTAAATGCCAGCGATGCCGCTCATGCGAGGTACTGCACGATCTCGTCGAGCATCTTGAACGCCACGAGCGTGATGTCGGCCGCATTGGTCTGTATCGTCAGCCCGGTGAGCACGCCCTGCTGGCCGACGGCGGTCGGCGGGATGTTATAGTGCCCGGTGGCGGCTGGCGTGTAGGTATAGGTGTTGCTCGCGCTCCCGGCACTGTCGACGTTCACGGTGAACGTCGCGTCGGTCGTGCTGCCGACATTGAGCAAGCCCCACAGGTTTACCGAGGTCTTTACGTACTCGATTCCGCCCGGCGCGTCCCAGAACTTCGACCGCACGGTCTTCTGAAACGCCGTCGAGGGGGTGTTGAACAGCGGATAGATGTGCGTCCCGTCCGTCCCATAGCACACGAAGTTGGAATTGATCTCCTGGGTGCGCACCATCGTGATCGTCACGTCCTGCAAGGACGCGAACCAGATGTTGCCGTGGCGGATGAGCAGCTTGTTCTGGGTCGCCTGCGATACCGGGTCGATGATGGTGAGCAGGAGCACCGTCACCTTCTTGTCGAAGACGATCGCCTTGGCCATGCTCGGCTGGACGCTGGTGTTGAGCAGGTTGCCGAAAGCATTGAACCCGGTGCCATACACGCCGTCGAGCATCTCGCTCGTCTTCTGCGCCGAGGAGCCCAGAAGTTCCTGCGCGCCCCACGAGTTGGCGAACGCGATACCCTGTCCGACTGCAATCACGGTCGCGGCGAACGGCGTGCCAGTCTCGGGGTCGGCGTTCTGTAGGGTGAACGTCGTGGTCGGCGGCGAGCCCGCCGTCTGGACACCCGAGATGTAGTCGACCGATGAGTCGCCCACCAGGTAGAGAAACCCGTTGTCGCTGATGACCTTGGTGTAGCCGGCCTTGAGCACGCTCGAGTTCGACGTCAAGGCGCCACCGCCGTCCGAGGTCGAGAAGTCGCTCACGCTGCCGGGCGCGGTCCACTGGATGAGCGGGCCGTTCACCACCCACACGTGGCCCGAATAGGTGTCGACCGTCGTGCCTTGCACGCCGAACGGCATGAGCTGCACGGTCGCGGCCGCGTTGGTCACCGAGTCGACCGCCGCGATGGACGGAGCAGGGCTCGGTCCCCGATAGATGCCGCCGTTGGTGACGTTCACGCTGGTGATCGCACCGGCTACGATCACGGGCGTGAGCGTTGCCTGCGCGATCGGCGAATCGCCACCCGCGACCGTCAAGACGGTCGAACCGCTGTAGCCCGAGCCCGTCGCGTTGACGGTCACTGAAGAAATGTACCATTGCCCAGCATCAGTGGCGAGAACTAGGACATTCGGAGTGACGGTATCGTAGAACACGCCACCACCAACAACTATGACGTTGGTAATCACCCCGCCGACGATGACGGGCGCCAACGTGGGTTGCGAATGCACTGTGAAACCAGACCCGGAAATGCTCAAAGTAGTAAATTGCGAGTAGTTGGAACCGCCAGCATTAATAGTTACAGAAGCAATTGTGTATGAGTTTATCCCATGGCCTACAGCCCCAATCAACTGCATATTAGCCGTAAAGGACGCTCCTGAACCTACCAAATCGTTCATGTTAGCGGTGAACGTCGCGCCTGAACCCGCCGAGTTCCCACCCGTGAACGTCAAAGTGACGATATCGCCCGCCTGATAGCCCGAACCGGGGCTCACCACCGTCACGTTGGTGACCAAGCCGCCACCAATCGTCGCCACGAATGTCGCGCCCGATCCGAAGCCGCCCGAGGCCGTCACCGACGGCGCCGTCTTGTACGCCGAGCCCGTGTCGGTGAGCACCACCGTCGGGCTGAGCGTGCCGGCGGCGTACACGTTGGTGCCGTCCCACAGCCAATAGCCGTTGGTCTGATTAGCGACGATGATCAAGTACTGCTGGCCGTACTGGTTGAATTGCAGCTGCCCGACCGTTGCGTTCTGGATCGTGCCCGCGGACAGGATCGTCGTCACGGCGAGCGTCGCAACGTTCACCTGCACGACCGAGCCGTCGCTCAGCAGCACGGCCGCGTACTCGACCGTCGGGACCGTGACCGAGCCGAGATTGTAGAACTCGTAATAAACGATCGTCAGGATGCCGGGCGCCGTGTAGATGGCACTGCCGATGCCGGGCATCGCGCGAAGCTTGCGCGGCGCGAGCGGGAAGAAGCCATCGATCCAGTACGCCTGCTGGTCGGGCACGCCCGCGCGATCGGTGTTGGTATTGACGCCCTGCCACTGCTCGAAGACGAGCGGCCCCTGCGGGGCGGGGGGCGCGTAGGGGGACGCCTTCTCGCTGACGGGGGGAGGGGGTTTACCGAGCATCACCAGCGGCCGTAGGGATTGGTCGCGCGGCCGGGGCGCGCGTACTGCGACTTGCGCAGCGTCATCTTGTCGTAGAGATCGAGGTAGTAGCGAGCCGCGTTCCAATTCTGCAGCTCGCCATACGCGAGTGAAGCGGCGAAGTATTTGACCACATCATCCCAAGGACGAGGGATGACGTCGACGCTCAGATCGTCAATCAAATCGGCAGGCGTACAGAAACAGTCGGCCTCGTATTGATAAATCTGACTGGGCAACGGGTACATATATAACGAACCTTGATCACCTTGGCCTAGTTGAGAAAAGAAGGCCGGCACATATTGATACTGAAATGGGTATTGTCTGATCATTGCTTGATAGGTACTGAAAGAGTAGGAAGGCAAAGAATAGCGGTAATTTGAATAAATCAGGCTGACCGATTTTATGGAGTGGATCGAAAGCACCCCCGGAAAAGCACCCAAATAAATACTGGAAAAGTTATAAACTTCCTGCCCCGGGTTCAACTGGTTGATCGGCGATATCTGCAACGTGATCGTCGCACCCGTCCCGGTCGGGTCCGCGATGGTGGCGATCGGCTCGAAGTAGCCGGACCCGCCGTTCTGGATGTTCACCGCCACGATCTGCCCGCCCAGCACCTCGGCGAGCGCAGTCGCCTGCTGCCCAAGCGGCGTGGGCGCCTGCCCGCTCGGGAAGTCCGGCGCCGTGATGGTGACGATCGGCGCGGTGTAGCCGTGGCCCTGCGCCGTCACGATCGCCGAGACGACGGACCCGCTGATGGGGGTAAGGCGCCGCACGCATTGCGTCCGCTGCGCGGTCTCGCGGCGGCCCTCGTTGACGTACTCGATCAGGTCCTCGGGCATCAACATGTCCTGCTTCTGCTCGCGGAGCAGGCGCTGGACGCCCTGGAGGTACTTATTGAGCGCCATTGCCACCCCCCAGCTTCAAGCCAATCTTGGCGGCCTGCGCGGGATCCTGCGTCTGCGCGTAGGCGAAGCGATTCACGTTCGGGTTCGAGAACCGCCGGGCGCGCTCAAGGA
>Ga0187883_10000529_pt1 | contig 23648 bp, 15 predicted proteins | sample June2016WEW_20_1_2_FD_132966 | JGI IMG/M metagenome (GOLD analysis project Ga0187883, IMG submission 132966) | Peatland microbial communities from SPRUCE experiment site at the Marcell Experimental Forest, Minnesota, USA - June2016WEW_20_10 | ecosystem: Environmental > Terrestrial > Soil >...
CCGGCGATGACCACCGACGGGACCGCGTTCCGCCGCCGCTGGCCGCGCTGCACCTCGCGGCCGATCTTGAACCCGGCGGTCTCGCCGCGGAGCTTGGCGATCCGCGTCCTGATCCGGCGCCGGTCGGTCTCGATCTTGGTCTCACCAGGGCCGCGGGTCCCGATGCCGCCGCCGCCGGCGACCCGGCCGCCCGCCTGCCGGGACAGCGACTCACCCCAGCCGCGCAGCCTCGGCAGCATGTACTGCAGCTGGGCGAGCTCGACCTGCGACTTGCCCTCCTTGCTCCGGGCGTGCTGGGCAAAGATGTCCAGGATCAGCGCCGTCCGGTCGATGACCTTGACGCGCACGATCCCCTCAAGCCTGCGCAGCTGGCTGGCGGTCAGCTCGCCGTCGCAGATCACCGTGTCCGCGCCTGCTGAGGCCACAAGGTCAGCGAGTTCGGCTGCCTTGCCCGCGCCGACGTAGGTCGCGGCGTCGGGCCTGCCGCGGCGCTGGATGAGGCCGTCAAGTACCTCTGAGCCAGCGGTCTCGGCCAGCCGGGACAGCTCGCGCAGCGAGTTCTCCGCGCCAGCGAGCGTCCCCTCGGTCCAGACGCCCATGAGCACCACGCGCTCCAGCCGCAGCGCCCGGTACTCGACCTCGGTAACATCCTGGAGCTCGGTAGAAAGACCTGCCACCCGCCGCAGCGCGTGCCTGTCCTCCAGGTCCAGCTGGCCCGCATCCGGATCATGCTGGCTGCCGTCAAGCTCGTCGCCGCCATCGGCGGGGTGTACGTCATGCAGAGCAGTCATTTACCTACCTAAGTTCGGCGTCCAGTCGGACCGTCCGCGTTATCAGCCGCGGCGGGCCGCTCGGCAGTTGAGAAATCGATCGTGCCACGGGATGCTTGAAGACTTCACCTGGTTAACACCGCGGCAGCCCTCGTTGTGCCCGTTGCGGCCGGCAATGCGACGGCGGGTGATGACCGCGGGTGACCTGGCTGGCCTGGCCGCCCCGGCGGAGCTTTGACCCGCGGCGAGCAGGCCGTTAGCGTCGTCGTGACCGGCCGCGCCAGCAAGTCGGCCGTCAGCCGCTCGGGAGGAGCAGGAAGCGTGAAGGAAACTGAGGGTGTGGAGATCACCGGCAAGCCCGGCGACCGGTACGACGAGATCCTCACCCCGGAGGCGCTCGGCCTGGTAGCTGCGTTGCAGCGGGAACTCGGCGGCAGGCGCGCCGAGATTCTGGCGGCCAGGGCAGGCCGGCAGGATGAACTCTCGGCCGGCGCGATGCTGGACTTCCTTCCGGCGACGCGCGCGATCAGGGAGGACCGGTCCTGGCGGGTCGCCGCGCCCGCGCCTGGCCTGGTGGACCGGCGGGTCGAGATCACCGGGCCGACCGACAAGAAGATGACCATCAACGCCCTGAACTCGGGGGCCAAGGTGTGGCTCGCCGATTTCGAGGACGCGAATACCCCGCTATGGGACAACATGGTCACCGGCCAGCTCAACCTCAAGGACGCGCTGGACCGTAAGGTCGACTTCACCAGCGCTGACGGCAAGAGTTACCAGCTGAAGCCGGCTGCGGAGCTGGCCACGATCGTGGTGCGGCCGCGTGGCTGGCACCTGGACGAGAAGCACCTGCTGGTCGACGGGGAGCGGGTCTCCGGCAGCCTGTTCGACTTCGGGATGTACTTCGCCCATGGCGCCCGGCGCCAGCTCGAGGCGGGCAAGGGCCCGTACTTCTACCTGGCCAAGCTGGAGAGCCATCTGGAGGCGCGGCTCTGGAATGACGCCTTCAACCTGGCCCAGGACGCCCTCGGGGTGCCGCGCGGCACGATCAGGGCGACCGTGCTGATCGAGACGATCCCGGCCGCGTTCGAGATGGAGGAAATCCTCTATGAGCTCAGGGACCACAGCGCCGGGCTGAACGCGGGCCGCTGGGACTACCAGTTCAGCATCATCAAGAAGTTCCGGACCAGGGGCCGGGAGTTCCTGCTGCCCGAGCGGAACGCGGTGACCATGACCGCGCCGTTCATGCGCGCCTACACCGAGCTCCTGGTCAGCACCTGCCACCGGCGCGGCGCTCACGCTATGGGCGGGATGGCCGCGTTCATCCCGAGCAGGCGCGACCCCGAGGTTAACGTCACGGCGCTGGCCAAGGTCCGCGAGGACAAGGCCAGGGAGTCGCGCGATGGCTTCGACGGGTCCTGGGTTGCTCACCCTGACCTGGTCCCGCTCTGCCGCGAGGTCTTTGACGGCGTGCTCGGCGACGCGCCCAACCAGCTGGGCAAGCTCCGTGACGACGTGCACGTCACCGCGGCCGACCTGCTGGCCATCGACAAGACCCCCGGGGGGATCACCGAGGCCGGGCTGCGGAACAACGTCAGCGTGGGATTGCAGTACCTGGCCAACTGGCTGGAAGGCACCGGCGCCGTAGCTATCTTCAACCTGATGGAGGACGCGGCGACCGCGGAGATTTCCCGGTCGCAGATCTGGCAGTGGCTGCATAACGAGGTGACCCTGGCCGAAGGCCCGGAGGTCACCGCGGAGCTGGTCGAACGGATCATCGGCGAGGAGCTCGCCGCCATCAGGGAGCAGACCGGCGCGGCCTTCGACGCGGCCGGGTACGAGCAGGCCGTCGCGCTGTTCGAGGAGGTCGCGCTGGCCGACGACTACGCCGAGTTCCTGACCATCCCGGCCTACGAGCGGATGCCGTAAGGCCCCATCGTGACGACTTCCTGCTTTCCGCGATATGTGCCGGAAAACTCGTCACGATCACGGGAAACCCGCAGCGCGAAGGGAACGCTGAGGGTGGGAGGCCACAAGCTATGACCCGATTGCTGATCCCGCGGATGACCGAGATATGCGGGCCGGACGGCGTCGTCGCTGATCCGGTGCAGCTGCGCACCTACGAGTGCGACGGCCTGACGTCGCACCGCTGCAGCCCGGGCCTTGTGGTACTGCCGCAGACCGCCGGCCAGGTGGCCGCCATCGTGCGAGAGTGCGCGCGGGCCGGTGTTCCGTTCGTGGCACGCGGCTCAGGCACTGGCCTGTCCGGCGGGGCGCTGCCGCGCGCGGATGGCGTCCTGATCGTCACCTCCCGGATGCGCAGCATCATCATGATCGACGCCGCGAGCCGCCGGGCGATCGTTGAGCCGGGAGTCACCAATCTGGCCGTGAGCAAGGCCGCGGAACCGTTTGGCCTGTTCTATGCCCCTGACCCATCCAGCCAGGTGATCTGCTCGGTTGGCGGCAACGTCGCGGAGAACTCGGGCGGAGCCCATTGCCTGAAGCACGGCTTCACCGTGCATCACGTGACCGGCCTCGAGATCGTCACCCCGCAGGGCGAGCTGACCTGGCTGGGTGACGGCACCGGAGCGGCGCCCGGATATGACCTGGTCGGCGCGTTCACCGGGTCGGAAGGCACGCTCGGCATCGTCACCAAGATCGTCGTGAAGCTGACCAGGCTCCCTGAATCGGTGACCACGCTGCTGGCCGCGTTCCGGGCGATGGGAGCCGGCGGCAGCGCCGTCTCGGCCATCATCGGCGCGGGGATCCTGCCCGGCGCTATCGAGATGATGGATGCCCTGGCGATCGAGGCAGCCGAGGCAGCGGTGGCCTGCCGCTATCCCGAAGGGGCCGGCGCGGTCCTCATCGTCGAGCTGGACGGGCCCGAGTCCGACGTGGCCGCCGAGACAGCGGCGGTGCGGGCCATCTGCGAGCAGGCCGGCGCCTACGAGATCCGGGCGGCAGCGGGCGCGGCCGAGCGCGCGGCGATCTGGGCCGGGCGCCGGTCCGCGTTCGCGGCCGTGGGCCGGATCAGCCCGGCCTACATCGTGCAGGACGGCGTGGTGCCGCGCACCGCGCTGCCGCAGGTACTCGACCGGATCGCCGAGATGTCAGCGGCCGCGGGAATCAGGGTCGCCAACGTTTTTCATGCCGGCGACGGGAACCTGCACCCGCTCGTGCTGTTCGATGACTCGATCCCGGAGGCGTGCGCTGCGGCCGAGGTGCTGTCCGGTGCCATCCTCGACGCGTGCATCGAACACGGCGGCTCGATCACCGGCGAGCACGGCGTCGGCGTGGACAAAGCCAGGTACCTGCCGAAGATGTTCGGCGCCGACGATCTTGACACGATGCAGCTGCTGCGGTGCGCATTCGACCCGGCAGGCCTGTGCAATCCGGGCAAGATCTTCCCGACGCCGCGGCTGTGCGGCGAGGTGCCCGGAGTCCGCACCAGCCCGCATCCGCTGGTAGCCGCGGGACAGCTGGACCAGTTCTGACATGCAAGCCTGCCGCCCGCTCGCTGGCCCGCGATGCTGACTGCTGACTCGGTCCCTGACGCGCTGGGGGCGGCCTGCGGACAAGTCCGGCCGGCCGGCCGCGGCGATGCGGTGGCCGGCGTGCAGCCGTCTTTTGTCGCGGCTCCGGCCAGCGTCGATGAGGCCAGCGCCGTCATGCGGGCGGCGGCCGGGCTGGGACTGGCGGTGGTGCCCCGCGGCGGCGGCACCAGACTCGGCTGGGGCTGCCCGCCGGGCCGCTGCGATCTGATCGTCGAGACCCGGCTGATGAACGCCGTTATCGAGCATGCGGCGGGCGATCTGGTCGCCAGGATCCAGGCCGGTGTCCCGGTGCAGCACCTCTCCGCCGTCCTGGGCGAGGCCGGCCAGCGGCTTGCTCTCGACCCGCCCGCCCTGCGCCACGGCGGGACCGTCGGCGGCCTGCTCGCCACCGGCGTGGCCGGGCCGCTGCGGCTACGCTACGGAACGCCGCGAGATCTCCTTATCGGGATCACGGTGGTGCGAGCGGACGGGGTGGTAACCCGTTCTGGCGGCAAGGTAGTCAAGAATGTGGCCGGCTATGACCTCGGCAAGCTCTACGCGGGCTCGTACGGCACGTTGGGGCTGATCGCCGAGGCTGCGTTCCGGTTGCATCCGCTGCCGGCCGCGGCCGCGTTCGTCACGCTGGAGTGCGCCGGCCCGGCCGCGGCCAGGTCGCTGCTCGCCGCGGCGGTCGATTCGCCGCTCGCGCCGGTCGCAGCCGAACTGGACCGGCCGGGCCGCGATGCGCCGGTCCGGATCGGGATCCTGCTGGAAGGCGACCGGGACGGGGTAGCGGAGCGGGCCGAGCGGATGCGCCGTGTGCTCGGTGCGGGGGCCGTGGTCTCGCCGGCGCCGCCGCCCTGGTGGGGCCAGGGCGCCGCGGCCTGCGCCGAAGGAACCGTGATCAGGATTGCATTCTGGGCCGGGGAGCTTGTGCCCGTGCTCGCGGCCACCGACGCTGCGGCAGCCGCGGCAGGCCTGGATCCGGCCGTCAGCGGATCCGGGGCGGCCGGCGTCATCTACGTAGCGGTGGATGCGGGCGCTGAGCCAGCGGCGGTTGCCCGGTTTGTCGCCGCGCTCCGCTCCGGCATCTCCGGCAGCCTCGCATCCGGCAACCCTGCATCCGGCAGCCCTGCATCCGGCAGCCCTGCATCCGGCAACCCTGCATCCGGCAACCCTGCATCCGGCAATCCTGCATCCGGCGACGGCGCTTCCGGCGCCGCGGGCGGAGGTCACCACGTCCGGGCCAGCGCCGTGGTGCTGCATGCCCCGGCTGAGATCAGGCCGGCCGTCGATATGTGGGGCCCGGTACCGTCGCCCAGCCTGATGCGATCCGTGAAGGACCAGTTCGACCCTGAGCATCGGATGGCGTCTGGCCGGTTTGCCGGAGGGATCTGATGGCTGCACCCGGTGATCAAGCGCCAGAGCCCGGCGCCCTGGACAACTCCGCCGCGGGCGCGCCGTCCGCCGATGTCAGCCCGCCTGCTGACGCCATCGTCCGGCTGCCCGCCGAGGCCAGCCTCATAGATCCGTCAGGCGAGCTGCACGAGCTGGCCGGTGACTGCGTGCATTGCGGTTTCTGCCTCCCGGCGTGCCCGACGTATCAGCTGTGGGGCGAGGAGATGGACTCCCCGCGCGGGCGAATTCACCTGATCACGCAGCTCCTGAACGGCGCCGAGGCCAGCGCCGCTGCGGCCGCTCACATTGACCGCTGCCTGGGATGCATGGCCTGCGTGCCCGCCTGCCCGTCCGGGGTCCGCTACGACCGCTTGATCGAGGCGGCCCGCAGCTGGACCGAGGAGCCTCCGCCCGGCCCGCCGCCGCTCCCCCCGCGATCCCTGCGAGACCGCGCTATCCGGGCCGCGATCTTCCAGGTCTTCCCCTATCCGCGCCGGCTACGGCTGCTGATGGCGCCGCTGCGCGCGGCTCAGCGAACCGGGCTCGATGGGCTGCTCGACCGCAGCGGCCTGGCCGACCGCCTGTCCCCCGAACTCGCCGCAGCGCTCCGGGTGGCTCCCCCCGCCGTCGGCAGCCCCCATTCGGCCGGCGGCCGTGCCGCACTTGTACCGGATTTCGATCGGGAATCACTCCGATATGTCGGTAATGCGGTCACCAAATCCGGTACAAGCGCGCAGCGCCCCGCTCCACGCGCACGCTGGCGATCGGCGCCGCGACGGGCTGCTGAACGCGGTCCCGCCCGGGCGCCGCGACGGGTTGCTGACCGCGTTCCCGCTCGGGGGCCTCGCCGTGCCGTGGTTGGCATGCTGGTCGGCTGCGTGCAGCAGGTCTTCTTTCCGCAGGTCAATACGGCGACGGCCAGGGTTCTCGCCGCCGAGGGCTGCGACGTGATCAGTCCGAAGGGCCAGGGCTGCTGCGGCGCGCTCCCCTTGCATGGCGGGCGGCTGACCGATGCGGCGAAGTTCGCCAGGCAGACGATCGAGGTGTTCGAGCGCGCGGGCGTGGACGCGGTCATCGTGAACGCGGCCGGCTGCGGCTCCGCCATGAAGGACTACGCGGATCTGCTCGCCGGGGACCCCGGATGGACCGAACGGGCCGCGGCGCTGGCCGGCAAAGTCCGCGATTTCAGCGAATTCCTCGTTGAGCTCGGCCCGGCCGCGGCCCGCCATCCGCTTCGCCTCAATGTCGCCTATCACGACGCGTGCCACCTCGCGCACGCCCAGCGGGTCGTCAGCCAGCCGCGTGAGCTGCTGCGCGCCATCCCCGGCCTGCACCTGGCCGAGATCGCCGACGGCAGTACCTGCTGCGGGTCCGCCGGAATCTACAACCTGGTCCAGCCGGAGCCCGCCCGCGAGCTAGGCGAGCGGAAAGCCAGGACGGTGCAGGCCACGGGGGCGGCCCTGCTAGTGTCCGGCAACCCCGGATGCTCGATGCAGATCGCCGCTGCGCTGGCCGCGCAGGGAACTCCGCTGCCGATGGCCCATATCGCCGAGGTACTCGACGCGTCCATCCGGGCGCAGCCTGCCAGCTCGCTCCTCGGCAGCCGGCCAACCTGACGCCGCTACGGTGTGCGGAAGGGCCTGCCGGGGCCACGGCCAATGAGCCCGACGCCGCCTCCAGCCAGCTGAGGGCGCACAGCGTCAGCAGAGGGCGAACAGCGTCAGCAGAGGGCGCACAGCGTCAGCAGAGGGCGCACAGCGTCAGCAGAGGGCGAACAGCGTCAGCTGGCGCCCGAGGGCGCAGCCGCCGCCTGGTCCGCCAGCCAGGCCTCGCTCAGCTCGCCCTCGGCCACTATCACGGCCGGGCCGGTCAGCAGGCTCGTCGTCCCCGTAAGGGTGACGGAGAGCCTGCCGCCCGGCACGTCCACGACCCAGGTGCCCGCAGCTGCCCCGGCAGTTGCCCCGGCAGCCGCTGCGGCCGCGACCGCGCCGGTTCCGCAGGACAGCGTGGCGCCCGAGCCCCGCTCGTACACCCGCATCTCGAGGTGCCTGGCCCCGATGACGCGCATGATCTCGACGTTGACGCCGTCGGGAAACCGCGCATGATCGATCGCCGGCGGCGCGGACAAGCCGAAACCTGCTACCGGCTGATCCACCAGGCAGGCGAGATGCGGGTTGCCGACCGACACCTCAAGGCCCCGGCACTGCACCCCGCCAAGCACCGCCGCGCTGCTGCCGAGTACCTCGGCAGCGCCCATGTCCACCGTGATCGCGCCGTCCGCATCCACCCAGACCTGCCTGGCGCCGGCCCGCGTCTGCACCACCAGCGCCGGGCCTTCGGCCAGTCCATGGGCGAGCAGGTAGCGGGCGAATACCCGGATGCCGTTGCCGCACATCTCGGCGAGACTGCCATCAGCATTGCGGTAATCCATGAACCAGCCGCCCGGGCCGGCTGCGCCGGTGCGCACCACCCGCAGGATCCCGTCCGCCCCGAGCCCGAACCGCCGGTCGCAGAGCCGCGCAGCCAGCCCGGCAGGCAGCGCTACCGCATCGTCTGGATCGGGCAGGATCAGGAAGTCGTTCCCAGTCCCATGGCCTTTGGCGAACCGCATGATCCGATCGTAGCCAGCGCCCGCCCGGCCAGGTCCGCGCTGCCCGCCGCCAGCCACGTGATGCGCGGATCCCGCCGGAACCACGAGTCCTGACGACGCGCGAACCGCCGCGTCGCCCGCACGGTCTCGGCCGCGGCCTGCTCCTCGGTCCACCCCCCGGCCAGGAAGCGCAGCACCTGCGCGTAGCCGAGGGCCCGGCTGGCCGTTCGGCCGTCCCGCAGCCCGGCCCCGGCCAGCCCGCGAACCTCCCCGACGAAGCCCGCCTGCCAGATCCGGCTGACCCGGTCCGCGATGCGCTGGTCAAGTTCCGGCCTCGGTACGCTCAGCCCGAGCTGGACGGTCTCGTAGACGGACTCGTAGCCGGGCAGGATAGCGCTGAACGGCTGTCCGGAGAGCTCCACCACCTCGAGGGCCCGGACAATCCGGCGTCCGTTGCCGGGCAGGATGGCGGCTGCGGCGTCCGGGTCCACGCGCGCCAGCCTGGCGTGCAGCGCCGCAGGGCCAATCTCGGCCAGCTCGCCCTCCAGCCGGTCCCGCAGCCGCTGATCAGTGCCAGGGAAGTCGAGGTTGTCGATGACAGCCCGGACGTAGAGGCCTGAACCTCCGACCAGGATAGGGACCCGCCCCCGCGACCGGATCTCGCCAATGGCAGCCCGCGCTAGCTGCTGGTACTCCGACACGCTCGCCGGCTTGGTGACATCCCAGATATCGAGCAGATGGTGCGGCAGGCCGGCCCGCTCCGACGCCGGGAGCTTCGCCGTGCCGATGTCCATGCCACGGTAGAGCTGCATCGAATCGGCGTTGATCACTTCGCCGCCCAGCGTGCGGGCCAGGGCCAGCGACAGCTCGGACTTTCCGGCCGCCGTCGGCCCCACGACTGCGATCACTGGCTCGGGCATGGCTTCAGTGTGTCAGCGGCCGGCCGGGTACGCGTTCCCAGGACGCGACCAGGTAGCTGACGCCGTAGGGGGCGACCGCGCAGCGCAACCTCCCGCGCAGCTCGCAACCGCCCGCCGCGCCGGCCAGGACCTGCCAGGCGGCCCGCCCCGCGATCGCGAGCTGATCGTCGAGCGCGGGGTCGAGCATCGCCAGCATGCCAGGGTCGGCAGCGGCCAGCGCAGCGGCCACCTCGGCGTCGTAGTTGTCCGCCGCATGATCGGCCGCGCCAGGAATCCCGGACGCCTTCCTCGCCGACCCGTCCCCCATCGCCAGCATGGCCACCCCCGGCGCCTGCCGGGCGAGCCGGGCGCCAAGCCGGAGGCAGTCCGCCGCGGGCGTGTCCCTGGCGACCGCGCGCAGCTGCACCTGCGGATCAGTTTCCGGGCCGCCGCCGGGCACCGCCGGGCCGGCGCGCGCGCCAGCTGCGCCGTGGCAGCTGAGCAGCCAGGCACCCACGGTGAGGGAGAGCGGCAGCACCGGCGGGCCAGCTCCGATGACGAACGGGATTCCGAACGCCCGCAGGCTCCCGGCGGCCGATCCTTCGTAGCCGGCGGCGGTGTCGGCGCCGCCGACCACCAGGATCAGGTCTGGCTGCGCCTGGAAGAGGTCAGCCACCGCCGCGTGACAGGCCGCGCGAACCCGTTCCAGGATGGCGTCATCATCGGCGCGAAACTGGTTGCGGCCGCAGGCCCCGCCTGCGGCCGCCGGGATGAGCAGCGGCGGATGCGGGCAGACCGCGGCCGCGACCAGCACCGCCTAGGCCGGATGGCGCAGGGCAGGCATGCCGAGCAGCACCCGGGCGGGCGGGCCGCTGGCCGAAGCTGCGCCGCTGCCCGTTCGTCCGTCGCCAGACGCGGCCGCACCGGTGCGCCCGGACTCCCACGCATCGCCCCCACGGGTCGGCCGCACCGCAGCCGGCGGGCCGTCCGCAATCAGGTAGTTCGGCGCGCCCCGGGTCACGACAGTGCTGACCATGTCCCCTGGCCGCGGCGCAGTCCCGGCCGGCGCGAAGTGCACCAGCCGGTTGTCGCGTGCCCGGCCCGACATGCGGTGGGTGGCCTGGTCTTTGCGGCCCTCGCCGTCAGCGACGAGGATCTCGACCTCACTGCCGAGCAGCTTCAGGTTCTCCGCCAGGGTGATATCGGCTACCAGCGCGGTGAGCCTCGCATACCGTTCCGTGACCACTTCGCCCGGCACCTGGCCGCCCATTGCCGCGGCGGGGGTGCCCGGCCTGATCGAGTACTGGAATGTGAATGCACCTGAGAAGCGGGCTTGCCTGACGATATCGAGAGTGTCGGTGAAATCTCGTTCTGTCTCCCCGGGGAATCCCACGATGATGTCCGTCGTAATCGCGGCGTCCGGCATTGCGACGCGGACTTTCTCCAGGATCGCCAGGTACTTTTCCCTGCGGTAGGCCCGCCGCATCGCCCGCAGCACGGCGTCCGACCCGGACTGCAGCGGCATATGCAGTTGCGGCATGACATTCGGGGTCTGCGCCATCGCGTCGATGACGTCATCGGTGAAGTCCCTGGGATGCGGTGAGGTGAAACGCACCCGCTCAAGACCGTCGATTTCCCCGCAGGCGCGCAGCAGCTTCCCGAAAGCCTGACGGTCGCCGAACGCCGCGCCATAGGAGTTCACGTTCTGCCCGAGCAGCGTGACCTCCACGACGCCGTCCGCCACCAGCGCCCGGATCTCGGCCAGCACATCGCCCGGCCGCCGGTCCTCCTCACGACCGCGCAGCCTCGGCACTATGCAGAATGTGCAGGTGTTGTTGCAGCCGACCGAGATGGCGACCCACCCGGAGTAGGCGCAGTCCCGGCTGGCCGGCAGCACGGAAGGAAAGCGCTCCAGTGACTCGACGATCTCCACCTGCGCCTGCTCCAGGACCCGCGCCCGCTGCAGCAGCACCGGCAGCGAGCCGATATTGTGCGTGCCGAACACCACGTCCACCCAGGGGGCCCGCGCCGTGATCGCGGCCCGGTCCTTCTGCGCCAGGCAGCCGCCGACGGCGATCTGCATGCCCGGGTGGGAGTTCTTGACCGGCAGCAGATGACCGAGGTTGCCGTAGAGCCGGTTATCCGCGTTCTCCCGCACCGCGCAGGTGTTGAACACCACAACATCGGGGACTGCGTCATCGGCCGCCCGCGCATAGCCGGCCTCCTCAAGCAACCCGGCCAGCCGCTCGGAATCGTGCATATTCATCTGGCACCCATAGGTGCGGATCTCGAAGCTACGCCGACCGTCGGAGCCAACCATGGTCACTAGGGTAGACGGCGCAGCGACTGGTTCCGGTATCCGCGGCCCGCTGCGGACAGCCCGGCCGGCCATTTTCGGGCGGCCGGCGCAGCCCGCCGATTTCCCCGTTCCGCGCGCACCTCATGTCCGGAATCACCGGTAGCCCGCCCCGCCCGGTAGGGCACGATATCCCTATGACTGAGAGCGCGGCGGGCAGGGCAGCGGGCGCAGCGGACAGAGCGAACGGCGCTGCGGGAACGACGGAAAGCACTCTCGCCGCACCGGCGAGCGCCGCTGGCCAGGTAACCGGTGCCCAGAATGCGGCGGTCCCGTTCGGCGCATGGCCCTCACCGATCACGGCGGCGGACGTCGCCCGGGGAAGCACGCATATCTCGTTTCCCATGGTGATCGGGGGCGACGTGTGGTGGCAGGAAGGACGGCCTGAGGAAGGCGGCCGGATCGCCGTCGTCCACCGCGGCCCTGGGGGCAGGAAGACCACGCTGCTGCCCGCGCCATGGAGCGCGCGCACCAGGGTGCACGAGTACGGCGGGCTGTCCTTCCTCCCGGTCCCCCGCGCCACCGCCCCGTCGGCCTCAGCGAGCGGCGGCCGGTTGCCGCGCGGTCATGCCATCGCCTTCGCCAACTACGCCGACCAGCGCCTCTACGTAGCCGGGCCTGAAGTTGCCGAAGGTAAGCGGGCACCGCGGCCGCTCACGCCGGATCCGGCCAGCGCAGGCTGTGCGGCAGTCAACGGCTCTGGCGCAGCCGCGTTGCGCTACGCCGATTTCGTCCTCGCCCCGGACCGCACCGAGATCTGGTGCGTCCAGGAGCGGCATGATGACGGCAAGGTCAGCCGCGCTATCGTGGCGGTTCCGCTGGACGGCTCCGCCGCCGAGAACCCCGATGCGATCCGTCAGCTGGTCGCCGGCTCCGATTTCTTCGCGTTCCCGACTCCGTCGCCCGACGGCAGCCGGCTGGCCTGGATCTGCTGGAACCACCCGCACATGCCGTGGGACGGCACCGAGCTTCGGGTCGCGCTGGTCGAGGACGGCATCCCGGGCAAAGGCAGGCTGGTCAAGGGCGGCCTGCGCGAGTCAGTGCTGGCGCCTGCCTGGCGGGACAACACCAGCCTGTACGTGGCCACGGACTGGACCGGCTGGTGGAATATCTACCAGGTGGGACTCACCGGTGAGCCGCCGCAGGCGCTGTATCCGGCTGAGGAGGAGTTCGCCGGGCCGCTGTGGCAGCTCGGGCGCAGGCCGTTCGCGGTGCTCGGCGACGGGCGGCTCGCGGTCCTGCACGGCCGCGGCGGCATGCGGCTCGGCCTGCTGGACCCGGAGACTTCTGACCTTACCGAACTGGACCTGCCGCTCAGCGTGTTCGAACCGGGTTTGTCCGCGGACGGCGCCCAGATAGTCGGCGCCGCCGGGGGGCCCACCGAGCCGCTGTCCGTTTTCCGGTTCGACGTGACCACGTCAAGGACCGAGATCCTGCGGCGGGAGTCCGGCGACATAGCTGACGCCAGCTACCTTCCGGTGCCGCGCCAGGTCGAGGTGGAAGGGCTGTTCGGCCGAATCGTGCACGCCCTGGTGTACTCGCCGGCCAACCCGGACGTGGCGGCACCGCCGGGTGCGCAGCCGCCGTTCGTTGTGTGGGTGCACGGCGGCCCGACGTCGGCTTCGGTGGCGCTGCTCGATATGGCGAAGGCGTTCTTCACCAGCCGGGGCATCGGGATCATCGACGTGAACTACGGCGGTTCCAGCGGCTACGGCCGGCTGTACCGGGAACGGCTGCGCCGCCAGTGGGGAGTGGTCGACGTCGAGGACGCCGTGGCGGCAGCCCGCTGGCTGGTGGACAACGGCCTGGCCGATGGCGGCCGGCTGGCGATCCGGGGTGGCTCGGCTGGCGGCTGGACGACCCTGGCCGCGGTGACAACCGGGGTCAGGGCGGGCCCTGTCTTCAAGGCCGCCGCGGCCTATTCCGGCGTCGCTGACCTGCAAGGTCTGGCTGAGCGGACACATGACTTCGAGTCACGGTACCTGGACGGGCTGATCGGCCCGCTGCCAGGTTTCGACGCCGTCTACGCCGAGCGCGCCCCGGTCGGTCACGTCACGGAGGCCACCTGCCCGATCTTGCTGCTCCACGGCCTTGATGACCCCATCGTGGCACCGCAGCAGGCCGAGAGCATCGCTGCCGATCTGGCCGCGCACGGCATCCGCCACGCCTACCTGGCTTTCGAGGGCGAGTCGCACGGGTTCAGGAAAGCCGAGACGATTGCCGCCGCGCTTGAGGCGGAACTGTCGTTCTACGGCCAGATCCTCGGCTTCACGCCGCCAGGCATCCCGGAGCTGGCGCTGACGGCCGGCTCAGGCAAGCACCCGGCGGCCTCCCGCCGCTAGCCGTCAGCCCGATGCCGGGTGCTGCCGCGCGGCCCCCGGCTAGCGGGCAAACTCGATGGCCCGTGACTCACGGACGACGGTGACCCGGATCTGGCCAGGGTAGGTCAGCTCCTCCTCGACCTGCTTGGCCACATCGCGGGCGATCACCTGCGCCTGGATGTCGTCGACGTCCTCGGGCTTGACCATGACCCGGATCTCCCGGCCGGCCTGCATGGCGAAGACCTTCTCGACGCCCGGCTGGGACCGCGCGATCTGCTCGAGCCGTTCCAGCCGCTTGATATAGGCCTCCAGCGATTCCCTGCGCGCGCCAGGGCGGACGCCGCTGATCGCGTCCGCCGCCTGGGTCAGGACCGCCTCCACCGTCTTGACCTCGACCTCGTTGTGATGCGCCTCGATGGCGTGCACCACGTCATCGGACTCGCCGTACCTGCGGGCGATCTCCGCTCCGATCAGGGCATGGCTGCCTTGCACCTCGTGCGTCAGCGCCTTGCCGATGTCATGCAGCACCGTGCAGCGCTTCATCAGCACCGGGTCCAGGCCAAGCTCGCTGGCCATCATCCCGGCGATATGCGCGGACTCCACCAGATGCTTGAGCACGTTCTGGCCGTAAGAGGTGCGGTAGCGCAGCCGGCCAAGCAGGTTGGTCAGCTCCGGGTGCAGGTCGGTGATACCCACATCCACCAGGGCGTCCTCACCCGCCCGCACGCAGAGCTGCTCGATGTCGGCCCTGCTCCGCTCGTAAGCCTCCTCGATCCGCTGCGGGTGAATCCGGCCGTCGAGGACCAGCCGCTCGAGCGTCAGCCTGCCGACCTCGCGGCGCACCGGATCGAAGCACGAGAGCAGTACCGCCTCAGGTGTGTCATCGATGATCAGGTTGACACCGGTGACGGTCTCGAAGGCCCTGATGTTGCGGCCCTCCCTGCCGATGATGCGGCCCTTCATCTCGTCCCCGGGCAGGTGCAGGACCGACACCACGGACTCGCTGGTCTGCTCGCTGGCTACCCGCTGGATGGCGAGAGTGACGATCTTACGGGCCCGTTTCTGCCCCTCTTTCTGGGCCTCGTCCTCGATTCCCCTGACGATCAGCGCCGCCTCACGCTTGGCCTGATTCTGGATTCCCGCCACCAGCTCCAGCTTCGCGGCCTCCGCGGTCAGACCTGCGGCCCGTTCCAGCACCTCGCGGCGGTCTTCATCGAGACGGTCAAGGCCCGCCCGCTGGGCGTCGAGGCCCTGCCTGACCCGGTCGAGGTCGGCAGCCCGCTGCTCGAGGATGCGCGCCTCCTCATGAGTCCGCTGCTCGCGTTTGGCCAGCCTGTCCTCCCGGCGCTCCAGGTCGCCGCGGAGCTGCTTGATCTCGTCCTTGACCGCCCGGATTTCCTCCTCGACCTCGCGCCGGTCCTCGGCCGCCTGCTGCGCGGCCTGCTCGGCCTTGCGGACGATGGCCTGAGCGTCCGACTCGGCGCTGGCGCGCAGCCGCTCGGCTTCCTCGGCGGCCCCCGCCAGCTGCTGCGGCGTTGCCGCAGCCGGCCGCAGGCTCGCGGTATCTCTCTCGCTATCTCTTTCGCTGCTCGGCACCGGCGTTTTGGCCGGGGCTCTCCGGAGTACGAAAACGAGCGCAAACAGAGCGGCGACGAGCCCGATCGCCAGTACGAGCACAATCCCGTTACTCACAGCTCGCCTCTTCCCGCTTAAGGGCTCGGCGGCACCGCCGTCCGGCGCCACGCGCGTGCCCTGCAGCGAGGAATACTGCGCGCCTGCGAACCACCGGCCAGTGCGACCGGCCAGTGCTACCGGCCATTGCGACCGGCCAGGCTGGCCTGCCCTAGCCGAAGCCGGGCGGCCGGTACGGAACCTCCAATCTCATCCCTGCCGCGAGCCGGCGGCCGGCGGCCGCCGCGTTACCGGACTGGCTGACCCTTCCGCGGTCTCGCTGGCCTGCAAACCGCCCGGCCCAACTCCCGTCCGGTGCGCCGTCCAGCAAAAGCCAGGCCAGCGCCGCCGTTGGTGCGCCCGGAGCTGGCCGAAGGCCTGCTCCGGGCAGCCCCGAATCCCGCCAGGCCAACGCCTGGCGGGACCGGACGCCGACCGTCGCGCGACCGCCATGACAAACGTTCACGGCCTTCCGGCCGCCCGGAACGGATGATCCGCTCCGATGCCGCCCGGTGCCGGTAACTAATCTCGCTCACCTCAGTTGATCCGCCCTCACGGAGAAAAACCTCGCTGCCGTGAGGTTAAGCGGAGATAACGATTTGGGCAAGCAACGCATCCGTGCTCTTCGGCACCGGGCCCTGAGCCGGGCCCGCTGAGCCCGGCAGGCTAGTCGATCTCACTCAGCTCAATCCCGGCGTCCGCGGGGTCGAGGCCCTCTTGCTCAAGGGCTTCCCGCACCACCCGGTAGGCCAGCGCCTGCGAGTAGCCCTTCCGGGCGAGCAGGCCGGCCAGCCGCCGGATCCGCGCGGGCAGCGGCTGACCGCGGGTGCCTGCCAGCCGCCCGTCGACCAGCGCCCGCGCCGTCGCGGCCTCCTGCCCCGGACCGAGCTGGCCGACCGCCGCCTCGATATCCGCCGGTGGCACGCCCCGGTGCCGCAGCTCGGCGGCCAGCGCACGGCCGGACAGGCCCCGGCCGTGATGCCGGGACTCCACCCATGCGCCGGCGAACAGGGCGTCGTCGATCAGCTTCGCCTCGGTGAAGCGGCCCAGCACCGCCTCGGCCGCCTGCTGAGGCACCCCGCGCCGCCGCAGCTCGGTGGCCAGCTGAGCCCTGGTCCTGGGCGCCGCGGTCAGCAGCCGCAGGCAGATCTGCCGCGCAATAGCCTCCGGGTCGGCGTCCGGGCCCAGATCCCGGTCCGGGTCCCGTGGGCCCGGGCCCGGGCTCACGGGATCACCGGACCTTCCGCGGCCCCCCGGCCGCGCCCGGCTAGCTGGCACCGCCCGGGACCACGGTCAGCCCGCCCGACGATCCGGTGCCGGCCGCCGGGCCAGTCGCGTCCTGGTCGAGGCGCGGGCCGACGCCCAGCTTCTCCTTGATCTTCTTCTCGATCTCGTTCGCCAGGTCCGGGTTATGGCGCAGGAAGTTCCGTGCGTTCTCCTTGCCCTGCCCGAGCTGATCGCCCTCGTAGGTATACCAGGCGCCGGACTTACGGACGATCGTCTGCTCCACGCCCAGGTCGATCAGGCTGCCTTCCCGGCTGATCCCGATGCCGTACAGGATGTCGAACTCCGCGACCTTGAACGGCGGGCTGCACTTGTTCTTGACCACCTTCACCCGGGTCCGGTTACCCACCGCGTCGGTGCCGTCCTTGAGCGTCTCGATGCGCCGGATATCCAGCCGGATTGACGCATAGAACTTCAGCGCCTTCCCGCCGGTGGTGGTCTCGGGACTGTTGTGGACCACGATCCCATCGGCAAGGTAGTTATGCGATCCTTCGACCTCGATGTCGTAGCGGCTCTTCTTCTGGTGGTCGGACCGGGCCCGGATGTCGAGCACCCGGGCCGGGACCGGGCGGATGACGGGCTCGACGAACTCCGGCGTAACCGCGAACTGTCCCCGGAACCGCGGCAGCAGCTTGTAGTCCATCGAGGGGTGGATGTAGGGAGCCACCATCGCCTGGAACTTCGCCGACGCGGCCGTGGTGAACATCAGGGTCGCTATCTTTCGCGCCCCGGCGGCACGCAGCCTGACGTCCAGCCCGTGGGTGTCCCGCAGATACTCAAGCAGCCGCTCGCGCGAGCCCGGGCTGAACGCCTCGACACAAATCTCGATCCGGCCCGAGCCGCCCTGTGTCCTGGCCTGGACTCCCTTGGACCGGACCGTGAAGCCGCCGTCGTCCATGTACCAGACCGCGAGGGCGAGCGGCGTGAGGACCTTGAGGTACTCCCAGGTCAGGTGCTTCTTCCCGTCGCCTTGATAGACCACCCCGCGTAGCTCGCCCAGCTCGCCGAGCGGCGCGAAGTCCGCGAAGACCGCGCCTTTGGCATTCACCGTCCTGCAGTGGGCGATGTTCGCCAGCAGGGAGACCTTCCAGTCCAGGTAGGCCGCCTGCTCCGCGCCGTGCCCCATCCGGAAGCGCGCGCTCGCGTCGTCCCGGCGGACCGGCTCGGACAGGTTGCCATCACCCATGACGCTTCCGAGGATCAGCTGCCACTGCGACGGGCTGAGCAGGTGCGGCTGAGCGAGCATGACGCGATCGCCGACGGCGATCTCGCCGGCCTCACGCCAGCCTCCGGGAGTGCGCACCAGATGATTCCGGGTGAGATCCATGATGGCCCGGCCATGTCCTGAACCGCCCCCGGACCGCTCGACCACGAAATGCAGGAACTCGTCGGTGGCGCCGTTATTGAACCAGTTGACAATCTTCTTCGGCACGACCTTGCCGAGTTCCGGGTCATAGGACAGGACCTCGACCTGCATTTTCTCGTCAACAATCTTGCCTATCTGCTCCCGGCTGCCATCGGCAAGAATTACATTTGTATTCGAGGAAATGCAGCCGAACATTACTCCGATCTTTTCCCGCAATTGGTTAATGAATATTGCGGTGGTCTTAGTCTGGTTCAGCGCGCCGGCGATCTTGCGTAGTGCCTGGGACATGAGCCTGGCCTGGAGGCCGACGTGGCTGTCCCCCATCTCGCCCTCGATCTCGGCCCGCGGCACCAGCGCGGCCACCGAGTCGATCACGATGACGTCGATGGCGCCGGACCTGATCAGCATGTCGGCGATCTCCAGCGCCTGCTCGCCGGTGTCCGGCTGGGAGACCAGCAGCGCGTCGGTGTCGACGCCGAGCTTCTTCGCGTAGTCGGGGTCGAGGGCGTGCTCGGCGTCGATGAACGCGGCGATACCGCCGGCCTTCTGCGCGTTGGCCACCGCGTGCAGGGCCAGGCTGGTCTTGCCGCTGCTCTCCGGCCCGTAGATCTCGACGATCCGGCCGCGGGGCAGGCCGCCGATGCCGAGCGCCGCGTCGAGTGAGATGGATCCGGTCGGGATCACCTCCACCGGGGCCCGGGTATCGTCGCCGAGCCGCATGACCGAGCCGCGGCCAAACTGGCGCTCGATCTGGGCGAGTGCGGTTTCCAGGGACTTCTCCCGGTCGCCGGGCTTGGTGCCGCCCGCCCTGTCGTTCGGTGCCATGTGAACTCCCGTGGGATCAGAGGCTTCTGCCGTATCAGCCTGTGCCGCTGGCCGCCGCGCCGTAAAGCCGGGCTGCCAGGCCACTTCTATGCGGTTGTCCGTGCCATCAGGCCAGATGAAAAGCCGTCAGGCCAGATGAAGAACTGTCGGAGCTGACGCTACGCGTAGCTGCCGACAATTCCGCGCCCTCGCGGCGCACCGCGCTGCCAGGCCGTCAACGGTCGTCAGTAGCAGCACTCTAGACGAACAACTGTTCGATCATGAAGCCGACACGCCTACACGGTCGAAATCGACTCACCACCCCGCCGAACGCGTCCCTGGCGCAGCCCCCGCCGACCTGGCAGTCGACGCGCCCTGGCGCAGCCCGCCGGCCTGGCAGTCGACAAGTCCGCCCGCGTCAGTGCCGCCGCTCTGGGATGTCGAAGGTCTCGCAGACCGCCCGCCAGACGACTTTCGCGTCCTCTCCGTCGGCCAGCGCCTGGTCGACGGTACGGCCGCCGAGAATCGTCAGCACGTGATCCTTGGCAACGCTGTAGGCGTACGCGTCGCCGAACTGCGCGCGCATCCGCTCCCAGAAGGTAGTGAGCTGCACGGCGCCAGGCTACCGGCGCGACGCGCCGGCCCGGACGGCCCGGGCCGGGGCAGCCGGGCCGGGGCAGCCGGGCCGGTGGCCAGCCAGCGGAGCCTAGCGAGCAGCGGATGGAAGCGCGAGCTTGCGTCAAGCGGGGGGCGACTCTACTGTCAAAAGCAGACGTCATGAGCGCTAGCGCGCCAGCGAGGAGACTGCTGTGACCCGCACCGCCGGATACCGCCAGCTGATCCTGGTATCCCGGCGCCACGTGGACCTGCTCTTTGTCTCCAGCGCCGTCTGTCCGCCCTGCTGCTAATCCAGCCAGCTCGCGCCGCCGCGTTCACCTGCGCGGCCAAGCGCGATCAAGAATCGCAGCAGAAGGATCTCCTCATGCCATCCCGACCCCCGCGGGGCCAGGGCCAGTGGGCTCTTGGCCATCTCGAGCCGCTGAATGCCGCCGAAAGATTCAAGAAAGACGACGACGGCCTGCACGTACGCGACCGGATCCTGAACCGCTACGCCCTCCAGGGCTTCGACTCGATCGACCCGTCTGACCTGCGCGGCCGGTTCCGCTGGTGGGGCCTGTACACCCAGCGCCGCCCGGGAATCAGCGGCGGCCGCACCGGAACGCTTGACGACGCCGACATCGAAGATCAGTACTTCATGATGCGGGTCCGGATCCCCGGCGGCCAGCTCTCCGCGGGCCAGCTGCGGGCTGTCGCGGGCATAGCCAAGGAGTACGGCCGCGACCTTGCCGACGTCACCGACCGGCAGAACGTCCAGTTCCACTGGATCAGGATCGAGGACGTGCCCGCGGTCTGGCAGCGGCTCGGCGCGGTCGGCCTGTCCAGCCTGCAGGCTTGCGGTGACGTCCCGCGCAACATCCTCGGCTGCCCGGTCGCCGGTATCGACGCGGCCGAGATTCTCGACGCGAGCGCGGTGCTTAGCGCCACCGAGGCGGTCGCCGCCGGCAACCCGGAGTTCACGAACCTGCCGCGCAAGTTCAAGACGGCGATCAGCGGCTGCGCGGCCCAGTGCACCCCGCATGAGGTCAACGACATCTCGTTCGTCGGCGTCAGCGGCCCGGACGGGCCCGGGTTCGACCTGTGGGTCGGCGGCGGGCTGTCCACCAACCCGATGCTCGCCAGGCGCCTCGATGTCTTCGTCGAGGCCGGGCAGGTACCCGAAGTGTGGGCAGGCGTCACCGGGCTGTTCCGCGACTACGGGTACCGCCGGCTGCGCAGCCGGGCCAGGCTGAAGTTCCTGGTCTCCGACTGGGGTACCGAGCAGTTCCGCGAGGTGCTGCAGAAGGAGTACCTCGGCTACGCGCTGCCCGACGGTCCCGCGCCGCCCGCCCCGGCGACCGGCGCACGTGACCACGTCGGCGTGCACCAGCAGCGGGATGGCCGCTGCTACGTGGGCGTGGCGCCGCACGTCGGGCGGACCTCGGGCAGTCAGCTGTGGCAGGTCGCCGATCTCGCCGAGACTTACGGGTCAGGCCGGATCAGGACCACGGCGGAGCAGAAGCTGCTCATCCTGGATGTCCCTGAGGACCGGGTCGGCGAGCTGGTCAGCGCGCTTGCGGCGGAGGACCTGCCGGTCAGCCCGTCGGTATTCCGCAGGTCGGCGATGGCCTGCACCGGCATCGAGTTCTGCAAGCTCGCGATCGTGGAGACCAAGCAGCGGGCCCGAGACCTCTACGCCGAACTGGACCGGCGGCTGCCCGGGTTCGACACCCCGATCAGCATCAACGTGAACGGCTGCCCCAACTCCTGCGCCAGGTTCCAGATCGCTGACATTGGGCTGAAGGGGTCGATCGTCGATGGCGGTGACGGGTTCCAGGTGCACCTCGGCGGGTCCCTGGGAACGGACCCGGCGTTCGGGCGCAAGCTGCGCGGGCTGAAGGTAAGCGCAGACGGGCTTGCCGACTACATCGAGCGGTTGTTGCGCAGTTACCTTGCCGGCCGGGCCGACGGCGAGCAGTTCGCCACCTGGGTCCGCCGCGCCGACGACGGGCTGCTGGTGTGACCGGGGAACGGCAGGCACCGCTCTACTGCCCGTACTGCGGGGATGAGGACCTGCGCCCGTCCGGCCCGGATGCGGGCGGCTGGCGGTGCGGAGCGTGCGCGCGCGGTTTCGTGCTTCGGTTCGCAGGACTAACGACGCCGGGCGCCGATCCGTCGCCGACAGACGCCGGTGTTGCGGCCCGGATTCCAGCCGCGTCGTCGCACCCTGACCGTCCCGCGCCATGAAGGCTTATCCGCTGGCGCTTGATCTGGCAGGCCGGCCCGTCGCTGTCGTGGGCGGCGGCCGGGTGGCACTGCGCCGCGTCACCGCGATGCTGGAGGCAGGCGCGTTCGTCCGGGTCATCGCGCCGGACGTCAATGCGGACCTGGCCGGGCTGGACGTAACAGTCCTCCAGCGGCCCTACCGGGACGGTGATCTTGCCGGCGCCTGGCTGGCCCACGCCGCCACCGACGACGCGGACGTTAACGGCGCGGTCGCCGCGGAGGCGGACCGCAGGAGGATCTGGTGCATTCGCGCCGATGACGCTGCAGCCTCGTCAGCCTGGGCGCCCGCGGCAACCAGATACGGCGACATCTCGGTCGCGGTAACCGCCGGCGGTGATCCCCGCCGGGCCCAGCGGCTGCGGGCCGCGATCGCGCTGGCCCTCGCTGAGGGCAGCCTGCCGGTCCGGCCGCAGCGCCGGCCAGCGCCAGCGAGCGGCAGGCCGGACCGGGGCGTCCAGGCTGGCCACGCCGCCGCCAGCGCCGCGCCGGTGAGCCCCGCCCCGGCCAGCCCCGCCCCGCCGAACCCCGCCCCGGCCAGCGTCGCCCGGGGTGGCCCCGCCCCGGCCAGCCCGTTCCCGGCCAGCCCCTTCCCGGCCAGCCCCGCCGCTGCCAGCCCTGCCCGGGGTGGCGTCGCCCTGGTCGGCGGCGGGCCTGGCGATCCGGGACTGCTGACCGTCCGCGGCCGCCGGCTGCTGGCCGAGGCCGACGTGGTGGTCGCCGACCATCTCGCGCCCCGCGATGTGCTGGCCGAGCTCGACCCCGATGTCGAAGTCATCGACGCCGGCAAGGCACCTGGGGCCCACACCCTGACTCAGGACCAGATCAACGAGTTGCTCACCAGCCGTGCGCTGGCCGGCCAGCGCGTCGTCCGGCTCAAGGGCGGCGACCCCTTCGTCTTCGGCCGCGGCGGCGAGGAAGCTCTCGCCTGTGTGCAGGCGGGCGTCCCGGTCACGGTTGTACCCGGCGTGACCAGCGCGGTCGCGGTACCGGCCAGCGCGGGCATCCCGGTCACGCATCGCGGCGTCACCCAGGATTTCGCGGTGGTGTCGGCGCACCTGGACCCGTCGCATCCGGGCGCCACCGTCGATTGGGCGGCGCTCGCGCAGGGCCCGGGGACGCTGATACTGCTGATGGCCGTCGGCCGGCTTGAGCAGATCAGCCGCGAACTCGTGAAGCGCGGCCGGGACGCCAGCACGCCGGTGGCGGTGATCTGTGACGGCACCACGCCGCGGCAGCGGGTACTGACCTCGACTCTCGGTGAGGTCGCCGATGACGCCGCGCGGCAGGGTATCCGGCCGCCGGCGGTCGTGGTGGTGGGCGATGTCGTGCGACTCCGTGCCCTGCTCGGTGAGCCGCCGGTACCCCAGACCGCGCTGTCGGGTTCCCGGTGACACCGGGCTCAGCGGCTGTCAGCGTCCCGGTGCTGCTGGCGGTGGCGCATGGCAGCCGGGATGGCGCGGCGCAAGACTCGGTCGCCGCGCTCGCCAACCGCGTTAGCCAGCTTGCTCCCGCGCTCGACGTGCGGACGGCGTTCGTACAGCACGCCCGGCCATCGCTAGCCGACGCGCTCGCCGCCGCCGGAAGCACCGTGGTCGTGGTACCGCTGCTGCTGTCCACCGGGTACCACCTCACCGCAGACATCCGGGCCGTGGCGCGCGCCGCTGGCGCGCCGGTGGCCGCACCACTGGGGCCTGACCCGCTGCTGGCCGACGCGTTGGCCGATCGCCTGGCCGAAGCTGGCAGGCCAGCGGGAACGCCGACCGTCCTCGCGGCGGC
>Ga0187883_10000533_pt1 | contig 23506 bp, 16 predicted proteins | sample June2016WEW_20_1_2_FD_132966 | JGI IMG/M metagenome (GOLD analysis project Ga0187883, IMG submission 132966) | Peatland microbial communities from SPRUCE experiment site at the Marcell Experimental Forest, Minnesota, USA - June2016WEW_20_10 | ecosystem: Environmental > Terrestrial > Soil >...
GCTGCTCCAGCTCGGGCAAGGACAGCTCAGTCACGGGACCCTCCCATCTGGAAGTCTAGTAACTTCCAGATTAGAGTCGCAACCTGCGCCTTCCCAGGACCCCTACGCTCGTGTCGCACACCCGGCCGAGACTGCCTGGCCACGGTTTTGTCGGTACCCCCGCCTAGCATCGGTGACGTACCGGAACTGCCACGGAGGCGTACTGGAATGGCTGCGGGATGACCCGATGTTGTGCCCTGATGCGAGAACGCCCGCACGGCTGATATCGGCCAGTGAGAGTTCAAGATATGTCTTGACGGGCTGACCAGGCTTGGCGCAAACGTGCAGTAAGTGCGGCCTGGCCGGCGGCGTGAGGAGGAACCGTGAAGAGGTACCGGGGAAACCCGTGGGCCGTTCTGCTGGTGGTCTCGCTCGGGTTCTTCATGACGCTGCTCGACCTGACGATCGTGAACATCGCGATCCCGGACATGATCACCAGGCTGCACGCCTCGCTCGACGACATCCTGTGGGTCATCAACGCTTATGCGCTTGTCCTCGCGGTGCTGCTGATCACCGCCGGACGGCTGGGTGACCTGTTTGGCCAGCGGAAAATGTTCGTCATCGGGATCGTGGTGTTCACCCTGGCGTCGGCCGCGTGCGGGCTGGCACCCAACGCCGCCACCCTGATCGTCTTCCGTGCCGTGCAGGGCCTCGGTGCAGCGCTCCTGGTGCCGCAGACGCTGGCGATCCTGACCATGGTCTTCCCGCCGGAGCGGCGCGGCGCCGCCTTCGGTGTCTGGGGCGCGGTGGCCGGGGTAGCCACGATCGCGGGCCCCACCCTGGGCGGGCTGCTGGTGACCGCGTTCGACTGGCGGTACATCTTCTTCGTGAACCTGCCGATCGGCATCATCGTCATAGCCCTGGCCGGCGTCCTGATCCCCGATCTCCGCACGGGCCGCAGGCACCGCCTCGACCTGACCGGCGTCCTGCTGGCCAGCGCGGCGCTGCTAGCCATCTGCTACGGACTGGTGGAAGGGCAGCGGTACAACTGGTCCACGATCACCTCGTTCTTGAGCATCCCGCTCGTGCTCGCCGTGGGCGTGGTCCTGCTTGTTGTCTTTCTGCTGGTACAGCGGGCCAAGCAGGCGGATGAGCCGCTTATCCCGTTCTCGTTGTTCCGGAGCCGCAACTTCTCGCTGATGAACTGGGTCTCCGGCACGGTCACCATCGGCATGATGGGCATCTTCCTGCCATTCACCATCTACCTGCAGTCGGTGCTCGGCTTCTCGGCGCTGAAGGCCGGGCTCGCTATTGCGCCTGCATCAGTTATCTCGATGTTCATCGCGCCGGTGGCGGGGCGGCTGTCCGACCGCATCGGCGGCAAGTTCATCCTGATGACCGGCCTGAGCTGTTTCGCGCTCGGGATGGGCTGGATAGCGCTGACCGCGCAGCCCAATTCAGCCTGGTACCACTTCCTGCCCGGGCTGATAGTGGCCGGCTTCGGCATGGGCTGCACGTTCGCCCCGATGACGACGGTGGCAATGCGCGACGTCCAGTACCAGATGGCGGGTGCCGCGTCCGGTGTACTTAACACCACCAGGCAGGTGGGTGCGGTGATCGGCACCGCGGCGGTCGGGGCCCTGCTGCAGAACAGGCTGACCGTCTCGCTGGCCAGCCAGGCCAGGACGCGCACCACTGCGCTCCCGCCGGGCGCCCGGGACCATCTCATCGCTGGATTCAGTGCCTCGGCCCATAACGGCATCGGCATCGGCGCGGGCCAGGGCGGCAGCAGCGTGAGCCTGCCGCCAGGCGTGACGGTGCAGCTTGCACGCGAGCTCGAGCGCATAGCCCAGGCGATCTTCACCAACGGATTTGTCGACGCGATGCGCTCGACGATGCTGTTTCCCATCGTGGTCCTCGTCGTCGGCGCCGCCAGCTGCCTGCTGATAAGGCGAACGCCGGCCGCGCCGTCCCCGGCGGCGGTGGGCGCCCGCGGCGGCGCACCGTCCGTGGTGAGCGGCCAGGATGCCGGACTGGCCAGGGCGGGCGGGCCGGCCGGCGCGCCAGCCGGGCACGACGGCGGGTTCGCGGGCCGAGACGGCGGGTTCGCCGGCCGAGACGGCGCGCTCGCGGGGCATAACGGCGGACTGGCCGGCCGAGATGGCGCGCTCGCCGGGCACGACGACACGCTCGCCGGGCAGGACGGGCGGGTACCGTTCGCAACCACGGCCGCGCCTGCGCCGCCTTCCGGGCCCGCGGGCGGCGCGGGCGGGTCGGCCGGGGCCGCCCAGTAACGGGGGCGCTCGGGCTTGACAGCCGCGGCCCGCCAGTCTCGTCCTGGCTGGGCTACGGCTGCGGCTGGCTTCACTGTGTTGCCGGAGAGGCAGGTCAGCGGGCGGGCTCGAACAAGGCCGGCGCCCACAAGCCGGGAAGTTCCTCCGGATCGGGCTCGAAGGGGAACCTCGAGCTGAACGCGGGCTGGAGGTCGGACAGCCAGATGGCCTGCGGATCAAACCGTGCGAAGAACGGCTTCCCGACCAGCTCGGGGTCACGGGCCTGGATCATGTGCAGGGCGAAGACCTTCTCGCCAGCTACATCCACGACGCCGTCGATGCACAGCTTGCCCGGAGTGGCCGACATGGACGGCCCGCGCACCGTCCTGCATAGGCCAGAAACGCTCCGGTAGGCGTCGCGGTAGATCTCATATCCCCTGGCCAGCGGCACAGCGAAGTACCCTTGCGGGCCCGTGTCCCGTTCGACGAACATGTAGTAAGGCACCATCCCCATCCGGCTCTGGGACCGCCACATCGCCGACCAGACCGCCGGATCATCGTTGATGGACCTGATCAGCGGGGCCTGGGTACGGATGACGGCTCCCGACGCCCTGATCCGGCGTACCGCCTCTGCCACCAGCGGCGGCTCGAGCTCGCGCGGATGGGAGAAATGCGCCATGAAGGCCAGGACGCGCCCTGACTGGGCTACCCGCTCGAACACGCTCAGCGTGTCATCGGCATCCGGGTCAGTGACGAAACGCTGCGGCCAGTAGGACAGTGACTTGCTACCGATCCGGATCGACTCGATGTGGTCAAGCCGCGGGTCGAGCAGCGGCTCGACGTAGCGGCGCAGCACGTCGGCGCCCATGATCATCGGGTCCCCGCCGGTGATCAGGACGCTCGAGACCTCGGGATGGCTCCGGAGGTATGCGGTGACCCTGCCCATGTCGTCTGTCGCCATCTTCATGTCTGGCTCGTCGACGAACTGCGCCCACCGGAAACAGTAGGTGCAGTACGCATGACAGGTCTGCCCTTGCTTGGGGAAGAGCAGCACGGTTTCGGGGTACTTACGCTGCACTCCTGGCACCGGCTCATCGTCCAGATCGGGAATGTTGAGCGCCAGCTGGCCTGCGGGATGCGGGTTCAGCCGGATCCGGACGTCATGTGCCGCGGCGCGCAGCGTGCTCTCCGGTGCGCCGCCGGCCAGCAGGTCCGCCAGTCTCCGGATGTCTGGCTCGGGCAGCATGTCCGGCTGCGGGAAGACCAGCCGGTAGATGGGGTCGTCTGGCGCCGCATCCCAGTCGATCAAGCGGTCGACGACGTAGGAGTTGGTCCGGAACGGGAGGACCGTTGCCACAGCCCTGACTGCCAGCCGCTCAGCAGGCCCCAGCCCTGCCCGGTCAGCAAGCGCATCGAGATGCTTCGCCGTGAACGCGCGGAACCGACGGCCCGCCGCCGGATTGGCAGCGCCCGTCTGCTCATATCCAGTCACGCATCTCCCTCCGTCGGTCGCCGCCCCGGGCAGGGTCGCCGGACGTGCGAGCGTCGCCAGCTGGCGGCAGGATGCTGCGGATCGCCAGGTCACTTACCTTTGGGACGCAGATGACAGCATCTGCGCTAGTGATTAGCTATACGAACAGGTCCCGTTTAGAAGACACTCAAGGACCGCCCAGGGTTCCCTGCAGTAGTCGGGAGCCACCAGATCTGCCCCCTGATGACGGCCGCCCGCTCTGACCAGAGGCTCCATGCTGACATCGCGGGCCGGGTTACGCATCCCCCGTTTGGATAATCGTTGATCATCGCTTGATGACAACATGTCACCTGCTGTAGCGGCGGCTTACCCAACGCGCAGGCCGACCACACTCGCAGCCGCCCAGCTTCACCGTCGGCCGACCACGCATAGCCGGTTGTGCGGCAGGTCAGGCGAGCGTCGGCAATGCCGGCGAGATGCGGCCCGCCAGCAAATGAGAAGCTGGCCGGATGCGGGACACCGGTGACGCCCGTTCGCCTGGCGACCCCCGTCCGTATGGCGGCGCCGACGATACCCTGCCACCCGGCGAACCGCTTCAGCACGGCGACGGCCAGCAGGGCAGTAGCCCGCACAGCGACGGCCAGCGAGATAGCAGCCAGCAGGGCGATGCGGCACCGCGCGGTGCCGCTCACCGGGGCGACGCGCCGCCCGTCGGCGCACTCCCGCCAGTAACGATCGCGGTAGATGCGATGGGCGGAGATCACGCCCCGGCGGAAATCGTCGCCGGGGCCGTCGCGGCGGCGCGGTCCGGTGGCCTGCGCATCGTGCTTACAGGCCGGCCCGGCCTGCTGCGCCCGCTGCTTGCCAAGCACGGAGCCGTCGACGAGATGCGGATCGTCAGCGCCGAGGATGCCCTCGGCATGAGCGAAGGCGCCCTCGCAAGCTGGCGCAGGCCCCGGTCCAGCATTGCCGTCGCATGCCAGCTGGTCAGGCGCGGCCAGGCGGCCGCCGTCGTATCGGCTGGATCGACCGGCGGGATAGTGGCTACCGCGCGGTTCCGGCTGCGGTCGTTGCCCGGAGTCGCCCGCCCTGCGCTCGCTGTCGTGCTGCCCACCAGGCCCGGTCCGACGCTACTGCTGGACGTCGGCGCGATCGCCGACCCGAAGCCGGAGATGCTCGTTCAGTTCGCCCAGCTCGGCGTGGCGTACGCGCAGGCCGCGCACACCATCTCCGAGCCTCGCGTGGGCCTGCTGACGATCGGCGCGGAGCCGGATAAGGGCAACAAGCTGGCGCGGCGCGCGTATGAGCTTCTGGATGCCGCGCCCCCGCACGGCGCCGCGCCGATCAGTTTCGTCGGCAACGTCGAGGGTTCTGACTTGCTGACCGGCAAGGTGGACGTGATCGTGACCGACGGCTTCACCGGAAACGTTGCGCTCAAGACGCTGGAAGGCACTGCCGCGTTCGCCGGCCGAGAGCTGCGGGAAGCCCTGAGCGGATCGGCCTCGGCCCGTCTCCGCGCTCTGCTGCAGCGCCGCGCCTTGCGTGACCTCAGCGCGCGACTGGACGCCGAGAGCTACGGCGGCGCGGCGCTGCTCGGCCTCGAGGGGACGGTGGTGATCGCGCACGGGGCCGCCACCGCCCGCACTGCCGCAGCTGCCTGCAGGCTGGCGGCCGCCCTGGCGACCGGCGAGATAACCGAACGGATCAGGGAACGGCTCGGCCCGCAGCGCGGCGGCCATTTCCTACGCCGCCCCTGATGACCGGCAGCCCCGGGCCGGCCTGACAACCAGCATCCCGCGCCAGCCTGCTGACCGGCAGCCCCGGGCCGGCCTGATAACCACATCCTGCGCCAGCCTGATGGTTGGCGGCCGGGCCGCCCGGCGCTTGCTGTCTGCGGCCTGATCCGGCGGCTGCTGCAGCCGTTACGTGAGCGCGGGATCTGGCCGCTGGCCGATAGGCTGAGTCCATGACGGATCCGGAGGTGGCCCTCGCCGGGCTCCTGGGCGCGGCGCTCGGCGCCGAGTTCGGCGCGGACTACGCTGGCGCCGATCCGGTCATCAGGCCGTCCCAGTTCGCCGACTTCCAGGCCAACGTGGCCCTGCCGCTGGCCAAGCGGCTCGGCCGCCCGCCGCGCGACATCGCCGCTCAGCTGGTCGGTCACCTGGACGGCAGCGACGTGTGCGAACGGGCTGAGGTGAGCGGTCCCGGCTTCATCAATCTCACGCTGCGCGACGAGTGGATCGAGGCCCAGGCGTCCGGCCAGCTCGGCGACGCCCGCCTCGGCGTCCCGGCTGCTGATCCACCGCAGAAAGTGGTCGTCGACTACTCCGGGCCCAACGTCGCCAAGGAACTGCACATCGGCCACTTGCGTGCCACTGTGGTCGGCGACGCGATCGTGCGAGTGCTGGAGCACCTCGGCCATGAGGTCACCAGGGCGGCGCACCTCGGGGACTGGGGCACTCAGTTCGGGATGCTGATCGAGCACACGCTCGATATCGGCGAGCGGGCCACCTACGAGCAGCTCGCCGAGGGCGAGTTCACCGCCTTTTACCAGGCTGCCAGGGCGACGTTCGACTCCGATCCGGCGTTCGCCGACCGGGCCAGGCGCCGCGTCGTCCAGCTGCAGTCCGGTGATGAGCAGACGCTGCGGCTGTGGCAGCTGCTCGTCGGTGACTCCATGGAGTACCTCCGCAAGATCTACGCCAGGCTGCAGGTCACGCTCACTGATGAGTTCATGGCACCGGAAAGCTTCTACAACCCGATGCTCGCCGACGTCTGCGCCGAGCTTGAGGCATCGGGCCTGGCGGTGCTCAGCGACGGCGCGCTCTGCGCGTTCCCGCCGGGCTTTACCGGCCGCGACGGCAGGCCGCTGCCGCTGATGCTGCGCAAGAGTGACGGCGGTTACGGGTACGACTCCACGGACCTCGCTGCTATCAGGTACCGGCTGCGGGATCTCGGCGCCACCAGGATCATCTACGTGGTCGGGTCCGAGCAGCATCAGCACTTGCAGATGGTGTTCGCCACCGCGCGTCAGGCCGGCTGGCTAACCGGCGCGGCCAGCGCGGAGCACGCCGTGATCGGCCTGGTGACCGCGCCAGGGGGGCACCGGCTGCGCACCCGCAGCGGCGACCAGGCCAAGCTGATCACGCTGATCGACGAGGCCGTCGGACGGGCCGACAAGGTCATCGAGGATCGCTACGAGGATCCCGCCGAGCGCAGCCGGATCGCCGAGGCGGTCGGGATCGGCGCGCTGAAGTACGGCGACCTGTCGGTTGCCCGTGACTCGAGCTACGCTCTCGACTTCGACCGGATGCTGGCGCTGACCGGCAACACCGGGCCTTACCTGCAGTATGCGACCGCCCGGATCCGGTCGATTTTCCACAAGGCCGGGCTTGAGCCGGAGGCCGCCGCCGGCCCGATCAGGCTGACCGACGGCACTGAGCGGGCGCTTGCGTTGCATCTGCTGGGTTTTGGCGCGAGCGTCACCGATGTGGCGAGCGCGGCTGAGCCGCACCGGCTCGCCGGGTTCTTGTTCGAGACGGCGAGCGCGTTCACCGCGTTTTACGAGCGCTGCCCGGTGCTGAAGGCTGCCGACGAGTCGGTACGGAATAGCAGGCTGGCGCTGTCCGCGCTAACCCTGCGGGTGCTGCTGACCGGTCTGGGCCTGCTCGGCATCCCGGTTCCCGACCGCATGTAACGAGGTTCCGCTGGCTTTAGGCTCGCTCGCGAGTCCGGCGCCGACTGCGGTCGCCATTGTCCAACGCCTGTAGCGGCTTTCTGAGGCATTTGCCGGGATGTTCCCAGCCTGCTCCCAGGTTCCGCTGCCGCTCGTCCCAGGCCTGCGCGTCATCCTTCAAGGTATGGACAACATGTATCAGCCGCCGAGCGGCGGCCCGCAGGACAGCTGGCCGCAGCAGACCGGCGGCCAGCAGGAAAACCGGCGGCAGCCGACCGGCGGCCCGCAGGACAGCCGGCCCACCCAGGAGTTCGGCCCCGGTGGCGACCAGCCGCGGCGGCCAGGCCGCCGCCGGTCGACGCGCTGGGGCGCAGGGATCGCGCTGGCAGCGCTGCTGGCTGGCGGCGGGGCTCTCGCCGCTACTGAACTCGCCAGCAGCGCTGCCCCGGCCACGGCCGGATCCGGTCAGGCAGCCGCGCTGAACACCATTCTCAGCTCGGCTTCATCGCCGGCCTCGGGCGGTGCGTTGAGCTCAGCACCCGGCACGACCGCCGGTCCGGCCGCCTCCTCATCCACGGCCGCTTCCTCATCCGCTGCGAGCTCAGCTGACGCCGCCGCGCTGACCTCGACCACCCCCGCATCTGCAGGCTGGCCTGCCGTGGCCGGGCGCTGCAGGCAGGCGGTCATCAGGCTCAGGGCGACCAGGCATCCGAGGGCCGCCCTTGTCGTCGGGCGATTCTGCCGCAACCGCCTCGTGCGGCTGCGTGCGCTCGGCGGCCTGCACGGGCAGTTCACGTTCAGGACCAAGTCCGGACCGCGCACCCTCGCCTTCGCGCGTGGCGTGCTCGAGTCGGTCACCGCGGGGCAGGCGGTCGTCAAGTGTGCGGACGGCACCACCTGGACCTGGGACCTGGTAGCCAGCACCGTGGTGCGCGATGAGGGCAACGTGGTCGGCCGCAGCGCGCTGACCAGCGGCGAGCAGGTGTTCGCCGGCGGTCCCGTGGTCAGCGGCGCGAATGACGCCAGGCTGATCGTGATCCGCCCGGGCAAGGCGTCGTCGTCCAGCTAGCGGCCGGTGACGGCACGCCGGGAAGTGCCGTCGTCCGGGGCATCTGATGCCCCGGACGACGGCATTGCTTACGAGTCTGAGCGCCGTCCGGCGCCAGCCGAACGCCGGTATCGGGTTCGCCGCAGTTGCCCCGACAAGCAAGAATGAACCCGGTATCTCATGGCAGACAACGATCGCATACCCCAGGTGCTCGTCGTAGACGACGAGCCGAACATCCGCGAACTGGTTCAGGTCGCCCTGAAGTTTCATGGCTGCGCGGTCAGCACCGCGGCCAACGGGACGGAAGCGCTGCGCCGCGCTGAGACCGACCGCCCGGACCTGATCGTCCTCGACGTGATGCTGCCCGACATGGACGGCTTCGAGGTCTGCCGCAGGCTCCGGGCGGCGGCCAACGAGGTGCCGGTGATCTTCCTCACGGCCAGGGACACCTCGTCGGACACGGTTACCGGCCTGGCCATCGGCGGCGACGACTATGTGACCAAGCCGTTCTCCGTTGAGGCGCTGGTGGCCAGGGTCAGGGCGGTGCTGCGACGGGCGTCGCGGACCGCCAGGGACGGGCACCCCGGCGGCGAGGCAGGCACCCTGCGGGCTGGCGATCTGGAGCTCGACGAGGCACGCTGGACCGTCCACCGGGCCGGCATCCCGGTAGAGCTCTCGCCAACCGAGTTCCGGCTGCTCGCGTATCTCATCCGGCACCAGGGACGTGTCCTGACCCGCGCCCAGCTGCTGGAGAGCGTGTGGGGCTGGGACTACGCGGGCGAGTCTCAGATCGTGGAGACCTACGTCAGCTACCTGCGCCGCAAACTTGACCCGCTCGGACCGCCCATGATCTACACCCAGCGCGGCGTCGGCTACAGCCTCCGGCCACCGGAACAGGGGCAGGCCGGACCCGGCGGATGAAGAGGTCACACAGGCTGTCGCTGCGCGCGCGCATGCTCGTGCTGCTCATCGGCGTGACGGTGATCTTCCTTCTCATCATGGGCACGGTGAGCACCATCGTGCTGAAGAACCAATGGACGAAGCAGTTCAGCGCGGGGCTCGTGGCGGACGCGACCCGCAGTCCGGCTGAGCTCAGCGCCAAGCCGGACGGCTACTCGGCCGTCCAGGTCACCGTCAGGTACCTGCTCACCCCGCACGTTCTCATCGGTCCGCTGACCAGCGGCAACTCCACCCAGGAACGGGACACTCAGGAGCTGGTCGCCGGGATGCAGCAGCTGGCAGCGAGCGGCGACCTGTCGAAGTACCTCGCGCATGACCAGCAGTTCACCGTTCCCGACTCGGGCGGCGGCCCGAAGCTGCGCGCTGCGGCGGCAAAATATGGCCCCAGGGTCTACGTCGTCGTCGCGCAGCCAGTCAGCGCCGTGGCCGACCATGTGCGCGGATTCGTAGTCGCCGAGCTGATCACCGGCGGCGCGCTGATCGCCCTGCTCGCCATCGGCGGCGAATGGCTCATCGGCCGCGGCCTGCAGCCACTCGACAAGATGGCCACCACGGCCAACGAGATCACCTCCAAGGGCGACCTGACCACCCGGATGCCAGATGCGGGCGACCGTACTGAGGTCGGCCAGCTCGGATCGGCGATCAACACGATGCTCGACCGGATCCAGCATGCCTTCGGTGCGCGGCTGCGCTCGGAGCAGAAGGTCCGCGAGTTCGCGGCCGACGCCTCGCACGAGCTGCGCACCCCGCTCACCACCATCCGCGGCTATGCGGAGCTGTACCGTCAGGGCGCGCTCGGGCCGGACCAGCTGCCCAGCGCGATGCGCCGGATCGAGCAGGAGGCGCAGCGAATGAGCACGCTGGTGGCCGAGCTGCTCGAGCTGGCCAGGCTGGACCGCACCTCCTCGCTCGACCTGACGGAAACCGACCTGGCCAGCGTGGTGCGGGACGCCGTCGCCGACGCGGTCGCCGTTGAGCCGGGCCGACCGGTCCGCGCCGAGGCCCCGCCGCGGCTTGTCGCCGTGGTGGATGAGCCAAGGATCCGCCAGGTCCTGGCCAACCTGCTCGGCAACGTCCGTGCGCACACACCGGTGACCACGCCGGTGGCAGTGCGGCTGGGCCAGCTGACCGGCGGGGTGCTGATCGAGGTGGCCGACGCCGGGCCCGGGATGTCCGCAGCGGACGCAGCGCGGGCGTTCGACAGGTTCCACCGCGCTACGGACCGGGCCGATGACAATGATCACGGCCACGACGGGCACTCGCAGGGTGCCGCCGCAGGCCGCGGACCTGGCGATGCGGCCGCCCGGCGCAATGGCGGCGGCAGCGGGCTCGGCCTGTCGATCGTCCAGGCGATCGCCGCCGCCCACGGCGGCCGGGCGACCCTGGAATCCTGGCAGGGACAAGGCACCCGGGTGCGGATCTGGCTACCGGTCCGCACCCCATCCTGACCGGCAGCCGCCGATCATTTCCCGCCTCGCCTATACCGGATTTGGTGGCCACATATCGGATATTTAGACCTCTTAAGGCCACCAAATCCGGTATAGGTAAGCTAAACCCATCAATTGGATCACCCAAAGAGGATGAAACGGGCGCGATGATGATGCCAGCTCATCGTTCTGGCCGCCCGCCCGGCTCAGCCTGGCAGCCCGGCTCAGTCTGGCCGGCTCATCGTTCTGGCCGGCTCGGTCTGGCCGGCTCATCGTTCTGGCCGGCTCGGTCTGGCCGGCTCATCGTTCTGGCCGGCTCGGTCTGGCCGGCTCATCGTTCTGGCCGGCTCGGTCTGGCAGCCCGGCTCAGCCTGGCCGGGTCATCGTTCTGGCCGACTCATCGTTCTGGCCGGCTCGTTCTGGCCGGCTCGGTCTGGCCGGCTCGGTCTGGCCGGCTCGGTCTGGCCGGCTCGGTCTGGCCGGCTCAGCCGGGCTGGCCGAATGAGTTCTCCGCTTCGCCGAATGCGCCCGGCGGCGCTTCGCCGCTCGGGCTGGGGCCGGGCAGGTGCTCGAACAGGTAATAGATTGCGATCAGCCCATATATCGCCAGCGCCACGCCTGACGACCAGAACGCAGCGACCAGCGTGCCGATCACGTAGCCGATCAGGCCCGCGCTGAACCGCAGCGTCGCCTGCCGCGGCGCCCTGATCGCCGTCGCTCCCAGCGATTCCTGATGCGCGGACAGGTACATCCACATGCCGGAGAAGGCAATCGAGATCGCGATCAGGACCAGCCCGTAGACGACCGCGGCTACCTGGCCGCCCGCAGGAGCGTCCGCCGTGAGGTGATCGGCTACCAGGGCCGTGGGGAAGGGCACGGCGACGACGCCCATCAGCAGGAAGGTGTTGAGGACCAGCGTGATCCTGTCGACCCTGGAGACCAACGACAGCATCGTGTGGTGGTTTAGCCACATGATCCCGATCGTCAGGAAGCTCACGACATATGCCGCATACTGCGGCCAGCTGTCCAGCAGCAGCCGGTAGCTGAGCGCGCCGTGGCCGATCGCCAGCAGGTTGAACACCAGCACCGTGATCGCGACGGCAAAAACCCCGTCGCTGAATGACTCGGCGCGCCGCGTGTCCATCCTGGGCCCTCCCCCCTTTCCCCTGCCCATGACTCCCGCTGCCCCGGTCAGTTAGCCCCAGGGGTAACGGGCGCTTCAGGGGTTCCGGATGGCCCGGAAGCACCCGGCGGCCCGGAAGCACCCGGCGGCCCGGACGCACCCGGCGGCCCGGACGCACCCGGCGGCCCGGACGCACCCGGCGGCCCCGGGCTCCCAGCGACGGCCGCGGCGGCCGGCGGCTGCACCGACCTGGCCAGCAACTGCGCCACGTCCACCACCTCAAGCGATTCGGCGGCTTCCCCGGAACCCTGTTTCGCGCCGATCGCATCGCCCAGCATGACCAGGCAGAACGGGCAGGCCGTCGAGACCGTGTCCGGATCGGTGGCCAGCGCCTCCTCGATCCGCTCGGCGTTGATCCGCTTGCCGATCCGCTCCTCCATCCACATCCGGGCCCCGCCCGCCCCGCAGCAGAACCCGCGCTCCTTGCACCGGTGCATCTCCTGGGCCTGCACGCCGGGCACCTTCTCCATGATCTCGCGCGGCGCGGTGAACACCCGGTTGTGCCGGCCAAGGAAGCACGGGTCGTGATAGGTGATCTTCTCCTCAATCGGCGTCACCGGGGTGAGCCGCCCTTCGGCTACCAGCCGGGCCAGCAGCTGAGTGTGATGGATCACCTCGTAGTTGCCGCCCAGCTGCGGGTACTCGTTACTAATCGCGTTAAAACAGTGCGGGCAGCTGGCCACGATCTTGCGAGCGCCCGCCTCGTTGAGGGTTTCCACGTTCTGCTGCGCCAGCATGCTGAACACGAACTCGTTGCCCATCCGCCGTGCCGGGTCGCCGGTGCAGGTTTCGGCCGGACCGAGGATCGCGAAGTTGACGCCGGCCGTGTGCAGCAGCCCGGCAACGGCCCTGGTGGTCTTCTTGGCCCGGTCCTCCAGTGCCCCAGCGCAGCCGACCCAGAACAGGTACTCGACGTCGTCGCCGATCGGGCCGTCGACCACGGGCACCTCGAAGTCAAGCCCCTCGGTCCACTCCAGTCGCTTGGCCTCGCCCATACCCCACGGGTCGCCCTTGTTCTCCAGGTTCTTCAGCATCCCTGATGCCTCGGGCGGGAAGGCCGACTCGATCAGCACCTGGTGCCTGCGCATGTCGGTGATGTGGTCGATGTGCTCGATGTCGACCGGGCACTCCTCGACGCAGGCACCGCAGTTGGTGCAGGACCAGAGCACATCGGGGTCGATCACGCCGCCTGCGGCGGCATCGCCGACCAGGGGCCGGTCTGCCTCTTTCTTAACGGCCTCCGGCAGCTGGTCCCGTTCCTCCTCCGATCCGGCCAGCAGGTACGGAGCCTTGGCGAACGCGTGGTCCCGGAGGTCGAGGATGACCATCTTCGGGGACAGCGGCTTGCCTGTCGCCCAGGCCGGGCACTGTGACTGGCAGCGCCCGCACTCGGTGCAGGTGGCCATGTCGAGCATGCCCTTCCAGGTGAAGTCCTCGATCTTCCCCCGGCCGAAGATGTCGGTGTCCGGGTCGGCCTCCTCGAAGTCGAGCACCTTGCCGCCCGAGCGCATCGGCTGCAGCCCGCCAAGCCCGTTCGGCCGCCGGGAGAACAGCACGTTCACCGGGGCGGCGAAGATGTGCAGGTGCTTGGAGTAGGTGACCAGCACCAGGAAGCCCAGGATGACCGCCAGCTGCGCCAGCACGAACGTTGTCTCGACGGCCTTGTCCGCGCCGACGCCGAGCGGGTGCAGCCAGTGCCCGACGATCTGCGAGGCGAACGCGTCGTGCGGGTAAGGGAAGACCCCGGTGTCGATCTGCGCGCCGCGGTACACCAGCAGCGTCGCGACCACCAGAAAGATCAGCACCAGCACGAGCCACGCGGCGCCAGTGTGCGAGCCAGCGAACCGTGAGTTCCGGCCCTCGCGCTTCGGGTCGTGGCGGAACCTGATCACCGCGAACGTGATGATCCCGGCCATGACCGCCACTGCGAGGAGGTCCTCAAGGAACCCGATCCACGCCCAGTGCCCGATGCCAGGTATCGCGAAGCTGCGGCTGAACAAGTCCCCGTAGGACTCTATGAGGGTCAGGATCAAGATGATGAAGCCCCAGAAAGTGACGAAGTGCGCGATGCCTGGCACCGTCCACTGGAGCAGCTTGCGCTGGCCGAGCACCTCGGTGGCCTCGGCCTCCGCGCCGCTGGCCGGGTGCGTCTTGAGGGCATCGATCCGCTCCGGGGCTGGCTGGCCGGTGCGGCCGATCCGGTAGAGCCACCACAGCCGCCGTCCTGCGATCGCGAGCGCGATCACGGTGAGGGCAAGGCCGATGATGATGCGCAGGGCCACGGGGACCTCCAGGTGCGGCGTCGGGCCAGGCGGCGCCAGGCGGCGCCTGGCGGCACGGTGCCGGTGCCAGCGTAACCCCGCCGGCCCCGGGGCCGATGATCTAGGTGGCGTCGCCCGGCCGCCCGGCCGCCCCGGGTCCCGATACCCTACCGACCAGTAACTTAGTCCCGCACAGGCATGCTTCACCGGGTCGCGCGGGCACCCGCGTCGCGCGGGTAATCTCAGAGCCATCGCAGTAGCACGGCCGCGACTATTCCCGGGCCTTACGGCCGTCAAGGAACGGCACCGATGACGACCCTCAATGACGCCTCCAGCCGTGCCGCACCGGTCGGCCGGGTCCTTGACCGGATGCCGCGGCCGTCGCCCGCCGACCTGGCGATACTGCGCATCTGGCTGCTGTCCCGGTGCGCCGTTCTCGTGCTCACCTGGCCTGCGATGTTTATCCTGCAGGGCAGCGCCAAGGCGGCCAGGCCCTGGCTAGGCCTCTGGCAGAACTGGGACGCGGTCAACCTCGCGTCGATCGCCCGGTACGGCTACTTCGGGCCGGCCGGCCACGTGATCCCCAACCAGGTCGCTTACCTCCCCGGATTCCCGATCGCGCTGCATATCGTGCAGCTTGTGGTGCGGCAGTGGACGGTGTCGGGGCTGCTGATCTCGTTCGTCGCCGGCGGCCTGGCCGCCGTTGCCCTCGGCCGGCTGGCCGAGCTCGACTACGCGCCAGGGTCGGGCAGCCGGGCCGTGCTCTACCTGGTAGCCGCCCCGGCCGCGATCTTCCTGGCCGCTGGCTACACCGAGTCGCTGTTCCTCGCCTTCGCGCTCTGCTCCTGGCTCGCGGCGCGGAAGCATAACTGGATGCTGGCGGTGCTCCTGGCGGGCGCGGCCTCCATCATCCGGGTGGAAGGGCTGTTCCTGTGCGCGGCCCTGATCGTCGAGATCGGCCGCCGGGCCGGTGGTCAGCGGGCCCGCGCTCTGGCGATGTTCGTGCCCGCGCTCCTCCCGCTGGCCGGATACGAGGTCTATCTGCGGCTGCGGACCGGCGACTGGCTCGCCTGGCTGCACGCGGAGGCAGCCGGCTGGGATCGGCACCTCACTAATCCGGTCGACGCGTTCCGTACCGCCTGGACCGCCGGGTTCAGCCGCGAGTTCACCGCGCCGGTCAATTTCGTGTTCCAGCTGGAGATCCTGGCCGTGCTCGTCGGGGTGATCACCACGGTCGCGCTGCTGTGGTACCGGCGCTGGCCCGAGTCGATCTACGCGGGCCTGACCATCGCGTCCCTGGCGACATCGGTATGGTACGAATCGGTGCCGCGCGCGCTCCTGCTGCTATGGCCGCTATGGTGCGGGCTAGCCGCGCTGGCCGCCCGGCGCCCCTGGACTGGCCAGCTCTACCTGGCGGTCTCGGTACCCATCAGCGCGGCGATCGGGCTGTTGTTCCTCACCGGCAACTGGGCCGGCTAGCACCAGGCCGGCTAGCACCAGGCCGGCCAGCACCAGGCCGGCCAGCACAGGTCGGCCAGCACCGGGCCGGCTAGGCGCACGCCGCGGCGGGAATGTCCGGGCCCTCTGCAAAGTTGAGTACATCAGACTCAAGTCACTTGCCAGGCTGACTGCAGCGTGGCAAACTTGCGTCGACCAGACTCAACTTACACTCACGATCACAACAAGGGACAGAACTCATGGCACGAGCGGTAGGCATCGACCTGGGGACGACCAACTCCGTCGTCGCCGTTCTCGAGGGCGGCGAGCCCACGGTCATCGCCAACGCGGAAGGCTCGCGGACCACGCCGTCCGTCGTCGCCTTCGCGAAGAACGGCGAAGTGCTCGTCGGCGAGGTCGCCAAGCGGCAGGCAGTGACCAACGTTGACCGGACGATCCGCTCGGTCAAGCGCCAGATGGGCACCGACTGGAGCGTCTCCATCGACGGCAAGAAGTTCACGGCGCAGCAGATCAGCGCCTTCGTGCTGCAGAAGCTGAAGCGGGACGCAGAGGCGTACCTCGGCGAGACGATCACCGACGCGGTGATCACCGTGCCCGCTTACTTCAGTGACGCGCAGCGCCAGGCCACCAAGGAGGCCGGCCAGATCGCCGGGCTCAACGTACTGCGGATCATCAACGAGCCGACGTCAGCCGCGCTCGCGTACCACCTGGACAAGGACACCGAGGCCACGATCCTGGTCTTCGACCTGGGCGGCGGCACCTTCGACGTCTCGCTGCTCGAGGTCGGCGAGGGCGTCGTAGAGGTCAAGGCCACCAGCGGTGACAACCACCTCGGCGGTGACGACTGGGACCAGCGCATCGTGGACTGGCTGGTCAAGGACTTTAAGAACAACTACGGCACCGACCTGTCCAAGGACAAGATGGCGCTGCAGCGGCTGCGGGAAACCGCGGAGAAGGCCAAGATCGAGCTGTCCAGCTCGACCGAGTCGCAAATCAACCTGCCCTACATCACCCATTCCGACCAGGGCCCGCTGCACCTGGACACCAAGCTCAGCCGCGCGGAATTCCAGAAGATGACCGCTGACCTGCTCGACCGCTGCAAGGCACCGTTCCAGCAGGTGATCAAGGATGCCGGCGTCAAGCTGGATGCGATCCACCACGTGGTGCTGGTCGGCGGGTCCACCCGGATGCCCGCCGTGGTCGACCTGGTCAAGGAGCTCACCGGCGGCAAGGAGCCGAACAAGGGCGTCAACCCGGATGAGGTCGTGGCCGTCGGCGCGTGCCTGCAGGCCGGCGTGCTCAAGGGTGAGGTCAAGGACGTCCTGCTGCTCGACGTGACCCCGCTGTCACTCGGCATCGAGACCAAGGGCGGCATCTTCACCAAGCTGATCGAGCGCAACACCACGATCCCGACCAAGCGCTCGGAGATCTTCACCACGGCCGACGACAACCAGCCCTCGGTGCAGATCCAGGTCTTCCAGGGCGAGCGCGAGATCGCGGCCTACAACAAGAAGCTCGGCATGTTCGAGCTGGCCGGCCTCGCGCCCGCGCCACGCGGCGTCCCGCAGATCGAGGTCACCTTCGACATCGACGCCAACGGCATCGTCAACGTCTCCGCCAAGGACCTCGGCACCGGCAAGCAGCAATCCGTCACCATTTCCGGTGGCTCGGCACTCGGCAAGGACGACATCGAGCGGATGATGGCGGATGCCGAGAAGTTCGCTGACGAGGACCGCCAGCGCCGCGAGGAGGCCGAGGTCCGCAACCGCGCCGAGACCCTCGCGTATACGACGGAGAAATTCCTCTCCGAGAACTCCGACAAGGTTCCCGACGACGTCAAGTCCGAGGTCGAGTCCTCGATCGCCGAGCTGAAGCGGGCGCTTGAGGGCACCGACACCGAGGCGATCCGCGTGGCCAGCGAAAATGCGGCTCAGGTCAGCCAGAAGATGGGGTCGGCTATCTACGCCCAGTCGCAGCAGGCCGCTGGGGCCCAGGCTGAGGGCGCGGAGAGCCATGACGCTCCGACCCACGACGACGAGGTCGTCGAGGCGGAGATCGTCGATGACGATAAGCCCGGCGAGCAAGAAGGCGGCGCCGCCTGATGAGGCCTTCAGACGAGGAACCCCAGGGGCCGGTCATCCGTGACCGGCGGCGCATCGACCCGGCCACCGGTCAGGTGCGTGATCCCAGCAAGGCTGGCCAGGCCCAGCGCGGACCAGGCCTGCCCAGGCCGGGCAGGCATTCGGTGTCCAAGCCGGGCGGCGGGGGCGCGGGCGCGGCGGGAACGCCCGCTGCGCCGGGCCCCCAGGGCGGCGGGGCCGCTCCTGGCGATGGCGGGGACGGCACGGCGGACATTCTCGCGGTGCAGCTGGCCGAGCGCACCGGAGACCTGCAGCGGCTCCAGGCGGAGTACTCGAACTACCGCAAGCGGGTCGACAGGGACCGGGTGGCGGTCAGGGAGCAGGCGCTGGCCAACGTGCTCACCGAGCTGTTGCCGGTCATCGACGATATTGGCCGCGCCAGGGAGCATGGCGAGCTGACCGGAGGGTTCAAGTCGGTGGCCGAGTCCCTTGAAGCGGGGGTGGCCAAGCTCGGGCTGACCAGCTACGGGGAGAACGGCGACCCGTTCGATCCGACCGTGCACGAGGCGTTGATGCACTCCTACTCGGCGGAGGTGACCGAGCCCACCTGCGTTCGCATCCTGCAGCCCGGCTACAAGGTCGGGGAGCGAATCCTGCGCCCGGCCAGGGTGGCGGTCGCGGAGCCTGGCGACGTCACGGAGCCCGGCGCCCCGGCAGGGCCCGGTGGCTCAGCGGAGCAGCACGACGTCGCGGAGCCCGGCGCCCCGGCCGGCCCGGTCCAGGCCGAAGACAGCAGCCCGGCCGAAGGCAGCAGCGAGGCGTCGGCGGAGTCCGGTGCGGCGGCCGGCACCGATGACCCGGCACGCGCACCAGGCACTGACTAAAATTCCGCGAGAAGAGGACCGTTGAGCACCAAGGACTTCCTCGAGAAGGACTATTACAAGGTCCTCGGCGTCTCCAAGAGCGCGACCGCCGACGAGATCAAGAAGTCGTACCGCAAGCTCGCCCGCAAGTATCATCCGGACGCCAACAAGGGCGACTCAGCGTCGGAGGAGCGCTTCAAGGAGATATCCGAGGCCTACAACGTCTTGTCCGACGAGAAGCGGCGCAAGGAATACGACGAGGCGCGCTCGCTGTTCGGCGGCGGCGGAGTGCACGTGCCCGGATCGGGCGGCGGCTACAACTTCGACCTGGGCGACCTCTTCGGCGGCGGCCAGCCGGGCAGCACCGGCGGACGTCTTGGCGACCTGCTCGGCGGCATGTTCGGTGGCGGTGGCGGCGGCCGGACCACCCAGCAGCGGGCCCGGCGGGGCGCGGACATCGAGACAGAGACGTCGCTGAGCTTCGGCGACGCGATCGACGGTGTCACCGTATCGCTGCACCTGGCCGGCGAAGGGCCCTGCAAGACGTGCATGGGCACTGGCGCGAAGACCGGGACCGTTCCCAGGGTCTGCCCGACCTGCGAGGGAACCGGGCAGGCCAGCAGGAACCTGGGCAACTTCGCGTTCTCGGAGCCGTGCCGGACCTGTCGCGGCCGCGGCCTGGTGGTCGACGACCCATGCCCGGTCTGCTCCGGAAGCGGGCGTGCCATGAGCACCAGGACCATCCAGGCGCGCATCCCTGCGGGCGTCGCGAACGGCCAGCGGATCAAGCTCAAGGGCAAGGGCGCTCCTGGCGAGCGGGGCGGCCCGGCCGGGGACCTGTTCGTCAAGGTTCATGTCGCACCGCATCCGGTATTCGGGCGGTCGGGTCACAACCTGACGGTAACCGTGCCGATCACCTTCCCCGAGGCGACGCTCGGCGCCGAGATTAAGGTGCCTGCTCATCGCGGGATGCCGGTCAGCGTGCGCATTCCCGCGGGCACCCCGAACGGCCGGACGTTCCGGGTCCGCGGCAAGGGCGTCCGCCGCTCTGACAGCACCGTCGGCGATCTGCTGGTCACTGTCAACGTGCAGGTACCGCAGAACATCAACGGCACTGCCAAGCAGGCGCTGGAGACCTTCAAGCAGGCCACGGCGGGCCCAGACCCGCGGGATGAGCTGCTGCGCAGGGCCAGCGCGGGATAGCCCGCGGTACCGGTGCCCGCCAGGCTGGAAGGAGATGACATGACGAGCGAGTTCGAGCTTTCCGACGACACGCCCGTGTACGTCATTTCCGTGGCGGCTCAGCTGTCCGGGCTGCACCCGCAGACGCTGCGCGCCTACGACCGGCTTGGCCTGGTCTCTCCGGGCCGGGCGCCAGGCCGCGGGCGCCGCTACTCGCTGCGCGACATCCTCATCCTGCGCGAGGTCCAGCGCCTCTCGCAGGAGGAGGGCGTCAACCTCTCCGGGATCAAGCGGATCCTGGAACTGGAGAACGAAGAGCACCGCAGCCGGATGCTGCTCGCCGAGCTGCACGCCGAGATCATCCAGCTCCGGGACGAGCTCGAGTCGACCCGCGCCGTAGCCGCAAGGCTGGCAGGCCTGCTCAGGAGCCGGAACCGGAGCGCTGCCCTGGTGCCGGTTGGCCGCGCGGATAGCGCCGCGGTCCCGGCTGGCCGCGACGCAATAGGACAGCCGACGAATCCGGGAGAGACCGGCAATGGATGACAAGCTGACCCGCAAGAGCCAGGACGCGCTGTCCGAGGCGGTCAAGCGTGCCGCGGCGGCGGGTAACCCGCACGTGGACGGCCTGCACCTGCTCGCCGCGCTGATCGAGCAGGATGGCGGCACCGCCGCACCGCTGCTGCGGGCCGTCGGAGCTGATCCGGCTGCCGTGCTGGGCGCTGCAAGCAGGCTGCTGGCCAGGCTGCCAAGCGCGTCCGGGACCACCCTCGGCGCTCCCGAGGCCTCCAGGCCGCTGCTGGCGGCGCTCGCCACCGCGGGCCGGCGCGCCAAGGAGATGTCCGATGAGTACGTATCGACCGAGCACCTGCTCGTCGGGCTTGCGTCCGACGGCGGGCAGGCCGCGACCGTGCTGCGCGAGGCCGGAGCAGGCCCGGCTGAGTTGCTTGCCGCCTTCGAGAAGGTGCGCGGCAGCGCCCGGGTCACCACCCCGGACCCGGAAGGCACCTACCAGGCACTGGAGAAGTACGGCGTCGACCTGACCGCCAGCGCCAGGGAAGGCAAGCTCGACCCGGTCATCGGGCGTGACGCCGAGATCAGGCGCGTGATCCAGGTACTCTCCCGCCGTACCAAGAACAATCCCGTCCTGATCGGCGAGCCGGGCGTAGGCAAGACCGCCGTTGTCGAGGGCCTGGCTCAGCGGATGGTCGCCGGCGACGTGCCCGAATCGTTGCGCGGAAAGCGCATCGTCGCGCTCGACCTGGGCGCCATGCTGGCCGGCGCGAAATACCGCGGCGAGTTCGAGGAGCGGCTCAAGGCGGTCCTCGGTGAGATCAAGCAGAGCGAAGGCCAGGTCGTCACCTTCATCGATGAACTGCACACCCTGGTGGGGGCGGGCGCCGCGGAGGGCGCCTTGGATGCTGGCAACATGGTCAAGCCCATGCTGGCCCGCGGTGAGCTGCGCATGGTCGGCGCCACGACACTGGATGAGTACCGGGAGCGGATCGAGAAGGACCCGGCCCTCGAGCGCCGGTTTCAGCAGGTCTTCGTGGGTGAGCCGTCCGTCGAGGACACCATCGCTATCCTGCGCGGCCTGAAGAGCCGCTACGAGGCCCACCATAAGGTGCAGATCTCTGATGCTGCCCTGGTCGCCGCTGCGACCCTGTCGGATCGCTACATCACGGCGAGATTCCTGCCGGACAAGGCGATCGACTTGATCGACGAAGCGGCATCGCGGCTCCGCATGGAGATCGATTCACGGCCGGTCGAGATCGACGAGCTGCAGCGCACGGTGGACCGGATGAAGATGGAAGAGATGGCCCTGGCCAAGGAGGCCGACCCGGCCAGCAAGGAACGTCTCGAGCGGCTCCGCGCTGACCTGGCCGACCGGCAAGAGCAGCTGACGGCATTGGTCGCTCGCTGGGACCGGGAAAAGTCGAGCCTGAACAAGGTCGGCGAGCTGAAGAAACGTCTCGACGACCTCAAGGGCCAGGCCGAGCGCGCTCAGCGGGACGCAGATTTCGAGACCGCGTCGCGCCTGATGTACGGGGAGATCCCGGCCCTGGAACGCGAGCTGGCTGCCGCGGCGGCCGCTGCCAACGATGGCGCGGCCGCTGGCTCAGGCGGGGACGCTGCTGGCTCCGGCGCGGGCAGTGCAGCAACGGACGGTCACGCCGCGATCCCCGAGGGCCGGCCGATGGTCAGGGAAGAGGTCGGCCCCGACGATGTCGCCGATGTCGTCTCCGCGTGGACCGGGATACCGGCGGGCCGGCTGCTGGAAGGCGAGACGGGCAAGCTCCTCCGGATGGAGACCGAGCTCGGCAAGCGCCTGGTTGGGCAAGCCAGGGCCGTTCAGGCAGTGTCCGATGCCGTCCGCCGGTCACGCGCGGGCATCGCTGATCCGGACCGCCCGTCTGGCTCATTCCTCTTCCTCGGACCCACCGGGGTAGGCAAGACCGAGCTGGCCAAGGCGCTCGCGGAGTTCCTGTTCGACGACGAGCGGGCCATGATCAGGATCGACATGAGCGAGTACTCCGAGCGGCACTCGGTCGCCAGGCTGGTCGGCGCGCCGCCCGGCTACGTCGGCTATGAGGAAGGCGGCCAGCTCACCGAGGCCGTCCGGCGTCGGCCGTATTGCGTCATTCTCCTCGATGAGGTGGAGAAGGCGCACTCTGAGGTCTTCGACATCCTGCTGCAGGTGCTGGACGACGGACGGCTCACCGACGGCCAGGGCCGCACTGTTGACTTCCGCAACACCATCCTGATCCTCACCTCCAACCTGGGATCGCAGTTCATCGCGGACCCCGCGCTGGACGAGGCCGCGAAGCGGGAGGCAGTGATGTCGGTGGTCCGGTCGACCTTCAAGCCCGAATTCCTCAACCGGCTCGATGACGTCATCCTGTTCGACGCGCTGAGCACCGAGGAACTCACCGAAATCGTTGAACTGCAGGTGGCCAGGCTGGGCAAGCGCCTTGCAGACCGAAGACTGACGCTGACGGTCAGCCCGGCCGCGCAGGAGTGGCTGGCCGTGACCGGTTTCGACCCGGTCTACGGGGCCAGGCCGCTGCGCCGGCTGATTCAGTCAGCCATCGGCGACCAGCTCGCGCGGCAACTCCTGGCGGGCGAGATCAGCGACGGTGACACGGTGCTGGTGGATGTCGATACCGCAGCCGACTCACTCACGGTCCGTTCGGCCCGCAAGACGGCCCCGGCAGTGCCAGCGCCAGGGCTCTGATCAGGCTTCGTCGAGCAGCTTGTCGTAGCTGTCCTCGGCAAGCCCGAGATCATTGCGGATCCGGTAGCGGATGCTCAGGAGCATCCGCAGCTCGGCCCGGTCTTCACTGGACACGCCCCGCGCCGGGATCCGGCCGACCGGGCGCGGCTCGCTCACGGCGTGGAGCCGACCCGCCGAGCCTGGCTCGCTCACCCCGTGGAGCCGACCCGCCGGGCCCGGCTCGCTTGCCGCATGGGGCCGGGCCGCCGAGGGTCCGCCGTCGGCCGAATTCGGCGTGCCGGCATCGAGCGCGGGGTCGCCACCAGGGCGGGCTAGGCAGTTTTCCACCCCCGCGGTCGCCCAGTCCAGGGCACCAGCCAGGTCAGAGCGCTCAACAAGCAACTCGGCCACGATGTCGCATGTCCTCGGGTCC
>Ga0187883_10000535_pt1 | contig 23496 bp, 22 predicted proteins | sample June2016WEW_20_1_2_FD_132966 | JGI IMG/M metagenome (GOLD analysis project Ga0187883, IMG submission 132966) | Peatland microbial communities from SPRUCE experiment site at the Marcell Experimental Forest, Minnesota, USA - June2016WEW_20_10 | ecosystem: Environmental > Terrestrial > Soil >...
CCCTCAACCGTCCGTCGCTCCGCCGCCAATCCAGCCGCCCGTCGCTCCGCCGCCCATCGCTCCGCCGCCCGTCGCTCCGCCGCCCATCCCGAACCCCGCTGAAATCGCCCGCCCGCCAGTTGTCCCGACCGCTGGCGGTCAGACCGTGCAGCCAACGATGGCCCCTGCCGGCGGTTACGGCGGGCCGCCGACTTCGGTCCTGGGCTCGACCGAGACGCTGCCCGCGGCCGACTCGTGGAACACAGCAAGTTCCCCTCCCGGCCTGACCGCCACTGGTGCGGCCGTCCGGACGACGGCGTCAACTGCGAAGGGCAAGTCTGCAGGTGGTCTTGCCCTGGTGGCCGTGCTCGTGATCCTCGTCGGAGCCTGGGGCGGCATCGTGCCCTTCCTGGGGCCGAGCATCCACTTCAACGCCGACGGCTCGTCCGCCTGGCACCTGAGCCTCAGACATGAGCTCTTGTGGCTCGCTCCCGGCGCTCTGGCGCTGCTCATGGGGATCCTGCTGCTGGCTCACGTCAGAAAGGTCAAGTCGAAGAATGCGCGCTTCGGCTCGGTGTGGACGGGATTCCTGACGGCCCTGTCGGGTGCCTGGTTCGTCGCCGGCCCATTGGCTTGGCCAGTGCTCAAGTCTTCCGAAACGGTCTTCCGACCAGCGACGCCGACACATGAGCTGCTGTATCAGCTTGGATGGTCGCTTGGGCCCGGGATCGTGCTCATACTGCTGGGCGGATGCGCCATCGGCTTCGCCCTTCGGCGCTGAGCAGCGTCCGGCACTTCCGGCTCAAGCGAAGATCTGCACGTACCAGTTCTCGAAGTGGTCGAACACTGAGCTCATTGGCCCGCGCGCGTACAGCACGAAGATGAGCACGACGATCATGAAGACGAATCGCAGCTGGTAGTACTGGGGCAGCACTCGCGCCGGCAGCAACCGTTCCACGAGGGAGGAACCGTCGAGCGGCGGGATGGGGATGAGGTTGAACACCGCCAGGACGATGTTGACCACACCGAAGTCCAGCGCGAACTGATCGGCCACGCTAAGAGGGGCGGCTGAGTCTCGATAGAGCAGACCACCCTGCACGAAGAGTCCTGTATGGAGGAGGTGGAGGGCGAGCCCGCCGATACAGGCAAGCAGGATGTTCGTCGCCGGGCCAGCCAGGCCCACGAGGACGGCGTCGTCGCGGGGACGTCGCAGGCGGCTCAAGTTGACCGGCACGGGCTTGGCGTAGCCGAAGGGGAAACCCGCCGTCAGCGTCAGGACGATCGGGAGGATGATGGAACCGAACGGGTCGATGTGGCGAAGCGGGTTGAGGGTGAGCCGTCCGGCCCGCTTGGCCGTGTCGTCACCGCACCACAGGGCGACGACTCCATGGCTCACCTCGTGGAAGATGACAGCCGGGACGAAACAGGCCAGAAAGATGCCGGTGCTCTCCGAGAGGTAATGCCGCTGCACGGCGGCCACTCCCGCAAAGATGAGGATCCCGAGGATCGCCGCGGTGATGATGGCGTTCGGGAGAGAAAGGCTCGTTCGCGCCGAGCGCCAACGGCGCTGCAGGTTCAACGACGAACCGCGGAGGCGCAGTCGATGCAGTAGCGGCTCGCCGGCTTGGCCTCGAGGCGCGCAGGCGAGATGGGCTTGCCACAGCGCTCGCAGATCCCGTACGTGCCCGCGTCCAGCTTCTTCAGGGCCGCCATGACCTCCGCGAGCGCGTCCTGCAGCTGAACTGCCAGCGCCTCGGCTTCGCCGCGCTCCGCCGTTACCTGGGACGAGTCGGCGAAGTTCGAGTCGTACTTGACTCTCCCGGCATCCCCATAGCCCAGCTCCTGCAACTGCTCTTCGAGCGAGTGACGCTCTTCCTCCAGCAGGGAGCGGTAATCGACGGCTGCATCGTTTGACACGACGACAGACTACTTGGCCGGAAAGCGACCACGTGCCCGTGGGTGCGCCGCCTCGTACTCGCGGCGGAGAAACTCGCTGGACACCCTCGTGTACACCTGCGTTGTCGTGATGGCGGCATGACCGAGCAGCTCCTGCACGACGCGAATGTCCGCGCCGTGTTCGAGCAGGTGCGTGGCGCATGAATGGCGAAGCACGTGCGGGGTCACCCGTCCCTCCAAGTGGACCTTGGTGGCTGCCGCGCGCACAACCACCCACACCGTCTGGCGGGACATCCGTCTCCCCCGCGACGAGATGAGCAGGGACTCCTCGTCCGCACGGCGCGCCCAGCGTTCGGGCGCCATGGCCGGCCGGCCACCGGGACCGAGCCAGGCATCGAGCGCAGCTCGGGCGTGGCGGCCAAAGGGCACGACCCGTTCCTTCGAGCCTTTGCCGAACACGAGCGCCATCTGTCGATCGAGGTCGAGGTCCGACAGCCGCAGCGCCGCCAGCTCGGAGATGCGCATGCCGGTGGCGTAGAGCAGCTCGAGGATCACCCGGTCGCGACGGGCCTTGGCGTCGTCGCCCGCCACCGCCGAGAGCAAGAGGTCGACGTCAGCTTCGCTCAGCGCCTTCGGGATCGGCTGCGGAAGCCGCGGCCCTGAAAGTCCTTCGGTCGGATCGACAGCGGCGCCACGCTCGTCTACGCAGAATCGGTGCAAGCCTCGAATGGCCGCGTAGGCACGCGCATTCGAGGACGCACGCCTGCCGCAGGCGGCGAGGAAGGCGAGGTAGTCCTCGACAAGGCGAGGCCCGGCCTCCGCCAGGCTCACACCCCTGCCGGCCAGGAACTCCTCGTACGCCCGCAGGTCACGTCGGTAAGCCGCGACGGACGCCGGTGCCCGACCCTTCTCGACAGTAAGGAAGGAGAGGAACTCCTCGGCGTCCTGGCTGAGCGGTTGGCGAACCGCTGCGGTCCGAGCGTCTGTCGCAGCGACGGTTATTGCCCGCCTCCGCCTGCTTCGAGGTCGGTGCTCACCGGTGGCGCCTCGGGTGGCGCCGCCGTCGCCGCCCGCACATGACCGGCGGCATGCGCTCCGCCGATCGGGGTCGGGGCAATTCCTGGTGAGCGCGTCACCCATCCGACAGCACGGCGGGCAGCCAACAGGCCGATGATCGACTTGGCGTCCACAAGATCGCCCGTCGCCATGAGCTCCTCCACGTCGGCAAGCGAGATGCGCTCGACGACGAGATGCTCTTCCTCCACCCCGTGGGCCTCGCGAGGCACTACTCGCAAACCCTCTGCGAGGTAGCAGATCGTCTCCTCGTCGCTGATCCCCGGCGAGTTGTAGAAACGGGCAACCTCCTTCATCGAGGACGCCTCCCGCCCGATCTCCTCCGCCAGCTCGCGGCTGGCGCAGAGGGCAGGGTCCTCATCGGGCACATCGCGCTTGCCGGCCGGAAGCTCGAGGAGGGGGGAATCGACCGCTCCCCGGTACTGGCGGACCATGAGAACGCTGCGGCGGTCGCCCTCGAGCGCCACGACGCAGACGGCGCCTGGATGACGGATCACCTCGCGTTCGAAGGTGAAGCCGTCTGGTCCTACGAACGTCGCCGTGACGACCTCGAAGAAACCTCCCTCGAAGCGGCTCCGCTCCCCCAACCGGCGGAATACGCCCTCGGGCGGATCAGCCGACGGCATCAAAGTCCAGGTCCAGCTCGAGCAGGCGGGGCTGGCGGCTCCGCGCCCGAGCCAGGGCGGCGGCGACAAGACCCGAGAACAAGGGGTGAGCCCGGTCCGGGCGGCTCTTGAACTCGGGGTGCGCCTGCGTGCCTACCCAGAAAGGGTGGGTGGGCAGCTCGATGAACTCCACGAGACGGTCGTCCTTGACCGAGATGCCCGAGCAGGCGAGACCGGCCTCCTCGAGGCGATTGCGAAAACGCGGGTTCACCTCGAAGCGGTGGCGGTGACGCTCGGAGACGTACTCGTCGCCGTAGAGCTCCGCCACCTGGGATCCGGATCGCAAACGGGCCGTCATGGCACCGAGGCGCATCGTCCCACCCTTGTTGGCGATGTCCACCTGGTCGTCCATGAGGTCGATGACCGGGTAGGGCGTGCGGACGTCGACCTCACTCGTATTGGCGTTCTCCATCCCGGCGACGTTGCGGGCGAAGTCGACGACCATCGTGTGCAGCCCGAGGCATAGCCCGAGGCACGGGATCCCGTGCTCTCGGGAGAAGCCAGCGGCGGCGATCTTTCCCTCGATGCCTCTCTCGCCGAAGCCGCCGGGGATGACGATGCCATCCAGGTGGTCGAGGGTGGCCGCCAACATCCCGGTGACGTCCTCCGCCTGCACCAGATCGATCTGCACCTTCACGCCGTGGGCGAAACCGGCATGACGGAGCGACTCGATCACCGAGAGATAGGCGTCGGGCAGGTTCACGTATTTCCCGATGACACCGATGCGCACGCTGTCCTCGGCATCGGCGATGCGCTCCAGCATCAGCTCCCAGGACGAGATGTCGATGGAATGCTCCGGACCGTCGAGGCGGAGGATGCGGCAGACGATGTCGTCGAGGCCCTCGTCGTGCAGAGCGATCGGAATCGCATAGATCGTGTCGGCGTCGACGGCCGATACGCACGCCTCCACAGGTACGTCACACAGCAGCGAGATCTTGCGCTTCAAGGTGTCCGAGATGGGCTGCTCGCTCCGGCAGACGATCACGTCCGGCTGGATGCCGCGGCTGCGCAGTTCAGTGACGGAGTGCTGTGTCGGCTTTGTCTTCTGCTCGCCGGCTGTGCGGAGGAAGGGGACGTAGGTCAGGTGGATGTAGCAGACGTTGTCTCGACCGACCTCACGACGGAACTGACGGATCGCCTCGAGGAACGGAACGATCTCGATGTCGCCCACCGTGCCGCCGACCTCGGTGATGACGACGTCGACGTCCTCTTTGGCACCGAGGCGGTGGACGCGTTCCTTGATCTCGTCGGTGATGTGCGGGATGACCTGCACGGTCTTGCCGAGGTAGTCGCCCCGCCGCTCCTTCGCGATGACGGCGGAGTAGATCTGCCCAGTCGTGGCGTTGGAGTCGCGGTGGAGGTTCTCGTCGATGAAGCGCTCGTAGTGGCCGAGGTCCAGATCCGTCTCACCGCCGTCGTCGGTGACGAACACTTCGCCGTGCTCGAAAGGGTTCATGGTTCCCGGGTCGACGTTGATGTATGGGTCCAGCTTGCACATCGTGACGCGCAGCGACCGGGATTTGAGCAGTCGCCCGAGCGACGAGGCCGTCAGGCCCTTACCGAGCGAGCTCGACACACCGCCGGTCACGAACACGTACTTGGTCAAGGCTGCTCCTTCAGTCCAGTCCAGGTGCCCGCCGCTACAGGGTACTGGAGGAAGGGCCGGGCCGAGCGGATCGGCGTGGACCAGGGACGCCAACTACATTCGAGCCAGCACGCGATAAGTAACGGGCCGGCAGCGCTGCCGTCGCCCGTGGCGCCGGACAACAGCAGGTGAGGTGGTCATGAAAGAACTCGTCGGTAGCCGTGTGCTCCTTCCCGCCTTCGAGCGCTTCGCCGAGGTCGATGCGGTTCATGACCGTAGCTACCATGCCACCTTCGCCCAGCACGGCAACCGCGTGCTCCGCCTCGCCGACGCCATGCGCACCGAGCTCGGACTGACGAGGTCGGACCGCTTCGCCGTGATGGCGGCCAACTGCCACGAGTTCCTCGAGCTGTACCACGCGGCCTTCCTCGGGGCGGGCATCATCAACCCGCTGAACCTCCGCCTGGCGGGCCGTGAATTGCAGGCCATCCTCGCCGACTCCGGCACGGAGGTCATCTTCGTCGACTCCCTCTTCGCAGAGCACCTGTTGCGCAACATCGCCGAGGTACGCGGCGACCTCGCGTTGAAGCGGGTCGTCCTCATCGGAGATCGGGACGTCCCCCATGACTTCGGTTACGAGGATCTCATCGAGGCCGGCCGCCCAGTGCGCCCGGACGAGCCCGACGAGGACGATCCGGTCGTCCTCATGTACACGGGTGGAACGACGGGTATGCCGAAGGGAGCCCTCCTCGATCATCGCGCCGAGATGCTCAACCTCTACCACGTCGGTCTCACGGTCGACATGCCCCCGGGCCGCGTCTACCTCCACCAGACCCCGATGTTCCACGCTGCCTCCATGGCCGCCGTCATCGGCATCCCGGCGACAGGCTCGAAGTCGGTGATGCTCTCGCTCTTCGAGCCGGCGGCCATGCTGGACCTCGTCGAGGAGTACAAGGTCGACTGGACGGTCATGGTGCCGACCATGATCGCCATGATGATCAACCATCCCGAGTTCCGCCCGGAACGCTTGCAGTCCTTGCAGGATCTCGTCTACGGCGCCTCCCCAATGCCCCTCAAGCTGCTGCAGCGGGTGCAGGAGGCATTGCCGGGCATCCGGCTCTGGCAGGGCTACGGCATGACGGAGTGCTCCTCCATCCTCACCTTCCTCACTCCACAAGACCACCGCAACGGCGGGGACCGGCTGCATTCTGCGGGTAGGCCTCCGCTCGGGGTGACCATCTCCATCCAGGACAACGGCGGCAACCTCCTCGGACCCGACGAGCAAGGAGAGGTGTGTGCACAGGGTGGGAACTTCATGCGGGCGTATTGGAACAGGCCAGCGGAGACAGAGAGGGTCTTCGAGGGCGACTGGTACCACACGGGCGACATGGGACGGCTGGACGCCGACGGCTACCTCTTTCTCGTCGACCGCTTGAAGGACATGATCGTCACCGGGGGCGAAAACGTTTACTCCATCGAGGTCGAGAGCGCCATCTCCACCCATCCGGCCGTCGCCGATGTGGCCGTCATCGGCATCCCTCACGACACCTGGGGCGAGCAGGTGCACGCCATCGTGGTGCTGAAGCCGGGCGCAAGCGCCACGGCCGAGGACATCCAGGAGCATGCCCGCATGACCGTCGCCCGCTACAAGGTGCCGAAGTCCGTCGAATTCCGCGCCGAGCCCCTGCCGCTCTCCGGGGCGATGAAGCCCCTCAAGCGCGACCTGCGCGCCCCCTTCTGGGAAGGTCGCGACAGCCGCATCTGAGCCCGGAACGGGCGGGACCGGTTGCCCGGGCCGCCGGCCATCGGAACGACGGGACCTCCAGGTGAGTGGCCGCCGGGGAGCCGCTGCGCGCAGACGCCTCAGCTCGACCGAGTCCGACCGCCGACGAGGGCGAGGAGCTCCTCGGCATGTTGGCGGGCCGTGGCCGAGCCCGGTTGGCCGGAGAGCATGCGGGACAGCTCGACGAGGCGATCCTCGGACTCGACACGGCGGGCGGCCGCCAGGGTCCGCCCGTGGCGCTCTTCCTTCGTCACCGCCACCTGGTCGTCGGCGAACGCGGCCACCTGGGCGAGGTGCGTGACGACGAGCACTTGGTGTCCGTCAAGGGCGAGCTCGTGCAAGGCGCGCCCGACGGCGAGCGCCGCCTCTCCTCCCACGCCGGCGTCCACCTCGTCGAACACGAGCGTCGGGGGCGCTTGGCTGAGGACGAGACGCGTGGCCAGCATGAGGCGGGCGAGCTCGCCACCCGAGGCGACCTTTTCGAGCGGAAGGGCCGGCTCGCCCGGGTTCGCCCCGAACAGCCAGTTCACGTCGTCTCCCCGTCCGGCACCCACCATCACCTCCAGCCGCCCGCGGGCAAGGGCGAGATCGCCGAGGTGGGAGGCGACGGCAGCGGCCAGCTCCGGGGCCGCTTTGCGCCGGGCGTCACCGAGGCGCTTCTCGGCTTGCCCGAGCTCGCCCAGGGCACGTTCGCGCTCGGCGCGCAACTCGACCCGGCGCTCGTCACTCGACTCGAGATCGGCGAGACGGTCCCGTGAGATCTGCTCGAAGGCGATCACGTCAGCCAGCTGATCCCCGTACTTCCTGCGCAGCTCCGAAAGTCGGCGGCGACGAGCCTGCACGTCGGCCAGCCGCTCGGGGTCGGCCTCGAAACCCTCCGCCCGGTAGCGGAGATCGGCCGCCACATCGCTCACCTCGCTGAGCGATGCGCGAAGACGCTCCCCGAGGTCGCGGAGCGGACCGTGGACGGCGAGCTCAGCGGCCGCCAACCCGAGGAGCTCGGTGGCGCCTGAGCGGTCGGTGCCGAGGGCGCTCGAACCGCCCGGCTCGTTCAGCAGGCCGCGGGCCGTCTCGGCGGCAAGGCGGAGCGCATCGGCCGCCGAGAGCACCGCCTCCTCGGCTTCGAGGTGGGACTCCTCCTCGGGGTCGGTGAGCCTGGCGGCTTCGATCTCGGCGATCTGGAAGCGCAGCAGGTCGGTCTCGCGCGCCAGCTCGCGGGCGTCCCCGCCCAGTTCTGCGAGTCGCCGGTCGAGCTCGGCCACTGCTGCCCGCGCCGTGTCGGCTTCCGCCGTGCTCAAGCCGCCGAAGTGGTCGAGTGCGTCCCGCTGAGCCGGTGCATGCAGGAGGGACTGATGAGCGTGCTGGCCGTGAAGATCGACGAGGCCCGACCCGAGCGCTTCGAGTGCCGCCACGGTCGCCATGCGGCCGTTGACGTAAGCCCGCGAACGGCCGTTCGCAGGGATCTCGCGCCGGACCACGATCTCGTCCTCGCCGTCCGGCCCGGGAGCTGCTTCGGCCGGGGAGGTGACGAAGCGCCCTTCGACGACGGCGGCCTCGGCCCCGCTGCGGACGAGAGCGGTGTCCGCCCGGCCCCCCACAAGCAGCTCGAGCGCCTCGACGACGAGGGTCTTGCCTGCTCCCGTCTCGCCCGTGAGGGCGGTCATGCCCGGCCCGAGCAGGAGGTCGAGGTCCTCGATGACTCCAAGATCCCTCACGTGGATCTCGACGAGCATCGTCCTCAGCCGTCCGCGAGGGAGAAGCGGGAGCGCAGCACGGCATGAAAGTCGACGTCCCCGAACGTGACGAAGCGAGCGTCCACGTCAGCCGCCGAGCACACGACGGCATCGCCCTCCGCGATCGCCTCGGTGTGCGAGCCGTCGAGCACGAGGGACGCCGGCCGGCCCTCCAACAAGGTGAGCGTGACGACCTCGTCGAGCCCGAGCACGAGGGATCGGTCGAAGGGAAGATGCGGCGCCACGGCCGTCAGCACGAGCGACCGCATGTTGGGCGACACGACCGGTCCGCCGGCCGACAGGTTGTAGGCCGTCGATCCCGTCGGGGTGCACACGAGCAAACCGTCGGCGACGTAGGTGAGGAACCGTACGCCGGCGATGTCCACGGCCACCCGGATCGTGTGACCGGGGGCGTTGCGTTCGACGATGGCCTCGTTGATGGCTGAGGTGCGCTGCGCCACAGCCGCTTCGTCCGCTCGGTGGATGGCGACCTCGAGCGCCACGCGGGGCTCCACGCGGTAGTCGCCTGCGAGAAGGCGCTCGAAGGCTTGTTGCATGCCGGCGGGCTCGACCTCGGCAAGGTAGCCCATGTGCCCGAGGTTGATGCCGATGACCGGGATCCGGCCCGGGCGGGCCAGCTGCACGGTGCGCAGCATCGTGCCGTCGCCTCCAAAGCTGATGGCGAATTCATGCTCGCCCTCGCCGCAGACGAGCTCGAAATCGCCCGCCTCGACAATCTCGTAGCCGTGAGCCTCCCACCAGGTCCGGGCGACAGCTGCCAGATCTTTAGCTGCAGGACGGTCCGGATGGACGAGAAAGAGCACGGAGCTCACCGGCTCATCCTCGCGGCTCAAGGCGCCCGGTGCCAGTACCTCGATGATGCGCCCTCCCGGCCGGTGATGCTCCGGGACGGCGAGGACCTATGACTTGCGTGCGCTCGCGGCCTTCTTGGCGGCGGCCTTCTTGACCGGGGCCTTGCGAGCGGGCGCCTTGGCGGCGGTCGCCTTCTTGACGGCGGTCCTGCGGACCGGGGCCTTGCGGGCCGTCTTCGTTGCCGCGGAGGCCGCCTTCTTGGCCGGAGTCCTCTTGGCAGCCGTCGCACGCTTCGCAGGAGCCTTCTTGGCGGCCGCTTTGCGCACGGGAGCAGCCTTCTTCGCCCCCGCGACGAAAGTCGGCCTGGCGGTTTGCACGCGCTCCACCGCAGTGGTGAAGACCGACTCAGCCTCCTTGCGCGCCCGGCTCACCTCATTCTCGCCGACCCTGCGGGCGCTCTCCGCACGCTTGTTCACGGTGCGGATCGTCTGCTCGCCGGCGTTGCGGGCGGCCCCGAGGACGCGGTCGACGATCTTGGTCACGTCGTCGGAGCTCACGAGCCCGAGCTGCTCGACCTGGCGCTTGACCTCTTTGGCGACAGCCTCGGACAGCCGTTCCGCGCTCCGGCGGCTACGGGCGACGAGGTCCTCGACCCAGTCGTTGGCGTGCTCGCGGCCGACGGCGCCCTCCTTCACGAGGTCCTTGACGAGGGACTCGGCGCGCTTGCGGGTGATCTTGGTGAAGTCCATGCCGACAGTCACATAACGATCGAGCGGATTCTGTTTGGCCATAGATACATCATACTCCTGAGCAGGACTGCTTGCAATCGTAAGCTAATGCGCTCCAGAGTTAGCGGATGGCGAGGGCATGCCCGACGAGAGCGGCGAGGTCGGCAGCCTCGAGAGACGGCATCGGCGTCACGGGTGCGTGGCCGGGGGGGGTGACGCCCGTGAGCACGAGGGCGAAGCGGGCTCCGAGGCGCACGGCGAGCTCGCCGTCGGTCGAGGGCCGGTCGCCCACCACGATGTCCACCTTTCCGACGCACGTGCGCACGAGCTCGACGAGGGGTGGGTATGGCTTGCCGGCGAAGGTGGGCTCGACCCCGCCGGCACGAGCGACGGCGGCGACGAACGAGCCGGCCCCGGGCAGGAGGCCGGAGGACGTCGGAAACGTGGCATCGTCGTTGCTGGCGATCAGGCGGGCGCCATTGCGGAGGGCCGTGGTGGCCGCAGCCAACCTTGCGAAGTCGAACTTCAGGTCAAATCCCACTACCACAGCGGCCATCTCCTCCTCCCCCCGCTGCGTGCCTGGCTCGATGGCCTCGACGTCCCGGGCGCGAAGCGCCTCGAAGATCCCGGGGCCGCCGAGCACGAGCGCCCGTTCACCCGCCTCGAGAAGCGTGGCGGCCGCACCGGCGGAGGTGATCAGATCCTCGTCAGCCGTCGCCATGCCCATCCGCTCGAGCTTGGCGAGATGATCGGCCCGTGCAGGGTACGAGTTGTTCGTGATGAACACGACGCGCTCGCCGCTGGCGCGCAAGCGCGAGACGGCATCGACCGCACCCGGTATGGGATCGTCCGCCAGCCAGATGACACCGTCACAGTCGAGGACCCAGGTCATTGACAGATGCTGGCACGCCAGCGGGGCCGCTGGGTCCGATGTGCTACTCATGGGCCATGGCACGTTTCGAAGCTTTTCGCGGCACGACCTACGACCCCGGCAAAGTCGTGGCCGACGATGTCATCGCGCCGCCATACGACGTCGTCAGCCCGACTGACAGGGCGGCCCTGGCCGCCCGCAGCCCGTACAACGCCATCGAGATCGAGCTGCCCGTCCGCTACCCCGAGGCCGGCCTCGACCCCTACGAGAATGCCGCAGCCATGTTCGACCACTGGCACCGGGAAGGGATCGTCGGTGTGGAGGAGGAGGCGGGTTTCTACGTCTACCGCATGACCTACAGGATCGAAGACGGCTCCACCCGGCGCACCACCGGCGTGCTCGGGGCTCTCGGCCTCGACCCCGAGCATCGCGGCGACGTCCTGCCGCACGAAGAGACGACCCCGAAGGACAAGTCCGACCGGCTCTCGTTGCTCCGCGCCACCGGCGCCAACGTCTCGCCCATCTGGGGACTCGCAGTCGGCAGCGGGCTCTCCGCCGCCTGTGAAGCAGCCATCGCCACCGCCGCACCGCCGTGGACGGCCACGGATTCCGACGGCGTCGTGCACGAGCGCTGGACGGTGACCGATCCGGACGTCGTCGGAGCCATCTCGTCGGTCGTGGCGGCCGCCCCCGTGCTCATCGCCGACGGCCACCACCGCTACGAGACCGCCTGCACGTTCTTCACCGAGCAACCGGGCGACATCGGCGCCGATCTCATCCTCGCCCTCGTCGTCGAGCTGGGCGAGGACGAGCTGGCCGTGCAGGGCATCCACCGGCTGCTGGACGGGGTCGACGCCGCCATGCTGCCGGCGCTCTTCGGTCGGCACTTCGAAGTCGAGCCGGGACCGAGCGAACCTCTCGAGCTCGTCGACACGATGGCCTCGGCCGGGGCCCTCGGGCTCATCACCCCGGACGGGTCGTGGCTGATGCACCCGCGTGCCGAGCTGCTCGCGCACGTCGACGACGACCTCGACTCGAGCCGGCTCGCTTTTGTGCTCGATGACCTCGGCATCAAGGACGTGCACTACCAGCACGGGGCACTGCTCGCGCAACACGCCGTCGAGTCGGAGGAGGCGGACGCCGCCGTGCTGCTGCGGCCGGTTTCGATCTCCCAGATCGCCCGCACGGCCCGCGGGGGGCGCCGCATGCCGCCGAAATCGACGTTCTTCCACCCGAAACCCCGCACCGGGATGGTCTTCCGAGAGCTCGATCCCAACCGGAGAACCCGTCAGCCGCACCGATAGCGCGCCCGACTACCCGCCTTCGACCCGCCTGCGGGCTCGCCGCCTACTCGACCGTCCAGGTCGTGCCGGAGGCCAGCAGTGCCTCCAGATCGCCCGGACCCTTGCGGGACTGAGCTTCGAGCAGCTGGGCGTCCACCAGTGACCCGTAGTCGGGACGCTCGACGGCGCGGAAGATGCCGACCGGCGTCGGCTCATAGGGCCCGCGGGAGAGGCGCGAGAGCGCGAAGGCGAGAGCAGGATCGTCACGCCGCTCGTCGTGCACGAGGAGGGCGTCCTCGCCGACTTCGGCCACCTCGACGAGACGCAGGCTGCCCTGCGCCTCCATGACGACCCCCATGTGGCCGTCGGCACCGAACCGGATCGGCTCGCCGTGGCGGAGCTCGATCAGCATCTCCTCGCGCTGCGCCTTCCCGGTCACCTGCTCGAAGGCGCCGTCGTTGAAGACGTTGCAATTCTGGTAGACCTCGACGAAGGCGGCGCCCCTGTGATCGTGCGCCCGGCGGAAGACCTCCATCATGTGCTTGCGGTCCATGTCGTGCGTGCGGGCCACGAACGTCGCCTCCGCCCCGAGGGCGAGGCTGAGTGGGTTGAAGGGCGTGTCGAGCGAACCGAAGGGCGTCGACTTCGTCACCTTGCCGACCTCCGAGGTCGGCGAGTACTGCCCCTTCGTGAGACCGTAGATCTGGTTGTTGAACAACAGGATCGTCAGGTTGACGTTGCGCCGGAGGCAGTGCATGAGGTGGTTGCCCCCGATGGAGAGGGCGTCGCCGTCGCCGGTCACGACCCAGACATCGAGATCCGGCCGCGTGACGGCAAGGCCTGTGGCGACCGCCGGCGCCCTCCCGTGGATCGAGTGCATCCCGTAGGTGTTCATGTAGTAGGGAAAGCGGGCGGCGCAGCCGATCCCGGACACGAAGACGGTGTTCTCACGCCGCACGCCGAGCTCGGGCAGGAGGAACTGCACGGCCGCCAGGATCGAGTAGTCGCCGCAACCAGGGCACCAACGCACGTCCTGGTCGCTCATCCAGTCCTTGCGGCTCGTGACGGGAACTGCGACCTCGGTCATGCCACTCCCTTGCTCGGGGTCTTCGCCCGCTTGCCGCCGGTGGCGGCCGCCTCCGCCGCCACCTCTTCGAGGAGCCCGTTGATAGCCGCCTGCACCGTGGCGACGTGGAAGGGCGTGCCCTGCATGTTGCTCATCGAGCGGGCGTCGACGAGGAACTCAGCCCGCACGAGTTTGGCGAGCTGGCCGAGGTTGCCTTCGGGGATGAGCACCCGCCGGTAGCTTTTCACGACCTCGCCGAGGTTGAGCGGGAAAGGGTTGAGGTGCACGAGGTGGGCCTGCGCCACGCGGCCGCCCGCCTTGCGGACGCGGCGGACGCCCGCCAGGGCGGCTGCGTAGGTGGAGCCCCATGACAGCACGAGCACCTCGGCATCGCCCGTCGGGTCCTCGCAGTTGAGCAAAGGGATGTCCTTGGCGATGCCGGCGATCTTGGCCGCCCGCAAGTGGACCATCTTCTCGTGGTTCACCGGGTCATAGGAGACGTTGCCGGTGCCGTCCTCCTTCTCGAGGCCGCCGATGCGATGCTCCAGGCCGGGAGTGCCGGGCACCGCCCACGGTCGAGCCAGCGTTTCCGGATTTCGCAGGTACGGCCAGAAACCTCGGCCGTCTCCGCCGTCGCCGTCCTCGACGTTCGCCTCGGTGGCGAACTCGGTCGAGATGTCAGGCAGGTCGGCGATCATGGGCAGCTTCCACGGCTCCGAGCCGTTCGCCAGGTAACCGTCGGAGAGGAGGTAGACCGGGGTGCGGTACTTGAGGGCGATCCGTACCGCCTCGATGGCCGCATCGAAGCAGTGCGAAGGCGTCATGGCCGCCACGATGGGGACGGGGGCCTCCCCGTGGCGCCCGAACATCGCATGCAGGAGGTCGGACTGCTCCGTCTTCGTGGGCAACCCCGTGGAAGGCCCGCCTCGCTGGATGTCGACGATGAGGAGGGGGAGCTCGAGCGAGACCGCCAGGCCGACCGTCTCGGCCTTGAGGTCGATGCCCGGGCCGCTCGTGGTCGTGACACCGAGGGCTCCCCCGAAGGCGGCGCCGAGGGCCGCTCCGATGCCGGCGATCTCATCTTCGGCCTGCAGCGTGCGCACGCCGAAGTTCTTGTGCTTGGACAGCTCGTGCAGGATGTCCGAGGCGGGAGTGATCGGGTAGGAACCGAGGAAGAGGGGGACGTTGCCGAGCTGGGCGGCGGCCAGCAGCCCCCAGGCGAGAGCGGTGTTGCCGGTGACGTTCGTGTAGCGGCCGGGCTCATGGGCGGCAGCGTGAATCTCGTAGGCCGACTCGAAGAGCTCGGCCGTCTCGCCGAAGTGGTAGCCGGCCCGGAACGCCAGCGTGTTCGCTTCGACGACGACCGTGTTGCGTCCGTAACGCTCGGCGATCCATTTGACCGTCGTCTCTGTCGGCCGCTGGTACATCCAGGCCACCAGGCCGAGGGCGAAGAAGTTCTTGCTGCGCTCGGCATCGCGAGGCTTCGCCCCGGTCGGCTTGCACGCCTCGAGGGTCAACGTGGTCATTGGCACTTCGTAGACGCGAAAGCCCGAGAGCGTGCCGTCCTCGAGCGGGTTGGCGGCATACCCCGCCTTCTCGAGCGCACGCTCGTCGAAGGCGTCGGAGTTGACGATGACCGTGCCGCCGATGGGGACGTCGGCGACGTTGGCTCGCAGCGCCGCCGGGTTCATCGCCACGAGGACGTTGGGCGCGTCACCTGGGGTGAGGATCTCGTGGTCGGAGATGTGCACCTGGAAGGCGGACACACCTGCCAGGGTCCCGGCGGGGGCGCGGATCTCGGCCGGGAAGTTCGGCAGAGTCGAGAGGTCGTTGCCGAAGATGGCGCTCTCGTTCGTGAAGCGGTCGCCCGTCACCTGCATGCCGTCACCGGAATCACCGGCGAATCGGATCACGATCTGGTCGATCGGCTCGACAGGTCGCGTCGTCTTGGCCGCTTCCGTGCTGGCTGTCACATCGTCTCCCTCCGCCGTCCGCATTGTACCGGCGGCCCCTCGCCCATTGGCGCTTTGCCCGGAAAAACTCCGAGCTAGAGGCGACCTTCACCGGTAGCGTTGCAGGGCGTGAACACGCCAGGGCAGCTCTTCGCCGAGACGAACGATCCGGGAGGCGCCGTCGCAGAGGGCGGCACGATCGAGTACACGGTGCTCGACGTCTTCACCACGAGACCACTCGAAGGCAATCAGCTCGCCGTCTTCGCCGACGGCCGTGGCCTCTCCGACGAGGAGATGCAGCGGATCGGCCGCGAGCTCAACCTCTCCGAGACCGTCTTCCTGCTGCCGGCCGAAGCCGACGGCGACGTCCGCATCCGCATCTTCACGCCGGTGGCGGAGCTGCCCTTCGCCGGGCACCCGATCCTCGGAACGGCCTTCGTCGTCGCCGACGCCCTCGCGACCGCTGGCGTGCGCCTCGAGACCGGTCTCGGCACTGTCCCGGTGGAGATGTTGAGCGAGGGTGCCCGCCTCGTCTTCGGTCGCATGCAACAGCCGATCCCCGAGATCGAGCCGTACGAGCGAGCGAGCGAGCTGCTCGAGGCGCTCGGTCTCACCCAGTCCGAGCTACCCATCGACGCCTATCGCAACGGCCCGCGGCACGTGTTCGTCATGCTCTCGTCGGCGGCCGCCGTGGCTGCCCTCCGCCCGGACTTCGGCGCCCTGGCCGGACACGACGGCGTCGGCGTGAGCTGTTTCGCTCGCGCCGGTGAGTCTTGGAAGACGCGCATGTTCGCCCCCGCCCTCGGCGTGAGCGAGGACCCGGCCACCGGGTCCGCCGCCGGGCCCCTCGCCCTCCACCTCGCCCGGCACGGTCAGATCGCCTTCGGAGATGAGATCGAGATCCACCAAGGAGCCGAGATCGGCCGGCCATCGCTGCTCAAGGCCCGAGTCGTCGGTGACGCCACCACCATCGAGCGCCTCGAGGTGGGCGGGAGCGCCATCGTCGTCGCCCGCGGCCACTACCTCGTCCGCTCGGCACGATCTTGAAAGCCGACTGACCCCGCAGGGATGACGCAGCTCGGATCAGGCGATGCCAATGCTCTCGTCGAGGAAGACGTCCTGCACAGCGTGGATGAGGGCTACACCATCCTCCGTCGGGCGCTGGAACGCCTTTCGACCGACGATGAGGCCAGTTCCGCCCGCCCGCTTGTTGATGACGGCCGTCCGCACGGCCTGGGCGAGGTCGTTCGCTCCCGCTGAGGCTCCGCCGGAGTTGATCAGGCTGATCCTGCCGGAGTAGCAGTTCACGACCTGCCAGCGCGTGAGGTCTATGGGGTGGCTGGTCGTGAGCTTGTCGTAGACGAGGGGATCGGTCCGGCCGAACTTGAGTGCCGTGTAGCCGCCGTTGTTCTCCGGCTGCTTCTGCTTGACGATGTCCGCTTCGATCGTGACGCCGAGATGGTTCGCCTGCCCGGTCAGGTCCGCCGAAAGGTCGTAGTCCGCTTCGGGCGTGTTGAAGGCCGAGTTGCGCAGGTAGCACCACAGCACCGTGAACAACCCGGCGCGGTGCGCCTCGGCGAACATCGCGCTCACCTCGCGGATCTGGCGGGTGGACTCCTCCGAACCGAAGTAGATGGTCGCCCCGACGGCGACGGCACCGAGGTCGATGGCTTGGCGGACGCTGCCGAAGGGAACCTGGTCATAGCGGCTCGGGTAGGTGAGGAGCTCGTTGTGGTTCAGCTTCACGATGAAGGGAATCTTGTGGGCGTACTTGCGGGCGACGATCCCGAGGCCGCCGAGGGTCGTGGCGACGGCGCTGCAGTCGCCGGCCAGCGCCAGCTCGACGATCGCCTCGGGGTCGAAGTAGGCCGGGTTCTTCGAGAAGCTGGCAGCCGCCGAGTGCTCGATGCCCTGGTCGACCGGCAGGATCGAGAGGTAGCCGGTGCCCCCGAGGCGGCCGTGGCCGAACATCGCCTGCAGGTTGCGCAGCACGGCCGGCGGGCGGTCACTGGCGACGAAGACCCGGTCGATGAAGTCAGGCCCGGGAAGGATCAGGTGTTCGCGGGGAAAGGCCTCAGCCTTGTGGTTGAGGAGGGACTCGGCTTCGTCGCCGAGCAGCTCATAGACGTCGGTGCCCACTCCGGTCTCCTTCTTCAGCGACGCAGTGCCCGTCTTGTGCGGTGCGGGCCCCTGCGATCTCTGCTCGTGAGCGAGCCTACCGGCCCGCCCTCAGACGTTGAAACGGATCTCGAGCACGTCGCCGTCCTGCACGACGTACTCCTTGCCCTCGAGGCGGACCTTGCCCTTTGCACGGGCGCTGGCGAACGACCCGATGTCGAGCAGATCCTGCCAGTTGATGACGTCGGCCTTGATGAAGCCCCGCTGCAGATCCGAGTGGATGACCCCGGCACACTCGGGCGCCTTTGCCCCCCGCCGGAACGTCCAGGCGCGAGACTCCTTCTCCCCCGTGGTGAGGAACGTGTCGCGCCCGAGGATGTCGTAGGCCGCCCGGGCAACTCGGACGAGGGCGCCCTCGCCGAGGCCGAGGCCCTCGAGCAGCTCGGCGCGTCCGTCAGCGTCCAGACGGGCCGCCTCGGCCTCCAGCTGGACGGAGACGGCGAGCACCTCGGCCGCACCCCCGAGCTCGGCAGCTACACGACCGACGACGTTCTCGCTCGAGCCGAGCTCGTCCTCGCCGATGTTCACGATGGCGAGGACCGGCTTGTTCGTGAGGAGGAAGAGCGGGCGGAGGGCTTCCCTCTCGGCGGGTGTCAAGCTCGAGCGGTAGAGAGGCGTGCCTGCATGGAGCTGCTCGAGGGCGGTCGGTGCCGCCTCCAGGGCGGCCGCAAGAGCGGGCTCGACCGGGGCGAAGGGGCGGCGTTTCTTGTTGATCTGGTTCTCGAGAGTGCCCGCATCGGACATGACGAGCTCGAGCTCGAGGATGCCGACGGCTTCGACCGGATCGGAGTCGCCGGGCGCCGAGTCGTCCTCGAAGCTCCTCAGCACGAAGGCGAGGGCGTCGACCTCGCGGATGCCGGCGATGAACTTCGTCCCGAGCCCCGCCCCGGCGTGCTCAGACGGCTTCTGCACCCCGGCGATGTCGACGACCTCGAAACCTGCCATCACGACCTTGCGGCTCTGGCTCATCTGGGCGAGGGCATCGAGGCGGTGGTCCGGCACATAAGCCACGCCGACTTCCGTCTCCGTCGTCGAGAACGGGTGTGATGCCACGGTGGCATGGCCGCCGGTGAGGGCGTTGAACAGCGCCGACTTACCCGAGTTCGGAAGGCCGACGAGGCCGAGACGATCCACTGCGCTCGACGGTAGCTGCCCTCGCTGTGTTCGCTGGTTGCCGCCTCGGCGCCATGGCCCGAGAGGGTGGCCACCCGCCCTAGCGTTCGATCATGATCGTCATCACGGGAAGCCTCGTCGCACGGGCCGAGGACTACGAGGAGCTCGAGCGCCTGAGCCTCGCCCACGTGCAGCGATCCCGCCTCGAACCTGGTTGCATCGCCCACGGCGTGCACCGCGACGTGGAGAACCCGTTGCGGCTCGTCTTCCTCGAGAAGTGGCAGGACCAGGCGGCCGTCGACGCCCACTTCGGAGTGCCCGAGTCGATCGAGTTCGTGCAACGGGCCGTCGCCCTTGCCGACGGCCCTCCGACGATCGAGGTCTTCGACGTCGGCCAACAGAGCTGAGCCGGAGGGCCTCGGTCTGTGTCGCTCGGGCGACCGGCAGGTGACCCCGCCAGCGTGACCTCCAGCGGTGCGACCGCCGGCTGCTACTTCGTAGCCACGACCGCCCGGACGATGACCGCATAGACGTCGTGCCAGGTGCACGAATGAAACCCAGCGTCGGTGAGCAAGCGGCTAGCGCGACGACTCGTTCGGGCCCTTCCCCGACGGTGGCCAAAGAGCAGCGTCGGCAGCAGCCACGCCGAGAACTGGTCCGCGAGCACGAGCTGACCGCCTGGCGCCAGGACCCTGGCACACTCTGCCAGGCCGGCACGCTGGTCCGCCCAATGATCGAACGACGTCGTGCTCACGACGAGGTCGAACGTCGCATCGGGCAGCGGCAGCCGCTCGGCGGTGCCGGCGAGGAATCGCAATCGCGGATCGCCAGGGGCAGCTGTGGCTACCTCGACCATCCCCGGAGCCGGATCGATGCCGACCAGCTCGACGGCCTCAGGTAGCCGGGAAGCCAGCTGGCGGAGGAGAAGACCCGTGCCGCAGCCGACATCAAGGACGCGCCCGGGTGCGGGGGCACACGACAGGGCAATGTCGAGCGTGCGGCGGATGATCTGCCCGTGCATCTGCCCGAGCGGCCCGCTCTCGTATCCAGGTGCTCGCTCGTGGAACGCCTGGACGTCACGGTCCCTCGCCATTGCCAAATTCTTCCAACTTCTCCTCCGGTGTTCCCGAACGACGTACACCTCTACCTCGGGCTGAGCGCGGCAAAGGCGGTCTCCTAAATGAGCTGGGAGACGTCGGCCCAAACGAGCAGCGGCTGATCCGGCCGATCGTCACGCCAGCTTGGCGGCCCGATTCGCCTGCACTGTGCCGACGGCGACCCATCCCACCAGCCACACGAGACCGACGATCAGGAGGACGGTGTCCTTACTTCGGCCGGGATCGGCCGCCGCAGCTGTCACGGCGAAGGCCACCGGGGCGATGCCCGAGATGGTCATCGATGTCGAAGCGGCGCGGTGGCCGGCAATCCACGCCTCGTCGCTCCTCATTGTCGAGGGGAGGCGGATGCCGACGAATCCATTTCGGGGCAGGCGACTGGCGGCCGCCATGCGTGCCAGGGTGATGACGATCACCCCGGTGATGCCGAGGATGATCAAGCCGAGCACGAGTGGGATGGTACCGGCGCATCGAACGGGGTCACCGCCGGAGGACCCCCCTGCCTGCTCTAAGTGTGTGCGGGTTCATAACCCGGATGATCCAGAACTGGCACCAGGCGGTCTCAGACATCTCGAGCCCGTGTCAAGACGGCAGGACATCACCGGGGAAACCGCGGCAGGTACGAATCTCGACAGTGAAGATCCCCGCGCGGACGCCAGGGTCGTCAGCCATGATGGATCGAGCTTCGTCCGGGTCGGTGTTGAAGATGCCGTTTCCCGAGATCTTGTCGTCGCCGACTGGGCACACAATTGGCATGATTCCCACCGCTTGCAATGCCATATTCCGCCTTCCGTGTTCCCAACCGATCGGCTGCGAGGCCGCCGCGAAGTACTGCCGTGTCGGTTTGAGCACCAGAGGGCATAGGTCTTGGCCTGGCTGATGCGGTTGTTCATGTAGTCGTCAAGGACGCTAATCGGCCGATGATGGGCGAGAGAGATTGGCACCTATGTCGGCTCAGGAAGTGCGCGGCAACGGGAACCTGTAGACGAGTCCCTTCGCTGCGACCTGAAACAATGGCACTGCTTCCGGCAGACCGCGCAGCCGATACTCACCGAGACTCTTGAAGCGCGTTCCGTCCGATGGCGAACCCTTCGCTGCCTCCCTGGTATCGCCCGAGACGAGTATCTGTCCGCCGTGTGCCGCCGCACATATCCGCGCAGTGGTGTGAACGGCCATACCGATGTAGTTGGCGTCGTGAAGCGTCGGATAACCGCTATGGAGCCCGATGCGGACGAGCACTTCGAGATCGTCAGCCCATAACCGGTCTCGGAGCTGCCGCTGGATGCTCACGGCGGCGTCAAGGGCGGATCGGGGTCCTTCGAACACGGCGAAGAAGTCGTCGGCCCGAGCTTCAACCACCTGGCCACGCATGTCGACCGCAGTGTCCCTCAGGAGCGTCCGCACATCGTTGATCAACTCGCTGTAGCGGTCCCCCAGGCGTTGGACGAGCGCCGTGGAGCCTTCCACGTCCGTCATCAGCATCGTTACGAAACCACTTGGGAGCCGTGCCGGCTCTCGGGCGTGCAGCTCACCGATCTCGCGCTCGGATTGCAGTTGACCGGTGATGAACCCGACCGGCACGATCCCATGCTTCTTCGCTGCGTTCAGCAGCCGCTTGCGGGCCTTCTCCCGCGACCGCTCGTCTTCGAAGTGGACTCGGCTGAAACGAGCGAGAGCGTTCCGGACGTGCGCCTCGTCGTGGATTGGCAGCTTCCGCCGGCCACGGGAATCGACATAAGCAAAGGCCCTGTTGGGAAGGTCCTCTCGGGTCGTCGGACTGAGCCGGGCCATAGGACGGACGTTAACGGCCCTCGATGGGGGGTTTAGCGCAACGCCGCCAGCCGCTCCGGTGCATCGAGGACGTCCGGCGACACATAGGTGACGCGGGCGAAGAGCTCTCTGGCTCGCGACAGATCTCCGGCACGCTCGTATAGATCAGCAAGCGCGTACCACTGGCGGAGATGGGCGAGATCGGGGTTGCGCCGGAGCTTGCCTTCGGGGCGCAGCAGTTCGATGGCCTCCTCGATGTTGCCTTCATCGGCCAACGTTCCCGCCATCACGAGGCGGCCTTCCACGAGCACTTCGCGATCGACGCCGGCTCGCCGGATCTCGTCCCAGAGGGCACGGACCCTGTCCGGACGGCCGAGTGCCCTCTCACAGTCTGCGATGACAGGGTGCTGGTCATAGGAACCGGAAAGGGCGTGAAACTCCCGAAGCTCCTTGGCGGCTGCACGCCAGCGCCCGAGCCGGTAGAGGATGAGGCCGTGCAGCTCTCGGACGGAGGCCGATCGCGGAGCTGCATCGAGCACCGGCTTCAGGGCGGAGAGGGCATCCTGGTAGCGATCCCGCTCGTAGGCCATGGCGGCGTTCGCCATCCGCCGCTCGAGCGTCATGGGTGCACGCCGCGCCCGCGGTGGCGCCTCCGCCGAGCCGACACGGAGCTCCTCGGCGATACCTCTCGGGAGCTCAAAATGCCGCTCGCCCCGCGAGCGGTACCGGCCCGCTTCTGGCTGCTCTATCCGCTGCGCGCGCCGAGGCGCCTCCGCACGCGGATTCCCGCCTGAGCGATGGGCCCGGCCAGATCCGCGGGCGCGGTCAGGCGGCGGTGTCCTCGGGGGCATGCAGGCAGGATACCTCGCCCCATCCTCCCGCCCGCCCTGCAGTCCGAACGCGAGACAGCCCCAAGCGCTGGGCGCCTGGGGCTGTCTCTGAGAAATATTCCGGCGGCGACCTACTCTCCCAGGGGGCCTCCCCCCAAGTACCATCGGCGCTGGCAGGCTTAACTTCCGTGTTCGGGATGGGAACGGGTGTGACCCTGTCGCTATGGCCACCGGAAACCTTTCGCTCTCCCGGCCGCTTGCCGGCGGACATGCACGAAGCGGTCCTGCACGATCAGCGGCCGTCAGGGCAGGCGTTGACCGCCGCCCCTGTGAGCCTTCCATAGCGAGCACGAGCCCCAAGCCCTCGGCCGATTAGTACCGGTCGGCTGAACACGTTGCCGTGCTTACACCTCCGGCCTATCAACGTGGTGGTCTGACCACGGGCCTTACCAGGTTAACCCTGTGGGAGATTTCATCTTGGAACGAGCTTCGCGCTTAGATGCTTTCAGCGCTTATCCCTTCCGCAGGTCGCAAACCAGCCATGCCCTTGGCAGGACAACTGGCACACGAGAGCTGCGTCCGTCCCGGTCCTCTCGTACTAGGGACAGCCTTCCTCAAATCTCCTACGGCTGCACCGGATAGGGACCGACATTGTTGTTACCTCGGACACTGAGCGTGTCGCGAGGGCCAGGGCATTTCTGCCTGGCTCTGCATGTCGCCATGCAGATCGGACCATATCTTCACTTTCCTAGGTCAGGAGAAGTGCCTGGCATATGGTCTCTGAGGATTCTGGATGGCTCAAAACTCATCCAGTCTTTCCTGCTGATTGACCGCATCTGTCACATTTTCACTGCCATCGCCGTCTCTGACGGGTCAGACGAGTAGCGCAGAATACCCGGTGTTTCCAGCATATAGCCAAGTTTATAGACAGCTAGGTTATCCACTGTCTCACGACGTTCTAAACCCAGCTCGCGTACCGCTTTAATGGGCGAACAGCCCAACCCTTGGGACCGGCTTCAGCCCCAGGATGCGACGAGCCGACATCGAGGTGCCAAACCTTCC
>Ga0187883_10000538_pt1 | contig 23395 bp, 18 predicted proteins | sample June2016WEW_20_1_2_FD_132966 | JGI IMG/M metagenome (GOLD analysis project Ga0187883, IMG submission 132966) | Peatland microbial communities from SPRUCE experiment site at the Marcell Experimental Forest, Minnesota, USA - June2016WEW_20_10 | ecosystem: Environmental > Terrestrial > Soil >...
CGAGTTGGCAGAGGTGGGTTTCGCCTTGCGGCTCCGCTCGGATCGACCGTTACGCTCCGCCATCGACGCCTGGCTGTCGGCGGAGGCGGTTCGGCCCGCTGAGGTCGACCCGTCGGAGTGGCTCGCTTTCGAGCAGCGTAAGCACGTCCGGCTGCTGGCGGCCGCCGCCGTCACGAGTCCCTATACCAAGGACACCAGTCCCTACACCAAGGACACGAGTCCCTACACCAAGGAGATGGAATGAGCTTCGACTACAAGGTCGCCGACCTGTCCCTGGCGGAGTTCGGCCGCAAGGAGATCGAGCTGGCGGAGAACGAGATGCCCGGCTTGATGTCGGTGCGGTCCGAGTTCGCCTCGTCCCAGCCGCTCTCGGGGGCACGCGTATCCGGGTCTCTGCACATGACGGTGCAGACGGCCGTCCTCATCGAGACGCTCGTCGCTCTCGGTGCCGAGGTGCGCTGGGCCTCGTGCAACATCTTCTCGACGCAGGATCACGCCGCAGCCGCCGCCGTCGTCGGCCCTGGCAGCGTGGAGGCTCCTGCCGGCGTGCCGGTCTTCGCCTGGAAGGGCGAGACGCTGGAGGAGTACTGGTGGTGCACCGAGCAGATGCTGCGGTGGCCCGACGGTGGCGGCCCGAACATGATCCTCGACGACGGCGGCGACGCCACGTTGCTCGTCCACAAGGGTGTTGAGTTCGAGAAGGCCGGTTCCGTGCCGGATCCGGCGTCCGCCGACAGCGAAGAGCTGGCGGTCGTGCTGTCGGTGCTCACGCGATCGCTAGCCGAGGACGCCTCCCGCTGGACCTCTCTTGCCAACGGCATCCGCGGGGTGACGGAGGAGACGACCACCGGCGTCCACCGCCTGTATCAGATGTTCGAGCGCGGTGAGCTGCTCTTCCCGGCCATCAACGTCAACGACTCGGTCACGAAGTCGAAGTTCGACAACAAGTACGGCTGCCGGCATTCGCTCATCGACGGCATCAACCGGGCGACGGACGTGCTCATCGGCGGCAAGGTGGCCGTCGTCTGCGGCTACGGCGATGTCGGCAAGGGATGCGCCGAATCGCTCCACGGGCAAGGTGCCCGCGTCATCGTGACGGAGATCGACCCCATCTGCGCCCTGCAGGCGGCCATGGACGGTTACCAGGTCGCCACCGTCGAGGACGTCGTCTCCTCCGCCGACATCTTCGTGAGCGCCACCGGCAACCGCTCGGTCCTGACGGCCGAGCACATGGCGGCAATGAAACACCAGGCGATCGTCGGCAACATCGGCCACTTCGACAACGAGATCGACATGGCCGGCCTGGCAAAGATCCCGGGCATCAAGCGGGTCAACATCAAGCCGCAGGTGGACAAGTGGGTATTCCCCGACGGTCACGCCGTCATCGTGCTGTCGGAGGGCCGCCTGCTGAACCTCGGCAACGCCACCGGTCACCCGAGCTTCGTCATGTCGAACTCGTTCACCAACCAGACGATCGCCCAGATCGAGCTGTTCACGAAGACGGCCGAGTACCCGGTCGGCGTCCACGTCCTGCCCAAGCACCTCGACGAGAAAGTCGCCCGCCTCCACCTCGACGCCTTGGGCGTCCATCTCACGACGCTGTCACCCGAGCAGGCCGAGTACATCGGTGTCCCGCTCGAGGGGCCGTACAAGCCGGACTCCTACCGCTACTAGTCAGTCAGGTATGCGAGGCTGCTGACCGTTGGACTAAGGGCTTGCCGACCAACACCGATCGGAGTTGAGGATGGCGATTCAGAAGGCAGCAGCCAACGGCATCACGCTCGCATACGAGGAGATCGGCGATCCGGCCGGCCGGCCGTTGCTGCTCGTGAACGGTCTCGGCTCCCAGATGAACGGCTGGCACCCTGAGTTCTGCGACCTGTTCGCCGGACGCGGCTATCGCGTCGTGCGCTTCGACAACCGCGACGTCGGCGAGTCGACCCACTTCACGCAATTTGGTTTGCCGCCTTTCCTTGCCGCCTCCGGCGACGAGGCGGGCTCGTCGTCGCCGGCGTACCTCCTCGAAGACATGGCCGACGATGCCGCCGGCCTGCTGGATGCGCTCGGCATGGCTCCGGCGCACGTGCTCGGCGCCTCGATGGGCGGGATGATCGCGCAAGCCCTCACCATCAGGCACGGCGACAAGGTCCGCAGCCTGACCTCGATCATGTCCACGCCTTCTCGCTCCGTCGGGCAGGCGACCCCCGAGACGGGCGCGGCGCTGCTGCTTCCACGGCCTGCCGATCGGGAGGCCGCCATCGAGCAAGCCGTCCAGACGTTCCGGCTGATCAGCTCGCCTGGCTTCGAATTCGACGAGCAGTGGCGACGAGACACCGTGGCGGCCGCCTTTGACCGTGATCCCGACCCGTACGGCCGGGGCCGCCAGCTCTTCGCCATCCTGCGCTCGCCAGATCGAGCTCCGGGCCTGGCGAACGTGCGGGTTCCGGCGTTGGTCATCCACGGAGCGGCCGACCAGCTCGTCCAGCCATCGGGCGGCCGTGCCACGGCCGAGGCAATCCCCGGCGCCGAGCTCATGATCATCGAAGGCATGGGCCACGACCTGCCGAGGGCTGTGTGGGGCAGGATCGTCGACCGGGTGGTCGCCTTGACCGATCGGGCCGACGGGATCGGAGTGTCGACGGCGGAATCTGCCTGATCCCCATTGAGGACCTGAGCCTCGTTGGCACCTATGTCTGCCGGTCGCGTCCCTCTTCGCCCCCCTCTTCCCATCCTCCCTCCCTCGGTGCGGTCCACCGCCAGTGCCCGGGACCGCCGCTGATGCGATAGCCCTTGTGGGTCTTCATGGCGTGGTGGGGCGCGCATAGCCGACATAGGTTCTCGAGCGTCGTGGGACCGCCCTTGGCGAACTCGACGATGTGGTCGTACTCGAGGCCGAAGGTCCTGCCACAGCCAGGCACGACGCAACGGCGGTCGCGGAACTGCAGGGCTGTCTTCAGGTGGGCGGGGATGCTCCGCCCGTAGTGACCGACCGTGCGCACGTCAATGCCGTCGCTGATGACGAACTTCAAGAAGCAGTCCCCGAACAGCTCGCGTGCCGCGGCCAGCGGCACCGCGCCCACACCTGGTATCTCACAGCTCTCACCCGGCAGCAGTCTCCCTCTCCGCAGCGCCGCCAGGTCGACCCGGCAGATGACGGTGGCTCCAGGCGGCTGCGGTCTGTCCCTTCGCCGGCGTCTCGGTTGTCGGGCGGGCTCTTTCGACGTCGGTGGGACTCCACTGGGCGATGGGCAGCCACCCGCCACGACCTGCAGGTTGCCGGCGGCGCTGGCGGGCAGCTCAGGAGCGCTGTCGTGTTCGGCAGAATCGCCAGTCGCTCTTCTCTCGGGGAGGCCTTGGCAGTCGGTCCCCCAGGCCGCCCCCGTGATCGCGGGAGCCCCGTCTGATTCCAACTGGCGCCCGCCCAGCCGTCCACGGTGCTGCTTCCCCGCGCCGGAGTCGGGAGTGAGTTGGCCACCGTCGGCCTGGTCTTCACCGTCGGCACCGGCCCCGTCGGCCCCGTCGCCGTCAGCCCCGTCGTCACCGTGGTCACCGTCGTCACCGTCGGCCCCGTGGTCACCGTCGTCACCGTCGGCCTCCCCGTTCCCGAGCCACTCGCCGGTGACGACGGCGACGAGGGCGTCTGCGAGATAGGCCTCGTTGTGCTCGCGGCGGCCCTCTCGCCGTGCCTCCTCGAAGAAGAAGTCGGAGGCCGGCTGCAAGACGGCGAGCACCTTGGCGCCTGCATCGGGGGTGAGAGAGAGCTGACCCTTGAAGCCGCCATCACGGCCGGTGAAGGTGCGTAGGTGGCGGCCCTTTCGTATCTCCTCGTAGCGCCGGGTGTCCTCGAGCTCTGAGCGGGCGGCCGCCTTGACTGCCTCCGCCCCGTCGCGGAGCTCGCTCAGCGAGCCCTCACGTGCCACCTCGAGAAGCTTTGACTCGGACGCCGGGTCCATCGAGGCCGCCTCGGCGACGACGCGCGCCTTTGTGGGCGAGAGCTCGCCGGAACGTACGGCTCCGTCGAGCTCACCAAGGCGAGATAGGGCGGCAGCGGTGTCGAGGGCGTCACGGGCACGTCCGCGGGTCTCGCCCGAGCGCTCAGCCAGCCAGCTGGCAGGGTCGATATGCCCAGATCGTCGGTGCTCGCCGGCCCGGGCGGCCCGATCAGCGCAGAGGGCTTTGCCGGTGGCACAGAGGTTCTCCCCTCGCACGAAGACCGAGACGGCTGCTGCCGCCTCCCCGGCCGAGAGGGAGTCGGCATCGAGCCCCGACAAGATGGAGGAGAGCTCGTCGACAACGCCGGCCAGTGAAGCGATCGACACCACGGCCTCCTTCGACATTCACGCCACGAGAGAACGCCCGAGGCGATGGGACCTTCACGAAGGCGCCGCGAGAGCGCGAGATGCACACCGGCACTGGGCGGAAAGTCGAAACTAAATCAGTGCAAACGTACGTTCGTAACGATAGCAGAGGGGTGCGCGTTGGCCAACCCGCCGGGGCGCGACGCCGCGCCTAGGCCGAGGCGTCGCTGGCAATCTCGAACACGGCGCTCACGCTGACGGCCACTTCCTGGTCTCCAACCTCGACGGGCACAGGGGCCTTCGCGCCCGACAGCATCCGCCCTACCGGCCGGGCGGCAATCCACCCACCACTTTCCTCCAGCGAGATGAGACGTCCAAGCCTTACCCCCGCTGCCGCCGCCAGCTCCTCAGCAATCCGACGGGCGTCGAGCACTGCCTGCGCCCGAGCCTGCGATCGCTCTTCGGTGTCGTCAGCGACGTCGAACTGGATGTTGTCGATGGCGAGGGCGTCTCCCCCGGCCTCGACCGCCACCGCGAGCACCTGACCAGCCCGCTCGGGTGGCCGCACCGTGACAACGAGAGTGTTCATTCCGATGTAGCGGCTGTCGTCGTGCCGCTGGGACAAGGCGATGCCCGAAGTCGAAAGATCGCCGTCGTCTGCACCCGCCTCGCGAAGCGCGGCGATTACCGCCGCAGTGGCTGAAGAGCAAGCATCGAACGCGGAGGCCGCCCGATCGTCCTCGCCCAGGCATCTCAGCCGCAGCCGAGCGAGGTCAGGGCGCACGGAAACAGACCCGGTCCCCTGGACAGAGATGCGGCCGTTGTCCGTCATGATTGGCGAGCCTACGACGCCTGGCCTCGGCCCCGCTTCGCGCGGGACAGGCCGGCCGGGATGCGCTCAATGGCGATCCCACCGGCCTGTCGCAAACGACTCAGGCGGCAGCTGTATGTGTACCCTGCCCGGAGGTCACCGCCTTGCCGGACGCATCGGATTCAGCCAGCGCGACGGACAACACCTCGCTCACGGCCGCCGCCAAGTGGAAGGTCATCTCGTCCCGCACCGCCTCCGGTACGTCCTCCAAGTCAGGTCCGTTCCGCATCGGCAGCACGACTTCCCGCAGCCCGGCCCGGTGGGCGGCGAGCACCTTCTGCTTGACACCGCCGATCGGCAGCACGAGGCCCTGCAGCGTCACCTCGCCCGTCATGCCGACCGGGGCGCGGACCGGCCGTTCTGTCAGGAGCGACACCAGTGCCGTCACCATCGTCACGCCGGCTGAAGGACCGTCCTTCGGTACGGCGCCAGCGGGCACGTGCACGTGGAAGCGCCGACCGTCGAGCAATGCGGGGTCGATCCCCAGCTCGGCGGCGTGCGAGCGCACGTACGACAAGGCGATCTCGGCGGATTCCTTCATGACGTCCCCGAGCTGACCGGTCAGGACGAGGCCTTCGGGTCCGTCCATGGACGTGGCTTCGACGTAGAGGACGTCGCCGCCCGTACCCGTGACGGCCAGACCGGTCGCCACGCCCGGGACCGCAGTCCGGTCTGCAGCCTCGAAGAAGAAGCGCGCTCGTCCCAACCAGCCACGCACGTCTTCAGCCCTGACAAGAACTGGCGCCTCGAGCGCCCCGCCGGCGAGTTTTGTGGCGACCTTGCGCAGCAGGCGTCCCAGCTCCCGCTCGAGCGAACGGACGCCCGCCTCCCGCGTGTAGTCGGCGATGATCGCACGCAAGGCGTCCTCATCGACGGAGACCTCATCTGCCCGCAGTGCCTGCCGCCCGACCTGGCGGGGAAGCAGGTGGTGGCGGGCGATGGCGAGCTTCTCGTCCTCGGTGTAGCCGTCGAGGCGGATGACCTCCATGCGGTCGAGCAAGGGGGAAGGGATGGTGTCCACCATGTTCGCTGTGGCGATGAAGAGCACCTTCGACAAGTCGAGCTCAACCTCGAGGTAGTGATCGCGAAACGTGTGGTTCTGCGCAGGATCGAGGACTTCCAAGAGCGCAGAGGAGGGGTCGCCCCGGTAGTCGGAACCGAGCTTGTCCACCTCGTCCAGCAAGATGACGGGGTTCATCGTGCCGGCCTCGCGCAGCGCCCGCACGAGGCGCCCGGGCTGAGCGCCCACGTAGGTACGGCGATGGCCCCGGATCTCCGCCTCGTCCCGCACGCCACCGAGGGCAACGCGGACGAACGACCGACCGAGCGCCCGCGCGACTGACTCGCCGAGGGAGGTCTTGCCCACGCCGGGAGGGCCGACGAGCGCCAGGATCGCCCCAGCGCCCCGGCTCCCCTTTACGGGCGTGAGCCCGCGCTCGGCCTGCAGCTTGCGCACGGCGAGATGCTCGAGGATCCGGTCCTTCACGTCACGAAGGCCATCGTGGTCCTCGTCGAGGATCCTGCCGGCCTCGCCGATGTCGAGCCGGTCCTCCGATTCCTTGCTCCATGGCAGCTCGAAGACGGTGTCGAGCCACGTCTGGATCCAGCCGTTCTCCGGGCTCTGCTCACTCGTCCGCTCGAGGCGGTCGATCTCCTTGGTGACGGCGGCGCGCACGGCCTCGGGAAACCCCGCCGTCTCCAGCCGCTCCCGGTAGCCGTCCGGCCCGGTCGCCGCCCCCTCCTCGGAGAGCTCGCCGAGCTCCTTTCGGATGGCCTCCAACTGACGCCGCAGGAGGAATTCCCGCTGCGTCTTCTCCATACCCTCCTCGACGCTCGTCTTGATCTGGTCGCGAAGGGTGAGATCGGCGAGGGTTTCTCGGGCGGCGGCCAACACGAAGCGCAAGCGCTCGGTCACGTCGATGGTCTCGAGGACCTTCATCTTCTGTTCTAGGGATAGATCAGGTGAGTAACCGGCGAGGTCGGCGATCTGCGAGGGGTCGGTGACGTCGCGCAGGCGCTCGGCCATACGCCTGGCACCACGTGAGAGCAGGATGTTTTCGAGCACGGCGCGATATTCGCGAGCGAGTTCGTGGGCGCTTACGGAGGGCTCGGGCTCCTCGATCGGGTCGACTTGGATCCACAGTGCTTGCCCCGTACCGGGCACGCCAGTTCCGATCGTCGCCCGCTTGTCGCCGCGGACCACAGCCGCAGGCGGTCCACCGGGGAGCTCGCCGGTCTCGAGGATCTCCGAGATGACGCCGATGGTGGCGTAGCGGCCGTCGATGCGGGGCACGAGAACAAGGCGACCACCAGCGGATCCGGCAGCGTCTACGGCCGCGCGGGCCTCATCGGTCTCCAAGGCCAAGGTGAAGACCATTCCGGGAAGGACCACTCCCGAAGTGAGTGGCAGTAGCGGCAGGGTTTGCTGTTCGTCGAACTCAGGCACGCGGACTCCTTTAGTTGCTCATGCAAACAATAAGGGGTGCACGCCGTATTCCGGCACCCGGGCGGCGGCACCGAAGGTGGTCGGGGGAAGGTCGGGACCCTCGCCGGTGTTGCTGTCATCGTGATGAGAGGAATGAGCGCGAGCGGAGGTGGCAGCCCGGCGAACTGGGGTTTGATGCGGTCCTTCCGCCGCGACGAGAGCGTGAAGAACAAGCAGCTGCCGAAGGGCATCGTGAAGCGCATCGGCGGTTTCGCCAAGCCTTACCGCCTGCAGCTCGGCGTCTTCCTGCTGCTCATCATCGTGAGCGCCCTCATCGGGGCCGCCAACCCGCTCATCGTTCGGGGGATCATTGACGACGCCATCGTCAAGCACCGACCCGATGTCGCCATCATCCTCGCCCTTGTCGTCGCCGGGCTCGCCGTTGTCACCGCCGGACTGACGCTGTGGCAGCGTTGGATCTCCGCCCGCATCGGCGAGGGCCTCATCTACGACATGAGGACGAAGGTCTTCACCCACGTCGGGCAGATGCCCATCGCGTTCTTCACCCGCACCCAGACCGGCGCCCTCATCTCCCGCCTCAACAACGACGTGCTCGGCGCCCAGCAAGCCTTCACCGACACGTTCTCCTCGGTCGTGGGCAACCTCATCACGGTGGCCGTCACGCTGGCGGCGATGTTCGTGCTCTCCTGGCAGATCACGTTGCTGGCGCTGGCGATGTTGCCGGTGTTCGTCTTCCCGTCCCGTTGGGTCGGTCGGCGCCTGCAGGCGCTCACGCGAGAGAGCTACTCGTTGAACGCCGAGATGAACATGACGATGACGGAGCGCTTCAATGTCTCCGGCGCCCTCCTCGTCAAGCTGTTCGGTGACCCGAACGCCGAGACGCGGGTCTTCGATCGCCGAGCAGGCCGCGTGCGCGACATCGGCGTCACCCAGGCGATGTACGGGGGCGTCTTCATGACCTCCCTGCTGCTCACGGCCTCGTTGGCGACGGCCCTCGTCTACGGCTGGGGCGGCTACGAGGCGGCAAAGGGCGTGCTGCTCGTCGGTACCGTCGTTGCGCTCACCTTGTACCTCACCCGGCTCTACGGTCCGCTCACGGCGCTCTCGAACGTCCAGGTCGACGTGATGACGGCCCTCGTGTCCTTCGACCGGGTCTTCGAGGTGCTCGACCTCCCGCCCATGATCGCCGAGCGCACAGATGCCGTCGTCGTGCCCCGCGGGCCAGCCACCATCGACTTCGAGCACGTCGACTTCAGCTATCCGACCGCCGAGGAGGTCTCGCTCGCCTCCCTCGAGAGCGTGGCCGTGCTCGACCAGGCTCCGTCCCAGCAGGTTCTCTACGACGTCTCCTTCCACGTGGAGCCGGGTCAGATGGTGGCCCTCGTCGGGCCGTCCGGGGCAGGCAAGACGACGATCAGCCATCTCGTACCCAGGCTGTACGACGTCACGGCGGGGGCCGTGAAGGTGCACGGCATCGACGTTCGCGACGCCACGATGGATTCTCTGCGCGCCGCCATCGGCGTGGTGACACAGGACGCCCACCTGTTCCACGAGACCATCCGATCGAACCTGCTCTACGCCAAGCCGGACGCCACCGACGAAGAGCTGCGCGAGGTGCTTGCCGCCGCCCAGATCCTGAGCCTCGTCGACACGCTGCCGGACGGCCTGGAGACGGTCGTCGGCGACCGCGGCTACCGGTTCTCCGGCGGCGAGAAGCAGCGCATCGCCATCGCCCGCTTGCTCCTCAAAGCGCCCGACATCGTCGTGCTCGACGAGGCGACCGCCCACCTCGACTCTGAGTCGGAAGTGGCGGTGCAACTGGCACTGGCGACGGCGCTCGCCAGCCGCACGTCGCTCGTGATCGCCCACCGCCTCTCGACCGTACGCGACGCCGACCTCATCCTCGTCGTGGACGGCGGGCGCATCGTGGAGCGGGGCTCACACGAGGAGCTTCTTGCTGCTGAGGGCCTGTACGCCGAGCTGTACCGGACCCAGTTCGAGCATCAAGCGGTCGCGACGAGCTGATCACAGATGAGAAAGAAGAACGCCGGGCCTTGCGACCCGGCGTTCTTGGTTGTTGGTAACTGCTGGCGTCCTAGTGCGCCGGGGCATCTAAGGGCGGGTAGACGTCTCGGATGTACTCGTCCACCTGGTGCTCGGGCAGCCGAGAGGCAACCGCCCAGAAGTAGATGGCGAAGCTGAAGGCCACGACGATGAGCATGTCCCACCAGAAGTGGATTTTTCCGTCTGGTCCGATGAGGTGCGTGTTGAACCAGCCAATGCCACCGACCAGCTTGTAGCCGACGCCAAAGTTGCCGAAGTACGAGATGACCGCCATGCCTGCGAGGTAGACCGGGATCCAGATGCCGCTCTTGAAATCGAGCGAAGGCTTCGTGTCGTTCAACCCGAACAGTCGCGAGATGGCCATCAACAGGTAGCCGATGAGGATGACGATCATCAGGGTGCCGACCGTGTACCAGCCCGCCCAGTAGACGACCAGGTTGGCCCCGGCGAATGACAGTGGCGCCATGACGGCCGCGCCCGGGTACCGGTAGATCCTTGGAAGGGTCGGCTTGGACTGCCGGAGGGCGCCCAGGGCCAACGGCGCACCGGCGTACATGAGCACGGAGGCGCCGGTCACGATCGATACCAGGCTGTTCCAGCTAGGGTAGGGGAGAAGGAACAGGACGCCGATGCACGCCGAGATGACGATGCCGATGGCCGGGACCTTGGTGCGGCCGGTCTTGTTTTCGAAAAGCTTCGGGATGTATCCGTTCTTGCTCAAGCCGTAACTGATCCGGGACGTGGACGTCGTGTACACGAGGCCCGTTCCGGCCGGCGAGATGACTGCGTCGAAGCGGAGCACGTAGGCCAGCCACGACAACCCCGCCAGCTTCGAGATCGTCCAGTACGGCGCGGCGTTCAGACCGGCGTCAGCGGTCAGGTTGGACCACGTGTGGTACTGGAGGATGACCGACGGCTTCAGTGCAGCGATGAAGGCGAACTGGGCGAGAATGTAGATAGCGGCGCCGAGGAGGATCGAGTAGATGACCGCGCGGGGCAGGTCGCGCGGGTTCTTGCTCTCGCCTCCGAGTTGCACGGCCTGTTCGAAGCCGAGAAGCGAGAACACGATGCCGGCTCCCGGGATAGCGATGAAGATGTCCTTCCAAGCGTCCGTCTTTTGGAAGAACCCACCGCCCGCCGTGAAGTTGCCGCCGTGGTAGTGGGTGATGAGCAGAACGGCGATCGCGAGGATCGGGACGAGCACTTTCCAGCTGGTTATCCAGCTGTTGACGTCCGCAAGCCAGCGGATACCGATCAGGTTGATGATGACGAAGATGACCAGCAGGCCGATGGCTGCGGCGATGCCGGCGCCGTGCAGCGACCCACTCAGCTGACCAGGCCCTGGGGGCTTGTACCAGTTGCTGGCCCAAGACGCCACCGAGGCGTACTGAATGACGGCGAGCACCTCGATAGGGGCAACGGTGGCGGCTTGGATGTAGGCGAACCAACCGAAGGTCCCACCGGCGAGGCTGCCGTAGGCGTAGTGCGGGTATCTGCTCGTACCTCCGGCGACGGGGAACATGCCGCCGAGCTCCGCATGCACGAGGGCGAGCGGGATGATGATGATCGTCGCGATGATCCAGCCGAGGATGGCCGCAGGTCCGGCGATCTCGGTGGCGTACAGCGCAGCGAACAACCATCCGGACCCGATGATGGAACCCTCGGATGCCCACGTGAGACCGAGAAGCGAGACATCACGCTTCAGGTCGTCCGCGGTGAGGCTCGCTTGTTGCCCGACGTCTTGCGTTGCCATGCTTGGGCCCTCCCCCCAGAGAGAATCTGTGTTCTCAGGCTTGCCATGTCCAGGTCGCTGAAGTGACCGTTCGCACGAAAGATATCAGCACTTCGTTTGAATTTCACGGAGCTGTTGCCGGTCTGTGGATAGCCGCTGTCGTCCGCCGGTCAAGCAGCCTCAGCCAACATGCTGATTGCCCCCGGATCGTCGTGGTCCGGCTGACGAATCGGCCGACACACAAAGGTCGGCGGTAGCGCTCGCGGAGGCTCGAGGGCCGTCGTTTGCAGGAGTTGCCTCACTGCTCTCCCCGTGTGGTCGCATCTCGAGCAGGACAACGGTGGCCCGAGCCGCGACCGAACTGTGGCGAGGTCTTGCCTAACGACCTGGGCGTTCCGCTGCGACCCTGGGCCACGGTGAGGCGAGTACGAGGGGTATGTGGAACTCCTGAACGCGACTACCCTCTAGAGGATCGCGGGCGTAGTTCAGCGGCAGAACATCAGCTTCCCAAGCTGAGAACGCGGGTTCGATTCCCGTCGCCCGCTCCGACAATGTTCCTAGTAGACGCCGGGACGCCGGCGGGTCGCCGCTGTCGCCACCGTCCTTCAGCGGTGCTGCAGGCGCACCTCGGAGGCGTCCCGCAGGGCGTCGCCGATGAAGTTGAAGGCCACCACCGTTAGGACGATGAGGATGCCGGCCGGGTACACCTGCCACCAGTAGCCGTCGTAGACGTAGGTGATGCCGGCCGAGAGCATGCCGCCCCACGTGGCGGCCGGTGGCGACAGGCCGAAGCCGAGGTAGCTGAGGAGCGCGAGGGCGAGGATGGCGTCGGCCACCTGGAAGGTGGCGTTCACGATGAGGGTCCCGATGGCGTTTGGGAGGATGTGGCGGAAGACAACGCGCCGCCGGCTCCCTCCCATCACCTTGACGGCCTGCACGTACTCGCGGGTGCGCAGCGAGAGCGTCTCGCCGCGCGAGAGGCGGGCGGGCACGAGCCAGGAGAAGATCGAGAGGACGAAGATGATCAAGAGCAACGTGGGGCGAATGACGCTGGCGAGGAAGAGGAAGAAGAAAAGGCCAGGCACCGCCAGCATGCCGTCGACGAATCGCATCATGAGGGCGTCGACGATCCCGCCGGCATAGCCGGCGATCGCCCCCCAGACGGCCCCGAACGTAGATGCGAGGAGGGCGACCGAGAGCCCGACCTCGAGGGAGCTCTGGCCACCGAGCATCAAGCGCCCGAGGATGTCGCGCCCGGAGTCGTCCGTGCCGAGCGGCCAGCCGTTTCCAGGCGGCATGTTGGTGTCGAGCAGGCGTGTGTTGAGCGTGTCCGAGTGGTAGAAGACCGGGCCGAGGAAGCAGAAGCCCGCCATGATTACGATGAGGGTGGTCCCGGCGACGGCGAGCCGGTTCTCGACGAAGGTGCGGGCAAAGAGCCGGAGGACCGAGCCGCCGAGTTCGCCACCCGCCTCGCCCCCTTCGGGCACGGGCTTCCCGCCCGGGCGGACCGCCGCCAAGAGGTCCGCCGTCGCCGGCTCAGTCATAACGGACCCTCGGGTCCAAGATGGCATATCCGACGTCTGCCAGGAGGTTGCCGAGGACGGTGGCGACGCCGATGAGGAGGATGACCCCGAGCTCGACGGGGTAGTCCTGCTCGCCGACTGCGGTGTAGAAGGCCAGGCCGATGCCCTGCAGGTTGAAGATCTGCTCGACGATCAACCCGGCCGTGAAGATGAGCGGGAGGGAGAGGCCGACGAGCGTGACGATGGAGATGAGGGAGTTCGGCAGCACGTGGCGATAGCGGACGGCCCGCTCCGACAGCCCCTTCGCGCGGGCGGTGCGGACGTAGTCCTGGGCGAGGGTCTCGATGACGGAGGAGCGCATGTAGCGGCTGAACCAGGCGACGTTGACGAGCACGAGGGTGAGCACTGGCAGGACGAGGCCCGACGGGTGGGCGAGCATGTCGAGGGCCGACGATGTCTGCGGCGCCTCTGCCGGGAACCACCGAAGGTCGACGGCCAGCCAGCCGACGAGGAGGAGGCCGAGCCAGAACGAGGGCATCGAGTAGAGAAGGAAGGAGACCGCCGTCGCCCCGTAGTCGAAGGCGTGGTTTCGGTGGGCCGCCTGATGGAGCCCGACGGGGATGGCGATGAGCAGGCTGATGATGAGCGCCGGCACGACGAGGACGATGTCGTTGGGGACGTCGTTCTTTATGAGCGAGAGGACGCTCTCGTTCAACTTGTAGGAGAAGCCGAGGTTTCCGTGCAGCAGGCGCCAGAGGTAGTCGAGGTACTGAATCGGTACCGCCCGGTTGAGCCCGTTCGCCGCCTCGAATGCCCGCAGTTCTGCGGGGCTGGCGTGCAGCCCGAGGATGGCCCGGGCGGGGTTGCCCGGGAGGAGGTGCTGGAGGATGAAGACGATGATCGTGACGATGAGCACGACCACGATCGCCTGCACTAAGCGGCCGAGGATGAATCGGATCACACTCGATGTCTCGGGATCTCATAGCTCCACGTGCGCCGCCGCCTCCGCTGGCCGCCGTCGTAGAGCTCGCGGCGGAAGCGGTAGCGGTACTCACCCCCTTCGCTCTCGAGGCGAGTGGCGATCCGCCAAGTGAGGCGGCGCCCGGAGACGGTGACGTCCATCACCGCCTCCCCCTCGGCCGACGCATCGATCTCGGGCTGGCCGCTGACGGCGTAGTCGAGGCGTGCGAGGGAGTCGATGCGGGCAAAGCCCAGATCGGCCTCGCCGTGCGTCGACCACGTGAAGCTCGCCTGCCCGTTTCTCTCCTGAAGATCCCAGACGGGCACGGGGCGGAGGTAGCCCGCGGCGCTCCCGAGAGCGTCCTCGGCTGGCGGCACCTCCGGGGGAGCACCCTCGCGGCCCCAGCCCGCCGGCGGGACCGGCAGGACGAGGGTCGCCTTCGAGAGCGACAGCTCGAGCGGGCCGCTCCGGCGGGCGGGCCAGAACATCGGCCAGAGGGCGGTGGAGAGCCCGAGGCGGAGGCGGTGCCCCGGGGCGAAGCGCCACGACGTCCAATGCAGGGCCAGCTCCACCTCGGCCTCTCCCTCGGCCAGGGCAAGGCCGGCGCCGGTGACGAGGGTGACCGATCCCTCTGGCGAGACGTCCTCCAAGCGGGCGAAGAGGTGCACGCCCCCGGGCGAGGAGAGGCGGGCGCGCAGGCGGGGAGCGCCGAGGGTTTCGAGCATGTCGGCCAGCTCACCCGAGTCGAAGACGGCACAGTCGGCGTCGAGGGGGGCCTGGTCGAAGGCGACGTCGCCCCACCAGTGCCCGACCTCGCTACCGATCCAGGGGGGCGAGTCGATGACGACGGCCTCGGCGGCGGCCCCGCCGCCACCCGCCTCGACGAGGGCCCCGGGGGCGAGCCGATAGGCGGCCTCCGTCATACCGGGGAGCGGCCAGGCCTCGAGGGCGCGCCAGCTGCCCGGGATGGAGTCGCAGGCCGGCGCCGGCGGGTGCCAGTCGCGGGCGAAGAGCTGCACCCGGCGCCACCGCTCTGGCGGCGCCTCGCTCTCGCCGACCCTGAGCCACCGGTCCCACCAGTCGCACGCCTGGGCGATCCAGTCCGCCGGCGCCCCCGGGCCGCCCATGTTGGGGACGGTGTGGCTCCACGGCCCGACGCATGCCTGCACGGGCACCTCGAGGTGGTCGAGGAGGCGGAAGACGCACTCGTGGTAGCCGTCGTACCAGCCGCCGACGAGGAAGACCGGGCAGGCGATCCGCTCCCAGCGGGGAGCGAGGGAGCGCTCCCGCCAGAAGCCGTCGTTCGTCTGGTGGGCCAGCCAGCGCCCCATCCAGGGAGGCTGGTCGAAGCGATCCTGCAGCACCGTTTCGCTCAAATCGAACTCCGGCCCCGGCCCGATGCTGTTCAGCAAGTCGATCGAGAGCTCGTAGAGGTCGTAGTGCAGGAGGCCGTCGATGAAGTGGATGTCGCTGGCGAAGAGCTCGTCGGACGGGTGGAGGGCGATGCAGGCCTTCAGGGCGGGCGGGCGGCGGGCGGCCACGAGGAGGGCATTGATGGCGCTCCAGGAGATCCCCCACATCCCGACCGATCCGTTGCACCAGGGCTGCGCCGCCAGCCAGGCGATGACGGCGACGGCGTCGGTGATCTCGATCTCCGAGTACTCCGACGGCGGGGTGCTCCCCCGGCTGCGCCCGGTGCCGCGCACGTCCAGGCGGGCGGTGGCAAAGCCTCGGGCGTTCAGGCCCTCGTAAAGGCCCGAGCCACGGAACGAGAAGAGGTCGTCCTTGCGGTAGGGGTGGCAGTCGAGCACGACCGGCGCCGGCTCCTCGCCGGAGTGGGCGCTGGCGGGGATGCGGAGCCCGACGGAGAGGCTGACGCCTTCGGCCATCTCCACCATCGCCTCCCTCTCGATCACGGGCGAGGCGTCCTGGCCGGCGTCGCCCATCAGGTGGGCGTGGCCGGTCGGCTCACGACACGAACCTCCAGGACTCCGGGGTGATGTTCAGCTGCGGCTGCTGTGGGTTCCAGCCCTCGAGATGTTTGTCGACAGCCGACACCTGTAGGAGGATCTCGGGCATCCACAGCAGCGGGAGCTGTTCGCCGAGGTAGTTCTCGTACTGGTAGACGCTCGCCGCGCCGGCCGAGCCGGTGTACATCGCCTTCAGATTTGCATCGTTCGTCGCGTCGGAGTAGCCGCCTGCGTTGGAGACGCCGCCCGTCTCGAGGAGGCTCCCGAGCTCGGGGATGTTGTAGGTCGGCTCGAAGCCCCACCCACCCCCGTCATAGATCATCTCCCACGGGCACGCCTTGCCGGGCGTGCAGGGGAAATAGATGGAGAAGAGCGAGTCAAGCGAGTCGGCTGAGAGCTGCATCTGAATGCCGACGCTCTGGAACGACGTCTGCAGGGCCTCCGCCTGCTCGAGGACGGACTGGTTGCCGCTGATGTAGATGAGCTGCAGCTTGAGGGGAGTGCCCGCCTTGATGCCGGTGCCGCACTCGTTGGCGGCCGTGCCCGGGCGGACGCAGGTGGTCGTGCCGCCCGTCTTCACGCTCCAGCCGTGCGCCGTCAGGAGGCTGACGGCGTCGCTCGTCGAGTAGGGGTACCAGCCGGTCTTCTCCTGCGGGGAGACCCACTGCGAGGCCGGCTCGAGTGGCACGGGGCCGTTCGTCGGGTAGCCGTTCCCGGCCATCGTCGCCTTGATCAGCCCCGGCTGGTCCACGAGGTGCTGGAGCGCCTGGCGGACGTAGAGCTGCTTGAAGATCGGCCCTACGGTCGGGTTGGTGAAGTTGAACGACACGAAGTTGATGTTCCACTGCACCCACGGCTGCACGACGAGACCCTGGGCCTCGAGCGAGCCCACCTGCGGCTCGTCAGCCGGTGGGACATAGCCGTAGGTGATGTTGCCGGAGCGGAGCTGGTTGTACTCGGCCGTATCGCTCGTGAAGGTTTGCAGCTCGAACTCGGAGATGGTCGGCTTCGGGCTGCCCGACCAGTGCTTGTTGGGCGCGAAGACGGCGTCGAAGTTGGAGGCGTCATAGGAGCTGAGCGTGAACGGGCCGTCGACGATCTTCCAGAGGGGGTTGGAGGCGTACGTCGTGAGCTTCGAGTTCTGGGCCGAGAGGAAACTGAAGACCTTCGTCGCCCCGACCCTCGTGTCGTCGTAGTTGCCGACAGGGCCGGTGGCGGACGTGCGGTCCCAGGCTTGCTGCGGGATCGGGATGATCTGCGAGAGCTCGTTCAGCACCCAGTCCGGGTTGTAGTGGCCCTTCATCACGAGCACGAACGAGTGGGCAGTCGGGTAGTTGGTCGAGACTATGTTGTCGGGGAACTCGCCGGGGATGTAGTCCCACCACTGCAACTTGTTCGCCTCAAGGAGGTTGATCCAGAACTCGACGTCGCGGCTCGTCACGGGCGTGCCGTCGGACCAGTTGTAGGACTTGAGGGAGATGGAGATCTCCGTATTGGCGCCGTCCGCGGTGACGACGGGGGGGTCGCCGAGGCTCTCGGCGTAATTCACGCCCACGGTTCCAGGACCGCCCATCCAGTAGAGGGGTCGCCAGAGGAGGAACTGGAAGTCGTTGATGTTCGTCTGCGTGGCGTAGTCGGCGCTCACGAGCGGCAGGATGAAGTTGGGGGGAGCCCCCTGCGTGGCGGCGAAAACGACGTGGCCGCCGGGCTCCACCTTGGAGCTCGGGACCGTGCTCGTCGTGCCGCTCGAGCTCGAGGCGCACGCCGCCAACAGGAGGGAGGCGACGAGGAGGCCGACGGCGAGTCGGCCGCCTCTCCAGCTCTCGGCTCCTCCCCCACGAGCGAAGGTACGAGCATGTCTCGAGCGCCCACGTGCCATGATTTCCCCCGTTTGTCCAGCAGGTTGGATCGCTGTTTCAGCCCGAGTCTGACCCTAGAGAGTCGCCTCGTCAATGTCACCCGCGTGCGGGGTCGGGGCGAGTACTGCGATGTCCCGTCCGGCAAGGGGCGCAAGGAGGCCAGGGTGGGCAACGTCGGGGCGAGCGATCGTTGCACCGCACCGGCGGTGGTGCTGGCGGCATGGGTCCTCGCCGCCCTCGCCGCCCATGACGGCAGCGCCACCCTCGACGAGCTGACGGACGCCGTGCGCGAGCCGGGAGCTCCGTCCACCGTGTGCTGACGACCCGCCTCGCCCAGGACCTCGTCCGGCGAGCCGGCAGCCGCTCCGGCTACCGATTCGGGCCGAAGATCATGGCATGGGGGGCCGCTTTCCTGCGCGAGGTCGATCTCCTCGACGAGTTCCGAAACGTCGCCGGCCCGATCGTCAGGCGGATCAACGAGACGATGCAGCTGGCGGTGATGGACTGGTCGGACGCTGTCTTCGTCGCCCACATCGACTCCCGCCGGCGCGTGCGACTCGTCGCCGAAGTCGGTCGCAGGGTCCCTGCCCATGCATCGGCCGTCGGCAAGGCACTGCTGGCTTTCTCGTCTCCCGAGTTTCTCGAGTGCTACCGCAGCCGTCCCTTCGAGCGGCTCACGACGCACACGGTCGTCTCCTTCGACGAGCTCGCCGAGCAATTGGCGGCCGTGCGCCGGCGGGGCTGGGCGGAGGCCTTCCAGGAGACGGACGAGAGCCTCTGCTGCCTGCGGCGCCCGTCAGCCGCCACGACGGGGAGGTCGTGGCGGCCGTAAGCATCTGCGTGCCCGAACCGTCGCTCCGAGACTCGTACCGCCGCCGCCTCGGGAGCAACCTCCTGCAGGGCTGCGCCGAGCTGTCGAGCCGCCTCGGCACCGCCCGTGCCGGGCCGGCCTTGAGCAGCGGGTCACGAGCTGCCCTTGCGAAGGGGTGAGCTGAGAACGCGGGTCCGATTCTCGTCGCCCGCTCCGAAGAGGTTCCTGCCCAGGAAGGGCTGGGCGCGCCGGGCACTGCCGCTGGGTTCATTTACCGGCGGTCACGGCCTTCAGTTCGCCGAGAGATTCTCGGGTGATCACGTTGACCCCTCCCGACCGGGTTCCCCTCCCCGTCCACCTGACCGGCCGATTGGGTTTGGAGGAGAGCCGACGGCCGGGCGCTCTCAGCGAACGACGACGACCGGGAGAGTCGACAGATGCAGCACCTTGTGGGTGACGCTGCCGATGACGAGACCCTCGAGCGCGGTCACGCCCCTCGAGCCGAGGACGATTACCGAGGCGCCAAAGTTCTGGGCCTCGTCGATGATCTCGGCGGCTATCCGACCGTTGTGTGAGTTGCGCACGTCGCCCGAGGCGGTGATGCCCCGATCGGTGAGGCTCTTCACGGCCTCGTCGAGGTAGGTCTGCGCCCGCTGGGTCGGCTCGACCTCAGTCAACGGCCCTCCCATGCCGAGCGGCACCTCGCGGACGTGAAGTACACGGACCTCGCCTTTCGACATCTCTGCGAGGTCGCCGGCCGTGGCGAGCGCCTTCTTGGAGTGGTCGGACTCGTCGAGCGCGACCAAGATCTTCTCGAACATCGAGGCCCCCTTTCGTCCCCAATCTGGGCTGGCTCAAAATGTAGCCGTCATTCGGCGGCCGTGATCGGTCCTCGGGTGAGGCGGGGCCGAGCGAAGCTTCTCGCCGGCGGTTCGCGTGGTCTAAATCCTTCGCGATGGGAGAAGGTGGGTGCGCTGTCCGTCGTGGTCGAAGATGCCCAGTATCTCCGCCGGACCGCCGTGAGCCCCGAAGGCGTGGGGAATCATGGTGGAGAATTCGGCCGCTTGACCGGCATGGACGAGGATGGTCCGTTCTCCCAGTAGCAAGACGATGGTTCCTGCCAAAACCGTGAACCAGTCCTTCCCAGGGTGGACCTCCAACTCGACATTGCCGCGCCGGGGTTCCGCACTGGTGATGCGCATTTTGCACACGGTGACGCCGTGCGGCCCAGGCTCACGGCTCAGCACCCAGGTAGTCATGCCCCGTGTTTCGTCGCGCTGCGGTCTAATCACCACGTCGTCGTCTGTGGCGGACTCCACCAGCTGGTCGAGGGTCGCTCCGAGGGCCCGGGCGATCGAACTCAGCTGGTCGAGGCTGATCCGCCGGTGGCCCGTTTCGATACGGCTGAGAGAGGAGGGACTCAGATAGCAGCGCCGGGCGAGATCGTCGAGTGACCAGCCCAGGGCAGTGCGCAACCCCTTGATCCGCTTGCGGACCAGCGTGTCGAGGTCGCCCTCTTGCGTCATACGCAGGATTATATGCCAATAGCGCATGACAGCCCTAATGTGAAGGCATGGCAGGCCATCACCATCCTCATGACCAGCACGAGCGCCACTCCGCAACCGAGCCCGACGAAGCGGCAATGGCCGAGCTCCTGGACCTGGACGGGGAAGTCCTGCACTCATACCTGTGCGAAGTGACCGCTTGGATCCACGAGCTAGCTGCCGACCTATCTCCCCGACGAATCCTCGACCTCGGCAGCGGCACCGGTACGGGCGCCTTCGCCTTGCTCGAGCGCTTCGCACGGGCCAACGCGATTGCCGTAGACATCTCCACGTACCTGCTGGGCCACCTCAGAGACAACGCCCGATCTCTCGGGGTAGCCGACCGCATCGACACCGTCCAGGCGGACCTCAACACAGCGTGGCCCTCCATCGACACCGTCGACCTGGCTTGGGCGTCCTCGTCCCTCCACCACATGGCAGACCCCGATCGGGTGCTGAGCGAGGTCTTCGCCCACCTCCGCGCCGGCGGTCTCCTCTTCGTGGCAGAGATGGACTCGTTCCCGAGGTTTCTGCCCGACGACCTCGGCCTCGGCCATCCGGGGCTCGAAAGGCGCCTTTATGCCGCCCTGGCCGAGAGGCAAGCGATCGAAGTACCGCATCTCGGATCGGACTGGGGTTCACGTCTCTCCAAGGCTGGGTTCATCGTCGAGTCGGAGCGGCCCTTCGTCATCGACTTGGCGCCGCCGCTCCCACCGTCGACCGGCCGGTACGCCCAGGCATCCCTCAGACGCCTCCGGTCCAACCTCCATGATCTGATGAGCGCCGACGATCAGGCCACCCTTGACACCATCATCGAAAGCAACCGGCCCGACGGCATCCTGCAACGCGACGACCTCACCGTCCGCACTGCGAGGACCGTGTGGGCGGCCAGGCGTCCGTCGAATGCCTGACGAGCGACGACACTTTGAGGCGCCCCTAATTGGCGCAGCCGGACTGTCACGGGGTCATGTGCTGCCAGGCACTGTGCGCGAGGTTGGCTCGTCACGCACGTCTTGTCAGCCACGCTGCGAACTGCTCGCTTGAACGAACTCCGTCTTCGAGCACGGCGCGGTAGATGTCGTAACTCGAGACAGTCTTCCCATACTCGGCCCGCTCGACCCATTCCGACTTGATGGCGAGGATGGCATCACGGCTTGCTTCGGTGAGGAGGGTCTCGGAAGTCCGAAGATGCTCGAGGTCCGGCTGGCGCTCGGGTTCATCGACGAACCAAATGTCGAGGGTCCAGTCCCCGCCCAATGACCGGTACACCGGACCGAGATAGAGGCCATCCGGATACCGGGGGTCAGTGTTCCAGGCGTGGGTGTCGTTTCGAAACAGCACGCGGTGGATGCGCGGGTGGCTTGCGAGTGCGCTGGCAATGACAGTGACAGGCGCGATCTCGAGTGTGTCGCAGATCACGGTCACATCGATGTCACGTTGCACCATGAGCCCGAGGGCGGAGGCTCCGGTTCGGACTGGATGGCCGACCGCAGCGAGCAGCTGGACGAGTTCAAGGTCTCCGAGGACCTCATCGGCCTCGCGCTGGAGTGCTGCCTGCCGTCTTCTCAAGTCGAAGATGTTGGCGGCCATTTTCAACAGTCTTGTCCTCGTCGCTCGGAATGCCGGGACGCGCCCGAGACCGGCGGGTCACGAGGGCAGATTCTGGCCCGGCCAGTTCTGCGCCGGACCGCGTGCAGCCGAAGGACCGGGCCTCACTCGAACAAGGGCGATGCCATCCGCTCGTACAGCAACCTGATCCAGCCGCCTTCGGTGGTCACACCGGGCACCGCCCGCAGCACGACGTCGGAGTGCTGGCATCGGGCGCCGTAGGCGCACTGGAGCAGGTTGGCCGCATCGAGAAGGCCCCGCTCCAGCGGGTCGAACGGTCTATCCCTGCTCTCCTCGTACTCGCGGACGAAGACGCGCATCTCGACGGGGGAGGGGAGGGCGGCGCCACGGCGCCAGTCGGCACAGAACTGAGCCGCCGCCGCGCCGACTATCACCGGCTCGGGCGAGAGCGCCAAAGAGTCCCAGTCGTATACCGCCGCCCATCGGTCTCCGTCGAAGCCCAGGTTGCCGGCGCACCAATCCAGGTGACCGACGACAGGCTGCAGGTCGAATCCCTGGATGCGACCGCGGGCATCGCGTGCCAGCTCGTCGATCCATTCTGCGCCGAGCGAGCTGGATGCGAAATCGAAGCGCAGGTCATGGGGCTCGGGCCACTGCGTGTCGTCGGGCTGAAAGAGGGCCGGTTGCCCGAGCTGGGTCAGTCCTCGCAGCGGACGCGCCGCAACGACAAACGAACAGAGGCCTTCTGCGATGGCTCGGCGGATCGTCGGGTGGTGACCGTCGCCCGGCTCTCCGCGTCGCATCTCCTCCACCGTGGCGACGCCAGCGCGGAGCGACTCCGGCGCCAGCAGCGGCCTCGGGGCAGGGAAGCCTCCGAGAGCCAAGTGCTCCTGCACCCTCTGCACCGCCGAGAGTTGGCCGACTGATGCACGCCAGCGGTGGACCTTGATAACGACTTCACGGCCGTCTGAGAGCAGCACACCCGCCACGATGCCGGTGCCGCGGCGGTAGAAGATGGCGGCTCCGACCGGCGCGAGCCGGGCAGACAGGAAGCCGCTCAGGAGCGCTGCGATCTCGTCGGGATCGTCGCTGCCGAGGGCGGCGAGCTCGAGATCGAAGTCGTCGCCGCTCGTCGCTTCCCGGACAAGGTGAGCAAGAGGTGGCACGAGCGCCATCTTCTCGCACGGCGAGTGAGGATGCCGTCGGGGTTGGGGGTGAGGACCGCGCTGGCTCAGGCGTCTCGGCGCACGAGCAGAATGCCGCCGATGACGAGGGAGGCTGCCGAGTAGCCGGCGAGCACGAGAAGACCGGCCCCGGGAGCCAAGGTGAGCGGACCACGATGGAGCAACAGGACGGACTGGCCGATGTGAGTCGGGAGGTAGGGCAGGACCTTGTTCGCTATTGATGACGGAAGCGCCTGAACGATGATCGGAAGGACGAGCAGCACGCCGATGAAGGCGCTGATCGCTCCCGCCGTGTGCCGGATGATCGTGGCGAGCCCGAGTGCGAACAACCCCAGCAGGAAGATGTAGAGACCACTTCCCGCCACGGCGCGGAGCGCACTGGGGCTGCCGATCGTCGTATGGATTGCCGGCGCGGTGAGTAGTGCTTGGCCGAGGAAGAACGCCATGAAGGCCACGACCTCCGAGACCACGAGCGTGACGACCCCGAAGACCACCGCCTTGGCTACGAGCACGAGGGGCCGTCGCGGTGCGGCGGAGAGCGTCGCTCGGATCGTGCCGGTGCC
>Ga0187883_10000540_pt1 | contig 23344 bp, 26 predicted proteins | sample June2016WEW_20_1_2_FD_132966 | JGI IMG/M metagenome (GOLD analysis project Ga0187883, IMG submission 132966) | Peatland microbial communities from SPRUCE experiment site at the Marcell Experimental Forest, Minnesota, USA - June2016WEW_20_10 | ecosystem: Environmental > Terrestrial > Soil >...
CAACAATACGGCTCTGATATACGGCGGAGGAGCCCTGCTGAATGCGGCGGGCACCGAGACTTTGACCGGGGATACGTTCGTCGGGAATACGGGGCCGGGCGGTGGTGCGATCGACAACGACACCGTACTGAATGTCAGCGATAGCACCTTCTTCAACAACACTGGCGGGGGCAACGGTGGCGGAGCGGTCGAGAATTTCGGCACGACCACCTTGACGCAGTCCACGTTTTCCGGAAATTCCTCACCTTACGGAGCGAATATCTTCAACTACACCGGATTTACCCTGTCGATGAAGATGAACATTGTGGCCGATGGCCACGTGGGGAACAACTGTGGCGGTCAGGCTCCGATAACAGATCTGGGCTACAACATCGACACCGGTTCCTCGTGTGGCTTCAGCGTGACGAGCCACTCCCTGAGCAACACCCAACCACGACTCGACGCGCTCGCGTCAAACGGTGGGCCGACCCAGACGATGGCTCTGGCCAGTGGGAGTCCGGCCATCGACGCCATTCCCCCAAGCACGGCCGGTTGCACCGGCACCACCGATCAACGCGGTGTCGTCCGCCCTCAGGGCCTGGGATGCGATATCGGGGCCTATGAAGTGGTCGTCACGACCGGTGACACCCAGCCTCCGACGGTTCCCACCGGGTTGGTCATGACCTCGGACACATCGAGTTCCGTCTCCCTACAGTGGAACGCTTCGTCCGACAATGTCGGCGTCACCGGTTACACCGTCTACCGCAATGGGACGGCAGTGGGCACCACGGGCGGACCCGCCGCGGTCTCCTTCACGGACGTCAGCGCTGCACCGTCCACCAGCTACACGTACACAGTGGATGCCTTCGATGGTGCAGGCAATCACTCCGCTCAATCGGGGCCGGTATCGGTCACGACACCGGCCCCGGCGGGAATTCAGGCGGTGCAGGCTGGCGTGACCTCCACCTCCACGCGGTTGAGCAGCACGACGATCGTGCTCTCCAACCCTGTGCGGGCAGGGGATCTCCTGGTTGGCTGGTTCGGCCAATATGACGCCAGCGGTCATGTACAGGTCTCGGACAACGTCAACGGCAATTGGTCTCGGAGTGCGGCGTCGACGACTTTTGGTAGTGGGGGGGATCTCGCGCTCTTCTACGTGCAGGATTCTGCACCTGCCCCCTCGGGTCTCACCGTGACCATCACGGCCACCAGCCCGACCTACCTGCAGGGCGCAGTTTCGGAGTACAGCGGAATTGCAACGACGGGGGCACTCGATCAGGCCGTTGCGGCGTCCGGCAACAGCACATCGGTTGATTCCGGCCCCACCGGCGCGGTCGGGAGTGGCGAACTCGTCGTCGGAGGGACCATTACGGGAGGTTCACCCGGGACCGTGACACCGGGCTCCTCACAGGGGAAGGCGTTTGGCATACGGGTGCAGACAGCCTCGGGATCCACCAGCCTTGAAGACATACTGGCCAGTAATGCCGGAGCCCAGGACGAACGCGCCACCCTGGGCACGGCCACGGATTGGCACGCCGCGGTGGGGGTGTTCCATCCGTTCGGTCAGGGTGATACACAGCCGCCGACCGTTCCAACGGGCCTCAAGGTGACGTCAGCGACGTCTACCACGGTCGGCTTGAGCTGGACTGCGTCGACCGACAATGTCGGGGTGGCCGGCTACACCGTGTATCGCAACGGCGTGGCTCTGGGCACGACCAACAGCACGCCGTCGTACACCGATACCACCGCGACGCCATCGACCACCTACACCTACACCGTCGCCGCGTTCGATGCTGCGGGCAATCACTCAGCCCAGTCGTCGCCCATTTCGGTGACCACGCCGGCGGCCTCGCCACCGAGCGCGAGCTGGGTGCAGGGCGGGACCGTTGGCACGGGCACTCAAGTGTCGAGCGCCACGCTGCAGCTAACCAAGGCAGTCGGGGCCGGTGACCTCCTCGTTGGCTGGGTGGGCCAATACAACGCGGCAGGGCAGGTCACGGTGTCGGACAACGTGAACGGCGCGTGGACGCGAAGCGCCGCATCGACAACGTTCTCAAACGGCGCTGGCGATATTGCGCTGTTCTACGTGCAAAACTCGACCGCGTCCCCAACCGGATTGACGATCACCATCACTGCCAGCAGCCCAACGTACCTTGAGGCCGCTCTGGCCGAATACTCCGGCGTCGCAACGACTGGTGCTCTCGATCAAACCGCGGTCAGTTCAGGAAACAACACATCGCCTGACTCCGGGCCTAGCGCCGCGGTCGCGGCGGGCGAACTTGTCGTGGGCGGCTTCATCACCGGGGGCTCTCCGACGTCGGCCACGCCGGGTACCTCCCAGGGCCAAACGTTCGTAATGCGTAGCGAGACGGGTTCGGGTTCGGTGGACCTCGAGGATGTGCTGGTTGGCGCCGCCGGTACCCAGGACGCCCGGGCGACGTTCGCGACGGCAACTGACTGGTACGCGGTGGTGGCGACCTTCCATACTGGCGCCGTTCCTTGAGCAACGAGCCGACTCACTCCTCTGGATTGGATGATTCGCCGGGACCATCCAACTTGACTGTGCGTATGTAGGACCCGTCAACCTGGGCCGATCGGATGGCTTGATCGCCCGCCCGACACCTACCAGCCCGATACCCACCACCTGCCAGGTATCCAGCGGGAGACCGCCACCTCACACTTCCACGTTCAGCGGGACAGACTGCCGTTCATTGACCGCTCTCCGTGATGGAGGTTTGCCCTGGCGCTCTATCCGTTATGAGCCAGAAATACCGACTGAAGAGAAGGGCTCCCGCTCAACGGCTGGTCACCTCTTTGTGTGCCCCAGGAATACGCGTAGTCAAAGACCGGTGTCGGGACCAACGACCCCCACGTTGACAGGATTTCGGACTCTTCGGCGGCGGTGGGGAGTTGGTAGGAACCGCCTCCGTCATCGACCCACGACCCACCGCCGAAGGCGTCATACACGGGAACGATGTCAGCGAGCGGGATACCTGCATTCTCCGCTGCGGTCACCGCCAAGCCCAGCCAGGAATACGCGCACGGTGCCGAAGCAGGATTCTCTGATCGGCACGGATACGGGTCGAGCCCATACAGGTCGATGTCACTGTTGGCCGGGTTGTAGCCACCCTGATAGGTGGGATGGTTTGAGCTCGACAGATCCTCTTCGATGATGAACGTATAGGTCCCGGGATCGTTCGCATGAATCCAATCCGACTCGGCTTTCAGATTTGCCGCACTACATGAAGATGGGTCAGGTTCATCCATCAGGTAGAACCCAAAGACCTTGGGATCGCCAATGAAACTCTGGATAGTTGACTGGAACGAAGATGTCGCTCCAGCACAAGAGCCGATGTATTCAAGTCCCCTCGCACCTGTCGGCAATGCTGCAGTTGCGCTGTTGCTCGACACATCGGCCAGGTTGAAGCCGTCGGTGCCTGGCAAATATGTTGAGCCTGACAAGTTGCCGTTCGCTGCATAATGGATAGCCGTTTGCGGACCACTACCTGATGGTGGAGTTGGAGGTGGAGGCGCGGTAGTCGTTGTGATTGGGGCCAGAGGGGCGGCCTTTGGGGCCAGGGTCGTCGTTGGGGCCAGAGTGGTCGTCGTTGGGGGAAGAGTCGTTGTGGTCGGGGCTTTTGTCCTGGTTGCCTCGGCCCGAGTGGGTACCCCCGACTTTCCATCATGGAATACCAAGGCATATGCACCAAGAAGAGCAATCGCTGCAATCAGTGCTCCAGCGATTACCTTCAAGTAGGTAGGGGTGCGATCCCAGACACCACCTCCTTGCTGATCGTCTATTTCAGAGTCCATCCGTCACTCCTGGCTCCCAATGATGCAACCCTAAACCCTTTGGTCTTTCAACCAGGGTCAGGTTCCGGTGCCCGCGTCATCTCGCTCCGGTCTTCGTGAAATGTGTTGACAAATGTCTGCGACGGTCTTGGGCACAGCTGTTTCCTAACGACGGTGCGCCTCGGATTCGGGAGGTCTCAGGCTTCGAGCGCAGGTTGGGAGCTACCGGAACATCGAGGCAGTTCGGACCGCTGCCGAAGACCGTGCGCGTCAAACCCCGTTCCGAATTCTTGCATGTGCTCCCTGACCTCGCGTCATCCCAGCGCCTGGTTGATCGCTTGTATCAGGGTGGCCCATTGCAATCGCTCGTAGTCAGTCAGGTCAGGGGCGGCGTGGATCCGACTCCAACGAAGGAAACCCTTCGCAAGGCGGAACTTCGAGAAATCACTTCCTATCTCTGCAGCGAAGATGTCCACGATTCCTCGCGTCGGTTGGCTTGAAGCCGCCTCTGACACGTCCCAGCCACATTCGGACTTCCCAACCTCCACCAGCGTGTCCCTAAGAAGTTCCTCGATTTCCGGCTCAGCCACAAGGCCGGCGTATGCATCTTTCGTCCGGAGAATCCCCTTCTGGCCCAGCTTCCGTACGAGGACTTCCTGGTTGGCCGCAGTGTCGCCCGCAGCGTCTGAGTCGAGAAGGGCGGCGACCTTGAGGTGGTGAGCATGGAGGATTGTGGCGAAGTAGACGACCTTGCCGGTGCTGCTCGCTGGAAAAAGTGCGATCTCGTGGTTCAGTTCAGTCAATCCGGCATCGCGGAACAGCTCCGACACCGCCTCCACATACCAGTAGTCGGTGAGGCTCTCCAGGACCAGATTCCGATGCTGGGCAAAGAGACTCTGGGCGATGTCGTATCCGAGTGCTTCTTGCAATGGCAGCAGTGATGCGGGGTCATCCGCGATGACATCCGAATGCACAATCGTTCCGACGGTCCTGTCGACCATCTCGACCACTCGAACAATGTCAAGTTCATCCGGTCCCACGAGGAATGGGGAGTGCGTAGTGAACAGAAGCTGATTGCTTTCGGCAAGCTTCGAGAGGGTCCGCCGAAATTCCCGCTGCTTGAGGCCATGAAGGCTGAGTCCGGGCTCGTCGAGCAACAGAATGGCATTCACGTGGGTTTCTGTCGCTTGGGCAAAGAACACAATGAAAAAGGAAACCAGCCACTGGAACCCTTCAGATCTTTGGTCGAGTTCCACGTTCGCGCCAAGAGAGTCTTCCACCACCACCTTGAGGTATTGCTGATCAGCCACAATGCGTACCTTGTAGTCAGAATCAGACGCTGCGCCATTGGCCGCCTCGACGCCTGAGGGTTGCCAGACTTCGCTGATCTTGTCGGTCAACTCGATCGACGCCGCGTTCAACCGGTACGAACGGTCGTCGAGCTGGTCCTTGAGTCGCTGCATTCCTTCCGCGTCATTGACACCTGGCTCGGGCACGTTCCCCAGATCGGACAATTCACGGGCTGAAAAGCCCAGAAGCTGAAGCAGGCATGAATTGCCGAAGTTGTACGCGTCCGCTGGGTCGATAGCACCGGCATCCAACGTGTCCGCGAAGTGCCTCAAATGAATGGACGGTTGGACCCGGGTGTACGTGGAGTAATACACCATCGTAGGTTGCCGATCGCTGAGTAACTCCAGAATCTCATCGCGGGTTACCACCAAGGCAACGAGGTTCCGCAGCGCGGCCAATCGCTGCGTCTCAATATCATCTGTTCCGTCAACGTGAGCCGCGGTGGCATCCAGCCATTCTTCGAGGTCTGTTGCCTGTGGGACAGAAATGAACGAGCGACCGGGCACGCCGCCGAGAATGGAGTTAAGGGTTTCGCTCGGTTTTGGAGGAGCCACTCCCTTCGGTGGTACTGCGACCCGCGCATCTGCATGCGCAGCCAGACGTCGAAACTCATCCTTGTACTGTCCGACCGTCGGTCGTTCTGGTTCATTGCGCAAACTGTGATGAGACTGGTTATCGAGAGTCTTCGAAAACCAATACCGACAATCCGCGAAATGCGGAGAAATTTCGCGAATGGATGCCCGATCTGCGTCATCGAGTTCGTACTCGGCCTCCACCACGACAACATCCTTGGGGTCCAGGGTGCTTCGTTGAATTTGCTGGAGCTCGGACCGTGGAAAATCACGCAAAGGCACCAGAGGCTTGACGAGAGGACCGGGTCGAAGGTGCTCCAATACCCTCATGAGCGCCGTCTTGCCCGCCTCGTTAGCGCCGACCAGGATCGTCTTGCCCGGTTCGACCTCAAACCAGCCGGTGTCCTTGATGCTCCTGTAGTTCTGAACTCTCGCCCTGGCGAGCCTCATCACATTCTCCCGACACTCTGTTCGCAGTTCGATGAGGCTATCCGGTCGGGTCACAACGTTTTCAAGCCCTGGCACATCTCCCGCCGACGCCGCATCTGCCACCGTTTCACCTCAGCTCACTGGATCTCACCATGGACGGTCCGATCCCGTGCCACCCGAGGCCTGGTCCAGTATTGTTCAGACGTTGTGACGACTCAGTTCGGTCGGCTCTATTTCGGCCCGTGCCCGCGTCGCCAGCATCCCCACTGCGGGAGCGATGAGCATCCGGGGGGACCACGGATTTCGTCTTCACCGCCCCTCACCGACAATTTTGCACGCACACCCCCAGCAGATCTCCCGACGCTCGGGATCTGTGGTGGCGGCTTACAGCCCAATGAGGTCCGGGTCAGTCAATCGAGACAAGACGAGCGCTCAGCGGGAACCGCGTCATCTCGTCGAGGCGGCCATCTGGATCGGCTCCTGTGGATTCGCACTTCCACGCGTGTTGCACGACGCCACGTTCCGAAAACGGTGCTCACCAATGGGTCATCGTCCGTGCCTTCTCTGCGTAGACCCCTATTCGGGGCGAAGCCTCTCGAATTCGGCGATAGCTCGCCACTCTGCCGCAGCACGGACAAACCTCCGCGGTAGTCCAGCCATTTCGTAACCCTCGTAAGACCGCGTGATGTCCTTCTGACGTTCTCCGTAGTCGGGTATTCGAGCCGTCATTTCGATAAGCATCAGTTCCATTTCACGCAACGTGAGCGATCGCGCCTCCTCATAGCCTTCCGCGATAGCGAGGGCTGCCCAGGATCGAACATCGCTCCTGGCGTCTCCAAGCATCTCCATGAATAATCGAACGCCTTCGTCAGCCGCCACGGCCTGTGCGGCTCGCGCGTCTTGAGCTTCTAGAAATCTCTGCATCGCGGCTTTCGATTCTGGGGTGTGAACACTCCTCGCTGTGCTTGGCTCGAACATCTTGGCGAAGTTCTCTACGCGGTCGGCCTGCGACTTGCGGCGGAACAATGCCATCCAACAATCTTACCGATCCGAGATATCCGCTCCAAGGGGCGGGCATGGCCGCGGGCCAGAAAGTAGTAAGAACCCGCGGACCATGCCCAGGCCCCCGTGCCTACGGAGACAAGGGATACCGTCGGCATACGGCGCGAGAACGTGCGGGAGACTGGACCGCGCGAACTCTTCGGGGGAAGACGGCCCCTAGCCGTAGTACCCGTCGCCAGAATCGAACTGGGGTACAACCATTGCGGGACCAGAACTGAGGGTGTCAGTTCTCAGGGTGAATCAGGAATCAGAATCCGCGCGGGGAGTCGTTCCTATGCCAACTCCACTAATGCCTTACACCAGCGCGGAAAATGTTGGCGGATATGAACAGAGCGTGGAAATCGTAATTGTGCTCTGGTCGTATGTGAACTGGGCAGGCGGCCAGTTGATAGCGCCGTAATCCTGAACGTAGGACATCGCAAACGTTTCGCTGATGTTGGAGTCGGGTAGAGGCAACGTGAATTGTCTCACGATGCTATTGCCTTGTGGCATATACGGATGGACCATGAGGTCCACCGCGGTGCCCGTTACCTGCTTCATGAGTGTCGTTACAACCGCTCCGGCGGTGACATTGCCCATGCCAGTTTCATCGTCAACAAACACGCGGTACGCGCTGTTGACAGGGGTGCTGGTGATCGCGTTACTGAGCTGCATTCTGTCGAATCCATTGCGCAGGATCTGCTCGGGGTCAGCCTTCAGGGTCTCATACAGATTGGCGAATGCCGTCTGGTACTCCGTGCCGGGGTTGGTGGTTCAGAACGCCGCAATTGAGGCAAGTCACATGCCCAGCCGATGCGGCCAGGTTCGTGATGATGCCGTCAAGGTTGTTGGCGCTGGTCGACTAATCCGCGCCGCCACTGGCGACCTCTGGATCACTCAACGGCTGCGCCGTGATGTACTCGGTACTCCAGCCTGTCCGGCCAGCGTAGGCATACGGGCCAGCAGCGAGAAGGGAGCGCCGAATCTACGAGGTCGAGCCAGTCGGTGACCGAGAGGCGGACACCGGACACGACGTCCCGGACTACTTCTGCAGTTACCCCGAGGCGATCGTCATTCGGTGCTCCTACAGCCTCGAGTCACCTCAGCGGTAGAAGATAGAGGCAGAAAATCGGTGCCCTTCGGGGAATACACCCCTGAACAGGTTCTTCGTTGGTGTCGGAGGGGGTCGGAGGGGGGACTTGAACCCCCGTCCGTTGCCTCCGCGTTGCTTAGCGAGGTGGGAAACCGTGTCAGTCCGTGTCGTTTGGTGACGCTCTGAACAGGTAGGACGCAAAATGCACCGCCAGCCACTCAAGTCGGTTTTGGCCCCTCGCCACCGTCACGCCCACCCGCGCCCGGCAGAGCTCCCGCCGCTCGGCGTCCGTGGCTCCGCCCCACAGCCCGACGAGCTCGGAGTCGGCCAGGGCGCGACCTCGAGACACTCCTGGCGCACCGGGCAGCCCTCGCAGAGCCACGGTGGTCGTAGCGGCCCTCCGCGGGATCACGAACGCAGCGACGCCCACACCCCCTACGGGCTGCGTCCTGGTGCCACTCTGGCCGGTGCAGGAAGTACTCGAGGGTGATCCGCCCCCTCGGGGGCGTCTGGAGCCATGAGCCAGTGGACAAGAGCCTCATTCATCGCCAGCAGGCGTACGGGTCCGATGTAACGGGGCTGGTGACGGGGCGACCCCAGCTGGCGTGGCTGAGTGTTGTCGGGCGGTTGTGCCGACTCGGTCCGGTCGGCTCTATTTCGACGCGGACGGCACTGTCAGCATCCTGAATGAGGGGCGGTGTTCTCTAGGAGCGTCACCGCCCCTCGCCATCCATCGAGCCTCCTACGCCACCCGCTGCCGGCGGATCTCCCGGCCCTCCTTCTCTGTGAACCCGGCCCACATGCCGGCCAAATGCTAAGAACCCGAGCGGATAGGCGGACTCAGGCCGCCGCTCGGAGCCCTCGGTCCATCAGCTTGACGATGAGCAAGATGGCGATCACGAAGGCGAGCTGAGCCCGTCGGTGTGCGGTGGAGCGGTCGGTGTCGCGGCGGAGCTGCCCGTAGTTGGAGAGCCACGAGTTGGTGCGCTCGACGGCCCAGCGCCGCCCGAGGGCGACGGGGGCCTTGGCGCCCGCGGTGGTGCCGTGGCGCCGGCGCTTGGCGACGTCGAGGACGATGCCGAGTGCGGCCACCTGGCGGTGCACCACGGGGTTGTCATAGCCACGGTCGAGGTGCAAGGTCCCGACTGCTCCGAGTAGGCCGTGGCGCTCGACCTCGTCGAGAGTGGCGGGAAGCAGCACGCAGTCGTTGTGGTTGGCCCGGTCGGCGAGCCAGCCGATCGGGATGCCCACCTCGTCGGTGGCGATGGACCACTTCCAGCCGAGTTTGCCCCGGTCTACGGGACTTTTGCCCGTCCCCTCGCCTCCGCACGGGGCCTTGTGGATGGACCCGTCCACACTGAGCTCCTCGCAGTGCAACCCGATTGCCTCGTTGTAGGTGCCCAGCATCATCTCGGCCAGGCGCTCCAAGACCCCCGCCGCGCCCCACTCGTCGCGCCGGGTACGCAAGGTGGTGTCGGAGACCCCGCCCACGAGGCGCTCGGCATCGACCCAGCTGCACCCGGTGACCAGGCGGACCAGCATGGCCCACAGGCAGATCCGATCGGACACCCGAGGCCGATGGCACCCGAGCGGGTGGGTCGTGATCGGTTCGGGGAGCAGTGGCTCGACCGCGGAAAAGACAGCATCGAACACTTCGGGCTCGAGCGCGCGCATGATGATGGGGACCTCCACTGGGTCGTCGGTTGGGAACGCACCCGACATCCCAGTTGGGCCAGCACGGCGACCGGTGGATGGTCTCCTCTAAGCCCCTATCCGCGTGGGTTCTAAGAGGCCTTCAGCGTCTGCGAGTAAATGTCGATGATCGCCAGGAGGTCTCCAAGGCGGCCGATGACCGCCTCGGTATCGGTGGAGGGCTCGGCGATCGCCAGCTGCGCGTTGAGTGCCACCTCGGCACATGTTTTCACCATCCAGGCAATGCGCGTCCCGAGCACCAAATCCGGGCAGACGTTCGCCGCCATCCATGCCGTCGCATCCCTGCTTGCCGCTCCCAGCTCGTCCGCTGCCGCCAACATGGTGGCTTCGTTCATCTTCAGCGATGCAGAGAGTTGGCTCTTGGCGCCCGTGACGCGTTCGAGGACCGCCACCGACTTGTAGCGCCACTGAAACTGTGCGGTCGGATCTGTATTCATGATGGTCGATGAACGGGCGAGGCCCGAGTCCCTTCCAGGGTGCCGGGCAACCGCCCTACAGTGATTCTGGCAATAGCGTCCGATGCTCCATAGAGCCGTTCGGACCGTGGGCCGCACAACCTCCCCACAAAAAACGTCAACCGGCATCCACCTCGATCGGTCGGCAGTCCCCCGCCTGAGGGTAATCAGCCAGAGGGTCGTGGCTTCGTTCATCGCCGCCGGGAACCTGAGCCCGCGCGGCAACGGGTCGAGTGTTGTCGAAAGGTTGTGCCGGGTTCAGTCCGGTCGGCTCTATTTCGTCGTAGCCGGCGGTGTCACGATCGTTCATGAGGACCGATGAGGGACAACAGAGTCCGTCACCATCCCTCCCACAGCATCCCTAACCCCTAGCGCCAAGCGGGCGGCGCTGGGGGCTTTAGGGCAATCGCCATGCCACCCGCTGCCACCGGAGCTCCCGGCGCGCACACACCGCCTCCGGGCCAAAGAATTGTCCGGACGTTGTGCCGACTCCAGTCCGGTCGGCTCTGGTCCGGCGACGGGCCGCGCTGTCAGCATCTTGGGTGAGGGGCGGTGATTATTGGTCGGGGACGTCGTCACCGCCCCTCGCTATCAATCGAGCACCTACGCCACCCGCTACCAGGCACCCAGGGTCTGCGAGTGGAAGTCGATGATCGCCAGGAGGTCTCCGAGGCGTCCGACAGCCGCCTCAAGGTCGGCGTATGGCCCGGCGATCGCCCGCTGCGCGGTGAGTGCGAGCTCGGTGCATGTGTTCAGCATCAGCGTGAAGCGTCCCCCGAGCTCCAGATCAGGGCAGGCGTTGGCAACCATCCACCACGTTGCCTCCCCGGTGGCCGCCTCGAGCTCGTCCGCCGCCGCCAACAGAGTGACTTCGTTCACCCGCATCGATGCTGAGAACCGACTCACAGCGCCTGTCACGCGCCCCAGAACGGACGCAGCTTTGATTAACCAGAGCTCTGCGGTTCGTTCTTTATCCATTATGATCAATGGCCGGCGGCGTGGCCCGGTCCTAAGCGATTCTGGCGAAACCGTCCGATCCTCCATAGAGCCGTTCGGACCGTTGGCCGCCAACCTCTCCACAACAAGTGGCACGCCGGGTGACCCTGCCTCGGTCTACGGTCGACCGATGGACCGATGCCCGTGCCCGGGACCTGATCACCGCCTTCAGTCCGCAGCCGGTCCGGATCGTCCAGTCAAGGCAACTTCAGGTGACCCATTGTCGGCAGGAGCCAGCATGGAAGGGCACCTGGCGGGACGCACTTTTGCACGCCGGCCTTTTCGCCTGCGGTTCGTCCGGCAAGCATCAGCCAGAAGTTAACCTTGGCCTGCAGTGCCGGAAGGAGGAGGTCCGGCTAGCCCGAAGTGCCCAATTGGTGCGACCCCCCTCCGAGTCCGCGAGCCGTTCGGCGGGAGGGTGGGTGCGTGCTAGCAGCTCGTCCTTGTCGATGAAGCTGCCGTCCGGCACCGAAACGATGCCCTCCGCGCACTCGGATGCGTGTACAACTGAAGTGTCGGAGGGGCGTTTGACCCCTGAGTAGACCGGGCATGCTCAAGGGCGACTACAGCTCAGGGCGGCCTAATTCAGAACGGCGGGTCGCCGAGACCCTGGAGGTAGGCGAGGTCCCTGCCGTTGGGCACCACGGCTCGACCCTTACGATCGCCGGGTAGGCTCAGCTCGAACTCTCCGACCGTCTGTAGGGTCCGCAGGTCCTCGTGCGCCAGCCCGTGGAACCGACCATCCCACGTCGTCGCTAACACCACGGATTCGATGCCGACCAACGTCTCGAACTCCTCCACGCTCTGGCTTTTGGTCAGATGGACGTCCGCCTCGAAGCGCTGGGCTCCATCGACCCAAACCTCCACGGGTCCCTTGTAGTGGTGCTCCCTCGTCGTTCTCACCCCGAGTGCCGCCCGGGGTCGTCCAACCGGGCCCCACGTGCCAGCACCCGGTCGAGCTGGAGCCGCAGATCGGTCGGAGTCCGCACGTGGTCCGGGACACCGGCGTGCAGCCGACCGCAGAGCCCGAGTATTCGCTGGACCTGTGCTGCTGAGAGTGCCACGCCCTGCTGAGGCTATCCGTGGGAATGGCCCCCGTTCCGATTGGCGTTCGGGGATGCTCCAACCAGCCAGATCGCATCAGCCGCAATCATTGACCAGCGATCAGGGTCGGGATCTCTTTGGGCTGACCCGTAGCGGCATCGGCCGGATCCCAACCGAGCTCCAGGGGAAGCCGGACACGGCGGCCCACTCCTCCGGCGTGGCGTCCTGCCACACCCAGAACGACGCGCCGAGCGCGCCCGCCCGCCGGCTGGCGCTCAAGAACTCGGTGATCTCTGCTCCGCTCGGTGAGACGGTCCGGCCGCTGACGCCAGCGAAGTTGAAGGCCTGTCCGATGGCGTGCACGGGTCGGAGCGTCGAGAGGCGAGCGACGTCGAGCGCGGCGTCGGTGCCGGGATCTGTGCACTCCCAGTACACCATCGGGGCGAAGGCATCGACGTATGGCGCCATCGCCTGGTAGGGGTAGCCACCATCCCAGTTGGCGTCGGTCGGAGGGTAGACGGTGGCCACGACCAGCCGACTGCCGGCGGCTTGCCGAACAAGCTCGAGGTACACGGCCGCCCGCTGGGCGCTCAGCATGACACCCTCGGTCGCCTCCTCGATGTCGGCGCTGTAGCCGTCGACCTGCTGGCCGTCGGGGGCGCGCCAGTCGAGGATCTGCGCGGTCCACTGGGCGTCGCCGACGGGGTCCCACAGGTACGGAAAACCCCACGCGATCACGGCAAGACCGTGGGCATGGGCGACGGGCACGAGCGAGTCGAGCTCATCGGCACCGTAGAAGCCGTTCATCGAGTCACCCACCCGGACCCACAGCTGGTGCAACCCCGCCGAAACGGCCTGCTGCACGATCTCATCGGCGTCGCCACCGTCAGTGCTGTCCCACTCCCAGATCCACATGCCCTTCCCGGTGAGCGCCGCGACGTGTGAGGTCCACGGCGCCGGCGAGTTCACCGGCGGAAGAGACGTCACGAGGACCGCTGGGTGCCACGGCGGCGGTGAGGGCGGGAGGGGGGGGTGCGGGGGCACGGGGCAGCCGGCGAGCGCGACCGGGCCGGAAGTCGTTGGCACCGTCGTGGTGGTCGGCGCGGGCCGTGCGGCCGGGTGTGCCCGCCGTCCTCTTGGCCGCGGCGAAGCGAGTGCCGGTCGCAGAAGGCGCGAGGGCGCCGATATGGCGACACGGCCCGGGCCACTCGAGGCCTTGGGAGGAGTGGAGCCGGACGTCGCGGCGAGCGTTGCCACAGCGGCCACTGCAGTGCTGCCGAGCACGACCGACACGGCGGCCCATGAACGCTTCATCCGGCCGGAAAAGAGCACAGTCCATTGTCGCGGGCCGCCTGATCACGCGCTTGGCAGCTCTGCACCGCCGATGCCCGGGAGGTCCGTGGCTCACGGGGAAAAATGACCAACCGCCTCGAACCGGCAGCATCGAACTGGGGCAGTGACCCCCTATTCTCCCTACGAGCACGCGAGGCACCACATTAGGGTGGCGGGGACGTCGCCACGAGGAGGGAGGACCCGCATGGGAACAGAGGAGAACAAGGCCGTTGTTCGTCGGTTCATGCACGAGGTACTGGCCAATGGAAACGTGGATGTGGTCGATGAAGTGCTGGCGCCCGACTATGTGAACGTCGCAATGGGTGGCGCCGATCGAGCCGGCGTCAAGGCAATGGTCGCTGCGGTCGATGGTGCGTTGAAAGGGCAGCGGTTCGAGGACGAGGAGCTCGTGGCCGAAGGGGATGTCGTCTTCGCCCGGTTCAACTACTTTCTCAGCCTCCCAGACGGGACCGAGACGATGGCCCGATCCCTCGCGTACTACCGCCTCGCCGATGGAAAGATCGCTCTGAATGACGTGATGCACGATCTGGACCTCATGCAGGTACTCGGTCCGCTCCTGGCGCCGGCGTCCCAGGCACAGTCCTAGACGACTCGCCAGCAGCTCTTCCCGATCCTGCTGAGTGCGCCCCGAGCCGGCAGCGAGGAACGGGGATACCCCACTAGCGTCATCCCCTCTAGAGCCGTGCCGGACCCATCCCCCCATTTCCCCTATCGTCGATGACGACGTCGCCGCCACGTCCTGGCTCAGATTGCTCCTCGGTTCCACCAAGCCGGATTCGTCAGAGCCTCCTGTTTCAGCCACGAGAAATGGTGCTGGGCCGACCGCCGCAACAGCGGCACAGTGGCCAGCCCGACCAAGGCCCAGCGCCGGGCTCCAGGGCGAACCTCGCGAATGATCGAAAGGGCAGAGGCCGCTCCCCAGACATGTAGGAGTGCGTTGTAAGCAGGAAGACTTGAGGAGCTGAGGCCCTCTGCCTCGGTAAGGACTGGTATTCCCAGCTTGTTGGGCCGCCAGGGCCAAAGGCTGAAATGCACGAACACGCCCGCCAGGGACGCCCCAGAGCACGCCGCGAGCAGGGGGTCCCACTTCGTGTCGTCTCCTTTTGCGGCGAGGCGGATCCACACCGGGATGCCAGTGCCCCAGAGAGCGGTAGCAAACCCGAGTCCGAGTTCAGGCTGCAGAACGAGTCCAACCCCACTCGACAGCTCGAAGCCGTGGTGAGCCGCGGTCAGGATCGCAGTTGCCGTGGTCCATGGTCGCCGTCCTCTCACCTGCTCTTGTCTGCTCGCCATAAGTGTCATTTGACACGGCCGTGGATCTCGTGGCCAGGAGGGCACCCCTCAGGCAGGTGGTGGTGTTGGCACTATTGCAGCGTCAGGACGCCTCCACGGGGGGCGATGGACTGCGGATCATGTACAACCCCGACGAGCCTGGATGGGCCACGGTCGAGGCAAGGCCCGCGTGTGTTAATAGTCGTGTCGGAGGGGCGTATAGAACCATGAGTACACCGCAGCCATGGCAGCTCGAGTGGGCGGCCTAGGGGGTCGGACTCGACGGAGGGCAGAAGATCGGGCAGAAGGACGGAGCTGATGCAAGGCCGTCGATGTGTTCATAACGGCGGGGGGACTCAGACCATAAACCCACCGCCGGTCTGGGCGACGGAGGTGGCCGCCTGAACGGGGTAGCGTGCACACCATGTCGGTGACCAAAGACCAGCGGCTGGACACGGCGATCGAGGCCGCGTCGCCGGAGTGGCTTCCGATTGTCATTCAGAGCTACGGCATCCCCGAAGTGGTGGGTGAGAACACGGCCATTGCCGCCATCCTGCGGGACGTCGAAGCCTATTTGGCACCCCGGGAGATCGACCGCGAAAATCAGCCGGCGGCCGCCCGGCAGATACTCGCGGCCACACTCGAGCTGCTCACCTCCCACGAACTCGATGCTTGCTTTCTTCCCAACGATCTCAAGGGTTCGATCGAGATCGATCCTGACGCACGCATCGTGTCTCAGGCCGGCGTGTCAGCGAGAACCGAGGAGAGCAAGGCGGCGATCAATGACGCTGCTGGGTCCATCTTCGACAGGGTTCATCGACATATTCGGGAACGCCAGGGGATCTGACGGGCAGGCCACCTGCCGCGGGCGGATCTCCCGCCGCTCGGCCTCGGTGGTCACACCCTTTCGCTACGTTTCCGAGTAGGGCGATGGCTTCCTCTTGCCGTGTCCCGGTTCGGGAGTCGGCGGTCGGGGCGGCTTCGTGCTCCGTTCGAACACCCAGTTGCAGTGCTCAAGGGTCTCTGCGTCACCGCCGCCACCGGCATGCGCGTCCACGTACTCCTGCGCCTCCGCGGGGTTCGCTGGGCGCCAGCCTTCGGGCCAGTCGGTCACGAGGGGCAACCTAGCTGCCAACACGGGAGGGCGCCTTATTGACGCCGGCGCTTGAACGTCTACCCTCGACCCATAGACCGCATGCCCGAACCCGGCGACCTCATCACCGCCTTCATCCCGCAGCCGGGCCGGTGCTTCCGGATGGTCCAGTCCCGCCAGCTCCAAGCCACGCACTGCCGCGGGGAGCCGGCGTGGAAGGACGTATGGCGAGACGTCAAGGGGCGGACTTGGTACGTCGAGGCGTGCCGAGAGCACGCGCCGAAAGTGACCAGCGGACGGTCGGAGGGCTACTGAGCGACCCGGGATCGCGCTGAGTATGCCTGCCCCCTACCGAATCCACCTATGTGGCAGGCATTGGTTGGCTGGATAGGACCTCCCTGGTTTGGGCTCCTATGACCTTCCCCTATGTTCGCCGTCTAAGAACCGAGAGCGCCCAGAACAAAGGCATGGGAGGACGAGCGCATGAGGAAGCTGATCGAATCGACCCACGTTTCTCTGGGTGGAGAGATTGGGTCGCCCCAGTGGGCGTTCCCATATCTGAACGAGGAACACAATGACTACGCCAAGCGATTGCTGTTTGCAGCGGACGCGCTGCTGCTTGGGCGGTTGACGTATGAAGGTTTGTCAGCGGCATACCCTGCGATGACCAGCGGTGATTCCGGAGTTCCGAATGCTTTTATCGAACGAATGAACAGCATTCCCAAGTACGTGGCATCAACGACTCTTCGAGAGGCAGCGTGGAATGCCACTGTCATCGACGGGGATGTGGCCTCGTTCGTGGCCGACCTAAAGCAGCAGCCCGGTGGCAACATCATCAAATACGGGAATGGTCCACTCGATGCCACCTTGATGGAGAATGGCCTGATCGACGAGTTCCACCTCTTGATGACACCGGTCGCTGTCGGACGAGGCCAGCACATGTTTGAGGCAATCGAAAACGGTCCCGCCCTGAATCTCGTCGATGTCACGCAGTTCAGCAACGGTGTCGTGATACTCACCTACACCCCACACTGACGCCGACGTAGGTATCCTCTACCGCCGGGCCGGTGGCACTGCAGCTATCGCTGGATGTCCTGAAATTCAGAGTAACAAATCACAAATGGACGACGCGACGGATGTCGTCAAGCGAAAGTTGGGCTGAATATTGTACTGCCGGCGGATCATTACGGGCCGTCAAGCTGCTGACATTGCGGCCCGGCTTCTCAATGGAGTTTGTCCTGCTCCAAGGCCGCGTTTGACAGAAGCATCTGCTGCGCTGGGGTGATTGGCGGCGTGGGGATCGTGGTGGTGGTGGTCGTCGTGGTGGTCGTCGTCGTGGTGGTGGTCGTCGTCGTCGTGGTGGTCGGAATGTTTGTCTCGATATTTACCACTTTGACGATCTTGCCACGCCGCCAGAAGACCCCGTACGTTGAGTTGGCACCACTTAGCTCGACGGCTGAAGAACCGAGTTGCTTGGGTGGGGACGACGTCGTCGCCGGACCGCCCGCGGCAACGCCGGCAACAAGCGCGGCAGCGGCCTTGTTGGTGGCGCAGGCCAGTAGCTGGACCTCCATGATCACTTGGGTCGAAGGGTCCTTGAACACCTCCTGTGCGCCGTTGGGGCACGACTTCGCGCCGGTCTTGGAGGTCGAGTTTGCCTTTTCCAACACCTCGGTGAAACCTGCCTTAAAGGCATAGGAAGACGGTAGAAGATCCCTTTCAAGGGACTTGGGAGATGTTGTCGTACTGGCCGCGGCGGGTAGTTGTCCTACCACGGCTGTCGCCATCACGGCAGCAACTGCCAGAACGGAAATGATTCTTTGGTTGATCGCCAGGGTACGCTCCAAATCGGCCGGTCGGCCCCAGGCAGTATGCCACGGCCGATGTTTGGCGGTGGCGCGGGCTGGGGCTGAACGCCGCAAACGCTCCGGCGCCCTCCGGGGCTGCCTACCCAGCGACACGCCGACCCTCAGCTCGGACCCACGATGTCGAAAACGCGTGACCTCTTAAAAGTCTGTCCTCGTCTCGAGTGACTCATCAATGTTCTGTCCGCTGTTTTCACTCCCGAGCCCCCAAAGAGAGGTTGACAAGCGATAGGAGCTCGCCGATTCGCTGCGTGCCTCATACCCCCCAACGCGGAGCTGCATGAAGTGCGCGAGCACTCCCGAGTTGCCGATATGTGCTGCCGTCTGGAGGACGACAGCCGTCGTTCCGTCGCGACGTTCGGGGCGGGCAGGGATGCACGTGATCGCCGAGTATCTTCGTGCTCCGTGCCGCTGTCTGCTCCCGAATCACTTCGCTTCCGGCGAGCGATCTGTGTGCCGGAGGGGCCGATAGCGGGTGGCAGTGCTCGCGAAACGTGCAGCGTCTGCAACATCACATGGGCAGTGCATCCAAATGCTGTCAGCCCATTGAGGCATTGCCGGAATGAGCCAGACGTATCTCGTTGTCCATCGTGAGCAGATAGGGTGCGACGAAGTCGCCGTAACCTGCTTTTTGAGCTGCGGTCAGGTCCTTCCAGCCAGTAACGGAGCCACGGCACCGTGGTGCACCACACAGGCACACAGGCACACAGGCACACAGGCACACAGGCACACAGGCACACAGGCACACAGGCGGAAAATGGTCGATGGTGAAGTTGCGCATCGCGTAGTCGAAGGTCACTTCCTGCCCGGCATCAATCTGCTGGCGGGCGACGACATCGAAGGCTTGCTCATCATTGAGGCGCACACCGCAGTTGGGGTCGCATGAGTGATTGACTTTCGGGCCCAGCCCGCCGTGGCGCGCCCAACGACCCGGACCTACCTGTGTGGCGTGGGAATCGTTCTCTTTCAATGCCCCAACCAGGAAACCGACCATGACTGTCTCGCCAGCAGCGAACGAGCGTGTGGTTAGAACTCCGTCGCCCTTGCCGTCAGCGGTGCAACGCAACGTGACGCCCTCCTCGTCGGAGCCCTGGGTGGGGCGTGGTCCGCTCTCCGTGAAGTACGGCGATTGGCCACTAAGCGATTCGCTTGCAGCAAGCAGCAAAGGCCGAGACGGTTGGGCGTGGAGCAAGGGAACCTCTTCCGATTGGTGTCCTCGGAGAAAGGTCTGATTCTGAATGTGCCGCTCCCCCGATGACTGGTTCATCGTAGATCACTCTGCCAACTGCTGCCCCCCGGAGCCGGGCCGCCCCACTACGCCAATCGGGACGGTGGGACACTTCGGCACCATTGGGGCAGTCCATCGCCCCCCCGTGGAGGCGTCCTGACGCTGCAATAGTGCCAACACCACCACCTGCATGGGTGCGACCCGAGCCGTCTGCTCGATCTGCGGCCGGAGAATGCAGGGCACCTTCGCCCACGGGACAGCCCGCTACCGCTGCCGATTCCCCTCGGAATACGCCCTCGCCAATAAGGTCGAGCACCCGCTGATCGTCTACGTCAAAGAGGACGCGATCGTCCCGCGGCTGGACTCGTGGATCGCAGAGCTGTTCAAAGAGACGAACCTCGACGCAACGTGCGAGGCTATGGCCATGGCGGGAGACGCCGACGACGAGGCCGAGGCCCGAGGAGAGGCAGCCCGCCGCAAGATCGCCGACTGCGACCAACGGCTCGCCAGATACCGCCAGACGCTCGACGCCGGAGCTGACGTCCCGACCGTCGCTGGATGGATGGCCGAGGTGCAGGGAGAGCGCCTGAGGGCCGAGCAGGAGCTCGGAGCGGCCGTTCCCGGGGGCAAGCTGACGAAGGAAGAGATCCGCCGAATGGTCCTCGGGCTACGGGATATCGCGGCCGTGCTGGCCACAGCCGATCCGAAGGACAAAGTCGAGGTCTACGCCGACCTGGGAGTTCGGGTCACCTATGGCCACCACCGGAGTGTTATCGGCGTCACGGCCGGGACGTGTACTACAGCGCGTGTCGGGGGGGGCACTTTAACCTTGAGCACACCAGCCTGGGAGACCAGCTGGGCAGTCTGACCGCATTGGTCAGCACTGCCCCACCGTCCCGGCCGATCTGGGCGCCCCGGATTCGGCGAGAGGTCGACCCCGCTCGGGGCATGGAAGCGCCTTGTCGAATCGTCGAGCCCGTGGGCGTCAGGGGTCTTCGCTCAGCTGGCCCATTGCGCCGTCCATTCGCCGGATTGCTGTCCGGTGATGACATTGAGGCGGTTCCAGGTGTTGATGGCCGCAATACAAACGACCAGCGCAGCCAGGGCCGACTCGTCGTAGTGCTTGGACGCCTCGTCAAACACCGCGTCGGGAACCGGGTCGCCCTGATCAGCCAGTCGGGTCCCCGCCTCGGCCAAGGCCGGTGCGGCCCGCTCTGCGTCGGTGAAGTACGGGGCGTCCCGCCAGGCAGCCAGGGTGAAGAGGCGCTCGTCGGTTTCGCCAGCCTTCCTCGCTCCGCGGGAGTGCATGTCCAAGCAGACGGCACAACCATTGATCTGGCTGGCGCGTAGGTTGACGAGCTCCACCGTCGTGTGCGGCAGACCAGCCTGGCCGGCCGCGTCGTCGGCCGCCTTCGACAGACTCTGGAGGGCGTCGATGACGCCGGGCACACCGAGGGCGGGATTGAGAATTCGCGATTGCATTGCTTCTCCTTGTCGAAGTAGTCGGGGTGAGTACGTCACCCTCATTGACACCTGGCAACCGGGGAGTGTGACCGTCGCACGCAAGAACGTCGTTGATCAGGAATTTTGGGAGGATCGGGTTTCCGAGAGAACCCGGCTCACCGTGGCCAGGGACCAGGTCGGACAGCGCTGACCTCGCGTCGGCCGTGGGGGCCCCACCCTTCGTTGTCACATCGGTGGTCGCTGTGGGGTCATTGTGGTGATCCCTTTCAGCGAGGATGTGAGCGATGGACGAGAACGACTGGCTGGCAGAGCGCTTCGAGGAGCAGAGGACCCACCTGCGAGCCGTCGCCTTCCGGATGCTGGGCTCGCTCGCCGAGGCCGACGACGCTGTCCAGGACACCTGGGTGCGAGTCAGCCGGGCCGAGACGAACGAGGTCGAGAACCTTGGCGGATGGTTGACGACGATCGTGGCCCGCGTATGTCTCAACATGCTCCGCTCACGCAATGTCCGGCGCGAGGAATCCCTGGAGGTGCATCTCCCAGATCCTGTCATCAGCCCAGCGGGAGAACTTGGACCAGAGGGCGAGGCGCTACTTGCCGACTCGGTCGGCCTAGCTCTCCTGGTCGTACTGGATGCCCTGGCTCCCGCTGAGCGCCTGGCCTTCGTTCTCCATGACATGTTCGAGCTGCCATTCGAGGAGATTGCCTCTGGTGGGTCGATCCCCGACTGCGGCCAGGCAGCTGGCGAGCAGGGCACGGCGCCGGGTCAAAGGCGCTGAAATCCCGGACCCCGACCTCACTCGTCAACGCACGGTGGTCGACGCCTTCTTTGTGGCAGCCCGCAGGGGTGACTTCGACGCACTGGTCGCCGTACTCCACCCCGACGTCGTCCTGCGAGCCGACTTCGGCCCGAGCCGCCCGGCTGCGTCCACGATCGTCCACGGCGCAGCGGCTGTCGCTAGGCAAGCGCGCCTTGGCGCCAATCCGGCGGCGCTGCTCCATCCTGCGTTGATCAACGGGGCCGCGGGCGTCGTCATCACGCTGGATGGGCAGCCGCACGTCGTGATGGCCTTCACCGTCGTCAACGACCAGGTAGTCGAGCTTGACATAATCGCCGATCCCGAACGCGTCCGCAGAGTCGCATCAACTGTCCTGAGTGGCCGGTAACGCCACGTTGGGGGAGTTGGGCATTGTGGCTGACGCCCGCAACGTCGAGTTGCACATAGACCGACGGGCCGGTCGAGGGGTGCCCAGATCGGGCCGCTCCGAGGTGGGGTGAACTCGAGCAAGCAGGTCAGGGCACTGAACATCTCGGTCCCCTGTCGGCGGGGCCATGAGCGCTGGAGTGTGCCTCAGCGAGGTCTACTCCTGATCAGACCCCTTTCACCGTGGCCTAGAAGTTCGGACGGTCAAGGACGTCGTCTTTGGGACACACGAGGCTACGTTCGATCGCCTGCCGGGCTGCCTCGTCCCTGACGATGCGCTGTTGCAGCTCTTCGGACTTGCGAACGGCAAGTGCGCGCCAAGCGACGGGCGAGCGCTTGCGCGAGGCGACGAAACACAGTCCGGTATCAGTAGATCGAGGAAGATCGACCTAAGACGTGACCAGCCAGGGACTGTCTCGGCACACCTGGCAATTGCCTTTCGTCCTCTTGGTGACCGGTCCTATTGAGATTTCCCGGAGTGAATTGCCCGATCATCAATATCCACGAGCATTCCCAGCACCTCACCGATTGTCGGCTCCTTGCCGATTACTTTTCTCAGGGGCAGATGGGTCTGGATCCGTTAGAGATTGCGGCGACCGTCCTTCTCCTTCTCGACGTATCCGGCCTCGGTCAGGTCCTTGACGATGCCAAGGCGGTGAGCGCCGGCTCAACGTGGCCGTGACGCGCGCCCGGTCACGCATCGGGGTGATCTCGTCGTTCTCGTCGGCCGACATGAACCGGCCCGCCTGCGCAGCGCCGGGGCCCAGATACTGTGCGACTACATCCACTACTGCCAGTCAGGCGGCACCGACCTTGGAATGCGCACCCGGCCCAGCGTCGAACTCAACGCCTTCGAGCGCGATGTCCGCAGCCAGCTGACCGCCGCTGGGCTCGACCTCGAGTGCCAGGTCGGTGCGTCGGGGTTCTGGATCGACTTCGCGGCGAAGCATCCAACCGACCCCGGGCGCTACGTGCTCGCTATCGAAGCCGACGGGGGGATGTACCACTCGTCGCAGACGGCTCGTGACCGAGAACGCCTCTGACAGGACCACCTCGAGCGCCTGGGCTGGAAGTTCCACCGCATCTGGTCGACCGACTGGTTCCACCACCGTGAGCGTGAGGTCGCCCGTACCGTGGCCGCCTTCGAGGCGGCCCTGGCCGAACCTCAGGTGCTCCCCAACACCCCACCACCGGTGCCGTCCGAGCACGCCACCGAAGACGTCACTGCCGCGACGAGGCGACCCGCGGCCCGCACCCTGCCCAAGCCCTGGAACCCTGACGGCCGTGACATCACCGAATACCCGGACTTCGAGCTGGTCAAGTTCATGCGCTGGATCATGTCCGATGGCGTGCTCCGCACCCGCGACGAACTCATCGTTATGGGTGCGAAGGAGCTCGGC
>Ga0187883_10000551_pt1 | contig 23113 bp, 22 predicted proteins | sample June2016WEW_20_1_2_FD_132966 | JGI IMG/M metagenome (GOLD analysis project Ga0187883, IMG submission 132966) | Peatland microbial communities from SPRUCE experiment site at the Marcell Experimental Forest, Minnesota, USA - June2016WEW_20_10 | ecosystem: Environmental > Terrestrial > Soil >...
CGCTGCTGACGAGACAGAGCGCCTCTGAAGCGTTCGAAACTGGCCGACCCCATTCCGCCCGCCTAGACACCTTCGTATACGCAGGCGGCTGTGAGGAGTATCTCGATACTCCAGGGCAAGAAGGGACAATATATGGTGAGCTCGTCTACGGCATTGCCGGATTCGTAAATCAAAGCTGCAATGCCAGCACCGCTGTGTTGGCCGGCTTGAACTTTGGGACAACACAGCTCAACGATGTCAACGGCGCATCAGGAAACCCAGCCAACGGCGGCTATGGAACAACCGCGTATTGGCCCTGTTACGCGAGCGGCTCGTACTTCTACGCGTGGTATACCCGTGTGCTTTACGAAGTGAATAGCGTCTATTACGGCTATACACAAGGTCCGAGCTTCTTGTACTGCAACGATGTGTAGTAGCGCCGTTGCCTTTGAATGACTCTCAGGAGCGTGTTCGGTCAACTCTGACCTTTCGATTATTTTTCGGAGTCAGATCAGCGGCGTTCGCGTCTTGGCCATGGCGCAATTTGATAGTCAGAGATGGACTGTCCTTTATTGGCACGTCCGGCCCCGTAGTGGGTCACGCTGAACCGATTGGCACTACTGCGCCCCCGAAGTATTTGAAGAAACCATGTGGCGCGACCGTCGGGCTCGCGGGTTTCTATCTGTATACAGGTGGAAAAGCGGGAAGCCCGCTGTGAGATCTAGCGACGACCGTGATGCCGAGTTTCGAACGTTCTTCGAGACGGTCGAGCCGCGACTTCACCGAGCGTTGGTCGCGAAATTGGGTTGGGACAAGGGAAGAGAAGCGACGTCAGAGGCCTTTGGGTATGCATGGGAGCACTGGGACAGAATTCGCCAATTGGAGAATCCTGTCGGTTATCTCTTCCGCGTCGGACAGAGTCGGTCGCGAACTCGAAAGAATCCGGTGGTCTTCGCCCGGCCTGTCTCGTCCGATCATTGGTATGAGCCACAGCTCGCAGCTCTACTAGGTCGACTTCCACAGCGTCAACGTATTGCAGTCATCCTGATCCACGGTTACGGCTGGACGACACGAGAGGTCGGTGACCTTTTGGGCATCAGACCTACAACGGTTCAAAGTCATCTCGCAAGAGGTCTCGATCGGCTTCGCAGGGAACTGGAGGTTACCGACTGTGTCTGATCTAAGCGAGAGGGTACAAAGGCTGGTTGATAATGGGATTCGACCTCTGGGATTTGAGGAGATCCCGAGAACTGCACTTGAGATGCGCCCCAGCAAGGGGATTGGGCGTCGCTCGCTCGTGGCGGGACTTGCTGCGGCATTACTCATCGCCGCTGTCGTGGTCTCGGGGTTAGTTATCTCGGCGAATGACGCTCCACAGGGCCCCGGCGATCGCCCGGCAGTACTACCTCGTTCAAATGCAGCCGCAATTGCCGTACTTGATGAAGCGGCGAGCAATGCAAGGACGTTTAACTCTGATGTCTTGGGGTCGGGTCAGCAGTTGCACCTCACGGAGAGCTTCCTCGTTCATGGATTTGTCCGAGGATCAAGTGGACAAAGCTTCTCCTATGACGTTCCGGGATCGGGCACTTGGGAGTTGAATCCCAACGGAAGTGGGACGGAACAGATCGTCTTGGGGGACCCCTCGTTCCCGACACCAACTGATCAGTCAGTATGGATTTCACTTGGCTCGGTTGCACTAGTACCGGTTCATCAGATCAATGAGGAGTTACCTCTCACACCAGCCGACTCACAATCTCTGGCAGGCCAAAATGGTCTCGGCGCGCCACCCCAAACGCCGACGATCATTCCATATAGCGAAGTTGCGGCGCTCCCGACCGATTCAGCGACTCTTCTGCAAACGTTAGTGGATCGGTATGAGAATGGTCATCTCGACGTCGGGCAGACCTTCGACCTAGTCGCGAATCTCTTGGAGGAGGGTGCCGGGTCCGCGCAGCGGTCGGCTTTGTACAAGGTGATTGCGACCCTACCTGGCGTGACTCTTGATGGACCGACTGTCACTGACGTCACTCACCAACAAGGGATGGGAGTATCGATCGACGGAAGCGACGTTCGCCAAGAGTTGATCTTTGATCCTGCGACTTCGTCGGTACTCGAAGAGCGAAACGTCGTAGGCCCCGCGTGGCCGACAACCCTTCCGACTCCCGAGAATGGAACACCGACAGCAACCGTGGGTACACAGATCCTGGCATATACGGTGTTCCAGGGATAAGGGCGCGGGCGCGCCAAGCGAACCACCCCGTACGGAGACTTCAATCCTTCGGAAAATCCCAACTCGCATCCCAACAATTTCGTCGCAGCTCGCTTCATTGCGGAGCAGTCTGACTGGCGCCACCCTCATGCCACACCCTTCGACCTGCAGGAACGGGACATTCTGCGACACGGTGCGTCGAGCCGGAAAACTGTTGGGGCTGCTTTTAATCCCAAGGTGCCGGGATCGAGACCCGGGCGGCCCACGAAATCCACAGGCCCACGAAATCCGGCACGGCGTGCTTCAGAATCCGATTTCCGGTCCAGGGCGTTCGATGGATCGAGAACGTTCCAGCACCTGGCGAAGAATGGGCAGTACGGCGCGGTCCTTCTCGCGACCAGCCGCCTCTTTTGATCGGATGACGTCGGCGAGGCTTGCCACATCGACTTGAAGGTCGTCTGTCAGCTGCTCCCTCGTCGCGCTGCGGCGAAGATCGTCGTATCCCCGAGTCCCATCCGGGAGTAACGCGATATCCAAATAGCCATGGTCCGTCACAAAGGTCCACGTAGTTCCCCAGGCAAAGGAGTGCTCGTCGAGGGGAAACTCGACTGGGCCATCGACCCCAGGAATGCGCAGCGTCGCATTGAGTTCTCGCAGTGCGGCCGCGAGCCGCCGCAGATTCGCTCGGTCTCGTGACGGTGTGACATCGACATCTCGGGTGATGTACGGCGAACCGCGCAGCTCCGCTGCCAGTCCTCCAATGACGACGTAGCGGACGCCGTGCCGCTCGAGGACCTTGAGGAGGACGTCTGGTCGATAGGGAACAGCGTCAGGCACCGTGAGACACCGACTCGCGGTCTTGCAACTGATCGTGGAAACGAACCCTCTCCAGCAGGTCGGCAAATCGCTCCGCCGGCGTCATCTTGAGGTGCTCGTCAATGATCATCGGGGTCGACTCGTCCAGCCTGGAGAGATGGAATGAGAGCTCAAGGCCACAGCCCCGAATGGCCTGCCGAAGAGTCTCGAAGCTGGGAATAACGGCACCTCGCTCCCACCGGGCGACGACCGATTGCGGCTGGCCGATCCTCTCGCCCAACTCAGCTTGCGTCAGGCCGGTCCGGAGCCTGGCTTCTCGGATCAGGTCTCCAGTCACCATATGAGCCAGTATAGTACATATTTGCTATAAATACGCCAACCGGCTGCGACGCCGAAGCTGACAACCCGGGCGGCCCACCGGAACCTCCCAGTTCAGAGGTTTAACGAAAGGTCTCTCCGCACGACGGACGCGAGGTTGCGTTCAGCTCGTCTCAGGACTTCCGCTCAGAAGCCGATGGCCTCGCTCGGAGGCGCGCCCGAAGATACTTGCGCAGTCTCTGAGGTGATCGAGTAACTCTGGCGGGGACAGCACCTCGAACTCTGCGGCAGCGTTGCCCAGGGCCAACGTTGGCCACTCGAGTGAGTCCGAGGTCATGCGGAATCGGCACCTACCGGGACCTACGTCTTCGAGGCTGCCCCACGGCCCGATTCGCTCTCGGACGACGGTCGCGGGGGCATCGATGATCACCTCGACCTGGTGTCGCGAAGGAACGCCCGCGATGCTTGTGCGGACAAACTCCGCTGCGTCCTCGGTGGGCAGTTGGCGGGGGATGGCGTAGGCGCCAGTGACCCTTGGATTCGCCAGACGGTCCAGCCGGAAGGTCCGCCAGTCGAAGCGGGTCAGATCCCATGCGACGAGATACCAGCGCCTCCCCAACAGGACCAGCCGGTGCGGATCGACCTCGCGGGTGCTCGGTTCGCTCCTGCGGGAGGTATACGCGAACTCCAGGCGCTCGCCGTCCCGGCAGGCCTGCGCCACCGTCACCAACACGTCGGCCGCGACGCTGGTGGTTGACTCCTGCCAGGACGCGGGAATGGTCATGGCAGTCAGGGCGTCGATGCGTCGGCGAAGTTGGGACGGCATGACCTGGATCACCTTGCTCAGGGCCCGCACCGATGACTCTTCGATGCCGGTGACGGTGCCGGCCTGGATGGCTGAGTACAGCCCCACCCCGATGGCAACCGCCTCATCGTCGTCGAGCAAGAGAGGGGGTAGCACAGCTCCGGCGGCCAACTGATAGCCGCCCTCCACGCCCCGCCTGGCCTCGACCGGGTAGCCCAGGTCCCGGAGTCGGTCGATGTCCCGACGGAGCGTGCGGGGCGAAATCTCGAGACGATCGGCCAGTTCGCCCCCCGCCCAGTAGCGCCGGGACTGCAGGAGGGAGAGCAGTCGGAGGGTGCGCGTGCCTGGGATGCCCATGATCCCAAGTATCGGTCCATTTAGGACAGAATCTGACCGCTAAGGGACGTACGGTGAGCATAAACAGCAGACGCCCTATTGGAAAGGCCATCCCATGACCATCACCGACTGCTCCACCGTGACCAACCTCGAGCGGAACGACCTCGTGAACGCCTTGGACCATCACCGGGAGCTCCTGCTCCGCACCGTCGTTGACTTGAGCGATGCCCAAGCCCGGCAGACTCCTACGGCCAGCCAGCTCTGCTTAGGAGGGATCATCAAGCACGTCAGCCTCGTCGAAGAAGGCTGGGTCCGTTTCATCGAGGAGGGTCCAGACGCCAAAGGCCCTGCCGACGAGGCCGTCGACGAGGCCCATGCAGCCGGCTTTCGCATGACAGACGCGGAGTCCCTGCCGGCACTGATTGCTCGCTACGAGGCCGTGGCTCGGCGCACCAACGAGTTGGTGGCCACCCTGCCCTCCCTGGACGCGTCCCACCCGCTCCCCGAGGCCCCGTGGTTCGAGCCCGGGGCATGTTGGTCCGCCCGCCGGGTGCTCTTGCACATCGTGGCCGAGACGGCCCAACACGCTGGTCACGCCGACATTGTCCGCGAGACCATCGACGGAGCGAAGTCCATGGGCTGACGGAGCAGAATCGGACGCTCGGAGCCGCGCACGATGGAGCGATGGCGGCATGCATCTCGAGCGCTCCTCGGCAACCTTCAGCGGCAGAGGGCGTGATGGTTGGCGGTGAAGAGGGACTGCCCTGATGGTTTGCCCAACGACCACTTGATCCTCAGACCGGCTTGCTTGAGTTCACCCTGCCTTGGTGCGGCCCGATTGCGGATGCATGTGGTGATGCCCAGCAAGCACCCAACCGGCCGTTTGCCGGCGGGCGATGGGATTCAAGTCGTGGCAGTGTTTCCCGCAAGCGTCCACCCGGCAAGGGCGTTGGCGTGACCGTGTCCCACCTTGTGCTCCGATTTCAGGTAGCCGACGATGGCCATGTGCTTGTCGAGGCCACAGCCGGCGATGATCTTCTGCCACTCGCCAATCGAGCGGCCGTACTTCTTCTCAATTGAAGGGAAGTACGAAGCAGGTCCTTGCTTGGGCCATGGTGCAGCTTGATCAGTCACGATGTGTCCTTTTCGAGTCTGGCCGTGGTTGTCAGTTCGATGGTGTGGTGAAGCCCGTTTTGTTCAGCTCACCGAGATGTTGACCTGCCACCCGATGCCGAACTGGTCGATGAGGGCACCGAAGATGTCGCCCCAGAACATCTTCTCCAGTTGAGCCTTGATGGTCCCTCCGTCACTCAGCGCGTCGAAGGTCTTTCGCAGATCGTCCTCCTCGCTCCCGTTAATGGTCAACTCGATCCTCGTCTGGACGTCGACGGTCGCGTCCGCACGGTCACTCGCTCGCAGCGTGAACGCCGCATTGTCGAGTGCTGCGTTGACGACGAGACCCTTCTCGCTCTCGGTCGCGCTCGGATCGACGTCGCCCCGTCGGGTGATCGTGAGGTCGCCGCCGAAAACGCCCTGGTAGAAGGTCATTGCTTCCTCGGTGGTGCCCGGGAAGAACAGGTATGCCTCGAGCTTCATGTTGACCTCCGGTGGTCGTCGGTGGAATTGAACTAGACCGTATAGTACTCACTAAGAACTAGTCTGTCTAGTACTCTTTCAAGAGTGCCGGCCTTGACCCCATCCGAACCACCGGAACGAAGCTCGGATCGACGTCACCGCGAGATCCGTGAGGCAGCCATCGGGATCTTCCTGGCCAGTGGCTACGACGGGGCCACGATGGAGGACATCGCCGTGCGCGCCGGGGTCTCCAAGCAGACCGTTTACAAACACTTCACCGACAAGCAGAACCTCTTTGCCGACATCGTGCTGTCGACCACTGACGACATGGACGCCCTCGTCGGTCTCATCGCCGACAGGTTGAGCAACACCTCTGACCCCACCAAGGACCTGGAGCACCTTGCCGAGATGTTCCTGAACGCACTCATGGAACCGCGTGTCCTGCGGCTCCGTCGTCTCGTGATCTCGTCTGCGGATCGCTTTCCCGAGATCGCCACCGCATGGTACGAGAAGGGCTTCGAGCGGGCCCTCCGAGCACTGGCGACGAGCTTCCAGGCCCTCGCGGACCGACAGCTGCTCGCCGTTGACGACCCAGCAATCGCAGCCGAGCACTTCGTCGGCATGTTGTTCTGGATCCCGGTCAACAAGGCCATGTTCACCGGTGACGACGAATACGCGGCCACCCATGATCTCGCCCTTGTCGCTCGATCTGCGGCACGGGCGTTCATGAATGCCTACGGGGTGCGTCGAAAGGAGCCGCGCGGGGACTCCAATCGGACGGCTTGAAGATTCCCTGAATCCTCAACCTGCTTACTCGAGTTCACCCGTCCCGGAGCGGCCCCCTAAGGGCACCCTCAGAAAGCTTCGAGAACCATCGGTTCCTCACCGAGGGGGCAGGGGGTCCAAACAGGGACAACATGATCCCCCGCTTCGGATTGGAACCTCGTCACCAGCCACAGCCGTCGGCGTCGTCGGCATCGCCAACGTCATGGTGATCTCGGTCCTCGAACGCCGCTCCGAGATCGGCCTCCGCCGGGTGCTCGGCGCCACCCGGCACCACGTGGCCGAGCGTTCCTGGTCGAGGCGATACTGCTGTCGGTGCTGGGCGGCGTGGCGGCACATTCATCGGAGCGCGGCTGCCACCGTCATCTACGCGGTGAGCCAGCACTGGTCGGTGACGATCCCCCTGTTGGCCCTCTACGGCGGGGTGGGCGCCGCCCTCATCTTCGGCGCCGTCGCCGGCCTGTACTCGTCGATGCGGGCCGCCCGCATCTCGCCGACCGAAGCATTGCGCACGGTATGACAGCCCGAACCGCTATCGCCATGGAAGTTCCTCGCCGTGGCCGTGATCCTCACGCCAGCTCAGCTAGACGTCTTCTGACGCCTGTCCAGATGGCGCACGCGGATCACCAACTACCAGACCGTTGTCCGGGGTGAGTTTGCTACTGACTTGCTACTCAAATGCGTGGATCTCATCGAACTAGATCGAACCGGCTGGAACGCTCATATGACGTGAGTTGGCCACTTGGAAGTAGTCACACTCGATGGACACTTGGGGCCCGACTTTTAATCCCAAGGTGCCGGGATCGAGACCCGGGCGGCCCACGAAGTCCGAGGTCACAGCGTCGTCGCCCGTTTCCGCTTGGGCGTTTGTAGCCAAACTTGCAGCCAAAGGGTCGAAGTCCTGCAGGTCCTCGAGCCATAACGCCCGCTGCATCGCATCGGCCGCCTCCATCTTCGCCGGCGCCAGCAGGTGACCGTAGACGTCCATCGTGACTCGGATCGACGTATGCCCGAGTGTGTCGGAGACGACTTCGAGGGGCACGCCCATAGCGAGCAACAGCGACGCACACGAGTGCCGAAGCTCACGGATGCTCCAATGCCCGAGTCCGGCCGCCTTGCATATCCTCGGTACGGACTTGCCGAAGACCTCAGGATCCAGCGGCGTGCCGATGGTGGAAGTGAAGACCAAGTCCGCCGGGTTGCGCCAGACCCGTGCGGTCTTGCCCTCCTGCTTCTACCGCGCACGGTGCGCCCTCAAGGGTCTACTGCGCCGGCCTCCGGCCGCCCTAATGGGACCGCGGCTTGTTACCGGCTTGTGAGCTGCTGCCGCACTCCGTGTAATCGCGCATCGGGGGCAATGCCCCACATCGACAAGCGGACGCGTTTGGGGGCAGGTGCCGACTCTGTCGCCGAGCCCGCCGATACTCGAGCCGTAGGGGCGTACGTTCAGTCGCTCCGGTCTCCATGGTCGGCGGAGCTGGAGGCTCTGGGCGGCGTCGCGTGCGAAGCGTTCGGTGGGGGTCATCGGTGTAGATACGGGTCCATCGTTGAGTGGCGTGTTGTTAGTTTGCATCCGGCGGGACCAGCTTGAGCCATATGAAGGTCGGAAATGCAACAGCGGATTGGGTGTTGGCGGTGATTTCTTGAGATCAAGCGTTGGCGGATTTCTTGAGATCAAGCGTTGGCGCCAGCGAGGTAGGCGAATAGGCGAAGCATTCTTGGGCGTCGAAGCGGATACCTGGTCGTCGCGCGATGGCCTCGGCCGTGACCGAGGCGAGGGCCTTCCCGACCGGGCCCCAAATCGTGTGTCGAGGCCCCGGTGCCCTTTTGCCGGAGGGTGATACCTTGAGGCCGGTTGGGCCATTGTCCATTGGTGGCGCGGTCGCTCGACTGAGTCGATCTTCGCCCGAAGCGACCGGAGACGAAATGACAGCATGGGGGAAGTGGCGGGACCGTGTCGTCAGTTCAGTGGCCGGCACAGCCCTGTGCGCCGGCACAATGGTCGTCGCCATGGCAGCCCAGCCGGCAGGCGCCTTGGTGGTATCGGCCAAGAGTGTTGTCGCCAACACGTACATGCTCTCGGGAGCGGTCACCGGCACATTGCACGACGGTCCTAATGCGGGCTGTCCCTACGGGGGGATCAACAACGACGGCTTCGTCGAACTCCACGATCTCGTCGGCTCCGTCTCCGGGATCAAGGATGTGGCCAGTTGGAGTCTCGATGTGACCGTGAAGAAGAATGGAACCTACTCATTCCAATCCCTCACAGAACGAACCCCGACCGCCATATTGAGCGTGGACCTGAAGGGCAAGAACATCACCGATTCCATCCAGAAGGGTGAGCAGGACAACTTCTTCGCCCATGGTGGCACTGTGACAGTAAAGGGCGAAGCTGGTTCGATCGACGCCTCCATGAGCCAGATAAGCGGCAAGACACTCAAGATCGTGGCCCGGTGGGACTGCGGCGCTCCGGCCGCGCAGGCCGCAGTGTCAGGCCATGGATGGAAGTTGGCAACATTGGTGGCATCCAACAAGGAAGGCTCTGGACCGGGTATCGCGACGCACACCTCCGACTTCTCAAGCGTGTCATGCCCAACTCCGGGGTTCTGTGCCGCCGTCGACGACACGGGTGACGCATTCACCTGGAATGGCAAGATGTGGTCCACGGGCGTGGACATCGACTCGACTGCCGGATCCAACATGAATGACCAGTTGGCTTCGGTCTCATGCGCCTCGTCGTCCTTCTGTATCGCCGGGGACGATCTCAGTGATGTCTACACCTACAACGGTTCAACGTGGTCGACGGTCGACCAGTTGAACCCGTCGGACTCGTCAGCGTCCGTGTCCTTCTCCGTCTCGTGTCCCACCACCTCTTTCTGCATGGCGGTGGACGGCAACGTCAACTACTACACCTACAACGGAACCTCATGGTCCCAACCCCAGGTGATCAACTCGACCACCTTGAACCCGACGACGATCGGTGAGGTGTCGTGCGCCAATCCAACCTTCTGCGAGGCGGTCTACAACGACCAATCGGTCACCTACAGCGGGACCGCGTGGTCGCCTCCGCAAACCCTTTCGCTGCCACCCGGTAGCAAATCCGGTTCAAATCCCGAAGTATCCGTGGTGTCCTGCCCGGCTGCCACGTTCTGTGCGGTGGGAGGCACCACCGGAGCCAACGTGGCCTATCTGAACACGTTTAATGGCACCTCGTGGTCGGAGGGGCTGGCCCTCACGACAAGCCTCGGTCCCCAATCGTTCGATGCGCTCTCGTGCTCCACACCCTCGTTCTGCATGGCTGGGGGTCTGGACGGCTGGGTCACCTACAACGGCACCTCATGGTCGAAGCCCCAGACCTTCGCCAATGCCGGTGGCCCGGTCGGCACCGGACCGCTCTACGCCAATTCGATCTCTTGCTCATCGATGACGTTCTGCGAGGAAGTAGAGGATAACGGCTACGCCGACTCGTGGACAGGGTAGAAGGTTGCCGCAACTTGCCAACTCCGAAGCGGAGATTTACAACCGGGCCCAGTGATACTCCGTCGTCGACGCTGATGTGCGCAGTGACTCACTAGAGCGATCCCGATCGTGCCGCAACCGTCATGTAGGAAGCCGCCTCCTTCAGCTCACCCGGATCCCCGGCGGGCTCCCCGCTGATCCCGAGGTCAACCGCTGGACTGCCCCTTAATGCCTCTCTGCTCCCGCCATTGCAGCCTGTTCCCGATAACGCGGGTAGGTGGGACACCCTCCCAGATTGAGGTTCGTAGGATCAAGGGACCTAGTAATCACAATCCGCGCAGCCACAAGGCAATGGTGCGCAGATGCTCGGCGAGACCTAATCTCGTGGCAACCTACGTGGGAGGGGAGCCAAGCATGGCTGAAAGTGTTTACAAGGTCATTGAACTCGTCGGCACTAGTGAGGAATCCTGGGAGAAGGCTGCAAGCGCAGCCGTAGAACAGGCGTCTGGGTCGCTTCGTGACCTTCGCATTGCCGAAGTGGTCGAACTCGATCTCCAGATCGAGGACGGCCTGGTCAAGACCTACCGAGCCAAGGTCAAGGTGTCTTTCAAGTTGCGGCCTCGGCCATGACGACAAGTGTCCGGTTGGTATTGGCTGCCCAACTGCATCCGCGGGCCAGCTTTAGCCTGCCGGGTGCCCAATAACGCATCGGCTGTGTGCGCCCTCAGTGCGGGTCGAACAGTGCTCGCTCCTCATCGTCAGGATCCTCGAACTGACCGAACCATTCCTCGAGATCGCTGCGCGTGATGGGTGGATCCTCCGTCTGGCGCGCTGCCACCCGAGCCCAGAGTTCGTCAATGCTCAGGTTGAGGTGCCACAGTTCGACGGTTGCCCCAAGCTCCCGTGCTCTCGTCCGCAGGACGTCTCTCTCGACCCTCGCCCACGTTCCCCATTCAATTACGACGGTCACCCCTTGCGCGAGCAGGTCCTGCGAGATCTGCCAATGCAAAGTTTCGACCTTCGCGCGGACTTCTCGATCCCAGAGGTTGATCCCGAGCGCTTCCATCCATTCATCGGGGTACATCCGGACCGCGGCACTATCCGTGCTGAGCCGTTTGGCAAGAGTCGTTTTGCCGCTCCCTGGCAGCCCGCATACCACGACGAGCCGTCCGCGATGCTCAGGGAAGTCTCGGGAAATGGCGGGGCTCACGGCCCCATCGTGCGCTGTTCGAATGCCGCGGTGAAGATTGCCCCAGTACATTGCCGCCGGCTGAAGGACACTGCTTCTGAGGTGTGACCTCGCCCTAAGAGGAGAGGCAGCCGACCGACAGACCCAGGCAGAGTGGAGCGTAGATCCGGCGGTCCAAGCGGACGAACCTCTCCGAGCTGCCACCAGGCGCAAGCATTTCCGTTTTACCCATGAGTCCGAGGGCCCCACGTAGTCCCAGTACGGACGCCACACCACGGAGGGCAGATCGCCGAAGTGTCGGCGCTATCGGAACCACATTCGCCACCAGCGCTGCTCCCGCGGCGAGTGCCCCCGCAACGGCAAAGCAAGCCGAGGGCGGTGGGACAGCGGACGTGCCCACAACGGCGTCAGCGAGCTCGGCACGGCTGCGAAAAGGAAACGACGAACCGAGTCCCCATGCCAAGTGGAAACCGGACAACGCAGCCAGAACGCTCGCGGTCAATGGAGCCGTAAGCCGCACCCCGCGAGGCTACCGCCTTATCCCTGCCCTGCCCCAGGACGCCGGATCGGAGCGGAGGTCTCGCCGACTACCGCCCCCGAGTCGCGTTTACCCCACGATCTCCGGGGTCGGTAATCCGTCCACATGGCAGGATTGCCTCATGGCGAACGAGTCCCATGATCCGACTCGATTCGGATACACCCCTGAGCAGTGGGATCGGGCTGTCGACGCGGGTGTGCGCATACTCAAGGACGTGGCGGGGATCCGCGACAACCTCATTTCCTACACGGACTTGTGCGAACGGATCTACGCGCTTTCTGATGTTCGCGTCATACCCGGTGAGTATGCACTTCCTTACGTACTTGGAGACATTTCAAGGGTAACACTGGAGAGTGACGGCTGTGCGATTTCCGCTCTCGTCGTCTACAAGGACAGTACTGATGCAGGGCGGGGCCTCTATGCCCTTGCTATCCAAGAGGGGCTTCTTCCAAAGACTCCCAGCGAGAACCAGAAGGACCAGTTCCGGTTCAAACACATGAACAAGGCTTACGAGACCTGGCCGCGCCAGCGCCACCGTCCGGGTGAACGGTTCAAGCGGCCATAACGACGAACGGCCATAACGACGAAGTGGCACTCAGTTCCGGCACACTGATCCGACCGAGCAATGGGAAATCCGTTGGTCCTAGGACGACCTCGCAGAACGGTGGCACCCAAGATTTACGGTCAGGGCGCAGCCGGTTTTAGCCTGGTTGGGGCAGGTGCCCCCGAACGTCGCCGGGACGGTGGGACACTTCGGCACCTTCGGGCTTGAGGTGAAGAGCTCGAACAGGCTGGCGATGTTGAACCCGTCGGCGATCAACCCATGATCAACGCAGGGCATCACGCAGAGCCGCGGTCGTCCCTGCGGTCGCACTCTTGGCTGAGTCGAGGATGCCGTCTAACCCATAGAACGCATGGATCATTCCGTCATACCGCGACGTGGTCGCCACGACACCGGCCTCACGCAAGCGTTGTGCGTAGGTCTCCCCTTCGTCGCGCAGCGGGTCGAACTCCGCAGTGAGCACCAGAGCCGGTGGCAAGTTCGACAGGTCCTCCGCGAAGATCGGGGAGGCATCGGGGTGGCGGGGGTCGGCATCAGCGAGATAGTTGCCGAGGAACCAGGTCATCGTGTCGGTATCGAGCAGGTAGCCCTCCCCGTTCTCGCTGTGTGAAGGGAAGGAGCGTGTCATGTCGATGCCGGGGTAGATCAGGAGTTGGAATGCGACCGGTGGCCCGCCCCTGTCGCGTGCATGACGCGCCACGACTGTTGCCAGGTTTCCTCCGGCGCTGTCGCCGGCCACTGCCAGTCGGGCCGGATCGGCTCCCAGCTCGACTGCGTGAGCAGAGACCCAACCTGTGGCGGCATCGCAATCCTCCACGGCAGCCGGGAACGGGTGCTCCGGTGCAAGGCGGTAGTCGACGCTCACCACGAGCGCCGGCACCCCGGCGGCCAGCCGGTGGCAGATCGCATCGTGCGTGGCGATGTCGCCGATCACGAAGCCACCGCCGTGGAAGTAGACGACAACAGGCAACGGCCCATCACTGCCTGGTCGATAGAGCCGCACGGGAATGTCCCCGGCGGGCCCCGGAACCGACCGGTCCTCAACTGGAACCAGCTCCTCTGCTGGGCCGGCGAGCGCGGCGAGCGCAGCGAAACCCGCTCGTGCCTCCTCCGGAGTCTGCTCCGACATCGGCGGGTTTCCGGCCGCGGCGATCATGTCGAGCAGGTCGCGAACCTGCGGATCAAGAGCCATGGCAGCCTCCTGGCACCGTCACGGGCCGCCGGGCAGCGACCAACGAGCGTGACAGTACCCGGGGGATCCTCTTCGGACACTTCTGGACCGGCTTCCAATTCCGGAGCTCCTGTCCCCGAACGCCATCCGATAGGTGGGACAACTCGGCACAACAGGGAAAGACGTTCAGCCGTCGGGCCTCAGAGGGCCGACCGGCTCGGTGGTTGTTGCCTCGATGAGAAGCTGCGCGAGTTCTGCCGGGCGGCTGAGCCACCGTGGCTGTGCGCGGTCCTGCAGGCAGATGATGAAACTGCGCGGAAGGTCGGCTTCCCAGAACCTCTTCACGGAAATGGGCGTGGTCGCAGTGTCTCCCGCACACTCAGGCGTCAGCCGCTCGAACGCCCAGCGAGCAGTCACGTCATCGCAGTCATGGTAGAAGAGTTCCTTCGCGCCCTCTATGTCTGCAAACGCCATCGAGCCGTCGTCGTTGAAATGCAAATGCTGCAACATCCCCGTTACGTCATGGTCCGCCACGATCCCGCCATCGTCACGGTAGACAAGTGCGTCTTGCATGAGGCGGCCCTCCAACGCTGCCGCAAGGTAGATCACGTGTGCGACGAGATCCGATGCGGGCGTCAGCCGTCCGGGTGATTTCCAGACCGCCGCCAGAGTGTCCGACGAGTACGTCGCCAGGCTGGACCACTTCGAGCACCGTGTCGAGTCGCCCGGCCATCGTGGCCCCTTCATCGACACGCTCGCCGTGGCCCGGTATGTCGATGGCGAGCGTGTCGTGGCCGAGCTTCTCAAGTTCTGGGATTGTCCGGCTCCAACACTAGGCGCCGTGAAATCCACCGTGAATCAATACGAAGCGCACGTATCTCGAACTCCTTCAACAGGACGGTGTCGTCGCTCACCCGCGCCGAGCAAGCGGATCATACCCTTTGATATCAGACTCTGGCATTAAATATAATGGCTGAGCGTCGTCAACGATCGTCCCCGAGGTGATCTCAGTGACCGGCACTGCCGACTGGCATGTTCCCTATCAATGGGCGAGGGCGAGCCTTTGCCCTATCGCTTCCGACATACGAGCTCGCCCTTGCCGATAGGAACGACCAGCGCATCCACTCGTGGGTCAGAGAGCGCGACGTCAAGCATGGGTTGGAGGGTGGCTTGGTGATTGATGGCGTTGTCGGCAACAAGCAGCGCCCCTGGTACAAGTCGTGGGACAATCGCCTCGTAGCATGAGCCGTAGATCTCTTTTTCTGCGTCGAGGAAGCAGAAGCCAATGGGGCCGAGCCGACTGACGTGGGAAAGGAAGTCACCTTCTACGAGCGTGACGACATCGCCGACTCCCGTGGCAGAGAAGGTCTCTGCAGCCATGGCTGCCTTCGAGGTCAGGATCTCAAATGTCGTCAAAGTCCGTCTGCGCTCGCGGCAAGCCAGCGCAAGCCACAGCGTTGAATAGCCCGCACTGGTACCGATCTCGATCCAGTTCTCCGCGGGTGCTGACGCTGCCAGCAGTGCGATGAACCGGCCGGTCTCGGGTGGGATCTGGCGAAGCCGATCGAGACGTTCCGTACCGTCAGCACGATCCACGGCATCACGCTTTTCCAGCTCCTCCATCTTCTGTCGAATCGACTCCGGTATGTCGTGGAACACGAAGCACCCCACTGGTCGTTTGGGCCATTGGATGTTGATCAAGCCAACCCAGGATGACACAGCGCCGATCACCATTGCGTCCCAGAAACGAGGGTAACACCACGGTCTCCGAGTTCTCGGCGTCGGGGGCCGCGCTTTCGCCCGATCGGACGTCGGACTCTGCGGGCGGGTACAGCGAGGGCGGCATCTCGTGGCCCCAGGGCATCGTGTCCGACCTCGCGGGGAACATCTGGATCGCGAACTGCGCCAACAACAGGGTGACCCGCTACGCCGGCGGTCTCGACATCGCGACCGATGCACGGGGAGAGGTCTTCGGGGAGCCCGGGTGGACTCCAGATGGTCGTGTTCGTCGGGGTCGCGGGCCCGATCAAGGCGCCGCTCATCGGGCCGTCCAGCCGTCATGAGGGTGTGGACCGCCGTTGCCGCCATCGAGACCCGGATGCCCACCGTTCCACGGCCCCGACGTCACCGGGCCGGCTCAGGGGAGGGCGCCCTCCGCACCGAGATCGAGTGACGGCGCGGCGTCCAGTGCCGGCGCCCGCTGCCGGCCGGGATGAACGTTGATGAGGAGGCCGGCGACAAGGGCAGCGAGCACGAAGATCCCGGCCGCCCAGGCGCTGGCCGTCGCGTACCCGTGCACGGTGGCCCGGGCGATCTCGTCTCCGATACGTCTGTGTGACACCAGGTAGGACGCCGTCGCGGTGGCGGCGATCGTGTTCAGCAGGGCCGTCCCGATGGAGGCCCCGATCTGCTGCGAGGTGTTCGTCATGGCCGAGGTCACTCCGACGTCGCTCGGATCGGCGTTCTGGGTCGCCGTGCTGATGCAGGGCACAATCGCAATCCCCAACCCGAGGCCCAACAGAAGCTCGGTCGGCAGCACGTGCGTCACATAGGAGGCATCGGGAGTCAACCTCGTGAAGAGCGCGACGCCGAGTGCTGCCAGTAGCAGGCCGGGCACGACCAGCATGCGCGTCGGCACACGGGGCATGAGACGGCTGGCGATCTGGGTGGCGGCGAACGCGTTGAGCGCCACCAGGGGCAAGAAGGCCAACCCGGTCTTGAGCGGTGAGTAGTGGTCGACGGTCTGGAGGAGGTAGGTGAGGAAGAGGAAGGTGCCGAACATCCCGGTGACGGCGAGCATGATGGTCAGGAAGGACCCGGCTCGGTTGCGGTTCTTCACGATGCGGAGTGGGAGGAGGGGGTTCGGCCCCTTGCTCTGCCAGAAGACGAAGGAGCCGAGCAGCGCGCCCGAGACGAGAAGTGGCGCGATGACGCCGGTGGCGCTCCACCCTTCGGCGCCCGCCTCACCGAGCCCGTAGACGAGGGCCACCAGGCCGCCGCAGCCGAGGACGACACCCGGCACGTCGAGGCGGACGTCCGGGCTCCCCTTGCGATTCGGGATCATGGTGAATGCCCCGAAGGCCACTAGCGCGGCTATGGGCAGGTTCACGTACAAGCACCAACGCCAGTCGACGTACTGGGTCAGGAAGCCGCCGAGGATGAGCCCGAAGGCCGAGCCCGCGATGGCGATGGTGGCGTAGATCCCGAAGGCCCGACCTCGCTCGCGCTGATCGCTGAAGGTCGATGTCAGGATCGAGAGCACCGACGGAGCCAGCAGGGCGCCGAAGAGCCCCTGCAGGCCGCGAGCGCCGATCAACATGAGGGTGGTCTGGGCCGCGCCGCCCAGGCCCGAGGCCAGGGCGAAGCCCACGACCCCGGTCATCAGCGTTCGCTTGGGCCCGAACATGTCGCTGATGCGTCCGCCGAGCAACAGGAAGCCGCCGAACGCAAGCGTGTAGGCCGTCACGACCCACTGTCGATCGGTGTTGGAGAATCCCAGGGAGTGCTGGGCCGACGGCAGGGCGATGATCATGATCGTCGAATCGAGTACCACCATCAGCTGTGCTCCGGCGATGACCACCAGGATCCACCAGTGGGCCCTCGTGGGACCTTTGGACACGGTGTCCGTTTCGGCGTCCCGCAGCGTTGTCACCGGCTGTCACGCCCCTTCTCGTCACGCGTCGCCGTGACGGCTGACGGGGCGAGGATCCGGTCGATCTGGTTCCGGCCGAGGGGACGGTGCTCCAGTGCAGACTCCGCCGGGCGCATGCCTGCGATCAAGAGGTCCAGATGCCGTCTCCATGCGTCGGGGGCGTTGGCGCGAGTGGTCTCGAGAACTCCCCGGATCGACCACATCACCAGATTGATGTCGGTGCTCGTCAGATCCGAACGAACACGGTTGTGGGCCTGCGCGTCGGAAAGCAGGCCGGTGATCAGCGTCCGCGCCGTCTGCATGAGGTGGTGATCGGTGTTCCAGAGCTTCGGGAGGCATCCCAGGTGCTCGGCTTGGTACGCACTCGACGCCTCCAGGAAATGCTCCAGGCCCGAGCCGTCCGGCCACGCCGCCGCCTCCCTCGCCATCGCGATTGTGGCCTCGAGGACCTCTGAGACCAGCGCGTCAATGAGGGCCTCTTTGGAAGGGAACCGCCGGTAGAGCGTGCCCATCCCGACGCCGGCGACCCGTGCCACGTCCGCCACGCTGGCCTCGAGTCCCTTCTCTTCGAACACCTGGCCCGCAGCGTCGAGCAGGCGCTGGCGGTTCTTCAGGGCATCGCTGCGCAGGGGCCGATTCGGCTCGGTGGAGGTCGCCTCATGACACCCGCTTGCCTGGGTTGTATCCGGAGAAATCACTCCGCTTAGGGTATAGGCACGCGGATTCGAGACGGACATCGGGTCAAGGGTCGTCGCCCGGCGAGCGAGGCCCACAACGAGGCGGAATGCCGGGTCTGAGTCTGTGGCGGGTCCCTCGAGTCAGATCGGCGGAGTGGCGCCGCGGTACGCCCAGGAGACCTTGCCACTCGTGATTGGTCATGTGGACCCATGGCCCTAGTGCCGGGAGGATACAGCGTCCATGCTGACAAAATGGAGGTGGTTGCTCGCTCTCCCTCCGAGGAGTTGGATCTCGACGGAGTTGCAGGGCTGTCGACGGACGAGGTCCTCTCAGCCCTTGGGAGCCGCCCTGAAGGTCTCACATCCGACGAAGTGGAGGATCGACTCCGCAGGTTCGGGTCAAACGCCCTTGGCGTGCATCGGGTGCGTGCGACGACGGTCCTCTTCCGTCAGATCCGGAACCCGATCCTGATCCTCCTGCTCGGGGCGGCACTCGTGTCAGGCCTCACCGGAGGCGGCACGAACGCGGTCATCATCGCCGCGATCGTCGCCCTCAGCGTCGGCCTTGGCTTCTTCAATGAATACCGGGCGGAGCTGGCCATGGCTTCTCTCCGGGCGCAGATCCGCCAAGAGGCCGAGGTCCGGAGGAATGGCCAGATGGGCCAGGTGCCCGTGACGAACCTTGTACCGGGTGATGTGGTGGCACTTCGCATTGGAGCGCTGGTACCGGCAGATCTTCGCCTGCTCAACGTCGACGAGCTGGAGTGCGACGAGGGGATCCTGACCGGGGAGTCGATGCCGGTGGTCAAGTCGGCGGCGCCGGTGTCCGGGCGCGTGCCACAGGACCAGCCGGGATGTGCCTTCATGGGGACTGTCGTCCACGAGGGATCGGCCCTCGGAGTGGTGGTCCAGACTGGTCCCCGGACCGCCTTTGGGCGCATCGCAGCTGGCTTGTCCGAACGTCAGGGTCAAACGGCCTTCGAGATCGGCCTCTCACGCTTCTCACGTTTCCTGTTCGGCGTCGCGGCAGTGCTGACCGCGTTCATCTTCATCGTCAACGTGGCGCTCTCGCGGCCGCTCATAGAAGCATTGCTCTTCTCCCTGGCAATCGCCGTGGGCATCGCGCCCGAGATGATGCCGGCCATCGTCACCGTCAGCCTCTCCTCGGGATCGAAGGCACTGGCAGCGAAGAAGGTGCTCGTGAAGAGGCTGGTGGCCATCGAGGACCTCGGCAACATCGAGATCCTGTTCACTGACAAGACAGGCACCCTCACCGAGGGGCTCATCACCTACGAACGCGGCCTTAATCCGGCAGGCCAAGAAAGCAACCGCCCACTCTTGCTCGGGCTCGTCTGCAACGAAGCATCGGTCACGGAACATGGCGCGGTCGGAGGGAACGCTCTTGACCAGGCCCTGTGGTCCGCTCCCGACGCCGCACCGGGAGGGGACATCGCCGTCGAGGCCTCTCGCTACGTCCGGCGGGGCGTCCTTCCGTTCGACCACGAGCGGCAGATGGCTTCGGTGCTGGTCGATGGACCCGATGGGAACCCGCTCGTGGTCACGAAGGGCGCACCAGAGGTGGTCCTCGCACGGTGTGTCGGTGTTCCCGACGGCGCCCGGTCGAAGTTGGAGTCGCTGTTCTCCGAGGGCGCCCGGGTGGTGGCAGTCGCCAGCCGCCCGATCGAGGGCACGAGTGCCCTTACGGCGGCTGACGAGCAGGGACTGCAGTTGGTGGGCTTCTTGACGTTCGCCGACCGACCGAAGATCGACGCCGGCGCCTCCATCGCTCAACTCGAGCGTCTCGGGGTGGACGTCAAGATCATCACCGGGGACAACGGCCTCGTCGCCGCCAAGGTCTGTTCGGAAATCGGGGTCGAGTGCGAGGGGGTGCTGAGCGGGGAGGACGTCGAGGCACTCGACGACGACCAGCTCGAGACGGCGATCCTGACCACCACCGTCTTCGCCCGGATCGGACCTGATCAAAAGTCACGGATCATCAAGGTGGCCCGCCGTACCGGAAAGGACGTGGCGTTCCTCGGAGACGGGGTCAACGACGCGGTGGCCTTGCACCACGCCGACGTCGGGATCTCCGTGGACTCGGGAACCGACGTGGCCAAGGACGCCGCCGACGTGGTGCTCCTCGACAAGGATCTCGGCGTGCTGGCGGAGGGCGTCATGGAGGGTCGCCGCATCTTCAACAACACCATGAAGTACGTCCTGATGGCCACGTCCTCGAACTTCGGCAACATGTTCAGTGCGGCTGGCGCGTCCATCTTTCTGACGTTCCTCCCGATGCTGCCCTCCCAGATCCTTCTCAACAATCTGCTCTACAACACGGGGCAGCTGGTGATCCCGACCGACCGGGTCGACCCCGAGGCACTGGCCCGCCCTGCGGCTTGGGACATGACGTTCATCCGTCGGTTCATGTCGGTATTCGGCCCCGTGAGCTCCATCTTCGACTTCTTGACCTTCTGGGTCATGCTCGCCGTGCTCCACGCCGGTCATGTCGAGTTCAGGACGGGTTGGTTCGTGGAGTCGATCGCGACGCAGACACTGGTGATCTATGTGATCCGGACCCGACGGGTCCCGTTCTTCAAGAGCCGGCCCAGCTGGCCGATGCTGGTGGTACCGACCGGAGCGGCCCTGGTCGGCGCTGTGCTGCCGTACACCGGGCTGGCCAATCTCTTGGGATTCACACCGCTGCCCACGAAGTTCTTCCTCCTGCTGTTCGGGATGGTGGTGGTCTACCTATTGTTCGTCGAGCTGGCGAAGACCCGCTTCTATCGAACCCCCCACGCGCGGACTCCTCCGCAGCCTTCCACCCACGTCGAGCGGCTGGAGCGACGGATCCGGCGCAGGGTCTCGCGGTTCGTGCACTTTGCAGACCCCCTGCCACGACTCCCATCGGGCACCAATGCGCGGTCATCCTCGACCTCCAACGTCGACGGGCAGTCACACAGGTAATGCACACATAACCGAACAGCCCTCCCGGACGCCTTCCCGTCACCGAGCGGTCCGGACGGACGCTCCTGTCGATTGCGATGGATGGTCGGAAGGAAGGTCGCGGCGGGTGCTTTTGCTTGGCGGTTGGGGTCTTTGGACCCTGGTTGGTCTTCGCCTGGCCATGCAGCCTGGACATATCTGGAGGGACAGCCATGCCCGAGCACACGACGGTTACATGCCGGAACGGAGATGAACCCCCATGTCGATCAAGAGCGCTGAAATTGATGCTGGGGGATCATCGTCCGGAGGATTACCCCCTCTGTCACAGAGGAACAAGGAGAAGGTCCATGCGCTCGGGCTGACGTCGGCCACCGGCCTCGTGATCGGCAGCATCGTCGGGACGGGTGTGTTCACCATGCCCGCGGTGATTGCCGGTGCGGGAAGCATGGGCATCATCGTGCTTGCTGTGATCGCCGTGGGTGCGATGCTGCTCGCCGTGCTGTTCGGGCAGCTCACCAAGCGCGTGCCCAACAGCGATGGCGGACTGTACGCCTACTCACGCCACGAATTCGGGGACTTCGCCGGCTACCTGGTCGGGTGGTGCTACTGGATCCAGTCCTGGGCCGGCAACGCGGCCATCGTCTCATCGTGGGTGTTCTACGTCGACGCCCTGTTCGGTTGGACCCACAACACGGGCCTGGAGAACTGGGGCATCGCCATGGTGGGCCTGTGGGTGCCGGCCATCATCAACCTGGTCGGCATCCGCCAGATGGCGTGGTTCCAGAACATCACCGTTGTCCTCAAGTTCCTTCCCCTGCTGTTCGTCGCCATCGTCGGCTGGTTCTTCGTCGAGAGCGCTCGCTTCGGGCCCTTCAATGCTTCGGGCGGGAGCCTCTACTCGGGGATCGGCATCGCCGCCGGTGTGGCGCTCTTCTCGTTCATAGGGGTCGAGGCGGCAGCGGTCACGGCCAAGCGAGTGAAGAACCCCCGGGTGAACGTGATGCGCGCCTCCATGATCGGCACCGCGCTCAGCGCCGTCCTCTACGTGCTGGTCACGGCGGTCGTCATGGGGTTGGTGTCCCACCACACGCTCGTGAACACCGGCTCGCCGTTCGTCAACGCCTTCCAGTCGATCTTCCCCCATGAAGCGTGGGCCGGGAAGTTCATCGCCGCCATCGCAGTGATCTCGGGTATCGGCGCCCTCAACGGTTGGACCCTGATCGTCACCGAGACGTCGCGAGCCATCGCCCAGGACGACATGTTCCCGCGGCCCTTCGCCTGGACGGACCGCAAGGGAACTGCGTGGTTCGGCATCCTGGTCGGTACGGCACTGCCTTCGTTGCTCATGTTGTGGCGCTACACGACCACCTCGGGGCTGACGGTCTTCACCTACCTGGTGGACCTGACGGTCGTCACCGTGGCCATCCCGTACTTCATGTCGGCCATCGCCCAGCTGACTTTCCTGGTCTCCCGCCGCCGGCGGGTGAACGGGTGGGCACTGGCCCGTGACTTCGCGGTGGCAGGCGCCAGCGTCCTCTTCTCCATGTGGGTGACGTTCGCCTCGGGCTACCAGGTCGTCTACCAGGCCCTCGTGGTGATCCTGGCCGGTCTCATCCTCTACGCCTTCTTGAACGCCCGCCGGCAGCGTCTCGGTGAGACGGGCGAGCCGACGGACCTTCCCCCAGAGGTGCCCGAGGTCGAGCTGGCCAAGTCGGCCTGATCGCGTAGACGCGGCCAATGACGCAACCCAAGGGAGCAAGAAAATGACGTTCCACGTTGACTCAGAGATCGGCCGGCTCCACCAGGCCATCGTCCACCGTCCCGGGCTCGAGCTGTCCCGGCTGACCCCCGACAACATCGGCGAGCTGCTGTTTGACGACGTCATGTGGGCAGCCAAGGCCAAGGAGCAGCACGACGCCTTCGCCGAGGCCCTGCGGGACAAAGGGGTCGAGGTGCACTATTACGGCCAGCTCCTGAGCGAGACGCTCGAACTGGCCGAAGGACGGGAGTTCGTCCTCGATCGAGTCTGCACGCCCGAGATCCTCGGCCCGTCCCTCGTCGGTCCGGTCCGCCGCCTCTTCGAGGACCTCGACGGCAAGGC
>Ga0187883_10000552_pt1 | contig 23105 bp, 19 predicted proteins | sample June2016WEW_20_1_2_FD_132966 | JGI IMG/M metagenome (GOLD analysis project Ga0187883, IMG submission 132966) | Peatland microbial communities from SPRUCE experiment site at the Marcell Experimental Forest, Minnesota, USA - June2016WEW_20_10 | ecosystem: Environmental > Terrestrial > Soil >...
GGCGCCGGCAGTGCGCGGCCACCCGGACGATGACCAGCCAGTCCAGCAGCTCCGTGACATGATCGCTGCCCAGCCCCGTGAACGGCGTCCCGCACTCCGGGCAGCAGTACCCGCCGCCCCCGAAATCCCAGGCCACCTCGACCCGGGGCAGATGCGAGTAATCCCGCCGCCCCGCCCGCGCCCCCGGACCCCGCTTCTTCCCGCCCGTGCCGCTCCCGCGCAGATCACGGCCCTGCCCCGCGTCCCCGCCGCCGTCCGCAGACGGCTCGGGCCGCGCCCGCTCTGACGACCGCCCGAACACCATCCGCTGCAGAACGGCCAGGTCAGCCCGCACGCGCTCCAGCTCAGCCGCCTGCTCCGCGTTCTCCGCCCGCAGCCGCGCGTTCTCCTCGCGCAGCACAGCCGCCAGCCGCGCCATCTCCCGGTTCGCATCCAGCGCAGCCAGCACGTCCCGCAGCGATGCCCCGGCACCCTCCGAATCCGGGATAACGCCGGCCGCCACCGTCACGCAGCACAGCAAACACCCTCAGCAGCCGCAAATCACGCACCACAAGCCAGCGCGTCGCAACCCACGCGCCCATACCCGGCCCCCAGCCAGAGCAGACACCGTCCGCATATCCTTTGCCGCAATATGGATGACTCCGCGTCAGGTCACGATCGACGACCGAAGTACCCTGCCGCAGGGGTGCCCGACCGCTGGGGAGGACCGATGATGGACCGTGGCGAAGTGTGGTGGGCACTGCTCGATGAGAAGCGCCCGGTGGTGCTCCTGTCACGAGACGGGGCCGAAGAACTGCGGGCGATACAGGTCGTCGCCCCCGCAGGCACCGACATCACTGATGTCGCCATCGAGGTCAGACTGGGCAACGGGGAGGGACTCGCGAACGAAGGCGTCGTACGTGTTGCCCTGCCCCGCACCGGGTTTATCCCCTGCACCTGGCTGGTCACCTTGACGCGCGACGACTTGATCGAGCAAGCCGGAAGACTGTCACCGGCAAAGCTCCACGAGCTCGCGGACGCACTTCGGCTCGCCCAACTCGAATAGCCCCACGCCGACGGCAAGCGCAGTCACCCTCCGCGCAACACAGATCACAATCACCGACTGGAGTAATAGGCACCAGCGACCCTGCCACAGGACTTCCGAATACTTACATTTCACCCGGTTAGGCCAGGTGGCTGCGGAGCGGCGTGGCCTGAGGGAGCGGCTGTGGTGCTGGCGCCGCCACGAATGCGCTGGCCGGGCACGAGGTAAGGGGCGGCCCGGATCCGGGCCGCCCCTTACCTTACGTCGAGCCCGTAGCCAGGCCGGGCCCTAATAGTTGTGCCGGCCGGTCAGAGCGGGCGTACCTGCTCAGCCTGCGGGCCCTTGGTGCCCTGGCCGGCGGTGAACTCGACCCGCTGGTTCTCCTGAAGACTACGGAAGCCATCGACCTGAATCGCGGAGTGGTGAACAAAGACATCTGCGGTGCCATCGTCGGGGGCGATGAAACCATAGCCCTTGTCGGCGTTGAACCACTTCACGGTGCCCTGAGGCATGTACTTTCTCCTACTTGAGATCTCCGCATCCACGGATGAGGACGCGGCAAGCTGCGAACGCAGCCAGGCACATCAAACACCATCACGCGGCTCGATGTTCCCTGCTCCGGCCAGTTGGGCCAGAAATCGTGCCGTTAATTTACCCGAAGAGCGGCAACCGGCCGGCTAGCGCACCGATAGTGCCGCGATCGGAATCGCTCACCGGGACCCGGCCGGTGCCCTTCAGGGCATAACTCACGTCGCCTGAGTTCGCTGGCATCGCGGTGTCCGGCAGTCCGTCGAGCACCCGCCGGACGAGCGCGGGCCGCAAATGCCCCCGCCAGTCGCCGTGTACCCAAATTCGGTTACTCAGAGTGGCCTAGTTATCTAAAATCGTCATAATGTGAGGTAAATCACCTCCACCAGGTATGCAGCCCGCCTAACGGCACTGCCGCAGGTCGCGACGCGATATTCGCACAAGACCGCGCTAAGCATACCGATTCATGTGATTCAGCTCATAGCCTTTCTTTTCTGTTTCCGGGCACAAGCATCTGCCGGGCTTCGGCAGTGTGGGGTTAACAGCACCCAGCGTGCGCGACGGCTGCCACCGAGTAGCGACCGACGCCTTGTCCCGCGTCACGTCCGCCCGCCTCCGCCAAACCACAGCCCCCGCTGTAGGCAGGCGTGTGCCATGGGTGGAAGCCGAGCACCTTGAGTGCCCGACAGAGGGCCCGACTTGTCCCCCATCAGGACACCCAGCCGTAAGTCAGTCAGCCGTAAATCAGCCAAGTTCACTATCGTCATCGCAAGCTCGGCCATGGCCATGGCAGCCGTCGCAGTCGGTACGGCAGCCGCATTGCCGGCCAGTCCCGCCGCCCGGCCCGCCATCGCGGCCGCCGCATCGCAGCCGGCCCAGGCAGCCGCTGCCCCCGAACTGCGGACCCTGAGTTTCGGCACCGGCGGCAATGCCTCCCTCGGTGGATCGGCACAGCCCTACCTGCAGGCACGGTCCTTCCAGCAGGCACAGTCCTACCAGCAGGCACAGGGCGCCGTGACCCTGACATCCTCCGCGGTGCTCAGCGCCTCCCTCTCCAGCACCAGCCACGGCCGGCTTACGCCGCGGCAGATTGCCAGGAAGCTGCTGCGCTCCTTCCGCTGGTCCTGGCGCCAGTTCAAGTACCTGAACTGGCTGTGGGACAGAGAAAGCAGCTGGAACGTGTATGCGGCCAATCCGTACTCCGGCGCGTACGGGATCCCGCAGGCCCTCCCAGGATCAAAGATGGCGAGCGCTGGATCGAATTGGCGGACGAGTGCTCGTACCCAGATCCGGTGGGGCCTGGGGTATATCCGCGCTGTCTACGGCTCCCCGCGCCGCGCCTGGGATCACGAGCTGGCCGTGGGCTGGTACTGACCGGCTAGCGAGCGGCCGCAGAGCAATATCGGCGGTGGCCCTCCCGCGCCCGCGGGCGGGCCACCGCGGTCAGCGCTAGCCGAGCGGATGCTGTGGATCGGCCCGCCAGCCACCGGGATCGACCCCGCCTGGTACCGGCGCTTGCGGATCGTAGGGCGTGCGCGTGTAGATGTGCGTGGCGAGATCCAGGGCGCGGATGCCGCCGTCGGGCCCCCGCAGCGGAACGAGCGGCTCGCCAGCGTAGTAGTCGTCGGCTCCCGTCCAGATGCCGTCGTCGTTCTGGCGGAACCTGAACGAGTAGCCCGCTGGCCCGGCCGCCTGGAACTCCAGCCCGCCCGCCGCCAGCCGGAGCGTGAACTGCACTGGGCCGCGGTACCAGACGCCGAGCAGCTCAAGCACCTCGTCGGCGATCGCGGCGGGCGCCCACTCGTGCTGAATCCTCGGCTCGTTGTCGGCCAGGATCCGCAGTAGGTCGGTCGTGAGGGAGTCGCTGAACCCGGCTGTGGAGCTGGACAGTGCCATGGCCGCATCCCCGCCATCAGCGGCGATCTCGAGCATGCCGAAGTAACCCGGCATGGAGCCGGTATGGCCGTAGCTCCTGACGCCACCAGCGTTCCATAGCTGCAGCCCGAGCCCGTACCCTGCCGTCCACGGCTCGCCTGGCACGTCGGAGAGCGCGAGCGGCTCGCGCATCTCGGCCAGGCTGGCGAGGTCCAGCAGGCCGCCATTGTCCCCGGCCAGGAACCGCGCCCATCTGGCGAGGTCAGCGACCGTGGTCCAGAGCTGGCCGGCCGGGCCCATCACGCCCGCGTCATGTTCGGGCTCGGGCAACAGCAGGTCGGCGTGCGGGTGGACGGCGAAACCTGTCGCGCACGGTGCCTGCGGCCTGGGCGTGGTCCGGTTCATGCCGAGCGGCGCGAGCAGCTGCTCGGCGATGACGTCGTACCAGGGCGCCTCGTTCAGCCGCGCGATGAGTTCCCCGAGCAATGCGTAGCCGACATTGGAGTAGTGATACTTCCGGCCTGCCCGCAGCCGCCTGGTGTCGGCGCCAAGCGACCCGGCCGCCAGCTCGGCCGGCCCGGACCCCGGCGTGCGCTCCCACCATGGTCCGGCCGGCTCGGCCCGCAGGCCCGAGGTATGCGACAGGAGCTGGCCGATGGTCGCATCGGCGGCGCCGGCCGCATCAACGTGCCTGCCGATCGGGTCGGACAGGTCGATCCTGCCCTCGTCCCGCAGCCGCAGCACGGCGACGGCGACGAACGTCTTGCTGATCGAACCGGCGCGGTACTGAACGCCGGCGTCCGGCGCCGGCCCGGCGGTCCCCCTGATCTGGCCGCGACCGGCGGACCAGATGAGGCCGCCGTCCCTGACCAGCCCGGCGCTCACCGAGGGCAATCGCTGGACGGCCTGCTCCGTGGCCAGACGAGCGGTCAGCAGTCGGTGCGTGTACTGATCGATCACGGGAATCCACGCTATCGGGAACCTGCCAGCAGGTCGCAACCAAGGTCGGGTGTGTACCCGGCTGGCAGGTCAGAGCGCTAGCCTGCGGGCGAGATCGGAGATGAACATGCCGCCAGGGTCGATCTGCGCGCACACCTTGCGGAACTCCTCAAGCCGCGGGTACATCCCGGCGAGCACCCCGGCCGGGACGCGCGAGTCCTTGGCCAGGTAGACGCGGCCGCCTGCGTCGAGAACCAGGCCGTCCAGCCAGTCAAGCAAATCGGCCAGCCCAGGCGTGCGGGCCGGGAAGTCCAGCGCCAGGGTCCAGCCCGGCATCGGGAAGGACATCAGCCCGGGATCACCGTTGCCGAAACGCTTCAGCACGGTCACGAACGACGGCGCTGCCGCCTGGCTGATCCGCTCGAATGACCTGCGCACGGCGTCTTCCTGGCCGACCGGCACGACGTACTGGTACTGCAGGAAACCCGCGGGGCCGTAGACCCGGTTCCAGTTCCTGATCCCGTCGAGCGGGTGGAAGAAGGCGCCGATGGTCTGGATCTCGCCCTCCCGCCGCTTAGGGGCCTTGCGGTACCAGGCCTCGTTCATCAGCGCCACGGTGCGCCTGTTTACCAGGCCGTTAGGGAACACCGGCGGGGCGCCGGCCAGCGCGCCCGGGCTGAAGGCGAACCGGTCGGCCCTGGCCTTGGCCGGCAGGTCGGCCACCGCGGCGAAGTCGCCGCTGGTGATGACCGAGCGGCCGAGGCTACCGCCGCGGGCCAGGCAGTCCGACCAGGCGACCGTGTAGCTGTAGGCGCTGTCGGTTTCCGACAGGTAGGCCATGGTCTCGTCGATGTCGCGGGTCCGGACGGTGTCCACCCGGACTCGCGACGTCTCGACCTTCGTCATCGCCACCGTGGCCCGCAGGATGATGCCGGTCAGCCCCATGCCTCCGGCGGTAGCCCAGAACAGCTCCGGGTCCGACTCCGGCGTGACGCGCCGTACCTGCCCGTCGGCCGTCAGCAGGTCGAATTCGGGCACATGGACCGCGAAGCTCCCGGCGACGTGGTGGTTCTTGCCGTGCACGTCGGCGGCAATCGCCCCGCCGACGGTCACCTGGCGGGTGCCTGGCGACACCGGCACGAACCAGCCGAGCGGCAGCATGGTGGTCATCAGCTGCTCGAGGCTCACGCCGGCCTCACAGGTCACCAGGCCGCGCTCGGCGTCAATGTCGGTGATCCGGTTCATCCTGGTGGTCCTGATGACCAGGCCGCCGCCGTTCTGCGCGGCGTTGTTGTAGCTGCGGCCCAGGCCGCGAGCGATCACGCCGCGCCGTGTCGCGGCCAGCAACAGGCCGGGTATCTCGGCCGGATCGGCGGGCTCGGTCACGTCCGCGACCGTGGGCGTGGTCCGGCCCCAGCCGGTGAGCGCTTCGCGGTCGGACATCTTGTCACCCCAACGTCGGAGGATCGAAAGGCTACCTGACACCGGCTCTCATTAAGATCGCGGTGTGCCTTACCTGACCCCCGGAAGCGACATCGTCTCGATTGTCGACGCCCCGGCGACGCCCCTCGCGATGCTCGCGCCAGGCGGCCGGTTCATCGCTCTGGTGCACTACGACCCGCACCCGCCCATCGCGCAGCTGGCCAGGCGATACCTGCCGCTCGCCGGGATCCGCGTCGATCCGGTGCTGGCCGGCCGCCAGCGGCTGCACCCGCTGACCGGCCTGTCCATCCTGCGGCTGGCCGGCGGCACGCACCAGGCGCTGCAGCTACCCGACGGCGCCCGGATCAGCGCTCCCACCTGGGCGCCTGATGGCCGCCGCCTGGCGTTCACGGTCGACCAGGGCGACGGCATCGGCGTCTGGGTTGCCGATGCCGAGACGGGCACCGCCGGCCAGGTGCCCGGGCTGGTTGTCCGCGACGTGCTCGGCGGTGACCCGCTCACCCCGGGCGCGGCCGCCCGGTGGTCACGCGATGGCCGGTCGCTGCTGGCGCTCGGTGCTCCCGGCGGGACCGCCGTGCTGCCCGAGGCGCCGATCGAGCCGCACATCGAGGAGACGGCGGGGAAGCGCTCGCAGATGGCGACGTTCCAGGATCTGCTGCGCACGACCGCTGACGAGGACGCGTTCGAGGTGCTCGCGACCACCATCCCGCTCCGGGTCGACCCGGCGACCGGCGACCGGCGTGAGCTGGGCCCGCCCGGCCTCTACCGGCAGGTCAACGAGTCGCCCGATGGCGGTCATCTGCTGGTGCACCGGATCCGGCGGCCATTCTCGTTTCGGGTGCCCTTTTATTTCTTCGCCCGCAGGACCGAGGTGTGGGGAGCGGCGGGCGCCCTTGAGCGGGTTATCGCCGATCTGGACGTCAGCGATGAGGTGCCCCGCCAGGGCGTCCCGGCCGGCCCGCGCCAGGTGTCCTGGGCGGAACCCGCCCCGGCCAGCCTGGCCTGGGTGGAGGCCCTCGATGGCGGGGATCCCGTCGCTCCGGCCGAGTACCGCGACCGGGTCATGCGGCTGGACGCGCCGTTTACCGGCGAGCCCGTTCAGGCGCTGCTGCTGCGGCACCGCTGCCTCGGCTGGTCGGACCTGGACGAGCCGCACCGCGTGCTGCTCACCGAGCACGACAGGGACCGCCGGTGGCTGACGACCTGGCTATGTGACCTGGCGGCGGCGGAGCGCAACCGGGTCGTGTCCGACCGGTCGGCCGACGATGCGTACGCCGACCAGGGCAGGCCGTTGCTGGCCACCCGCCCGGACGGCCGGCGGACCGTCCTGCAGGACGGCCCGGATATCTACCTGCGCGGGGACGGCGCGACACCCGGAGGGGACCGGCCCTTCCTCGACCGGCTGAACCTGGAGTCGCTGGAGTCGACGCGGTTGTTCCGGAGCCCGCCGGACTGTCTTGACGAGGCGTTCGGCTTCGTCGCCGGCGGCCGCGATGAGGTGGTCGGCTGGCACCAGAGCCCGGCGGATCCGCCGAACCTCTTCGCCGCGGCGCTGGACGGCTCCGGCCGCAGGCCGCTGACCTCGTGGCCGGATCCGCACCCGCAGCTGACCGGGCTGACCAAGCAGCTGATCACCCATGACCGCGGCGACGGGGTGCAGCTGTCCGGCATGCTGCACCTGCCGCCCGGGTACCGGCCGGAAGCAGACGGCCGGCTGCCGCTGGTGATCTGGGCCTATCCGCTCGACTACGGCGACGCGGGGACCGCGGGCCAGGTCCTCGGCAGCAGCATGCGGTTCACCAGGCTGAGCGGACTCGAGCCTGCCTGGTTCGTCATGCGCGGCTACGCGGTGCTCGCGGCGGCGACGATTCCGGTCATCGGGGACCCGGAGACGATGAACGACACCTACATCGAGCAGACCTGCATGGCGGCGCGCGCCCACATCAGGGCGCTCGACGAGATGGGGATCATCGACCCGGCCCGGGTCGCGGTGGGCGGCCACAGCTACGGCGGCTTCATGACCGCGAACCTGCTCGCGCATACGGACCTCTTCGCGGCCGGGATCGCCCGTAGCGGCGCGTACAACCGCACCATGACCCCGTTTGGCTTCCAGACCGAACGGCGCAGCTTCTGGGAGGCCCCGGAGATCTACGACCGGATGTCGCCGTTCCGCTACGCGGACAAGATCACTGCGCCGGTCCTGCTCATCCACGGCAGCGAGGACAGCAACTCCGGCACCTATCCGATGCAGTCGGAGCGGCTCTTCCAGGCGGTGCAGGGCAACGGCGGGACCGCCCGCCTGGTGCTGCTGCCGCATGAGAGCCACGGTTATCTCGCCCGCGAGTCGGTGCTGCAGGTCATCGACGAGCAGTTCGGCTGGCTGGAGCGCTGGCTCGGGTTCCCGGCAGGCCATGAGCAGGCTGCCCCGGCCGGAGCGGCCCGCCGTCCCTGAGAGCGGCAGCGACTGCAGGTCAAATGCGGGCATTTGAGAGGCCCTGGCGAACCCCCAAGTCGCCAGGGCCCTCGCCCCCCGCGGCCAGGATCTGGCCGGATACGCGGCTCACCCTCGTGACGCGCCCAGCGGCGCTGGGTGATCCCCTCCGCGCAGACACCACAGAACCAGCCGCTGATGCAGCCGGACTGCGGATGCTATGAAGATCCTATGGAGGCGCCCGCCCGGATAAGGCCAGGCCAGGGCCGGGTTCCCGGCCCCGGCAGCCAGCCGGTCAGCACCTCGTCGGCTGCGGGCTCGGCTAGGACACGTACGGCTGCGCGGCGATCTGATAGGCGTGCATCTCGCCAGCCGAGAACCAGACGTCGATCTCGCGCCTGGCCTCTTCCTTGTTGCCTGACGCGTGGACGAGGTTGGCGACGGCGATGTTGTTGGCGTTGGCGTACGCCTTGCTCTGGTGGGAGAAATCCCCCCGGATGGTGCCCGGCGGTGCCTGGTCCGGATAGGTAGAGCCGACCAGCTTGCGGACGCATGCGATCGCATCGACGCCTTCCAGGACCAGCGCGATCACGGGGCCGGTCTGCATAAATGCCGCCATCGACGCATAAATCTCAGGCCCGAAACGGTCCTCGAGGTCGAAGTAGTGCTTCCTGGCCAGCTCGGCATCCATCCACACCATCTTGATGGCGACGATCTTCAGCAGGGCTGCTTCGAAACGGGCCAGTACCCGTCCGGCCAGCCCTCGCGCTACCGCGTCGGGCTTGAGCAAGATGAGCGTCCGCTCGATCCCGGTGTCGTCACTCATGTTGGTCCTCTCCGACGAGTTTGCCCGCATAGCTTAGCGATCAGGACCAAGATGCCCCCCGGCCGCCTGGTTGCGCTAGCCCCGGCGGCGCCAGCCATAGCGGCGCCAGCCATAGCGGCGCCAGCCATAGCGGCGCGGCAGGTGCTGGCTGCGCGGGTCGGCGGGGCTACCGGCGCAGCTCGCGGGGAACGACGAAGCCGACCAGCCGCGCGCCTCCCGCCGAAAGCTCGGGCCAGCCGCCGTCGAACTCCAGCACGGCTACAGCAGCGGTGGGAAACTTAGCGGCCGCCCGGTCCAGCGGACCCGCCGGGTCGCCGCCGGTGCCCGCCATCATGAGGGCAAGCTCCTGGATGCCCGGGTTGTGCCCGACGAGCAGGAGCGTCGCCGTCGTCGCCGGCGCCTCGCGGATGAGCTCCGCAAGCTCGCCGCCGGTCGCTCCGTACAGCCGGGGCTGGTAACTCACCGGCGGGTCTGCGCCCAGTTCGGCAGCGGCCAGCTGCCAGGTCTGCGCGGCCCGCGACGCGGTGGAGCACCAGACGAGATCGGGGACGCAGCCCGTCTCCCGCAGCCAGCGGCCGATGGCCGGGGCGTCGCCACGGCCGCGCCCGGCCAGCGGCCGGTCATGGTCGGGCAGGTCCGGCCAGGCGGATTTGGCATGCCGTAATAGAACAAGGCGCCGGGCCGGTCTGCTAGCCATGGCGACAGCCTAGTAAGACCGGCTCAGCCGGAGGCGGCGGCCCGCAATGCCCGGTAGAGCAGCTGCTGATCACCGAGACGGCGGCGCAGTTCCCGCTCAAGGCCGCCGATGGGCACCAGGTTCTGCGGCGCACGGGAGTCCTTGTGCGGCGCGCTGGCTAGCGGCGGGAGCAACCGCGCGGTCAGATCGGCGAGCGCTACGGCCTGCGCGGGCGACAGGTCCGCCGAGCATTCAAGCCGGACCACCCCGGCCCACGGGGCGCCCTGCGCTCCGGGCAGCTGGAGATACCAGGAACTGCGCCGCCACGAGGTACCCATCATGAACACCGGGCTGCGCTGCCCTGGACGCAGCGCGCCGATCACAGCGGCGGGGCCGGCCGGCAGGTAGGCGGCGTGGTGGGTCTTGATGTAGCCGACGGTGCGGTCCAGGTGCGTGCGGCCGCGCAGCGGGCCGTCCACCACCAGCAGGTCGTCGCCACCGTGGTTGCGGGCCCGGAACGCGTTCGCCAGTTCCACCTCGGCGCCGGTCAGCCGCTGCTGCAGGGCGAGCGACAGCTTGTCCGCTCCCGGTCCTTCGGCCATCCGCGCCGGGTAGACGGTGTACCGGGTGCCGATGTCGGCGGCGTGGGCGGCGGAGCTGAACAGGCCGCGTTCGGCCAGGACCTCGGTGATGTGCGCGCCGTCGTCATCGCAGCGGACCAGCCCGGCCGCGAAGGAGGCGGCGATGCCCGGGGCCGGTTGCGGGCCGTTCCCGTGCACCCAGACCCGGGCATCGATCCGGCGGACGCCGTCAAGAAAGAGCACCGTCCCAGGCAGGGCGGCCGCAAGGTCAGGGTCGACCGGGCGCCACTGATCGGCCGGGAGCTCCAGGTCGAGGCTGAGCTCGGCGTCTGATGCCTGCAGCGAGCCGCCGTCAAGCTCGTCACCGAACGCCATCCCGTAGGCCGGATCCCACGGGTCCACGGTGAACGTGAAGCCAGCCGGCCCGCCCCGACGAGCGCCGGCGCCGGGCTGCATCGCGGGGCCGGTCTGCGGGGCGGGGCCGGCGTGCGGTGTCACACCCGCTCCTTACTGAGTGTCGACGAGGCGCCGGCGCGGCCAACCACGAAACGGACCGGCACGCGTTCGGCCAGCGCGGCGACATGCGTCACGATGCCGACCATCCGGTCGGAGTCGGCGGCCAGCCGCTCCAGCGTCGCGGCGACCGTCTCCAGGGTGTCGGCGTCCAGCGTGCCGAACCCCTCGTCGAGGAACATGGAGTTCAGGTCGCGCTGGCCGCCCGACAGCCCGACGACCTGCCTGGACAGGGCAAGCGCCAGGGCGAGCGAGGCCTGGAACGTCTCGCCGCCCGACAGCGTATGCACCGGGCGGCGGGCACCCGCGTCCTCATAGTCGATCACCACGAGGTCGTTGCGATCGTCTCTGTCCAGCTGGTACTGGCCGCCTGACAGCTCCATGAGAGTCGCCGACGCCTCCTCGACCAGCGAATCAAGCGCCTCGCCGCACAGCCATCTCTCGAACGAGGTGGCCCGCAGTAGCGTGCCGAGCCCGCTGGCGACCTGCTGCTCGCTGCGGTGGGCCGCGATCTGCCGGTCCAGCCTGGCGGCTCGCTTGCGGTCCTCGCGGAGCTGCTTCAGGCCCTCTTCGGCCCGGGCCAGCTGCCGGCCGATCGCGACCGGGGCCTGGGACGGGTCGGCCAGCCCGGTGATGCCGTGGCTGGCCAGCAGCCCGGTGAGGCTGGCGGCGTCGCCTGCTGCCCGCTGGTGCAGTTCCCGGGCGGCAGCGTCGAGGTCCCGCTGGCGTCCGGCCAGGTCGGATCGCTTGGCCGCCGCCCAGCCAGCCAGCTCCGCCCACGCCTTGGCCAGGTCCCCGGCGTCGGCAGGCGGCGCGCCCAGCCGCACCACGTGGTCGCGGGCATCGCGGAGCGCCGTCCAGCCCTGCCGTTCAGCGCCGTCCAGCGAGGACCGGTCCCGCTTGGCGTCGCCGACCGCTGCCCGCCCGGCCGCGGCGGCCTTGCGAGCGTTGCGGACTTCCTCCTCGGCACCAGTGATGTTCTTGATCGTCGCCGCGACCTCGTCCTCCGGCGGGCATTCGGCCAGGACCTCGGTGAGCTCGGCAAGCTGCCGCCGGGTGGCCTCGGCGGCACCGTGGGCGGCCGCCGCGGCACGGTCGGCCGCCGCGTGCTCGGCCTTCGATCGCCGCACTGCCTTGGCCGCCGCATCCGTAGCAGCTCTGGCCCTGCCGAGATCCGCGGGGGTGGCGTGGTGCGGCACCTCGGCGAGGCGGCGCAGGCAGACCGGACAGGCCTGGCCGGCGTGCAGGCCGCTGGCGAGATCGGCGGCGGCGTGCGCACGCTGGGCATTGGCCAGGTCGTGCAGAGCCTGGTCCGATATCCGTTCTGCGTCTCGCAGTTTTGCCGCGCCCGTCTCCTCGGCTGCCGCCGTCGCAGCTTCCGCGTTCTGCTGCCCCGCGAGCAGCGACGCCAGCCGGCGCCGTTCCGCGTGCGCCGCCGCCATCCGGTCGATCAGCGTCTGGTCCGGGAGCTGCGCGCGGGCGCGTTCGGCGTCGGACTCGAGCTGCTCGGCGTCGGCCTGCTCCGCGGCGCGCTCGGCGACCAGCGCGTCGGCGCGGCTGATCCGCTCGGCCAGGCCCGGCACCTCGGCGGGCATCCGTACCGCGGCCAGCAAGGCGGCTTCCTCGCGGGCCGCGTCGGCCAGCTGCGCTGCCTGCTCAGCCTGCTCGGTCAGGCCGGTCAGCGCCGCCAGCCCGGCGTCGACATTGGAAGCCAGGCCGGCCAGCGCCCGCAGCCGGTCGGCGGCTGCCGCCTCCGCTTGCTCGGTGGCGCCGGCGAGCTCGGACCGCGCAGCGGTGGCCAGCTTGACCGCGTCGTCGGCGCGCCTGGCCCGTTCCCTGGCCCGCTGGCCGACCTGCTCGTACACGCCGAACGCCAGCAGCTGGACCAGCAGGTCCTGCCGGTCGCCCGGCTTGGCGTGCAGGAACTCGGAGAACCTGCCCTGCGGCAACAGCACTGACTGGGTGAAGTGCTCGTAGCTGAGCCCGAGTATGTCCTGGACAGCCGCCTTGACCTGGTCGGGCCCTTCGGCGAGCGGCTCGACGCTCGCCTGGAGGATCTGCTCAATCGGCGCGCCGGGCGGAATCGCCGGATCGAGCCGCTCGAGCCGGGCCTCCTTGGTGTGCACCTGGCCCTTGCGGTCGCGGGTGAGTGCCCGCACCGCCGCGTATCGCTTCCCGGCCGCCTCGAATACCAGGCAGACGCGGCAGGCGTTGGCTGACGGCGCGAGTGCGTACGCGATGGCGTTTTCCTTGCCCCAGCGCGGCACCGTGCCGTAGAGCGCGAAGCACAGGCCGTCGATCAGCGTGCTCTTGCCCGACCCGGTGGGGCCCACCAGGGCGAAGAAGTCAACGTCGCTGAAGTCCGCCTCCGCCGGGTGACGGTAGGCGCCGAAGCCGTCGAGCACCAGCCGCAATGGCCGCATCGCGCCTCCTGTGCGGTTTGCGGCGCGAGGGGCGTACGCCGGCCGCAGCACCTATCTTGCCGAACGCATTGCCGCCCTGATGCCCGACCGCGCCTACACTTTCCGGGGACGTACGCGCATTCCCGGCGGGCAGCCGCGGGACCTGCAGCGGGACCGAGCGCGGGCGTGCTGACGCGGCGGAGCAATAACGCATCGGGCCCTGCGTGAACCGCCGTTCGCAGATCATCAACAAGGCGCATGCCAACGTGGCGATCGATATTCACGCCGATGGCGGCCCGCCGCCGGGGTCGGCTACTGTACCGACCTGAGGTAATGCCCGTGGGCTGCGAGGCCGGGAGGGTCGGTGACGCGGCGAGCCTGAGATCGGCGGCGGCTGATGACGAGTGAGGACCCGGCTGGGGGAAGGCCGGACCGCGCGGAGGCGCCGGACGAGGCGGCGGCGCCGGACGACGCGGAACGGTCCGCCGGGCGCCGGGACCCGGTGGCACGCTTGCTGGCCCGCTCGGGGAACCTGGAGTTCGACCGCGTCCTGTTCTTCAGCGACGCGGTGTTCGCTATCGCGATCACGGTGCTCGCCATTGACCTGCGGGTGCCGATAGGCGTAACCATCCAGTCCGGGCACGAGCTGCATGAGGCGATCCCGGGCATCGAGAGCTTCGCGATCAGCTTCGTGGTGATCGGCCTCTTCTGGCTGGCCCACCATTCGATGTTCCGTTTCATCACCGCCTTTGACCGGCCGCTGATGTTCCTCAACCTGCTCTTGCTCGGGACTATCGCGTTCCTGCCCTTCCCGACGGCGGTGCTGGGCGCTTCGTCGACGTCCCAGGCGCCCGCGGTCATCTTCTACGCTGCCTGTGTCGCGGCCACCGGGCTCCTGGAGGTTGCGGCCTGGCTATGGGCCACGCGGCCTGGCTCCGGCCTGGCCGCTCCCGGGGCCGCCCAGGCGCGCTTGTCTTTTCTGCTGCAGGCCGCGCGCAGTCCCGTCATCTTCCTGCTGTCGATCCCGATCGCCCTCGTCTCGCCGACGGCGGCCAGCTTGTTCTGGATCGCGCTGTTGCCCTCGGCCGTGATCCTGCGTCGGCTGGTCCCGCTGCCGGACAACCAGGAGCCGGCCAGCTGACCGGTCGCGAGCGGCGCGGATTCACGCCGTAGCCTGGATGATCAGGACGGGTGGCAGGGAGGGGAGCCGATGGTCCAGCCATCGTGGATCGAGCCAGAGCTCGCGACCCTGACGAAGGAGAGGTTCTCGGATCCCGCGTGGATCACCGAGCGGAAGCTGGACGGCGAGCGCTGCCTCGCCTTCGTGTCCGGTGACAGCGTGCGGCTGCTGACGCGGAACAAGAAATCCATCACCGGCACCTATCCGGAGCTGGCCGCCGCGCTTGGCGCCCAGCGGGCAGGCGATTTCATCGTGGACGGCGAGATCGTCGCGTTCGACGGGGCGCAGACGAGCTTCGCGCGGCTGCAGCAGCGCATGCAGCTCGCCGTTCCGCTGCCCGAGCTGGTCCGGCGCGTGCCTGTGCACTTCTACCTGTTCGACGTCGTGTACGCCGAAGGCCAGGATCTGCGGCGCCTGCCGCTGCTCGAGCGCAAGCAGGTGCTCCGCCGGCTGCTGTCGTTCGGCGCCCCGCTGCGGTTCAGCACGCACCGCACCGGCAAGGGCGAGGCGCACTGGCAGGATGCCTGCCGGAAGGGCTGGGAGGGGGTGATCGCCAAGCGCGCCGGCTCGCCGTACCGGTCCGGGCGGACCAGGGACTGGCTGAAGTTCAAGTGCGAGAACTCCCAGGAGTTCGTGATCGGCGGCTATACCGACCCGCAGGGCAGCCGGTCCGGGTTCGGCGCGCTGCTGATCGGCTACTACGACGAGGGCGGCGCGCTGGTGTACGCGGGCAAGGTGGGGACCGGGTTCGACCAGCGGATGCTCCGCTCGCTGCACGCGACGCTGCGCGGGATCGAGTGCGGCACGGCCCCGTTCGCGGGCGGCGACCTGCCGCGGTCCGGGGTGCACTGGGTCGAGCCGCGCCTGGTCGGGCAGATCGGCTTCGCCGAATGGACCACGTCGGGCCAGCTCCGTCATCCGCGGTTCCTCGGCCTGCGGGACGACAAGGACCCGGCCGACGTGATCAGGGAGAAGCCCTGAGCGGGCGGTCTGTCAGGCGCCGGTGATCTCGTCGAGCAGCTCGGCGAACATCGCGCGGACCCGCGGGTCGTCGATGTCCTGCTCGTGCAGGTAGTCGTCGAAGAGCTGCAGCGGGCTGCGCCCGGCGCGGCTGGGCCGCTCCCCGCCGTGACTGCCAGGCCGTGGCCGGTGCGCGTCGTCGAGCTGGACTTCCAGCGTGTTCGGCAGCTTGTCCCTGACCAGGTCACCGAGGCCGGCCCGGCCCGGCTCGGCGAGGATCACCCGCAGGTAGGCGTCGCCCGCCTGCGCACCTCGGGCGATCACCTCATCCAGGGTGCCGCGCAGCGTCCGGAGCGGCCGGCCGCCGGTGACCGGGACCGGCTGGACGTCGGCGCGGATGCCCGGCTCGGCGGTGACGAGCAGGGCGACCGGCTCGTTGGCCTCCTCGCCGAAGTCGATCGCCAGGGGCGATCCGGAATAGAAGGCCGGGCAGGGCCCGGGGATCTCCTGCTGGCGATGCAGGTGCCCGAGCGCCGCATAGTGCGCGCTGGCCGGGAACATGCTGGCCGGCAGCTCGTAGTCCAGGGTGGTCTGCACGTCCCGTTCGCCGCCGCCGCGCCGGCCGCCGAGCAGCGTCACGTGCGCCATCACCACGTTGACGGTATCGGGCGTGAACCCGCCCGTGAGCAGCCGCACGATGTCGGTGATCCGGCGGGCGTAGTCGAGGGTGTGCTCGGAGCTCTCGTGCAGCAGCACCTCGGCGGCGCGGACCGCGTAGCGGTGCGAAAGGAACGGCACTGCCGCCACGGTGAGTGCTTCGCCGCCACGGGTACGGAGCGCGAGGGTGCCGCCCGAGTCGGGCCGTTTCGGCGTGCCAAGGACGTGCAGCCCGAGTTCGCCGAGCACGGGCCGGTAGACGGCGTCGAGCAGGCCCTGGTTGTCGTGGTTGCCGCCGATCGCCACGACGAGACGGCCGTCTTCGCGCAGCGCCAGCAGGGTGCGCATCACCAGGCCCTGGGCCTTCGGGCTCGGTGCCGCAGTCTCGAAGAGATCGCCGGCCACCAGCACGACATCGGCGCCAGTGTCGCTGGCGGCCGTCACGATGCTGGCCAGCGCGGCGACGTGCTCGTCGTGCCGGTCCCGGCCCTTGAGCACCTTGCCGACGTGCCAGTCGCTGGTGTGCAAGATCCTCATCGCACCTTCTTCCGCACGCTCACGAAGAACCCTAGCCATCCCGGTGCCGCCATCAGGGACCAACGACCCTGGCGGGGAAACCTCTTGCGGAGGTCTCCTCTATATGAGATAGACTCTTAAAAAAGAGAGAATATTGAACGGAGGAACCCGTCATGGGTCAGGGTAACCGCAGATGGTGGGCACTGGGCGGCCTCAGCCTGGCGATCCTCGCCGTGGGACTGGACGGGACCGTGCTGAGCGTGGCGCTGCCCACGCTCGCCACCGCGCTGCGTGCCTCGGAGTCTGACCTGCAGTGGTTCCAGTCCGGCTACCTGCTGGTGCTGGCGGCGGCCATGCTCCCGGCCGGGCTGCTTGGCGACCGGTACGGCCGCAAGAAGGTGCTGATGACGTCGCTGGCGCTGTTCGGTGCCGGATCGGCGCTGACCGCCTACTCAACTTCGCCGGGCGACTTCATCGCGGCCCGGGTGGTCCTCGGCGTGGCCGGGGCCGGAATCATCGTGATGGTCCTGTCGGCGCTCACCGTGCTCTTCACCGAGGAAGAACGGCCCAGGGCGGTCGGCATCTGGTCCGGCGCCAACTTCATCGCCTTGCCGGTCGGGCCGATCCTGGGCGGCTGGATGCTGACGCACCACTGGTGGGGCTGGGTTTTCCTGATCAACGTGCCGGTTGCCCTGGTCGGGCTGGCCGCAACCGCGCTGCTGGTCCCCGAGTCCCGGGCGTCGCGTCGTCCTGGCGTGGACACGGTCGGGATTGCCGCCTCGGCCGCTGGCCTGGTCACCCTGACCTACGGCTTCATCCAGGCAGGGGAGTACGGCTGGGGGAGCGTCGGTGCGGTGGTCCCGATGATCGCGGGCGTCGTGGTACTGGCCGGATTCTTCCAGTTCGAGCGGTGGCTCGCCCGCCGGGGCGGCGAGCCGCTGCTTGACCTCAAGCTGTTCTCGTCGCCGTCCTACACCTGGGGCGTCATCCTGGTCGCCGTCGCGATCCTCGCCATGATCGGGGTGCTGTTCACGATGCCGCAGTACTTCCAGGGCGTGCTCGGCACCAGCGCGATGGGCTCCGGCCTGCGGCTGCTGCCGCTGATCGGCGGCCTGATCGTTGGCGCCGTGCCCGCCGACCGGGTGGCTGCCCGGGTCGGCGCGAAACTGGCGGTCGTCGCCGGGTTCACGATGCTCGCCGCGGGCCTGCTGGTTGGCGCCACGACCAGCGTGAGCTCGGGGACCGGGTTCGTCGCGGCCTGGATGGCCATCGGCGGGGCCGGGCTGGGCCTGGCCCTGGCCACGAGCGCGTCGGCCGCGCTCGCCGAGCTGTCGGAGGAACAGAGCGGGGTGGGCTCGGCCGTGCTGCAGGCCGTGAACAAGACCGGCGCCCCGTTCGGCGCGGCGATCCTCGGCAGCGTGCTGCTCGGCGCCTACCGGTCGGGCGTTCACCTCGCGGGCCTTCCGGCCCCGGCTGCCAGCGCCGTCAAGTCGGGCATCTTCGGCGGCGTGGCGGTCGCCAGCAAGGCCGGGTCGGCCGCGCTGCTTGACTCGGTGCGCACCTCGTTCGTGCACGGCATGGATCTCTCACTGGTCGTGTCGGCGGGGGTCGCGGTGGCCGGCCTTATCCTGGCCGCAGTATTCCTGCCGCGGCAGACGGCCAGGAAGCCGCCCGTTCCCACGCCGGAGGCCGAAACTGTCCATGCCACATGAGTGCAAGGTCACCGGGCTGCGCGAGCGGAAGAAGGCGAAGACGCGCGGCGCCATCCAGGCGCACGCGCTTCGCCTGTTCCGCGAGCAGGGCTACGACGCCACCACCGTCGAGCAGATCATCGAGGCGGCCGAGGTATCGGAGAGCACGTTCTACCGGTACTTCCCGGCCAAGGCCGACCTGGTGCTGACCGACGAGTACGACCCGCTGCTGGCCGATGCACTCCGGGCCCAGCCGCCGGAACTCGGCACCATCCCGGCGCTCCGGGCCGCGGTCCGCTCGGTGTTTTCCGGGCTGACCGCGGCGGAGGAGGCCGACCAGCGCGAGCGGCTCGCTCTCATGCTGTCCGTGCCCGAACTGCGCGGCGCGATGCTGGGCCAATTCGCCGACGGGATCAGGATGCTCGCGGAGGTGGTCGCCGAGCGGGCCGGCCGCGCGGCCGCCGATCCCGCGGTCCGCGCCCTGTCGGGGGCGGTGGTGGGCGCGATGATGACGGCCATGTTCGACACAGCTGACCAGCCGGATGTCGATATCGCCACCCTGATGGACGGAGCGCTCGCCCATCTGGAGGCCGGCCTCGCGCTGTGACGGTTAGTGATCAGGCCTGCTTGATCGTGAGGCCCGCTGCGCGTGGTCGTTTCGGATAAGTTCCCCGGCATCCGATCCCGTCTGAGCATCAGCTGGTGCTGGAGACAGGGCTGGCGCGTACAACCGTGCGCAAGGCTGTGGCCGCGCTGCGGGATCAGCACTATGTGTACAGCGTGCACGGGCTCGGGACGTTCGTGACACCGCCGGACGAGCGCCCGGCCAGTGACGGCGAGAGCAGCTAGCAGCGGCCAAGCTGTACCGCGCAGGTAGCAAGAACAGCTAGAACGGGGGTACCTCGTCGTCGGCGCCGGGGATGGTGGCGAACGGGTCGGCGGGGACGGCAGGCCCGGTGTCGACGCCGGCCCAGCTGCCCTTCTCGCTCGGCCGGGTGGCCCAGGCGGGGAACGGGAAGTCGACCGCCAGCGGCACCGGGATATCCGGCTGCGCGATGAACATCGTCCCCGGCTTGGCGAGCGTCGCCCGCTGGCGCTGCGCGGGGGGCAGGTAACCGTATTCGGGCCGCTCGGCTTCGGCGGCGTCCAGCCGCCCGGCCACCCGGATCGCGCAGTTGGCCAGGATCCGCCGTTCCACCTCGCTGGCGGTCTGCTGGGCTCCGATCAGGATCACGCCAAGCGACCGGCCGCGCTCGGCGACATCCAGCAGGATCTGCTTGATCGGGCTGTCACCGTCGCGCGGCGCGTACTTGTTCAGCTCATCGAGCACCACGAACATCAGCGGCCGTGAGGTGCCCTGCCGCTCCTTGCGGGCGAACTCGCCGCGCAGCGTTACCCCGACGACGAAGCGCTGCGCCCGGTCGGGGAGGTTATGCAGGTCGACGACGGTCACCTGGGCACGCGATGTGCTGATCGAGCGCTCGCCCCGATGCGACAGGTCGCCCCTGATCACCACCGACAGCGGCCTGGCCGCCGAACGCAGCCGCCGCAGCAGCGCGTTCACGCTGCCGGTCACGGCGCTGCCTGCCACCCACGCGCCGCGCGTGCTGTCGTCGCCTAGCTCGGCCTCCAGCAGTTCGACCAGGTCGCCGAAGGTCCGGAGCACGCCGTCGCGCGCCGGGTCGACGCCGCGAACCTTGACCGCGCCGTCGGGCCCCGCCGCGATCGCGTCCCGCCGCAGCCGCGCGGCGACCTGGGCGATCAGCATCGTGTACTGGGCCCGCTCGTCCTCGGCGTCGGCGAAGGCGAACGGCAGCAGCTCATCGGCGCAGAACTCGGCCAGTGTCCAGTAGAACGGGCTCACCGCCCGGTCCCGGGCGGATACGTCCGGCGTGCCCGACGGATCGTCGCGCCGGGGCGGCGCGAAGACCCGAACATTGTTAAACGGTGCCGCAGGCAGCCCGAGCGCACCGTAGCGGTCTCGCTGGGCCGCAGACAGCCTGCTGTTGGCGTAGTCAAGGAAGAGCAGGTCCTCGCCCTTGACCGAGAAGATCAGGGCCTTGGTGTTGTGCGCCTCGCCGGCCAGCACGCCGCAGTTGGTGATGGCGTGCAGCAGGAACAGGGCGAACGATGTTTTGGTGGCGATCCCGGAGACCCCGGAGATCGATATGTGGGCGCCCCGGGTGCCGTCGACGAACTCGAAGTTGATGTAGACCGGCTGCCCGTCCCGGCCGAAGCCGACCGGCACCTTCGCGGTCCCCATCTCGTCGAAGTACAGCGCCGAATCCCGTTGAGTCCCTGTTGCCCGCGCCACGGCGGCGCCGGGCAATGGCGGCACGTACACCTCGGGCTCGACCCTGGTCACGGCGACCTCGGCGACCTCGCAGACCTCGGCTGGCAGCGCCCCGTCGGCGATGAGGAACACATCGGAGGCGAAACGCGCCCCTTCGTGCACGGCCTCCACGTTGGTGACCACGCCCGCGATCTGCACGGCCGGCTGGCCCGGCAGTTCCCGCCGGGTGACCACGACGTCGTCGAGCTGCAAGTACTGCCCTGGCGCCAGCCCGACGGAGAATTGCAGCGGCGTCGCGGGCACCGTGCCGACCACCAGCCCGACCGGCTGCTGCGCCGCGTTCCCGGCCGGCTGCTGCGCCGCGTTCCCGGCCGGCTGCTGCGCCGCGTTCCCGGCCGGCTGCTGCGCCGCGTTCCCGGCCGGCTGCTGTGCCGCCGTCCCGGCTGGCTGCACGGCGAGACCGGCTCGGTGACCGTTTCCGTGCCCAGACGGCTGTGGTTCCCCCACCTGATCCCCCTCGCCGATCGCGACTAGCTGTCCGGGAGCCTACGTCCGGGACGGGACAGTTTCCGTGCCTTTCGCGCACCTGCCCCGCCGCCCCGCCGCCGCGTGCAGGCGAGGCTCCCAGGAGTTCACGGGTGACGAAACAGGTATTCGCGCGCTGGCGTCGGGTCGCCGTGCTGCGCACACATCAGCGATTCCTGCGAGTCAGATGCCTTCACACGGTGAGATCTGGACAAGCTTCGCATGATTCATTATCCTGGACAAATCTTACTCAGGAAGGCAAGCAGATGCCAATTCCTGATCAACAAGGTTTCAAGCCACGCCGAAGAGTTAGCGTTCAATCGCCTAAAACTCGCTGGTCGTCGGTAGTTGCCCTCGCAGTTTGTTTACTGGCGTTCGGCCCGCCGGCCGCGAGCAGCAGCGTCATCACTGCCAGCGTGGTCTTGCCATATGCATACGCCAGTGGGAATCCCGTCAGCAATATACCTGCAATTCCTAATTATCCTCATTGCGGGGCTGATGTTAGCGATATGCATCTCGTGGCATCATACAAGTTGAAGCGGGTAGGAGGTGGCTACTCACGAGGGTGGCTTTTCTGCGGCATTGCGAAGTGGGGGTTCCGCCACATTCAGGCCAGCGACAAAGGCAAGCGCATTTCCAACTACCCTGGCGGCTGGCCGGGATTCAATTACTCGATAACAGCAGTCGAGCGCGCGTGGACTTCCGAGAAATACAATTCCGAAAATAAGACGCGCGCATTTTATAGGCTATTTTACCTATGCGACTCCGCGGCAAACTGGTACAGGCCCATCCTGTTCCGGGTCGTGCAGGTAGAGAAAACCGCGCGTATCATCACCGCTGTTCCAGATTACGGCCGTAAGAAGACAGGACCCTGTCCCGCCCCCACAACAGCTCAACTGACGTTCCCGCGATGACGATCGTTTGGGCGGCAGGCTCCTGACCACGGTCACGCCTCGTCGACATCTTGCAGAGGCCAGAGGTGCACGAAAAGTTCGGCTCGAGTTCCCAGCTCCGCGCGCACGTGAGCGGCGAGATCCGGGGCTTCGCTTGCCCATCGGTCCCGCGCGTCCTGCGAATGCCAGCCCTTCTGCCAGTGAAAATTGGTATCGAACTCCTCCTGCCAAGCGGCGAGCCGATCCAGCAACTCGGGCGAGAACCTGGTGCGCTGCCAGGCGAGCTCGCCGTCCCCCCCTAGGGGAAGCTTGGCATGGTAGTCAGGTTCGAGCGTAACGACAGGTGGTAGCGGCTCATCCCAGTCGTCGTCATCGGCCGGGTGCCACCACGGGTTCTCGCTCATTTTCGAATCCTCTCACGCCGACTGTCCACGCTGACGGTGACTCTGCTGCGCGGGAAACTTGACCATTGATCGGGTGGGGCCCAAAAACTTGGGATCTGGCACAACGACCGGACCGGCCAGCCGACACCGTGCTGGCCTGATTTGGCCGGGCCGGTCTAGTCAGTCAGGGACCGGGTGGCAAGCTTAGGGCTGAGCACCGGTGGTCGCGCCCACCGAAGCGGCACACCTGTCGGTGATAAAAGCTCAGGACCGAGGAGAAGCTATGCCCACGCGTACTGCCGAAACGACCTGGACTGGCGGCCTTGAGGACGGAACCGGCACGGTTGAGCTGGTCAGCTCCGGCATCGCCAGCTACGAGGTCTCGTTCCCCAAGCGGGCGGCCGATGAGGCCGGCGGCTATACCAGTCCTGAGGAGCTGATCGCCGCTGCGCACAGCTCGTGCTTCGCGATGCAGTTCTCCGGCCTGCTCGGGGCGGCGGGCGGCACCAGCCAGTCGATCCAGGTCCGGGCGGACGTGACGCTCCGGCCGGATCCCGCGGGCGGATTCCGGATCAGCGGCATCACGCTGAGAGTCCGCGGCACGGCTGATGGCATTACCCCGGAGCAGTTCGCCGCGATCGCCGCGGACGCCAAGAAAAGCTGCCCGGTCAGCAAGGCACTCGCAGCCACCGACATCACCCTCAACGTGATCTGACCGTCCGGGGTGGCGTGACCGTCCGGGGTGGCGTGACCGTCCGGGGTGGCGTGA
>Ga0187883_10000557_pt1 | contig 22993 bp, 26 predicted proteins | sample June2016WEW_20_1_2_FD_132966 | JGI IMG/M metagenome (GOLD analysis project Ga0187883, IMG submission 132966) | Peatland microbial communities from SPRUCE experiment site at the Marcell Experimental Forest, Minnesota, USA - June2016WEW_20_10 | ecosystem: Environmental > Terrestrial > Soil >...
GCTGTCCTAAAAGTTAGGCAGTCCGAAATGCCTTAACAAGTATGCGACCGCAAGAATGATCAGGACGTAAAAAAACAATTTCGAAGATAATATCCGGTCCATGACGCATCCTCGATCTTCTCCCGCTTAGTTCGGATTGAATTTCCGGTAGCGCGCAATCACCGGCCGGCCCGTGGCTCACATCGTCGGGCTGGCCGGTCGAATCAAACTGCGGAGCAAGCGCGGCTATTCACCGGGGCGCGGCGGAATCGCAACGTAGTTGCCAGGATTGGCCTCCATAGCCTCGCGAATATCTGGGTGCTCCGAGAAGAATGCGCCCAGCTCCGGATGCTTCTTCGCATAGTCGTCGCTATCGATTAGCGATGGCTTATAGGCGAGCTCGCGCGCGATATTCGGATGCTGGCTCGCGAAGTCGCCCCAGGTGTCGAGCTTTTGCATGGGGATGTCGCTGGGGTCGGCGGCCTTGAACACGATAGTGGTATTTCCGTTTTCGACGACGCCGAGCGTCTTATCTTCCTGCGCGATCGATGGAGCAGCGAAAGCGACTGGGAGCGCAACTGCGAATAACAGAGTCAATATACGATTCATCTTCTTCACCTCTCGCTGGTTACGCGACTACAAATCGGCACTCTTTCAATAGGTAGCAAATCTCATGCCGGAATATTTCACGCCATATCTGTTGATACATCAACTATCTCAAGAAGCGAGAAGGCCATTACTTACATACTATTGGGCTCTTTGTTCGATCTTTCGCTGGTCCATCACTGTCAGCCTAAGGCCTCTCGTTTGAACTTTCTTTCTTATTCCTCCCTGGAGGTTCAGGGGTTACCCCTGCCAAAGGAAGGGTGACACCCACGATAGAATTCCCAGCAGATTTAGTGACCGCGCACAGTTTGCGGCGTTCTACTTTGCGCCGAGCTATCTCAGCTCGCGGCCCGTGCAAACGAGTATCAGCGTCGAGGTTTCTCGCCGCGGTACTCGGAGGCTGAGCTCCACGACTCCGGCCGCGACGTTCAGTCCGTTCTGCCCTTCGAGTGATACAGGCGGAAGCCTGCGTCGAACTCCACATTGAAGATTTCACTCGGTTCCTGATCGTGAAAAATTTGCAGGGTCCATCCCCAGGCCGCGAAACGCCCCCGATGAAATGAGGCCTTTTTAGCTGCAAATTCCGATTGGCAAACGTCTTGCTCGGGCTGAAGAGACTCGAATGGAGCGGTCAAAAGCAGAGGCGCAATCATGGACATGAACACTCATGCTACGGCGGACGACCTGCCAATCTTCCCGGGAATCGGTATCCTGCCGGCGGAGTACGCCAGCATGTGCCGGAGGAAGCTGCCCGCGGAAGGCGAACGCAAACTTCTCTTCGCGGTGCTCGAGGACGCGATCCGATGCTACCTCAAGCATCGCGATGGCGATCAAGCCTGCCGCAAGGACCCGGAGTTCCTCGAAGCGGCGCGATGGCTCAGCTCCGACGAGGAGTCAGGCCCGTTCTCATTCGTCACGGTCTGCGAAGTTTTGGGTATCAACGCAGATCGGTTGCGCACTGGTATCCACAACCACATCGGCCGCCTGGAAGAGATCCGCACCTGAACAGCACCTATCGGGGCCGCGTCGTCTTTCCTGAAATGCGGGACCGCTGATCGGTAAGCCAGAAAGTTTTACCGGGGAACGCTGCCGCCCGCATGCTCTAACTGCCATTATTGGAGCCAATTTACTTTTAAATATAGAAAATGGGCCAATCGGCGCGGTACTTGCACCAAAAATACTGTCTGGCAATCTGTTCTGCGGTAAGAATTGGAAAAAATGCAGGTTGATAAAAAAAGGGACGACCCTCGCATCCTGGTGGTCGAGGACGATGAAGACGCGCGCGAAGCGATGGTCGCTCTTCTGCAGATGAAGGGCTATCGTGCAGTGCCGGCGGGCAATGGTAAGGAGGCGCTGGATTATCTAAATCGCGCGCCGGTGCCCGATCTGATCATTCTCGATCTGTGGATGCCGGTGATGGACGGCTGGCAGTTTCGCAACGAACAAATCAAGGACCCACGGCTGGCAGAAATTCCGGTAATCGTCCTAACCGCATTGAGCGACCGAACCGACATTGATGCGAACGAAATCATCATTAAACCAGTAGATGTGGATCGCCTGCTCACCACGGTAAGCCACTACTGCAGGCGGGAGCAGACCGCATGAATCCGGATGACCATCGCAACGCCCAGGTGCGGAGAGAAATCGAGGCTCTCGAACATCGCGAAGCTCAAGCAATGCTCAGAGCCGACACGTCGACGCTGCAGACGCTGTGGGCCGACGAGCTGCTCGTCAACAGCACCGCGAACCTAATCGCGGGAAAACAGATCCTGCTTGAAATGGTCAAAAACGGACGGCTCAAACTGCGAATCTATGAACGCCGTCTGGTTCGAATCACCACGTTCGGCGAGATGGTCATCGCCACCGGCAACGAAGTTTCTCAGCTGATCGGAAATACCGCCGAGTACAAAATGTTCGTCAGCTACATGAACGTGTGGGCGAAGCGCCGGGGGAATTGGCGACTGGTCGCGCGTCATGTCGGAATCATCGAGAGAGAGAAACCGGTGCCTCTGCAATGATTGCTTGCCCGATCGATTTCGCTCGCAGAAAATCCAGACCCTTATGATGTTGCTAAGCTCTCCGATTCCACGATTCTGTTGAAGAGCGGGTCGCCAGCCTTCGGCCAGACCGCGGAATCCGCCCTCTAACTACCACGGAGCAGCGTCAGCCGTTCTCTCGTACATAGGCTCGTGACAGGTGCGCTCCGCGGGGCATCCGGGACTTCGCGCGTTGGAGAATGAAGCGCCGGACGGCGCGGACTGCTTGGTTGGTGCCAGTGCAGACTTGAGAACATCCCGCATTTATGAGCTCAGTCGATTGGCGCAGCGCCGCCGCCCCGCCTGCAATGATCGTCAAGCGCGACGAAATGGATCGTAAAGCCGCCACCAGTCCCAGCGCGGCCGGCAAACATTCGGCCGACATGCATGAGATGAAGACGAAGTCCGGCGTGAACCGTTTGACCAGATCGGAAATCTCGTCCGGAGATTTATTCTCACCGGCAAAGGTTGCGTCCGCGCCCTCTTTGCGCAGCAGTTCGAGCAACATCAACAACCCCAGGAAGTGCAGCTCGCCGGGCGCCAACACGCCCAGCATTCGCACGCTCGGAGAAATGCGCGGTTTGACGAACCTGTTTCCAAGTTCAGCAATCAGCTGATGCGTTGTATCGATGATGAGCCGCTGGTTCTCGTCGCTGATATGGTCTTCAGCGCGCTCCTCACCCATCAGCACCAGCGCCGGCTGAATCACCTCGTCAAAGGTTCGCTCTAGACAGTTCTCATCGCAATAGCGGATAGCAACATCTCTCGCTCCGGAAGGATTGAGTTCAAGCAGCAAGCGGTAGAAGTCGTGGTAGTCGTCGAGAACGCGGTCCGCCCCGAGCAGAATTGAGAGAAACCCCAGCGGAGGAATAAAGTCACCCGCGACCTTAAGACAAGCGGTCAATGGCGTGGAAAGCAGCAGCCCGGGTATTCCCCACAGCCATGACCAGTACATCGCGGATATCAGCAACGCGACCGGAGAGACGTCAATCCCATGGCCAATGATAAATGGTTCGGCAACCTGCGCCGCAACCTGGTCGATAATCACAAAGGCGCCAAGAATCTCGAGCGCTTTGCTCCAGCCGGGAAACAACGCAAAGGCGACGAGCGCGGGCAGCAGCGCCGAACTGATCGCGCCGACATACGGAATGAACCGCAACAGGAATGCGACCACACCCCACAGTGGGGCGCTCGGCAGCCCGAGCAACCAGGCCACGGTTCCGGCGGCGATGCCGTAGGCAAGATTGATCGTGGAAAAAAGCAGCAGGTAGCGGCCGACGGTGTAGCCCGCGGTTTCTATCGCTTGCGCTACGATCGGAATTCTCCCTCGTGCTGCAAGCCGGACAAATCGATCGCGCAAGTCCTTTCGGCTGTAAAGTAGAAAAAACAGCAGCATGATGATGAGCAGTGTATTGACCATGCCATCGACGATCGCAGCAACCGGCTTCAGGCTGTCGCTGAGAGAGCCGGGAATCGGAAGCGCCATAACCTCATGCGGCCGGCGGGGGGCAGGATTGGCGCTTTCCACGCGACGCTGAACGTCGGAAACCGCATCCTTGATATGCTGGAGCCATGGGGGCGTGTTTGTTTCAAGCGCCGCCAATTTGTTGCCGATATTGTCCGAGTATCCAGCGACCTGGTCGGCAACAGTAGTCAGTTCAATAGTCAGAAAGTAGCCAATCGCCGAAATTGCGCCGATTACCACTAGTACTATTAATGCGGCGCTTATGAGGCGCCCGAAGTAGCGCTCGAGGCGGGTTGCGACGGGACTGAAGACCACGCTCAGAATGAGCGCAATCGCCAGTGGAAGCAGGACCGGTCTGCCCAGATACAAAGCGCCGGTAGCGATGATCAGTGCGCACACCGGTGCGGCAACCGATAGCATCGCGAAGCGATCCTCACTTTCGCCGAAACGTTGCCCTGTCTGCTTTTCGATCTCCGCCACTGTTTCTATCCAAAGTTGCAGACGTTGCCAGCGTTGCCCGAGCTTCAGCGGCTGCTCTGCGGCCAACGTCTGTAGTGCGCCGCAACCGGAGCAGTTAGGTGCGCTGTGATATCGTGATCCAAAAGCAGCAACCAATGTGCCATCGCCAACGTCGGGAGGAATCGTGTATGCCAGGCGCGAGACAATTCGCTCTTTTGCCGATTTTCGGGAACGACTTGTCCACACGGAAGTCGCCCGATCTGTAAGAAATGCAGGAACTGGCGCACGCGTCCCGAGTTTTCGCGGCGGAAAAACCCAAGTGTGAAATTTCTCTCCGAATCAACGGATCGGAAAGTGTTCTTGGTGAGTAACCCGTCGCGAAAGGCCATATTTACTAGCGTTTTTCTGAGCTCTGAGGGGCGGCACAGCGATTGCTCTGTCGTCTCCCGATAGAATCCGTAGTCAATTTGAGAGCGTGCGAAGGAGAAACGATCATGAATAAGTCGATCATTCCCGCGATAGCGCTGACTGCAATCGTTTGCGCATGCTCGCTACTCCAGTCCTGCTCCGATACCAGCAGCCAAACGACGTACACCACGACGACTGGCGCGCCGGGCGATCCGCCGGCGCAAACTACCACCACGACAACTACCACTGATCGGCCCGATAGTGTCGTCGGATCCACCGCGAATACGGCCGGAACTATAATCGCGGCGCCATTTCGGCTCATCGGAGATGCACTGAGTATCGTTTTCTAGAACAGCCCGCGTCGGAGAGATTCCGGTCCGCGCGCGTCATACCGTCTGCAATCCACTTTATTTGGAACGGCAGGACCGTCTGGTCATCAGAAACGACAGACCGGACGGTCTCGGTCGTATGATCACTTGATCACTCGTAGGTCAGGGAGTGGGGTCTCGACTGGCATGTCGGTAAGAATTACAGACTCAATCCCGCATCCAGTCGGACCTTTTGAGCGTAATGTCAAGATAAGTCATAGTATTTTTGACTCGACGCTCGGTTGCGCATGGTTGTTGCAGTCCACCGGTGAGGCAACCGCATATCGGTAAAATCTATGGCAAACGAAATTCGAGTTTTGATCGCCGAAGATGACGTCAACACACACGAGGAATGGCGTGAGTCGCTTGCGGCGTGGGGGTTTCGCGGCGAAATCGCGGAGGACGGGGTGCGGGCGCTGGAGCTCATCGGCAGCTTCAACCCGCACATCCTGCTGTCGGACCTCAGGATGCCGCGCAAGGGCGGACTCGAGCTTTTGCGCGATATTCGCGAGTTGGGGATTGACCTGCCGACCATCATGATTTCGGGGCAGGGTGAAATACCCGACGCGGTCGAGGCGCTCAAGCTGGGCGCGCTCGATTACCTGCGCAAGCCGGTTGACCCGGCTCACATACAGCGCGTGCTCAAAAACATCGCCGACAACATCAACATTCGCGAGGAGAACTCCACGCTGCGCCGGCGCCTGGCGGAGGTCGGCGAGCTCGGGCCGCTGTTCGGGCACTCGTTGGCGATGCGCAAAGTGATCACGGCCATCGAGCGGCTGGCGCAGTCGTCGGCATCGGTGGTGATTACCGGAGAAAGCGGAACGGGCAAAGAGCTGGTGGCGCGCACAATTCACGAACTCTCACCGCGCCGCAACGGCGCTTATGTGCCGGTCAATTGTGCGGCCATCCCCGAAACTTTGATGGAGAGCGAGCTGTTCGGGCACGAGCGCGGCTCGTTTACCGGCGCCGACCGACGCAAGGAAGGCTGCTTCGAGGCAGCCAACGGTGGCACCTTGCTGCTCGACGAATTGACCGAGATGAAGGCCGAGCTGCAGCCCAAGCTGCTGCGCGTGATCGAGGAGCAGCGGCTGCGCCGGGTGGGCGGCACCGCCGAGATCCCGCTGGACGTGCGGGTGCTGGCGTCGTCGAACCGCGACATCGAGCAGGCGGTACGCGAGGGCAAGCTGCGCTCCGACCTTTACTACCGGCTCAACGTCTTCACGATTGCGTTGCCGCCGCTGCGCGAGCGCATCGACGACCTGCCGCAGCTGGCGCAGATGTTCATCAACCACTACGCCGCGCAAAACAGAAAGGACGTGACAGGGATCGACGAGGAATGCATGAAGGCGATGCAGGCTCATCCGTGGCCAGGCAACGTCCGCCAGCTGCGCAACGTCATCGAGCGCGCGCTGATCGTGTGCGAGGGCCGCACGATCCGCAAACCCGACCTGCCCGACGAGTTCCGCGCGGCGGGCGGCGGCGGCTTCATCAAAATTCCTCTCGGCACTTCGCTCGACGACGTCGAGAAGGAACTGATCTCGCGCACTATCGAGTTCACGGCCGGCAACAAAACCCGCGCCGCCGAAATCCTTGGTGTCAGCGCCAAAACTTTGTACAACAAGCTGGAACGATTCAGCACCGACCGTTCCTAGGTTGAAACGACCGGGAGGCGCCTCGGCAAGAGTCAGCCTGCCGACTGATCGCGCGGGGAGACTATGCAACTGCGAGCAAGATTAGCGCTGATGGCTTTGGTGCTGATGCTCGTTCCCACCGTAGCGCTGAGCATCATTACACTCGACTCCCGAATCAGCGGTATGGTCGACAACATGTCGCGAACAGCCGACTTCATGATCGCGCAGATATTCGAGCAGGTGCGCCTGGTTCTTTCACAAGGAGGCAGCGACATCCCCGGCGCGCTTCGCGGCAGCGATCCGCTGCGCAAGCTGCTCGATTCGACGGTTGCTTTCGGTCCAGCGGTCGTGGCCGCTCAGATCGTCGGGGACGATGGCACCGTGATAGTGGCGGCCAATGGCGAAGGCGAGGGAAAGCCAGCGCTCAATTTGCCGTCGGTCAACGAACTGGACGAACAAGCTTCGCGATGGTTCCTGTTCACGTCGCTGCCCAGTCTTCTGACGGCGAAGGTTTACGAAGCGCGGCGCCGGGTGGACATTAATGGTCAACCGGTCGCGACAATCTCGGTCGGCGTGACGACGGCGCTGATCGCGGACCGGGCACGCCATCTGCTGGTGGTGATCGTGGTCACCACAGGGCTGGTCATCGCCGCTGCAATGCTCGCGGTATTACTGATCGCCAAACGGATCCTCGAACAACTGGCCGTCCTGAGCCGGGGTTTCGAACAGCTTGCCGCCGGAAGGAATCCTTCGGAGGTCAAGGTCTCAGGGGCCAGCGAGTTGAGCACGCTGGCCGAGAAGTTCAACGAACTTTCGCGGCAAGTCCGGGCGGATCGGTCTCGCCTGGACAGCGACCAGACTCATCTGTTCGACGTTGTCCGTTCAATCCAGGACGCCGTCGTGCTGCTCGACGCCAATGGCGTGGTGCTGTTCGCGAACAAGGAAGCGCAGGAGCGGCTGGCGCCGAAGGACAGCTCGCTCGAGGGCGCATCGCTCGCCTCCGCGCTCGGCCGAGAGCACCCTTTGCTGACACTGGTGCACTCGAGTATAGCCGGTACCGAAGCTCACGACGTTCCACTGTCGCTTCCGGCGGGCGGGACCTATCTGGTTTCATTCTTTCGCCTGGGTCGCGAGCGAGTTCCGGCCGGCCTGCTGGTCGTGTTGCGAGACCTGACGCCCGTCATCGAGCTCGAAACCGCACTCGATTCGTCGAATCGGCTAGCGCGCCTTGGGACGCTGATTTCCGGTCTGGCTCATCAACTGCGCAGCCCTCTGAACGGAATGAATATGAGGCTCGAGCTGCTGCGCCACGAAGCCGGCGACGCGGGTGCAAAGCACATCGATAAATTGCGCCACGAGGTGACTCGCCTCGACGAAGCGGTCGAGGCGCTGCTCAGGTTCATGCGGCCCGAGCAATTGAAGCTGAGCGATTTCGACATGAACGAGTTGCTCAAGGAACTCGGTGCGCGCGTCAATAACGATCGGACTAAAGTTGAGTATCAACTCGATCCAGCGCTGCCGTCGGTCCAAGCCGACCGCGGATTGATTTACGAAGCGCTCACAAATCTGATAACCAACGCGGAACAAGCGATGCCTGACGGGGGCAGATTGACGCTTGCCAGCCGACTGCAAGGCTCGGCGGTCGAACTCACTATCGCCGATCGTGGTCCTGGTATTGCCAAGGAGCAACTGGATCGGATCTTCGACTTATATTACACAACCAAAGCTAGCGGGAGCGGGCTTGGCCTGCCCTTCGCGATGCGGGCAATCGAACTCAACGGCGGGAAGATAGCGATAGATTCGGAATTGGGCCAAGGTACGGTGTGCAAGGTTACGATTCCGATTACAGCAAATGCGCCTGCCAAATCAGTGGTCTCTAGCGCTGCTTAAGCGAGTTAATCAGCCGATCATCCGGCCGATCCTCGTCGCACTTTCTTTGCCACTGATTTTTCTCGCCGGATGCTCTGGCGGAACGCCAAGCATGGCGCGCGTGACAGATTTCTTCAGCGGCAGCTTATCTCCCGCCGAATCTCCGACACCGACAGCGACTCCGACCCCGACCACAGTCCCAACTCCGGTGGCAACTCCGCAAGCGGAAAAAACGACGGGACATCCACGAAAGAAGACTGCCCGGCAGGCGCCGACTGCGTCGAAGCAAGCAGCGAGCGTGCCCAACCATGCCGAGAGCCCCGGTCCGAGCGCGGACGTGAGTCTGGAAGCCAATCCGGGTGCAGGGCCGGCGGGCACTCCCGCATTGAGTTCTCCGGCGCTGGAATCATCCGGGTCGTCGGCCGACGCCAATCCTGCGAAGGCAGTGAAGTTAATTCAGGACGTCGATAGAATCGAAAAACGAGTTGACCGCAAAAATTTAAGCGCTGACGATTCTCAACGCGACATACTAGCGCAGAAGCTTTTGCAGGAGGCCAAGAAATCTCTCGCGGAGCGCGACAGCGTCGCCGCTATCAGTCTTGCGACGAAGGCCTCAACCTTGCTCAAGTCGCTCCCAAAGCTCGCCGATTCAGCTAGCCCAACCGCGCCGTAGCGTGCAGTCAGGCAGCACCGCTCATGTCTGTCAGCTCGATCTTTTCCCTCATAGCATCGACAGCCAGATAGTCCTCTGCGCGTTCGGAGTCGTGAAGAAATTACCCGCACCCCCTGCACAGAAAAGTCTTGCAAATTAAGGCCTTAGCGCGGCCCCATCCTTGCTTTCTCAAGATTGGAGTTACGGCAACGGTCGTGAAACCAAATCAACCAAAAAGGAGCAATCCGAATGAATCGCGATCAGTTGAAAGGCAAATTCAAACAGATGGCCGGCGAGATCAAGCGAAAATGGGGACAGGTCACCGACGATGATCTAACGCAGGCTCAGGGCAATACGGAAAAGTTGGTCGGAAGGATTCAGGAACGTTCGGGCGATCAACGCGAAGCAATCGAAAAGTGGCTGAAGTCAGAGGACATCTAACAATTCCTCCACCGAGCGGCGCGGGCGAATTGCCTGCCCACTCGCGTCTCGCACAGGAAGAGGCTTATGAAAATCAGATACTCATTCAAACTGATCGTACCGGCAATTTTATTCGGAATGGTCTTGTCGGTTCCTTGTTTCGCTCAGGACGCGCCGGCAAGCCAGTCGATGCATCAGGCTGGTCAAGAAGTAGAACAGGCTGGTTCCGATTCCGCTGCAGCTGCCAAGGACGCATATCACGGAACGGCGCGTGCCATTAAGGACACGACGATCACCGCCGAGGTCAAGACCGCGTTGGCGCGCGACAGGAATGTCACTTCCTCCGCAATACACGTCACCACCACGGCCGGCGTCGTTACTCTGAAGGGCAACGTGCCTTCGCCCGAAATGGCGAAGCATGCCGCGCAGCTCGCGGAGCAAACCAACGGCGTCAAGAGCGTGAACAATCAGCTTATGGTGCTTAGCTCAGCGAGCACCGACTAGTTCAACTATCAGCTTATGTGGGCCGTCGCCGATTCGAGTGCCTATGCCGCCGAGTTTGGCGCGTCCTTTTCGCGCGCGTGGCGTCCAGTAGAGGATGCGGTCCGGTCCAATGATTGATCGCTTGGCGGTGTCGGTACGGAGTTCCGACATGACGAAATCGCGGAAGCCCCATCCCATTGTCCAGGTAGCTCAAATAGCCGCCAGCGAACTCAACGACCTGCTCAACGCGATCGGGTTGCGCATTTCACTCTTGCGCAATCAGCTCGCGGCGTCGGCATACGAGGCCGAGATGGTTCGTTTGGCTGGACTGGTCGAGAAGGCTTCTCAGCGCGTTCAGCGTTTGGAGGAATATGCGCGCGCGGAGGAGCTGGTCGCATCGACGCGGCCAGGTCGCCCCAAAAGGAGGACTAATACTCCGGGGACGAATAATCCCGCGATCGTTTCCGAGCCAGGGCCGCGGACCGCACTTTTGATTACCGACTCGTCCGTCGAAAATAGCGCGATCAAGGAATGCCTCGAGCGTAGCGGATGCACGGTCGTCGTGGCCGAATCCTCCGCCGACGGGTTGAAGATTCTTCAAGCCAATCACAATTTCGATCACATCGTGTGTGATTCCGTAATTATCGCTGAGGCGGGCTGGAGCTTCACTGCGGAGTTGTCGCGCGCCGCTCGCGCCTCGCGAGTTTACGTATTGCAGCGGCACCGCTTACCTGAGCGCTCACTGGAACATCGCGAGTAACAAGCAAACATGACATCGTTCGCACTTTCGATCTGAGTGGATTAGGAAGATGCTATTAGCGCGTCTGCGCCTCGGCAATGCAACTGGCTATTTTGCGACACCTCCTTCCGTAGCCGCAGTCAGCGCGAACAACATCACGGCAGACTGAAGAACGGCCATTACTCTCCTTTTCATGATCGTTCGCCTCACAAGCCTTGATCGTGCATGGCGGATGCCAACTGATCTGCGGCGTGGATCGGGAAGTAAGTAGCAACAAATTGGCAGCGCGTATCTGGGATTGTGGTGTTGTTTTTTCACAGTGCCGACCTCAGGGCCTTGAGTCTAGTAACCTGGTGGTGTCGCGGCCGGGGGTGCTCCGTTCATTTAGATCAGTAGTACTGGCCTAATATCGAACGGACAACCCAAGGCCGCGCGTGCTGGCATACGGATTGCTCACGTCAGTTACTATTGCAGTTACTATTTGGATTTCGTTTTGGAGGTAACTATGGCGAACAGAGCCGATCCTGATTCGGCTCGCCCACGCTGGTCGGGCGAGCTCTATCGGGACTGCTGCGGGAAAAACAAGTAAAGCCTGTCCCAGTCTGGCAGGGTCGGTGGTCGCGACGCGTCCCCCCGTCTTTACGACTCCGATCCTGCCGGACCCTCTCCACGCACTACTGACGCTACAACGTTTCTCCGCTCGGAGTCTTGGCCGCAGAAACGACTATAGCTACTGAGCAGTTTGAGTCTCGGAGTATGCGATCGACTTTGGGACCAAAATACAAACGCTGCTCGACCGATCGGTACAGAACACCCATTATCAGCAAATCGAATCTGCCGGTTTCGACCGTTTGTAAAATTACCGACTCGGGTTTGCGGCCAGCGCCGACTTGCCCGTCGATCGCCAGCTTCAGTTCCGAGCCTAGCACCTTGATTTCATCGACGATCTGCTGACCAGTTCGCGCCAGACGGATACCACGCAGCATCCCGGGAAACCGCGCCCCGGGATTTTCCATCACGTAGAGCGCAGTCAGATGAGTCTCGATCGCCTGCGCGTACAGCATCGCGACCGCTGCGCCTCGGCGCGAGTATGCGGAGCCTGTAATGGGTGCTATCACGCGTTTGAACGGTACCGCGCCTCCGGCAACATAGCGCGCGATCACCACTGGCGCGGGAGAATCGCGCAGAACCTCCAACGTCACCGGATCGTCCAGCAGTTCCTCGCCTTCCACTGCCGACACTCCGACAAAGATTGCGTCGTAGCCGCGATGCGCTTCCTCGACGATAGCCTCTGACCTCGACTCGCCAGCGGCGGTGCGTTGCAGGACGTGTCCGGCGCCGCACAAATCGGCGATCATTTTGAGATTGGCGAATCTCTGGTTGAGGTTCGCCTTTCCACCGCCGTCTTCGTTGCCACGGGGCAATTGGAATATCGTAATCGTCGCGTCCTTATGATTGCCGAGTGCGGCCGCCAGGTGGGTCGCGAGTTGTGTATGCGGTCCGCCTCCGTCCACAACCAGCAACTTGGCGCCCTCGCGTGAAAACGGCAGCAGCGCGCGCAGTCGTTCACGATCGGTGCGCTCAGTTTCACTGGCCCGCTGCGGAACATCACTTAACGCCCATCCGAGCAGCGGCGGGGTGATCATCGACGTCGCGATCGCTACCAAAACGATAACCGTGTACATCTGCGGCGTCAGTATTCCAAGGCTCAGTCCGAGCAGCGCAACAACGATCTCCATGCCGCCGCGTGCGTTCATGCCGGTCGCGACGGCGAATGCCTCGCGCCACTGAAGACCGCCTACGATGCCGCCCAGAGTGCATCCAACCAGCTTTCCCGCGCACGCCGCGCCCAGCACCAGGAGGGGAATTGCGAAGCCAGTCATGCTGAACAAATCTGTCCTAAGACCCGAGTATGCGAAGAACAGCGGAGCGAGGACACCCATGGTCACCGCCTCGAGCTGTTCGCGATCGATTTTGCGCGTGCGCGCCGCACCTCGGAGCATCACACCGCCAACGAAGCCGCCAAACACTGCGTGAATACCAATCGCCTGGGTGATAACGGCGCAGCCGAACGCGATCACGATCATGGTGGTCAACGTCGCATGGTCGACGACCGAGTGATCGTCAACCCACCGCACGATTCGCGCCACCATTCGAAAGCCGACGAAGTAACAGAAGATAAGAAACGCGCCGGTGTATGCGAGAATTATAAACAGTCCGTGCAAATCGACCCGTCCGCGCGCGGCCAGCCCCGCGACAATCGAAAGCAGCAGCCATCCGACGCAGTCATCCAGGATGCCCGCGGCCAGAATCAAAAGCCCCAGTTCGCGCCTTAGCAGGTCGAGGTCGATTAATATCTTCGCGATCACCGGAACCGCGGAAATAGCCATTGCAATAGCCAGAAACAGGGAAAAGATCAGCCGCCCATTCGGCGCTGCAAGATAAGTAGTGGGCATCCACCATCCAAGTGCGAAACCGCCGGCGAACGGAATGACTATTCCGAATGTCGATACCAAGGCGGCCACGCGCCCCATCCCGCGCAGAATTTCGAGTTCGGTTTCCAGCCCGGTACAGAGGAGCAGCATGATTACGCCGATCCATGCCAATCCCTCGAGCAAGTGCGCTCCCGTAGGATCGGCCGGAAAGATCAGTTGGAATGCAGTTGGGGAAAAATGTCCCAGCACCGACTGACCCAGAATTAGGCCCGCGAGCAGTTCGCCGATCACGGTCGCTTGTCCGAGCCGGCGCATAAGATCGGCCAGCAGGCGGCCGGTAACGACGAGTAATGCGAACTGCGCGAGCAGATAAAGAACTTGCTTCTCAGTAAGACTTTGCAACGCTACACCTTCGCGTTTTTTTTCAAACTTCGCTTCACGCTAAATGCGAACGCTGACTCGGTGAGACGACCCCGCATTCCTTTCAAGAGTCAGGCCAATAGCTATTCACGACTTCAAACCGTGCTCGATTCCTGAACTCGGTAAGAAATGCAGACTGTCGGGTGGACTTTTCTTGCAATGATAGGGATCTAGTCGTGATTAAGGCGCTTGTTGGATTGGCGCGCTTCCTGCTTCTTTAGGTATATCGAGGAGCCGGCAGATGAAACGCAATATGAAAATGACGTTATCGACGGTGGTATTCGCCGGCCTGGTCATCGCCGGTTCGGCAATTGGCATGAATCATTCCGCAACCAGTCAATCTCCGGTTGCCGCGCTTGGCTCCCACATGGTCAGCCGAAGCGTCATAAAAGTGCATACCGATCACGGAGTGATTACTATCTCCGGGACCGCGAATTCATGGAGCGAAGCAGAAGACGCAGTTTTTGTCGCCAACAGCATCGCCGACTTCCAATTTGCTAACAGCGAAATTCTCTGGCGGATTTCGAATGAGTAACTAACCAGCCGCCGCTCGACAACCAAATCGTCTCCCATTCTGTATCACCGAAGCACAGGGCGGAGCAGGGGCGCGGGGGCACGGTACGTCCGTTACGAAGACCTCACGTGCCAAAGGATCACGCCGGCGCGTTCTTCTTGGCGCAGACGAGAGTTGGCGGCAGCTGGCGAATCAGTAAGGCGGTAAGACTTACATATTGACCTAGCGAACCGACTAGAAAAGCTCGCGGAGTTTTTGGCAGGCTGTAAATTCGACAGTTCTTGCCGCGCAGGTCGTCCCGAAATCCCTCCCGAAATCCCTGTGGTTCGTTCGGGCATAAAAAATGCTCCTCCTATTCTGCACAGGAAGACAGTTATGGCTAAAATGATTTTCCCCCTAGGATTCTGGATGACAATTGTGCTCTTGATCGTGCTTGGCTACGCATTGAGCGCAGTTGGGTATTCATTCGGCGCAGACTGTGCGGGGCCGATGAACTGCGGAGATGGACAGTCGGCGATCGCGTCGGTGTTATCAGACGAAAATCAAAGTCTACAAAGTGATCTGCGGGCCGGCGACATTTCTCCTGGCAGTAAATGCGCGCCCAACGGAACGCTGCGTGGCAATATTTCCGACTTCCCGCAGATGGCCAACTTGCAGGCCGGGGGCCCGACATACGCTCCGGGGTTGTCGCTCACGATAGCGAGTCGCCTTCGTCAGGTGAGCTTATGTCCGGGCGCAATCGAAATTCCACGCCATTGAGACATCGGCCAACTAACTAGGTTTCGCCCAAACGAAGGAGGTTTTCAGAGATGAAAAATTCAACGAGGATAGCAATTTCACTGATGAGTCTCGCTGCTTTGCCTTTCATTAGCGGGTGCGGCTCGTCGACGGAAAAGGTCAAAGAGACCTCCTCGACAACCTACGTACCTTCTCCGCCGCCGCAGGTTGTCGTGCAGCCGGCTCCGGTCGTAGTCGCTCCGCCGACTACGGTAACAACCACTGAGGAAAAGAGTCTCGTCGGATTCCACTGATACGGGCAATAACGCGACCGAGGAAAGCTCGAGCACGTATCACAGCGAGTCTTCGACTGTGACTCCGATGACTACGGTTCCGGTGGTTCCCGCACAGGAACAGACCACCACGACGTATCAGAAGAAGACCTACCAGGAAAGCAACTAACTACTATCTGGGCATGGGCACGGAGAGACGACGCCGTTTTTCCGTGCCCATGTGGCGAATTGCATGAGACTCGAAAAAGTTGGCGTGGTCAGAGCGATTCTGATTTACGGTCTTGCGGCGGGCTCGCTGTTTGCTCCGAACGCATACGCCCAGCAGAGGATTCCCACTTCTCAGCCCGGCGCCACGACTGGCGCTCCAAGACTAACTACCGATCGCTCGCTGACATTCGAAAATGAAAAGGTGCAAACATCGGCTGAGCACCTTTACAATTCTCCCGCCGAACGCGCGCACGACGACTTGCTGATCACCGAAGTGAAAAGTTCGCTCGCGAAGAAGGGTATTTCAGATGGATACCCGGTCGTGGTTGATTGCGACCACGGCACTATCGACTTGAGTGGAGTGGTGGCGTCAGCAGATACCGCCAGACAGGCCGCATTGATCGCATCCAATGCTCAGGGTGTGATCGCCGTCAAAAATAAACTGACCTGGCGATAGCCGCTCGGAGATATTGTGCTGAGGAGGTAACCTGACCATGTTTACTCGTCAACCTGGATCCCACAATGTTCTGCCTCTAGTTAGTTTCTACGGAGGCCACGGTCTAACTGTGGTCGACGACTGGGCCGTCCACCGGCTCTTCAACCGACTCTCGAGACTATGTTGCGACGCTATCTGGGCACACGCATCGACTAGGAAAGATCGCGGCCTTTTCGGCAAGCTGTAAATTATACACATCTCGTGGCGCAGGTCGTCGCGGAATCCCTGTGGTTCGTTCGGGCATAAAAAATGCTCCTACTATCCTGCAGAGGAAGACGGCCATGGCCAAAATGCTTTTGTCCTTGGGATTCTGGATGACCATTGTGCTCTTCATCGCGCTTGGGTACGCACTCGGCGCAGATTGTTCCGGTTCGATGAACCGTAGTAGCGGTCACACAGCGATCGCGTTATCCGAATAGCTCGGCTGAGTAGAAAGATTGGAAGATGGAGGTTCTCATTATGCGCAAAAGTGTTGGAGTAATCATGAGTCTGGCGCTGGCGGGAATGCTTGTTCTTGCAGGATGCTCGGGGCAGCCGCTCTCGACTCGTGAGGAAGGCACTCTCGGTGGCGCGGGGATTGGTGCGGTTGGTGGTACAATTGTCGGAGCGGCCGTAGGCCATCCTCTGGCGGGTGCTGCGATCGGTGGTCTTCTGGGCGGTGGCACTGGCTATGCAGTCGGCAATTCGATGCAGAATACGCAAAACGCCAACGCGCAGACCCAACAGCAGGTGCAGCAGCAACAGCAAGAAATCGAGAGTCAACGCCAGCAGATTCAACAGCTCAAATCGCAGTCCGAAACCGAGTAATCGGACAGCGAAATCGGTCGGAAAAAAGGGGTGTGCCTACGCAAAACTGCATCTCGTGTGAGATTCGGGGCGACGGCGGGTACGGTGTGATGAAATGCACGAGCTGAGTCGGACGCCGACCATCCCCGATCGCGCCAGTCAGTCTGGGCTGTCGCTTTTCAAAACTTGGTCCGGCCCGAATTGCTTCGCAAAATCTGGACGACCTCAGGTATGCGTTCGGCTCCGTAGTACGCTCGTGCTTTCGTGCACCTGTCCGCTTCGACCTCCCAGTGGCGAGCAAGTGTCAGCAGCAGGTTGAAGTTTGACGTATATGCATGGATCGCCTCGGCGCCCTTGCATTGCGATCAAATTAGGAGACTGCCCTTTGGAGGGTCATGGGGCCCCACGGCGGCGGTTAAAAGCAATTGAGCCTGCGACGCATCGGTTACATGGATAACTGAACCCGTCGATTGAATATTTGTCGCGCGAGTCAGGCTGCTCGCCACCAATGCGTCTGCTACATTGAGGCCATGCGTGCTGCTCGAGCATCCGGCGCCCGAAACCTGCAAGGCCTTAAGAACATCGCCTGGCTCACGGCGCGCCAGCTCGAAAAGCTCTCCGCCGCGCTGACGGTCAGCACGATGGAAAAACGCGCGATCATTTTCGACGAGAAATATTCACCCGATTTTGCGTGTATCTTACTGACAGGAGTGGCACGCATCACATGCCGCAATCGCAAGGGCCAGCGTACATTGGTGACTATGGTCGCGCCCGGTATGGTTCCCGGCTTCCCGCCGCCGGTACCCGGCATCAGTTACAACTTTCGCTGCGAAGCGGTCACCACTTGTAAGATAGGGACGATTGACCTCGGGTCGTTCGTCGAAATATCGCTGGGAGTTGCTTTGGCAGACTTCAAACGGCTGGCATCGAGCTACATGGGCCGTTGGGATTTGGTTCAATTGCGCTGCGCAAATTTCATGAGCTGCACTTTGGAAGAGCGTCTGGCTCTGATTCTGCTGGAATTGAGTGAAAACTTCGGCGTCCCCGATGGAAAAGCGGTGCGGCTGACATTGCCGGCCCGGCACCAGGACCTGGCTGAACTAGTCGGCGCCACGCGGCCCCGAATTACCGAATATTTGAGTTTGTTCGAGCGAAAGCAACTGATTTCGCGCGATAAACGCCAATTGATCGTCTATCGCGATCAATTGCAGAGTTTCCTTGAGCAAACTCATACTCCTGCAATTGCCGCTGGTACCGTGGTTTAAAGAAAAGGGTTGAGGAGTTTGCAAGGGCCTCAGATCTAACGCCAGGAGATCGAAACATGGGAACCAAGGTTTCGTCGGTCCTGAAACACAAAGGTTATGACGTCGTGACCGTCGCGCCGCACCAGACCATCGGGTCGGTCGTCAAGGTGCTCACCCAAAACCGGATCGGAGCCGCGCCGGTGATAAATGAGGAAGGTCAACTCCGCTCGGACCTTGGCGCCGCGCTTCATCTCGGCCGTCACTCGCCTCGGCCTTCAGATTCGGCCGCGAGTTGCAGAGCGATGAGCGCGCATATCGCGGCGTGCGAGAGTCAAAGTCCACCGCCAAAATCCGAAATGGAGAGAAATTCGCGAATTCCTCTGAAATCTGTCAAACGGCCCTTTCTCCGGTGGCCTTCCAATCGCCGAAACGCCACACGGGCCGGGTTTTTGGCACTTAGTCGGATTTTTCTCCACATTGGAGACTCAGGAACGGAGCGCAGTCGTTTCGAACTCCCGGGCGACTTTGTCAGCCCTCAGCAAGTGACCAAATTTCGTCGGTCAGATGCGATCTTGGAATCCATATCGCAAAGGGCGCCTGGTAAAGCTGAGCGCTAGGGGAGCACGCCGCGTCGACAACGACGACGCTTTGATTCGGCAGGATTCCCCTGACCGACGCGCCCCTCGTTAGCTCTTCTAGACGAGCCAAGAGAACTCCCTCTCTTGAGAATACCCTGGGTAATCTAGCAGTTTACGTCGCCAGCCGTCATGCTGGTTCTACTGGCACCGCATAATCGAACAAGCGGGCTGCGAGCCTACCGCAAATGCGAGAGAACGGCTGCCTTTTCGATCAACAGGTGCCAGATTCCTCAAACATTTCGCTGAGTTAGCCGCCCCACCGGCGACTGGATTTATACCGCAAACAGAGCGCACATGGACACCTGAACGGAGGTTTCCATGATACGAGCAAGTTCGCGAGACGCAACAATAAGGCCGCGCCCTGTCGGCGGTTCGGAGGATTTGGCGCGGGAGATTGCGAGCCTTTCCGCGCTCGAGGCGGAAACGTTGCGGCAGCGATGGAAGGCCCTGATTGGCGCCGATCCAGCGCCCTACCTCGGACGTTCCTTGATGGTTCGGGCACTCGCCTACCGGCTTCAGGAAAGAGCGCTCGGCGGCCTCAAGCTGGCAACGCAACGGATCCTTGACCGTGTTTGCGATGGCCGCGAGCAGGCCGCATCAGAGCGGATTTCGAAACGGCGCGCCGGCGCGGGTACCGTGCTGATCCGGGAGTGGCGCGGCGTCCATCACCGCGTCACGGTGCTCGACAACGACGTCGTTTACAGGGGTCGGCGCTACAAGTCGCTGTCCGAAGTCGCCCGCGCGATCACCGGCACCCACTGGTCGGGACCTCTGTTCTTCGGCCTCAAGCGCCGGGCCAAGGAGGCGGCCCATGGCTGACACCCCGATCAGGCACTGCGCCATCTACACGCGCAAGTCCACAGAAGAGGGGCTCGAGCAGGACTTCAACTCGCTGCACGCGCAACGCGAGGCGTGCGAGGCGTTCATCAAGAGCCAGGCCGGCGAGGGCTGGAAGCTGATTAAGACCGCTTACGACGATGGCGGCTATTCGGGTGGGACGATCGAGCGGCCGGCGCTTCAGCGATTGCTCGCGGACATCCGCGCGGGGCTGATCGATGTCGTCGTGGTCTACAAGGTTGATCGGCTGACCCGCTCGCTCGCCGACTTCGCCAAGATGGTCGAGCTGTTCGACGCGCAGAGAGTATCGTTCGTGGCGGTCACCCAGCAGTTCAACACCACCACCTCGATGGGCCGGCTGACCCTCAACGTGCTGCTCTCGTTCGCGCAGTTCGAGCGCGAAGTCATCGGCGAGCGCATCCGCGACAAGATCGCCGCATCCAAGCGCAAGGGAATGTGGGTGGGCGGCGGGCTCCCGTTGGGATACGAGGTCCACGACCGCAAACTCGTCGTGCATCAGGGCCAGGCCCGGACCGTGAGGCAGATCTTCGAGCGCTACCTAGAACTGGGCAGCGTCCGGCTTCTAAAGAGAGACCTCGACCAGCGCGGGATCGTTTCGGGAATCAAGGTATCGAAGAACGGAAAGCAGCGAGGTGGCAAGCCCTTCTCGCGCGGAGCGCTCTACCATCTGCTCTCCAACCCAATCTACCTGGGCGAGATCCGCCACAAGAATGAACGCCACCCCGGCCAGCACGAGGCCATCGTCAGCCGCGAACTGTGGGAGCGGGTCGAGGAGCGGCTGCGTACTCGGGCGGTCCGCCAGGGCGAGGGGCGCAAGACCGAAGCGCCGCGAAGTCCGCTTGCAGGCAAGCTGTTCGATGAAAAGGGCGAGCCTCTATACGTGCAGGGCGCAGCCAAAGGGCAGCGCCGCTATCGCTATTACGTCTCGCGAAAATTGGTCAGAAGCGGACCGGAAGATGCGGAGCACGGGTGGCGATTATCCGCGCCCGAAGTTGAGCGATCCGTCTCAGCCGCCGCCCGACAAATCCTCGCCGACCGCGATGCCATCGCGCAGGCGGTCGAGGAGTCCGGCAGCGACGCGCATCGGCTGCCCGCGGTCCTGAAGTCCGCACAAGCGTGGAGTGAACGGCTACGCACCAAGCGCGAAGCCGCAGCGGCGCTCGCCGACCTGATTGAGCGGACCGATCTCAGCCGCGACGGCATCCGGGTTACGCTCAAGGTGCCGATCCCGCCGGCCGAAGAACAGAAAGGCGCGCCGCCGCGCCACATCGTTCTCACCAGATTCGTGCCGATGCAGATGAAGCGGCGCGGGGTCGAGATGCGCATGGTGCTCGAGGGCGACGCCACAGCCGTCCGGGTCGATCTGCCCCTGCTCAAAGCGGTCGCCCGCGCCCGCCGGTGGTCTCAGGACCTGATCGCGGGCTGCGTGCAGTCGGTCTCGGAGATAGCGAGGCGGGAAGAACTCGATCGCCGCTCCGTGCATCGGCTGCTCCGGCTCGGATTTCTGTCGCCGCGGATCGTCGAGGCGATCGCCGAAGGCCGCCAGCCGCCCGACCTCACCGTGATCGGTCTCTCCCGCCGCGTCGATCTGCCTCTGCTCTGGCGCGCGCAGGAACAGGCGCTCGGCATCCGCTGATTTACATCCCGATGACGAACGGGGGCGGACTCCTTCGAGGAGCCCGGCCCCAATTCGATTGGTCTTGGCGCCGCGAAACTACTTCGCGGCCTTCGCCTTGCGAGAGCGGGTGCTTCCCTTCTTTCGCGCGGCCGAGCCGTAGCGCTTCTTGAAGCAGGCGCGGCAGCGGGCATCGCGTCGCTTCTTGAACGACGGCGCGAGGTCATCGCTGCCGCAATATCTACAGACCAACTTCTCCGCTTTGGCCACCGCACGCGATGACCGCGGTGGCCTCCGTGCGGCCTTCCTGGGTTTCGAGGCCAGCGCTGGTGTCGGCGTGGGGGCGACGGGTTTGGTGTCCGTGTTCACTTGAGTCTCCTTCTCGGGCCGGGGCTTCGGCGCGACCGGCCGTCGTCAACACACATTGCTCTGTCGCGCCGACATGGGAAGGCCTCTCGCCTGGCGTACACTGGGACCTAGCAAAATCGCGCCCGGATAGGTTTTGCCAGATTATGGCGATTCAAGGCGCCGGAGACGTTCTCCGGGTCCCTGTGCGATCGCAAATCGCGCGTGCACGCGCGGATTTCGAGCGATTCTCCGAGATGCGCGGAAACCTCGGGACTGAGGTGTGGAGCAGAGTGGATTTGAACTCTCGACCCCTACTTCGCCTTTCATCGCAAAATTGTCCGCGAATTTGGCGAGGAATTTGCTCGCAGATTAAAGCAGCAGTGCTGCAGAGAGCATCATCGCCAGATCTTTCGCCACCTTTCCTTTCTCTCCAAGAGTCCGTTTCGCTGAGATCCATCCTCGCGAGGATCGAGGCCGAACACAGCAATCTGATTGGAGGTTCTCGACCGCTTGTGTTCTTCGAGGGCCTGCCTTCAAAATGCTTGACAGACACGGGCTTGGATGCGAACAGGGAGTTAGCGGAGGCAGAGTTGAAACCGCTCAATACCGTCAAACGGTGCGCTATTATTGGCCGTGTGGTCCGATACCACCGTCGGGACAAGAGGTCATCTGTTCTTCTGATGAGCCAGTTGTCTAGAAGAATCTGCGTCGGGGTAGTTGCCGCAGTCGCGGTGCTTTGCGTTTCTGCGGCCGTATTCACGGTCGCGAGGCAGGCGTCGGCTGGTGAGGCGCCTGCCACCTCTTCGCCTCCGACCGTAACCGAAACGGTACTGTATTCCTTCTGCAACCAACCGGATCATAGCACTGGCGCTTGCCTCGACGGCGAAACGCCCAACGGCCTGATCCAAGGCAGCGACGGCAACTTCTATGGCACCACGGGACCATATGGCGACGTCAGCGGTGGCACGATGTACAAGCTCACTCCTTCCGGTACGCTTACCACCCTCCACTCGTTCTGCCCCCAAAAGGATCCGAACAGCGGCGATTGCCTCGACGGCTACGGGCCTGGCGGAGTCATCGAGGGCAGCGACGGCAACTTCTACGGCACCGCTGGTAGCGGCGGCGCGAATTTCGAGCGCGGTGGAGGTTCCGCCGGCACGGCGTACATGATTACTCCTTCCGGCGCGCGTACTACGAGTTCCAGACCGCGCTCAGCCGCTACGACTATGCCAAGGCTCTGCTGGCCGCGTCACAGGAGTCCTACAACGCCAACCTCGACACTTACCGGCAGGGACTCAGCACCA
>Ga0187883_10000560_pt1 | contig 22923 bp, 16 predicted proteins | sample June2016WEW_20_1_2_FD_132966 | JGI IMG/M metagenome (GOLD analysis project Ga0187883, IMG submission 132966) | Peatland microbial communities from SPRUCE experiment site at the Marcell Experimental Forest, Minnesota, USA - June2016WEW_20_10 | ecosystem: Environmental > Terrestrial > Soil >...
AGAAGGCCTTGGAGACCGACCCTTCCTCCTTCATCGCGCAGCAGGAACTCCGCCGCACGCAGCAGATGATGAACGAAGCCGCCAATCCCCAACCGCAGGCCATGGTCATGACTCCCTTGCGCCGCCGCCTGGAAAATGCCCAGGGTCCGGTCGAACTGGCTCCCCTATCGAACGTGCCCATTACCCTCAAGGTCACCGAGAAAGCCAACGTGATTTACGAGACGGTCGGCAAGCTGGCCGGCATGAACGTGCTTTTCGATCCCGATTACACCCCGAAGCAAGTCCACGTCGAATTGAACAACGTCACCCTGGAAGAAGCGCTCTCCATCATCTCCTTTGAGACCAAGACCTTCTGGCGTCCGGTCACCTCGAATACCATTTTTGTCGCGGCCGACACTCCTGCAAAGCGGAAAGAGCTGGAACAAAACGTCATCAAGACTTTTTATCTTTCTAATCTTTCTCAGCCCACCGAGTTGCAAGACATTGTCAACGCCATGCGCACTATCCTAGAGGTCAGCCGCATCCAGCAACTGCCCTCGCAGGGAGCGATCGTCGTCCGCGGCACGCCCGATCAAGTAGCCCTGGCGCAAAAACTGGTCGACGATCTCGACAAGGCGAAACCCGAAGTCCTGATCGAAGTCATGGTCATGCAGGTCAGCCGCGACAAGTCCCACACCCTCGGCATCAATCCTCCCACCAGCGTCAGCGTTGCCCTCCAGCCCAATATCGGCAGCACCACTACCCCAACCACTACCACCGGCACGACCACGACTTCTAGTTCAACCTCGAATGGCCTCAGCCTCAATTCGCTCGCCACCCTGAACGCCACCGACTTCCAGGTCACGATTCCGCAGATGACGGCTTCGGCCCTGATGAGCGACACCGATACCAAAGTCATCCAGAGTCCCCAGATCCGCGCCTTGGACGGACAGAAAGCTACCTTGAAGATCGGCGATCGCGTCCCGGTTGCCACCGGATCGTTTCAGCCCGGCATCGGCGGAGTCGGCATCAACCCGCTCGTCAACACCCAGTTTCAATACCTCGACGTGGGCGTGAACATCGACATCACCCCCCGCGTGCATGCCGGACGCGAAATTTCCTTGAAGATGTCGATGGATGTCTCCGACGTCGACTCCTACGTGAGCATCGGCGGCATCAGCCAGCCCGTCATCGGACAGCGCAAGATCGAAAACGAAATCCGCCTCAGAGATGGCGAAGTCAGCCTCCTTGGCGGCATGATGGAAGACTCCAAGACCAAGGCCCTCAGCGGAATCCCAGGCCTGTCCTCGATCCCCATCCTCAAATATCTTTTCGCCCAGGATACTTCCGATCACTCCACCAACGAAATTGTCTTTGTCATCATCCCCCACATCATCCGTGGTCCTGACATGTTGCATGGCGACGAGATGCTCGACGTCGGCACCGCCAACTCCATCCAGTTGAGGTCCGTGACCAGCAAGCCAAATTCAGCCGCTCCTGCCGGCGCCGCTACGCCTGCGCCGGGTCCGTCATCGCAGGCCGTTCCGGGTGCTCAGAATCCGGCCGCGCTGCGACCGGCGGCGTTGAATCAAGCCCCGCAGACTCAAGGCCTGCCAACTCAGGCCGCCACTCAGGCCCCAATTCCCGGTGGAACCTTCCAGTTTGATCCGCCTACTTTGACTCCGGCCAAGGGGTCGACGTTTACCGTGAACGTCATGCTTTCCGGCGGTCAAAACGTGTACTCGGTGCCAGTGCAACTCAACTACGACCCGAATCAGTTGCAGGTGGTAAACGTTTCCAATGGCGGATTCCTTTCCCAGGATGGCCAAGCCGTCGCCTTGGTGCATCGCGACGATCCCGTGACCGGCACGCTGCAAATCACCGCGACCCGGCCTCCAGGGGCAGCGGGAGTTTCCGGGCAGGGCGCCGTGGTCACTCTTACCTTCGTGGCAAAGGAAGCCGGCCAATCCGCTCTGACCATCACCCGCGGCGGAGCCCGCGATCCCGCCATGCAGCCCATCGCCATGAACGGAGCGCAAGCCGCCATCACGATTCAGTAGACGGTGAGGTGTGCAAGTTGTTGACGCATAAATCTACGTTGTCATGAACAAGACGCTGTCATCGACACGACACTGTCATCCTGAGCGAAGCGAAGGACCTATGTACTCAGCTGCGGAATACTCTAGGGAATCTCTGATTGAGTCCCGGTTTACCCCGTGCACCCCTGTGTACCCTGTGGTTTATGCTTTCTGCCGACACTTAACCAGAGTTTCCCTGGTTCTTTCGCTCTGCGCAAGATGAGCTTATTTATGCAAGTTATGACGCGCTCGACAAAAACAAAGCGCCTACGCGGCTTCACCCTGATCGAACTCATCGTCGCCACCGCGATCATGATGATTCTCGTCGGGGCCGCGTTCCCACTGGCCGTCAACGCCGTCAAGCGCGAGCGCGAGCGGGAACTCCGCTACGACCTCTGGATGATCCGCGACGCCGTCGATCGCTACAAAGCTGCCGCCGACATGAACGCGTTCGTCACCAAGCTCGGAAGCGAGGGCTATCCTCCCGATCTTGATACCCTGGTCAACGGCGTCGATGTGTCGGGCAAGAAACTCAAATTCCTCCGCCGCATCCCGCTCGATCCTATGACCAAGCAGGAATGGGGCATGCGCTCCATGCAAGACGACAAAGATTCCACCTCCTGGGGCGGCCAGGGCGTCTTCGACGTCTACACCAAGTCCGACCAGACCGCCTTGGACGGCACCAAGTATAAGGACTGGTAGATGAGACTCACGTCCAAAGCCCGCAACTCCATTCTCCGCCCGCGCCCTCTCGGGCTGCGGAAAAACTCCGCGTCGTGCCGGTTTTGGGAAGGGCACGAGTTCCACTCGTGCCGTAACGGCCACGAAATCAATAGCGGCTTCCAGCCGCTGCGGGAATGCTGCGCCGGGAAAACACTTTTTCCGCAAGCGGCACGCGGTTTCACGCTGATTGAGATGGTGGTCGTCATCAGCATGATCTTGGTTTTGCTCTCGATTGCCCTGCCCATGTATACCCAGAGCATCAATCGCGCCCGCGAAGCCAAACTGAAACAAAATCTTGCCACTCTCAACGAAGTCATCGAAAAGTATTCGCTCGACAAGGGCAAAGCGCCGCAGTCGCTCGACGATCTCGTCCAGGCTGGCTACATCAAGGCCATCCCCGAGGACATCACCGGCAGCACCGATACCTGGAAGACCGACAACGAAGACGATCCCCAAAACGCCTGGGACCCCACCCAGATGGGTATCAAAGGAGTCCACAGCGGTTCCGACGCCTCCTCCAGCCAGGGCAGCCCGTATTCGTCCTGGTAGTGCGGTAGTGTCGTAAGTTAGTGTTGTACTTTGGTCGTCATTACTTTGATCGTCATTACTAAGACTTGTCATCCTGAGCGCAGCGAAGGATCTGCTTTTGCTAGCAGCACTCCCACTTCCGAGGTCGCTCACTTTTCAGACTGCGCCACTACCGGTAGTGCGGGAGATGGTAGCCCGAAAGATGGCAGGCTGCAAGATGAACGGTAAACCAACCCCAACCCGCGGTTTCACCCTCATCGAGATGATGGTGGCCATCAGCATCATCGTCATCCTGCTGGCCGTCGCCATGCCCATCTACAGCCACAGCATTACCCGCGCCAAGGAGCAGAACCTCCGCAAGAATCTCCAAACCCTGAACCATCTCATCTACCAGTACGCCCAGGACAAACAAAAATCGCCGCAGTCGCTCTCCGACCTCGTATCGTCGAAATACATCGACAAAATTCCCGATGACATCACCGGCAGCAACACCTGGGTCACCGAGCCCGCCGAAGGCACTATCATGTCCGTCTATCAGACCGAAGACACCGGCATCATCGGCGTCCACAGCGGCTCCAGCGCCACCGCCACCGACGGCACCCCCTACGCGAAGTGGTAGCCGAGGTCTCAGGTCTCAGGTCTCAGGTCTCAGGTCTCAGGTCTCAGGTCTCAGGTCTCAGAAAAGGCTGGAATCACCCCGATCAACCAGTCAATAGCTTCGCGGGTGCTACGATTCACTACGAACAGATTTTCCTGACACCTGAGACCTGACACCTTCTCCATGGATTTCCTAAACCGCCTCCAACCCCTCGCCCTGCTCCTGCTGCGCCTCGTTCTAGGCGCAATCATGATCGCGCACGGTTATCACAAGGTCTTCGGCGGATTCCACCACCACATGGAAACGGTAGCCTCGCTCGGCCTTCCCCAATGGCTGGCCTATCTTTCCGCCGGCACCGAATTCTTCGGCGGAATCGCCGTTGTCCTGGGCTTGTTCACCCGCTTCTTTTCGCTCGCCATCGTGATCGAGATGGCCGTAGCCATCTGGAAAGTCCACTTCAAGAGCGGCCTCACCGGACCGAACGGATTCGAATTCCCCCTAGCCCTCGCGGCCATAGCATTCGCCCTGCTCTGCTACGGCGGCGGCCCTTGGGCAGCGACCTTTGGCAAATCCAGCGGCGGAAAAGTGCGAAAGGCTACATAGAATAGACCCGCTATCCCTTTTAGCCATAAATATGGCATAATAGAATTTATGCGGACCACGGTGGACATTCCCGACTCTCTTTATCGCGACCTGAAAACCAAGGCTGCCGGGGAAGGCCGCAGCGTGAGGGAGTTGATTCTTCGCGGCGTCGAAGTCGAACTGCAACTCAAGCCCAGGCGCCAAGGGCGGCCCGTTTCGCTCCCGCTGGTGCGTTCGAAGCAACCCGGAACCGTGGCGCTCGACAATGCCAAGATCTTCGAGATTATTCCTTTTCCCTGACGTCAACGTCTGGATCGCCCTCACCTCCGAGAGGCATCTCCACCACATCGTCGCCGCTCGTTGGTTTGCCAGCCTGCGTGAGGACTCGCATCTCTGTTTCTGCCGGATCACCCAACTCAGCCTCCTGCGCCTGCTCACAACGCAAGCCGTCATGGGTTCGGAAGTGATGACCCAACCAGAAGCCTGGCGGATTTATCATCGCTGGCTGGACGACCCGCGCATCGCATTCCTAGATGAACCAGCCGGGCTAGAACAAGCCTTCCGCTCCCACTCACGACGGCGAAGCCCAGCCCCCAAGGAATGGGCAGACTCCTACCTGTTAGCTTTTGCTGCGGTATCCGGCTTAAGATTGGTCACCTTCGATCAGGCATTTCGCGACAGAGCCAAGAGTTTGATCGTTCTGAGCAGTTAGATTGCCTTCGCGGATTTTGAGTGTAATGGAGACGTTACGCCAACTACGTTTTGATGGATGGCTTAATGCCTTCCAATAAGAGTGTTACCCTTTTACCTGCACTTTTGAGGGAGCATTTGCCAAACACCATCATTCCGACATCCGATCCCAACGATCCCCTTAACAGGATAGGGACGCTCCTGCAAGAGGCAAACCGACAACAGAGCGCGGGGCATTTCAGGGATGCGGAACTGTCAATCTCCGAGGCGAGGCGTCTCGCGCAAGGCCCATACGCAGGCACTCGCAGAAATCGATTTCTTTTGCGCCCTGTCACTTCTGGAGCAGCACAAGGGAGATGAGGGCATTCAATCTCTGTCAGCGGTGTTGATTCAACACAGGGCGTGGTTCAACACTCCCGAAGGACGGGATCTCTACGAGTTGCTGCAAGTCCAGCGAGCGTTTTCTCTTATACATCTAGAAAGGAAAGAGGAAGCGCGTCCTCTTCTTGAGGAAGCAGTCGCGTTCCAACTGGATATCGAAGTTCGGAGCGATGTTCATTGTCATCTCGGTCGTTGCTATCACGAACTCTCTCTGCACACCTTGGCAAGAGAACAGTTTGAGCGCGCCAATGCAGTCGGAGTCAGTGAAGAGTGGCAACCAGCGTTTCACTACTACTACGGATATACCCTCTATGATTTGAGAGAGTTTCAGCTGGCGAAGCGGGAGTTCATCCTCTGCCTCCAGTCCGGCGCGTCGGGCCCGGAAGAGTGGATGCGATACGCAATGCTCGCGGCGACGAGTCGCAAACTGGGTGAGCACTCCGAAGCTCGGGCGTATGACGAAAAGGCGACGTCGCTAAAGCCCTAACTGTCGAAACCATGCCTTAGCCCCAGCTTGCGCCGTCTTTTCGCCCTCCCAGTCAACTCCGGTCTCCCTATAATTGACAGATAGCGGGACGGCACTCTACTGTGCGAATCCGAAGACAGGTACAACGAGAAAAACCTGACACCTGACACCTGAGACCTGACACCTGCCCTAAAACTCCGCCAATTCCTTCATCGCCCGAAACAAATCGCTAGCCTGCGGCAGAATCGCATTCTCCAAAATCGGCTGATACGCCACAAACGTATCCGTCGCCGCCACCCGCTTCACCGGAGCATCCAGATGATGGAACAACTTATCCGCAATCCGCGCCGCAATCTCAGCCCCATATCCCCAGCTCAACGAATCTTCATAAGCAATCAGCGCCCGATTGGTTTTCTTCACCGAAGCCGCAATCGCATCCCAATCAAACGGATTCAAACACCGCAAATCAATCAGCTCGACGCTCACCCTATGCTCGCGCTCCAGTTTCTGCGCCGCTTGTAGCGCCCGCGGCACCACCGCCCCATACGTGATCACCGTCAGGTCGGTCCCCGCCTGCACCACCTTCGCCTTCCCAAACGGAATCATGTAATCCGGCCCCGGATACGGCGCCCGCCCAAACGTCTCCCGATAAAGCCGCTTGTGTTCCAGAAACAGCACCGGATCGTCGCACCGAATCGCCGTCCGCAACAGCCCCGCCGCATCCAGCGCGTTCGAAGGAAACACCACCCGCAATCCCGGAATATGCGTGAACACGCTCTCGCCGCACTGCGAGTGATAAATCGCCCCGCCCGTCAGATACCCGCCAATCGCCACCCGGATCACCAGCGGCGCAGAAAAAGCATTGTTCGACCGCCACCGTATAATCGGCAGCTCATCCCGCAGTTGCATCATCGCCGGCCAGATGTAATCGAAAAACTGAATCTCCACCACCGGCTTCATTCCGCGCGTCGCCATGCCCGTCGCGCGCCCCACAATATTGGCCTCCGCAATGGGAGAATTAAACACGCGGTCCGACCCGAACATCCCCTGCAACCCCGACGTCAGCTTAAAAACTCCGCCCTTGCCTTTGACCAGCTTCTGCTTCAAATATTCTTCCCGGCTACAGTCGGCCACGTCCTCGCCAAAAATAACAATCCGCTCATCGCGCCGCATCTCGTCCCGCAGAGTCGTGGTGATCAGGTCCGCCATCGTTTTGTTAACCGACTTGGCCGGCGCGTTACTCGGTGCGGCCGAGCTTTTGCCGTCAGCCGTCGCCTCCGGCACCGCCGCTGCCGCCTGCGTCTCAAACACCGCCGACGTCGGATCGAGATTCGGCGAGTACACAAAGTCGTAGATCGTCTCCGGCTGCGGAGGCGCCGCTTCGAGCGCCCGGTCAACATCGGCCTGCAACTGCTCTTCGACCTCCTTCTCGATCTTGTTGATCCCCTTTTCGTCGAGAATTCCTTCCCGCAGCAGAAACAATTGCAGCCTGTGCACCGGGTCGCGCGCCGCATCCGCCTGCCGCTCCGAATCCGGCCGGTAAAGCCGCTCATCGTCCGATAGCGAGTGCGAATAAGGACGAATCACATGCGCATGCACAAACGCCGGACCATGCCCGCCGCGGCAATGCTCGGCCGCCCGCTCGAACGCCGCGTACGCCACCACCGGATCGGTGCCGTCCACTTCCTCAAAATGAAAGTTGGGAAAACCAGAAACCAACCGCGAAATGCTGCCGCCCGCCGTCTGCACTTCCACCGGCACAGAAATCGCGTACCCGTTATCTTGCACGCAAAAAATCACCGGCAGCATCCGGTTCGACGCCGTGTTCAGCGCCTCCCAAAACTCGCCTTCGCTGGTCGTACCGTCGCCGAGCGATACATACGTGATTTCATCGCCGTGGAATTCGACATCCTTAAACTGCCGATAATCGCCATCGCCCTCTGGCTTCGCCGCCGCCTTCGGATGCTGCGCAAAATACCGCCCCGCCTCCGCGCATCCCACCGCCTGCAAAATCTGCGTCCCCGTGGGCGAAGACTGCGTCACCACATTCAGCCGCTGATAAGCCCAGTGCGAAGGCATCTGCCGCCCGCCTGAACTGGGATCGTCCGCCGCCCCCACGCCCTGCAACAGCATCTCGTAAGGAGTCGCCCCCAGCGTCAGGCAAAGCGCGCGGTCCCTATAATAAGGATAGAACCAGTCGTACTTCGATTTCAGCGCGAACCCCGCTGCCACTCCCACCGCTTCATGCCCCGCGCCCGAAATTTGAAAAAAGATTTTCTGCTGCCGCTTCAGCAGGATCTCGCGGTCGTCCACCCGTCGCGAGGTGAACATGATGCGATACGCATCGATCAGCCGTTCGCCGCTCAGGCCTTGATACGACTTGTTTGCGAGGTTGTTTTCGTTGAGCTTGGGATCGACTTTAGTCGTGGCCATTCCTCGTTCTTCACCCCACCAGGCCTAAGCCTCGCCACATTGTAAATCAGAAAAGGCAGTACCCAGTGGCCAGTATCCAGTACCCGTTTGCGCCCTTCGCAAGTCGTCTTTTCTGACAACTGAGAACTGACAACTGACAACTGGTTCCTGGTTTATCCTAAACTCTCATGATCCGTCACCTCCGCCCCTTCGACCCCCACCGCATCCGCCTGCTCATCTTCGATCTCGATGGCACCCTCGTCGACTCCCGCCTCGATCTAATCCACTCCGTGAACGCCACCCTGCGCCATATCGGACGCCCCGAACTCGACGGCGACACCATCGCCAGCTATGTAGGAGACGGCGCTCCCATGCTCATCCAGCGCGTGCTCGGCGAAAAACCCGACGAAGCGCTCCTGCGCCAAGCCCTAGATTTTTTTCTCGCCTACTACCGCCAGCACAAGCTCGATCACACCACCGTCTATGAAGGAATCCCAGAAGTCCTCGCGACCCTGTCTGCGCCCAACCGATCCCCAACCAACGCCCCGCCAACGAACGCCGCGCCGCGCCTAATGTCCGTCCTCTCCAACAAGCCCGTCCACCCTTCGCGCGATATTGTGCAAGCCCTCGGCCTGGGCCATTTCTTCGTCAGCGTCTACGGAGGCAACAGCTTCCCCACCAAAAAGCCCGACCCCCAAGGAGCGCAAACCATCCTGCACGAAACCGGAGTCGCGCCCGACCAGGCCCTGATCATCGGCGACTCCTCCATCGACATCCAAACCGGCCGCAACGCCGGCCTCTGGACCTGCGGCGTAACCTACGGCTTCGCCCCCCACACCCTCGCCCAAGTCCCCCCAGACGTCCTGATCGACAATCCGCATGACCTGGCGGAATTGTTCCGGTAAACGCCGGAACCTAACCCAAACCATGTCATCGGAGTCCCACCCAAGCCCTGTCACCGGACTCTCATCAAAACGATGTCATCCTGCGCGAAGCGAAGGACCTACATTACTAAAACTTGTCATCCTGAGCGAAGCGAAGGACCTATGCACTGTGTGTGCAGCGCCACAGAAGCCTGCCGGAGTGCCGGTTGGGGATTTTGACTTTCGCCGCGCCATCCACGGTCACGGTTGCACTTCCACCGTTCGCGGTGCCCATCGGAAGTCGTTCGTACCCTCCCAACCCTGTCATCCCGAGCGCAGCGCTGTGAGCGAAGCGAGCAGCGCGGAGCCGAAGAGCCTGCCCTGAGCGAAGCCGAAGGGACCCTGCGTTCTTCTCCCCCTGCAACGCCGCTCAAGGCAGCGAAGGACGAGCGTGGATCGAGTGCCGCACAACGCTGTCACCGTGTCTCAACATCGACTAGGGAAACTCTGATTAAGTCCCGGTTTCCCCCGTGCACCCCTGTGTACCCCGTGGTTTATGCCTTCTGCCGACACTGAACCAGAGTTTTCCTAGGAAGACGCGTGGCCCAGCTCAGTGCCGCACGGATGAACGAAGTGCGTGCCGCCCTGCGCTTCTCTTTGGGGTGTGTCAAACTAGTTAGCGGGAAACGCTCCGTCTGTCCCGAGTTTTCTAGGGTGGGACACTTGTGGTTTATCAAGACGTTGTACCTGCAAGGATGCCGTGCTAATCGACATGGAAGTGTACAAGACGATCATATGGGACCTTGCCGATTGTTTCGCAGGACAGTGGAACACCTTGGAACTGGAGACGTTCCCTTTGGTCCTTGCGCGAGGTCGCGTTCATTGCATCGTCCTTCCTACCTTTCCTATCGGACTTCGTGAGTCGACCGTAGCTGATGGTTTGGCTTTGGCCGCCTGCCTGGGAGCTGGAAGCGGCAGTGACACGACCACACAGCATTTCGATAAGCGCATCTCCGCGTAAGACACTCTCTCATCCCCGCTCTTTCTTCCTCTCGTTCGCCACCGCCTTCCGCAGCATCCGATTGATCCGCGTCTGGTACCCCCGCCCCTGCTTCTTGAGCCACGCCACCATGTCGGCGTCCAACCGCAGCGTGATCGGAATCTTGATCGGCCGGTAGTATTGTGGTGACTCCTTAATAAGATCGAGCGAAAGGTCCTGGTCCTCGATGGAAGCCATCAACCGGCCAATCTTCCGCTGCTTCGGTGCTGATTTTCGCTTTTTCATACGCATGATTTATCTGTATAGTATTATACGTACAGAAATACAAGTACAAATGTTTCACGTGAAACACTTTCAAATAAAGCCCGCATTATGAACAACTTAAAATCCGATTTTACCCCCTCCGAACTCCGGAAATTCCGCCGTCTGAAGACTCCCCACGGCATCCAGCAAGCCCTGGACGCCATGCCCTACCACCTTGAAGACACCGCCTGGTCCCCCCGCCGGGTCCTCCGCGAGAACACCTCCCACTGCTATGAGGGAGCCCTGTTCGCCGCCGCCGCCCTCCGCCTCAACGGCTACCCTCCGCTAATCCTCGACCTCGAAGCCGAGCACGATACCGACCATGTCATCGCCGTCTATCAAGTCGATGGATGCTGGGGAGCCGTGGCCAAGTCGAATTACACCGGATGCCGCTATCGCGAACCGGTCTACCGCACCCTCCGCGAGCTGGCCCTCAGCTACTTCGATACCTACTTCAACCTGCGCGGAGAGCGCACTTTACGCACCTTTTCAAGGCCCGTGCACATGCAGCGCTTCGACCCTCTCCACTGGATGACCTCGGAGGAACCGGTCTGGTTTGTGGCGGAATACCTGCTTACCATCTCGCACACTTCGCTGGTCACACCCAAACAGGCGAAGCGGTTGCATCGCCTTGATGGGCGCTCGTTTCGGGCCGGATGTTTAGAGCGAGCAGAGAAAAAGTCTTAGTCTGAGCAGCCGTGCTGTCGAAGAAACTCCTGCATTCGGGCTGGGTTGCGGAACGCTTCCGTGCCGCCACAATCTGTGGTCGAGAATGCGCCACACAGGTTTCCGTAGGCCAAGCACGTCGTGACATCCGCTCCGCGCAGGAACTGGTGGAGGAAGCCGGCGTCGAAGCTGTCGCCCGCGCCCACCGGATCGACAACCGTTACGGGAACGGCGGGTGCGCTGAACCGTTGGCCATCCCGAACCGCAACGGCTCCGCTGGCACCCATTTTGACTACGACGGTCGGCACCTTTTGTGCGAGCTGCGAAAGTGCGGTTTCCAAATCGTCAGCCCGGGCGATCTTCTTCGCTTCACGCTCGTTCGGCAGCAGGATGTCCACGTGAGGCAGGATCTCTTCGATGCCCTCCCATCGGTCGTCGGGATCGTCGTTAGTGTCGAGCGAAGTGGTAAGTCCGGAGGCCTTCATCCGCCGAAAAAGGTCCGGCACATGCGGTAACAGTTGTCGCTGCAAAAACAGCGACGACATATGAAAGTGGCGAGCCGAGGCCAGATACTCAAGGTCGAGATCCTCAAAACGCAACTCGGAGATGGTGCCGGGATACGTGAGGATATGGCGCTGAGCGCCGTGGGGCAGAATGAGCGTCACGCCGGATTGGGCTCCATGCGCGACGTGCGCCAGGTCGACGCCGCGTTCCCGCAGGCAGTCCATAGCGAGAGTTCCGAAGGAATCGCCGCCGACCTTGGCGACGAACCCCACGCGGCTGCCCAGCGCGGCAAGATTATGCGCCAAAATCGCCGAGGAACTGCCGAGCGTGATGGTGAAGCCGCTGGCCAGCAGTTCGCGCTCCATGGGCATTTGCTCGGGAAGACCGTACAGGATCAGGTCAAGATTGATCTCCCCAGCGATTGCAATATCGAATTTGGGCATATAGCAGGTCTTCGCCATTCTCGTTTCGTGCCAACTGGCAAACGCTAACGGCGAGGCTTAATCCGCGAGTTCGACCACCCGCGTCAGGTTTACCGGCGAGTCGGGATTGAGGCCCTTCTTCAGGCCATAGTACACGCCATACAGTTGTCCCCAAATGACGAATGCAGCCAGGCGCGCAGTTTCGGGCGAGGTGAGGCCAAGTTCGACCGTGAAGTCCGCGGCTCGCTGCGCTCGGCTGTCGATGCGATTTGCAATCACCAGGGTCGCCGCGCCCAAAGCTTTCATTTCCTCAAGTACCTCGACTTCCGCATCGTACGAGGTTTCCGACATCACGAACGCGATCAAAACATTTGAATCGGCGATGGACTTCGGGCCATGACGGAATTCCAGCGAATGAAAGACTTGAGCATAGGAGCAGGAGGACTCCGTCACCTTCAGCATGCACTCCGAAGCAATGCCGAACAGCAGACCCTGCGCCAGGAAAACAAAATCTGAAAATGTTCGAGATTCGACAAACAGCCGCAGCCGCTTCGGGACGTCTTTCAGAAGGGGCTCGACCTGCTGCGGGAGTTCCAGCAAGGCGCGACGGAAGACATCGTTCCCCGAGACCGTCGCCGCGAGGTATTGCAGCCCCAGCAACATGGAGGTGAATGACCGCGTCATGACGGTGCTCTGTTCGTCGGCGTCCAGAAGCTTCAGGGTCACGCTGCATACGGGCTCAAGCGGTTGGCCGTCGGCGCAGGTAATGGCAATGGTGCGCAGATTGCTGTCCTTCTCCAACATGCGCGCGGCGCGGACTGCCTCGGAGGTGCGGCCAGAGCGCGAAATGACCACTGGAATGTAGTCCCGTCCCGCGTGCAAAGTCAGCCCGGGATACATCAGGAGCTCGGATGCGGGTACAGCTCGCGCGGACAGATTGAGATCGTTGAAGGCCGCGGCAGCGGTCTGCGCAAGATAATAGCTCGTTCCGCATCCGACAAAGATCCACTCCGCTCCAGGTCGCGCCAGTTGAGCAGCCGCGCGAAGTTCCGGGCTGGACGCCAGCTTTGCCAGACAGGCGTTCCAGCACTGGGGCTGCGAAAAAATCTCGCTCAGGGTGTGCCGGCCCTGTTCCGTGATTGCAACCGATTTCATGGTTATATTCGACTCCGTTTACACCAGGGTGACTTTTACTCCAGCCTCTTTGAGCGCGCGCAAATCCGATTTCAGAATCTGTGTGTCGGTGATGACTTCATGGACCGCCGCGACCGGCATGATGTTGCAGAGACTGCGACGGCCGAACTTGCTGGAATCGCAAACCGCGATCGTCCTCCGCGCAATCTCGACCATGGTGCGGTTCACTTCCGACTCCAAGAGATTCGGGGTGAAAAGGCCAGCCGCGGTGTCGAATCCATCGACGCCAAGGAATAGGATATCGGCACTCAGTTGCCGAAGCGTGCGCTCGGCAAGCGGACCGACCAGGGAGAAAGAGTTCTTGCGTAGCGTGCCTCCGGTCAGAATCACTTCGATGTTTGTGCCCGCCAGCTCGGCAGCGATGTTGATCGCGTTGGTGATCACGGTGAGCCGCGCCCGAGTGTTCAAAGAGTGTTTCAGGGCACGCGCAATCGCAGTTGTGGTCGTTCCGGAATCCAGCAGCACCGACTGGCCGTCTTCGACCAAGCGAGCGGCCGCGAGGGCAATCTCCGTCTTCTGCTTGCGGTGCAGCTTTTCCTTTTCGCGCAGAGTCGGATCGAGCAGGGCCCCTGACTGTACCGGCAAGGCGCCGCCGTGGGTGCGCTGGATCACGCCCTGACCGTCGAGAAATTCCAGATCCTTGCGGATTGTGATCTGCGAAATACGAAACTGCCGGGCAAGATCCTTGACCAGCACGCGTCCATCGCGGTGCAGGACCCCGAGGATTTCACGGCGGCGTTCTTCGTTGAGCAGACCGTTGGATGACATGCTATCTCGATCGACGTTGAATCATAACGTGCACCAAATGTCGTAACGCTATAGTAGCGTCACGGTAATGGACGCTGAGGTCGCGCTTCCATAAACCATAACCGGCGGCCCTGATACAGGGCAGCACGGCGCAATTGCATTCCCTGAATACACTGCCGTTAGTGTGTTCGCGCCCGCAGCGAGCTGCGAGGCACTGAGCGGCAGACTTACCGCAGACGTGCTGGCGCCGGTCGGCAGCAAAGTTTGAGTTGACAGCAAGGTCGACCCGAGCATGATGTTTACCGTGCCGCTGGGCACGCCGCCGCCTCCGGGAATGGCCGCGACCGTAACCGTTAGCGTGGTGGTTTGACCGGGCGAGAGCGCGAGTGTCGCCGAGGCCAGAGTCACGGTCAGGGAGTTGGCGATGGCAGTTCCCGTGTTTTCGTAGGCGCCAATGTCTATGTTCGAGCCGTTGGTCCTCGGATTCCCGAGGAAGTCGGCGCTGCCATAGATGGAATTGGGCGAACTGCCATTCGGATCGCACCAACCATCGCTGCACAAGAGGCTGGTGCCGCCCGCGCCGACGGCTGGCGACGATGGAATCGTGTCAAAGTCTGGCGGCGTTGCTCCCAGACCGACAAAAAGCGGATCGGTGTTCAAAGAGTCTGCATCTTCTCCGCTGGCGGTTTGCCAGTTGGAAAAGCTGGTGAAGGTATCTACTCCGCCCCACAAGATTGACGTTCCTTCTAAGTAGCCCGCACTCGAGTTATACAGGTTCCAATTAAGGGTCGCGGGTGGGGCGGGATACGTCGCTGAAAATGGTGCGTAGCTGTTGATCCAGAGATTGGGTGTTCCGGCGTACAGAATGTTGTTTTCGTAAATGTTCCCTTGAGCGCTGCCGACCTGGTTCTGAATCTGGAACTCGCCGCTGGGCGTGCCTTCCTTTGAACTGCCGGGCTGGGTGCCGTTGTTGTACAGAGTGTTGTTGACGAAGACGTCGTGGTAGCTGCTGCCGCCTCCATTGCTGGGGCCGCCCTTTTTGGTTGCCGGCGCATAACCGCCGATGGAGTTACCGCAGGAGTTTGCGTTGTAGAACAGGTTGTTGCGCACCGTAACATATCTTCCGTAACACGGAGACTTGCCTTTGGCGGCTTTTCCGGTGTTGTTGGGGCCCGACCACTCGGTGCCGTTCGGTTGGCAGATTTGGTTTTCGCTGGTGGTCTCGATGCCGTAGTCGACCTGCAGGATCACGTTGCGTTCGATCGTGAGGTAGGCGCAGCCGTCACAGTAGAAACCGTCGGCATCGTATTCATAGCCTTCGCCCGGATTCGTGATGCCGCTGATGTTATAGACCGTGTTCCCGCTCATTTCTCCATACATCGGCTGGTCGTAGCCGACGGGACCGACGCCTTCGAATCCAATCGCGTCGATGCCGATGTTGTCATTATCGTGCACGAGGTTATTGGTGACTTGAAAATGGGTCACGTTTCCATTAATGGTCAACGTTTCGCTGTTGCCGGTGCGATTGTCGTAGACCTCGTTGCCGCTGATGACCAACTGGGTGATCGGAGTCTTCGACGTGGCGTATACGGCCATGCCAAAAGCGTTGCCTTCTTTTTCGGAGGTGGTGGTGATGTTGTGCACCAGATTGTTGAGAATCTGTATGCCCGTGCCTGAACCGGTGATCCAGATGCCACAGGCAACGTCGGCGGGTTTGCTGGTGGTGTAGTTGCGGATCTCAAAGCCGTTGATGGTGATGTAACTCCGTGCCCCCGTAATATTGATCAGGCCCTGGGTCTGCGATGAGCCGCAGCAGGCTACGCCAGTGCCATCGATTACCGCGGTCTGTCCGGGATAGCTTTGGAAGGTGATCGGAGCCGATGCCGTTCCGGAGCGGGGAAAGTTCACAAACTCGTTGTACACGCCTCCGAAGACGTAGACCGTGGCGCCTGCCTTGGCTTTGGTTGCCGCATGCTGGATGGTGAGCCACGGCGCGCCGATGCTGCCCGAGCTGCCGTCGTTGCCGGTAGTTGACACGTAGTAAGTGGCGCCGACCTGTGCGGCGAGCGACTGCGCCAGCAGCAGAATCATCACGACCAGAGCCGCAACCACGACGTTTCGTTTTGGCATCGTCCGGCAAGTGCGCTGCATATTTCGCCTCCCAACATCAGTGCTTGCAACCGCCCGGCGATCCCTCGATCGAAAGGCGGGATTCAAAAGTAAAACTTCAGCGCGAACTGAATCTGCCGCGGGGCGCGCGCCGCCAGCGGGTATCCGAAGCTGCTTAGCTGGGGGTTGGCCAGAGTATTGATGTTATTCGGGTCAAGTTCCAGAGGCGTGGGCTCGGCGCTGATCGCACCAAACTGTCCAAACAGATAATTGACGTGATTGAGTATGTTGAAGAATTCCGCGCGGAATTCGAGACGCTTATTCTCGCTGATGGAAAACTGTTTCACCAGAGAAGTATCCCAGGTTATGTATCCGGGGCCGATGATGTCGTTGCGTGGGGCGTCACCGAAGGTTCCCTGGGTCGAGTTGTTCAGAAACGCACAGGTATTAAACAACGTTCCCGGAATGCACGGCTTGGCGTTGGGATTGCCTACCAGGTTGGGGCGCGCGCATTGGAAACCGACAGTGCCGCCGCAGTCGGCATTGGAAACCGAGACGACGTCAGTAGCGGTGTAGTAATTGCCGGTAGCAGCGGAAAAGACGCCGGTCATTTGCCAGTCGCCTATGATCCGGTTCACAACGCCGGAAGCGTCTTTGGCAAAGAGGCGTCCCCGTCCGAAAGGTAGGTCATAGACATAGTTGAAAACGAAGCGATGGCGCACGTCGAAGTCGGCATTGCCATAGTTCTGGTTGGGGTAGCGCTGGTCGAGGAAATCTCCGTTGTTCACCGACCCCAGGCTGGCGCTGGACGCGTTGTCGAGGGCGTGGGAGAAAGTGTAGGCCAGTTCATACTGCAGTCCGTGAGAGTAGCGCTTCTCCAGGCGAACCTGCAGGGAGTTGTAGTTCGACTGAGTGTTCGAGCGGAAGGTGTCGATGATGTTATCGAGAGCGGGATTGCAGTATTGACCGGGGTTGGACACGGGCAGGGTCAGACTGCAAGGGCCGCCGGTTCCGCCGGGCCAGTTGTTATTGGCGGCGGGACGGCGCGGCGCCAGCGGATCGGATGCATTCGGGTCGGGAGTGGCCTGATTGCCGTTGTAGAAAGCGAAGAGTTTCAATCCGCGAGAACCGCCGTAGGAAACTTCGAGAACGGTGTCGGCGGGTAGTTGGTACTCCAGACCAAGGTGCCACTGCTGGGTGTAAGGAGTGACCAGACGCGGATTGAGCGAGTAGAGCTCGGGCGCGTTCGGGTCGCTGAGCGAGTTGGAAGGAAAGCCCTGTTGCAGGAAGTTCAAGGGCAAGCCGCCGTTGTTCGCGGTCGAGATCGAGCAATCCTGCTGACCGGTCGCAGGGTTCGCCGAGGCCGCACTACAGGGAGGAGTGAACGCCTCCGAAGACAGGAACGGAGGATTAAAACCGGGGCTTGGATTGGAAAATGGGCCGTTTTCCTGCCCGCCATAAAAGATGCCATAGCCGCTGCGGAGAACGAGCTTGTCGGACAGTTGATAAGACAGTCCAACCCGGGGCGCAAAATTGTTGGTGTCGGGCGAAATGAGTCCGCGAGAACCGTTGCGCAGAATGGGAAGCTCGGTGGCGAGAGTGGGCGTCAATTGGGCGTTTTGTCCGCTGGGAACGATCAGCGATTGCGAGCTGAAATCGAAGTTGGCGGAGTTGTTATTGGCCTCTTTGATGGTAGTAAAGATTTCGTAGCGCAGGCCGAGGTTCAGGGTGAGGCGTGGACTCACTTTGAAGTCGTCGAGAGCATAAACGGCGTAAATCTGCCGGTTATAGATGGCGTTGGGGGTCACACTGGTGATGGTTCCGCCGTCGGGAATGCCGAGCAGGAAAGTGGCGATGGACTCGCCGTCGCCTTCGCCGGGTCCGGCGGGATTGTCTGTGAAGTCGCTGCCGAAGCTCATGGTGCCACGAGGAGAAGCCGGCTCGAGGATCGTGAACTGTTCGAAGCGGAGTTCGCTGCCGAACTTCAGGGCATGGCGTCCGCGGACCCAGCTTAGGTTATCGGTGAAAACGAAGCTGTGCTGCTTTTCGATGGCAGGCAGAAATCCGGAACTGCCAACGGCCGCGGTGCCATCGCTGAAGCTGATCGAAGGCAGGCCGCCGATGTTCTCGCCCGCTTGGTAGGGTACGCCGGGGAAGGGAATGGGCAGTTGTTGCGCAACGTCGGTATTGTAGTTGAGATTGTAGCGATGGGAATTAAGGTGATTGAATCCAAAGCGAAATTCGTTGATCAGGTTGTTACGAAAAGTGTGAATCTCGCTGGCGGCCAGGCCTTGCGCTATGTTGTTGCCGTAGCCGTCCTGAAAACTGCCGCCGTCGAGCACGTTGTTGAAGGGCGAAGGCAGGAAAGTGCTGTCGTTGCCATAGCTGTAGCGGGCGAAGAAATTGTCTTTGTTGCTAATGGATTGGTCGATGCGAATGTCGAACTTGTTCTCCGTTTCGCTTTTCTTGGGCTCGGAGAGGAAGTTGCCAGCGACGACCAAGTTGCTAATGCTCGTGTTGGGCTGGGGAAATAGATTTGCCAGTTCCTGACCGAGCGGATCGGGGACGCCATTGGTGGGACTATAGACACCGGTGGGAAAGATATTGGTTGGCACTCGGGTTGGATACGTGCCGCCCGCGGTGTAGCCTCCGATGGGGACGCCGCAGAAACCGTTGGGATTAGCATTGGCGGCAGGGGTGCCGGTTTGCGCCAGTCGCGAGTTAAAAATCTCTCCGACATAAGTATCGTTACCGTTGCAATCGAGCGCGGTCTGACTGGTCGGATTGCCATTCGCGTCAACGGCCGTGATCAGGGTGGTGGTATCGAGAAACGCGGAGAAATCTCCGCCAATTTCGGCTGGCGTGGGAACCGTGGACACTTGCGGAAGAGCCTGGCGAATGCGCAGGCCCTCGTAGTCTCCAAAAAAGAACAATTTGTTCTTGATGACCGGGCCGCCCAGCGTAAAGCCGAACTGGTTCTGCTTGTAGGGTTGCCGGCCGAAGATGTCGAAGTAATTGCTCGCGTCCACTTTTTCGTTGCGCAGAAACTCCCACACATCGCCGTGGATCTGATTGGTGCCGGACTTGATGACGGCATTCATAATGGCGCCGTTGCCGCGCCCGAACTCGGCGCTGTAGGAATTGGCCTCAACCTTGAACTCGGCGATGGCGTCCACGGAAGGCTGTACCACATACGCGGCGCCGTTGAGAACGTCTCCCAGATTCGCGTTGTTGTCGGTGCCGTCGAGCAGAAAGTTGTTTTGCAGGGAGCGGGCGCCGTTGGAGCTAAAACCGTAGGAGGTTTCGACGCGCGATCCAGGTTCGGCAGCGGCGATGCCGACGCCGAGGAGCGCGAGCTGCGCGTAGTTGCGTCCGTTCAAGGGAAGCGCGTTGATGCGCCGGGCGTCGACCACCTGACCCAATTCGGAGGTTTCGGTTTCGAGCTGTGACCCTTGGCCAGTGACGGTGACGACTTCTGTTGCCACGCCCAGCTCAAGCTTCAGGTCGACGCCGACGCGATCCTGAATGTTTACCTGCACCGGGCCAGCCACGGATTTCTTGAATCCATCCTTTTCGACGGTGACGCTGTAATGGCCGATCCGGAGCGGGCTGGCGACATACTCGCCCTGACGATTGGTGGAGAGAGTCAACTGAACGCCGCGATCGACGTCAGTCACGGTGACCTTGGCGTCCGCAACCACCGCGCCGGTTGAATCGCGGACCAGGCCCACAATGGCTCCGGCATCTTTTTGCGCCGATAGCGGCGCGGCCAGCGCAAGGACTAGGGCGGGTACTATGGATAAGAACAGGGCTCTGACAGCTTGCAGGCGGAAGCAATAGGTGGGCATGGCGACGCTCCTGAACGCTATCCCGAAGATTCGCACGCGGCCTGGTCGGTCCTGGCGAAAATTCGGGTGTTGGGACGGCCTTTCGGTGTAATATTACGAACTATTACTTTTACTTTCGTTTGATAGCGTTTGTCAACAGCAATATTTTGCCGGAGATCGGAACGACGGCTCCGAATTAAAGAGATTAAGAGAGGCTACTCATGTTCGCTCGAAGGAACGGGATTGCGCCGATTTGGATCACGCTTGGTTGCACGCTTCTTTTGACCGCTTGCTCGAAGTTGCCGGAATCGCCGCTTAAACCGCTGAAAGTCGCGACCGCTAAGCCGGAACCGACTCAGCCTTCCGCGATTCAGGTGGATGTGAAGGGCGGCGGCCCGGTGGTGCTGACCACGAGCGCGGCTGAGTTTCAAGTGACGCCGGACGGGTATGTGCAGGCATTTCTGCTCAAGGACGGTCAGAAGCTTTCGCTGGACGAGTCCAATGTCGGCGCTCCTTCGGACAGCGATTTTGTGCGGGTGGAGGGCAAATTGGGCGGGAAGGATGTGCACTTCACACTCGACTTTGCGCAGGCCGAAGTGCATGAGGCGATCGGCAAGATGGGGGTCGGCAAGCGGGTGGAGATTCCGGCGCGTCCTCTGGGGCCGTCGGGGACGGATTTACAGCGCGTGCTGGCTCTCGAAGTGTATGACAAGTTCCCAAACATTTTGCTGAGCACGGTGGAATACAAGAACACAGGCACGAGCGAGATTGTGATCGAAAAAGGCGTGAGTCAGCGGCGGCGGTTGAATGCGCGGCTGGGTGATGCCAAGGCGCATCCATGGGAGATGTGGTCGTTTCACGGGGCCAGCTACAACTGGGGAAAAGACGATGTAGTGAAGCTGACGCCGTCGTTTTCACAGCCGAACGTCATGGGAGAAATGGTCAAAGGCGGCTATGGGGGCGGGATTCCGGTGGTCGCTTTCTGGACGGGCCAGGTGGGCGAGGCGATCGGGCACGTGGAGACGATTCCGATCGCAGCGGCGATTCCGGCGAGGGTTGCGTCCGATGGACGCGTGAACACGGAAGTGGACTTCGCCGCCAACACCGCGCTGAAGCCGGGTGAGACGTACTCGACTCCACGGAGTTTTGTTTCGGTCTACTCGGGCGACTTTTACGAGCCGCTGCGAATCTGGTCGAGCGTGCTGCAGAAAGAAGGCTGGGATCTGCCGAAGCCGTCGAGCGAGGCCTACAACGTGAGTTGGTGCGGCTGGGGATACCTAGCCGACGTTACGCCGGCGCAGATGCTGGGCACGGTGCCCAAGCTGAAGGAGTTGGGCATCAAGTGGGTGACACTCGACGATCGCTGGTTCGACGTGTATGGCGACTGGAATCCGCGGGCGGACACTTTTCCAGGAGACTCCATAAAGAAGATGACGGACGACTTCCACAAGCAAGGCATGTTGACGCAGTTATGGTGGCTGCCGCTCGCGGTCGAAGACGGAGAAGGGAAGTACGAGTCGCATAAATATGCGGTTGCGAAAATCGCGCAGGAACATCCGGAGTGGCTGATTCTGGACAAGAACGGCAAGCACGCACACATGACGCGCGGGCTGGCGGTGCTGTGTCCGGCAGTGCCGGAGGTGCGGGCGTATCACAAGCAACTGACGGAGAAGTTCATTCGCGACTGGGGCTTCGACGGCAGCAAGCTGGACAATATTTACAGCGTTCCGCAGTGCTTCAACCCGGCGCATCACCATAAGTCGCCGCAGGATTCGGTGAACGCAATGGGGGATGTATATAAGGAGATTTTCCAGACGACGCGCGCGTTGAAGCCGCAGAGCGTGACGCAGAGCTGTCCCTGCGGCACGCCGCCATCGCTGGCGTGGCTACCGTTTATGGATCAGGCGGTGACGGCCGACCCGGTGGGCGCGGTGCAGGTGCGGCGGCGGATCAAGATGTATAAGGCGCTGCTCGGGCCGGAAGCGGCGGTGTATGGCGACCATGTGGAACTCTCCGCGATGACGAAGATCAAGACAAAAGAGGGCGACGACTACATCGAACACGGCGACGATTTTGCTTCCACGATTGGCGCGGGAGGCGTAGTGGGGACGAAATTCGTGTGGCCCGATCCCGGGCCGAAGTACAAGGACGTTACTCTGACTGCGGCGAAAGAAGAACGCTGGAAAAAATGGATTGGCTTGTACAACCAGAAGATGCTGTCGAAAGGCGAGTTCAGGGACTTGTATGTGACTGGCTACGACGTTCCCGAAGCTTATGCCATTGAGAAAGACGGCAAGATGTATTACGCGTTCTTCACGCCTTCCTCATCGCCGTGGAAAGGTGAGGTCGAGTTGCGCGGGCTGAAGCCGGGGAAGTACCGCGTGAGCGACTATGGCGAGGGAAAAGACCTGGGCGCGGTCGACGCGGCGTCGAATGGCACGGCGAAGCTGGCGGCGGAGTTCAAGGATCACTTGCTGCTTGAGGTCAGTGCGCAGCCGTGAGCTTCAGCGCGGGGCTACGATCTCTCGGCGATGAAATTGTCGCGGCACTGTTTGGCGGCGGCGAGCAACTCGGCGAACTCGGGAGTGGTTCGCAGAGGCGCAAAGATGGGATCCGTTTGCAAGCCGGTATAGGCGCAATAGTGCCCCGCGATCGAACTCTTGAGGAGTTGCATGGCGATCTCTTTTTGCCCGCAGAAGGCAAACGAATTTGCCAACCAGAACCTGTTTTCGGAGTCGGGATTTGCCGAGGCCTCCGGTGCCACCGCTTTCGCAAGGTTCTCCACCTCGGCGGGCGATGCGGAGGCGAGACAAGCTTTCATCATCCTGTTGCCGAGTCGATCGTCCAATTC
>Ga0187883_10000567_pt1 | contig 22820 bp, 22 predicted proteins | sample June2016WEW_20_1_2_FD_132966 | JGI IMG/M metagenome (GOLD analysis project Ga0187883, IMG submission 132966) | Peatland microbial communities from SPRUCE experiment site at the Marcell Experimental Forest, Minnesota, USA - June2016WEW_20_10 | ecosystem: Environmental > Terrestrial > Soil >...
CGGCCCGCACTGCCGATACGGCCCGCACTGCCGATACGGCCCGCACTGCCGACACGGCCCGCACTGCCACTGACGGCAGCGTCCCGCGCGCCGCTCGACGCGCCGTCCCGTGCTGCACCGTTACCCGGTCCCCGATCGCCGGCTACCCGGCTCTCCGCTTCGGCGTCCCGGCTGCCCAGCAGCGCCTCGGCCAGCGCCACATCATGACAGCGGCCCACCCGGACCGCGGCCCGCAGCAGCACCGGATAGAGCTGGGCGGTGCCTGACCAGACCCAGCGGACGCCGTCACCGCCAGCCTGCTCGTACTCCGCGATAGCCCGTGGAAGATCAAGCACCTTAACGGGAGATCCGCTGCGGCTGCCGTCTGCTCCGAGCTCGCACATCAGCCCATCCCGGCAAGCCCCTAGGGCGACGGCAACCCGCACGGTTCAGATTGTCGGGCCTGGGTCTGACAATGTGCGCGCGGCAGCTCCGGCTCCATCATCCGGGCTGGCTACCGGACGCCATGGGAGGGCCGGCCCAGCTGCTAGCGCCATGCCCCTGGTAACCGAAAGCCTGACGGCCCTGCCGTAGCAGCGTGAGATCCGTGATGCTGACCGCCGTGGCGGTGCTTCCGGTGAGAGTCGCCGACAGCGAAGCCTGATGGCCGACCTTGACCGAGCCGATCCCATCGCGCTGCGCGTCCACGATGGTTGAGTTCGCGATGGCATACGTATGCGAGTAGCCGTCGGCGCTCCGGAGCGTGATAGATGTCGCGGAAACCGCGGTGACGTTGCCGTTCTGGAAGTCGACGGTCTGGTAGCCGCCGCCGGCCTTGGCCGCCACGAACTGGCCGTGCACGGCACCGAATACTCCGGCCAGCCCGCCGAACCCGGCGCCGCCGAAGCCGCGGTGCTGCGCCCTGCCTGGCCCGCCCGGGCTCACCGAGGGGGCCGGGGCCGGTGTTGCGGCAACCGGTCTCGACGGCACAGCCGGCGCGGCTGATCCCGTGGTGGCCAGCGCCGCGCCCGCGCCGCCCAGCAAGCCGACCACGGTGAGGGCGGCGATGACGAGGGGCCGACGCGATCGCAACCGCGGCCCCATCGACGCGAACGAGCTGAGCGGGCCTATCGACCTGACAGTACGGACCGCGTCCGATGCCCAGGCGATGCCCCAGGGATCTGCATGGCCCGACGGGCCTCCAGCGCCCGGCGGACTCGCCGGCCCGGCCGCGCTGGGCTGATCGTTGTTCGAAGACTCCGCCGACATCGGAAGAATGCTCCTTCCTGGCACCTGGCTCCGCGCGCCTCAGCAGGAAGATTCCCGTTCTCACCTGAAAATAGGCTGAACTGGAGCACAGATCCAGCTCCGACATTCTCGCCCAGCCAAGGCGCGCGCGCCTTGAATTCCGCTTTTCCTGCCCTGAACGCGGATCGGGCTTGCGTTTAATGCTCAGCAGCCCCGGCCAGAACTGCCGGCCGGCGGAGCGCTCGTGCCGCCCGCACTGACATCCGGGCCGGGATCGGCGGATGCACGGCTGCGGGACCGTGCATCCGCCGATGTTTCCCCCGGCTGGCGGCTGGCGGGCGCTAGCGGTCTCACCACGCGTGCCGCGCAGCTGCCCGGCCAGGCTTCAGGGTCAGCTGCCGCCATCGGCGGGCAAGCCGCCGCCCGGCCGGGCAGCTGTGTCCATGGCCTGGCCATACTGGCCGCCAGCCGGGTGCGGCGCGAACCTGTGCGCAGCCTGGCCGGGCAGCTCGCTTGACGCCCATCCGGCCAGCTCGGCGGCCATCGACGTGAGACCCCTGCGGCCGGTGCCCTCCTGTGGACGGCCGACTCGCTGGGAGCTTCCGGATGACGCCCCGGAGATGCTGGGCCGCTTCTGCCTCGGCATGGCATGGCTACCGGCCACGCGGCCGCCGCGGATCCGGCCGGATGGCATCCGCTCATCTGGACCGGCGAAGAACGGGTCAGGTTCCGGGCCCTCGTCCAGGTAAGAGGCGGGCTCATGCCGGGGCCGGAACGCCATCAGGTCCGTATCGCCCGGCACCGCCGCCAGGCCGGCGTAGCTCGGCGGAATCGCATGCAAGCCAGCTGGGCGGGCAGCGGCGGGCGGCTGGGCAGCGGCGTGCGGCTGGACGATCGCGGGCCGCCGTGCCGCAGCGGGCGGGGACGGGCTCAGCCCGCCACCCGGCTCCAGCCCGCGGCTGGGATCGAGCGGGCTGCCGGGCCCTACCGCCCGCCCGCGGTCCAGCGCGCTACCGGGGCCCCGGGCACTGCCGGGGTCCAGCGCACTGCCGGGGTCCAATGACCGCGCAGGTTCCCTGCTGCCACCGGACTCCAGCGGGCTCAGGTTGCGTGAAGCCGTCGGCCGGTCGGCTGATCTTCCTTGCTCGCGGTTGACCCGCGACTGTTCCTTGGGCCTGGCTCGCTTGGCCGGGACCGGCCGCGGCTGCGCCGGAACGTGCAGCCGCCCGCTGCCGCCGACTTGATCGGCGTCGGCCAGTGCCGCCGCAGGCTCCGCCGTCAGCCCGGCATCTGCCTGCGGTGATCCGGCAGCCGGTCGCACGCAATCGTGCCCTTCCAGGAGGATGGCAAGCTGCTCGGCCTCCTCAGCGGCCACCCCGAACACGACCCGCGGCTGGCCCCATGGCTCCTCAAGTGAGTAGCCCACATAACTCGAGATGGGCGGCATCGGATCCGCGCCAAGGCCGTGCAACGTGCGGTAGCGGTCCCAGGCCCCCTCCAGCGTCGCCGCTGCTCGCTGTGCCCGCAAGACCAAATCTGGATCACGCATCGTGCGATCCTCCCCTCAGAGCGACGGCTCGCCCGCCCAGCTGGCGGGCCCCCCGGAGCGCGCGCACCTAGCCGCGGCCGCTGCGTGAGCAGCGCCCCGGCTGACGGTGCCTGGTGCGCGGACACCGTATCTGCCACCGCCTGATCTCCCCCGCGGTGGCATAGCGACCAGTATTGCGGAGCCCCTGCCTGAGCAGGCGGAATTACCAAAAGTCGTGGGGTGATTACAGCGAGTGGCTAGATGGGGCCGGATGTCTGCCGCAGCTAAATCTCTGCGGAACACGCGATCCGCTTGATCCCTGCCGGTTCGCCCCGCGGGTGCACCGCGGCGGGCTTCCCCGCGGCCGCGACGCGCGGCGGTGGCCGGTCCGCCCTCGCGGACCTGGGCCAAGAGTCCAGCTTCCCCGTTCAGACCGGCTCATTACCTCAGCAGGCCGGATTGGACCTCATACCTCAGGAGGCCGGATCGACCCCGGCTATGTCCCGGACGACGCCCGCGAGCGCGCCCTTTGAACAATGCCCCGCCGCGGCGCATTTCTGGCCGCCGGGGCCGACCCCCCCTTGCTCCTTGCACATGGCCGCGCCTGCGCACGTCAGTGTGCGCCTGCATCCCCGGCACGGTTAGCGCCAGGTAGCGGCCAGATGTCACTCCGAACGCTGCTGCGGGATACCCGCCAGCAGAGCTCGAACCTCTGTCTCCCGGTATCGGCGGTGGCCGCCGAGGGTTCGGATCGACGTCAGCTTTCCGGCCTTGGCCCACCGCGTTACGGTCTTCGGGTCAACCCGGAACATCGTTGCGACCTCCGCTGGGGTAAGCAGCGGCTCGGCCTCTGGTGTACGTGCAGACATAGTTACGGCCTCTCCTCCTGGACCGGTACTGCGATCCTGCGTGTGTTGCTGTGCTGGCTCCCTCGCGGAGCCTGCCGTGGATGTCCCATATGGTCTACTCAGACCATATTGCCATCACCAGCCGTGACAAGTCGACCACCAGGAGCAAAGTTTCTGTTGCGAGTTGCCCCGTTGCTCCACTGATCTGAGTCACGCTGCGTGATTCTAGCGACACGCAGCGTCGCAACGGGCGGATTCGGAAAAGTCATCCCCGCCTCCCCTCAGCTCCCCAGCTGAATCGCTTCCAGGTTCCGCCATCTAGCGCGCAGCCGCTTGTACATCGCCGTCGCGAGCTCGTACTCCTGGCCGGCCAGGGCACTGAAAGCAGCGGCCACTTCGGCTACCGACTGATCGGCTCGCAGTGCGTCGTCGTCGAGCAACTGCACCAGTCCCCCGTAGTCAAGCTCCACCAGCGAATGCGGATGGAACTCCTCGAGCCAGCGGCCGACCTCCTCGAGCTCGCCGCTGACCCGGATCATCGCGATCGTAGCTGGCGCACCATCCCCCGGAGCTGGGCTGATGGCCCGGCCTTTTGGCTTCGGCGCCGACGCGCGACGAATCGCCGCAAGCGCGCGCGCCACCCGTCGGCGCGCCTGGGCCATAGTCGTCGCGTAGCTGAGGGTACGGGTACCCGACGCCGTCGCGGGCCCTTTGCCGTCCCGCTCGGCCGCCGAGCCGACCACCAGCCACCGCTCGGTCGGCGCGAACGGCACGAACCACGCCTGCGGCACCGACCAGGTGCTGCTCTGGATGTAGACCCTGGACGGCACCTCCTTCTCCTCCCACCGGACGAAATCCTCGGCGGCCTGCTGCGCCTGCCTCGGCGCGAAGGCGTCCGCGAGCAACGGCGCCGCGGTCGCCCGCAAGCGCCCCAGCGCGAGCCAGGAACGCAGCCGCGTCTGCCATGGGCACACGTACGTGATCCCATCTGCCCATCGCACGTAGGCGTGCGGGCTCTCCTGAGCTGGTGCAACGATCGGAGGCAGCGCGATAATCCTGCGGAGCGCCTCGATCCGCTCCGCTTCAAGCGACTCTGCCCTGCGCGGCCGGCTTGCTGCCGTGGCGTAGGCCTCCCAGCGCGCCCGTTCCGCCGGGCCGAAAGCGGACAGCGGCTCATACACGCGCAGAAATGCAGCACAGGGAAGCATGATCAATCGTGACATGCTGCAGCGTTCCTTAGAAGACCCGAGATCGGGGAGATGGCAAGAGCACGCTTCCTGCCTGCCGCTCCGACATACCCTTATTCCTGACCCCGCATCAACGGGGATGCGGGACTGAGCCGGGAGCCAACTGTCGTGACCAATGTGTTCGGGACGGCCGACAAGCCCACCGTCGGCGGCGAGGTTGACGCAACACACGTACCGGCCGCGGGCCCGGGCGGCCAGACCGGACACGAGCAGGTCGTGTTCTGCCAGGACGCGCCGACCGGGCTGCGCGCCATCATTGCCATCTATTCAACCGCCCTCGGACCGTCGCTGGGGGGGACCCGCTTCTACCCCTACCAGAGCGAGGACGCCGCGCTGGCCGACGTCCTCAACCTGTCGCGGGCGATGGCCTATAAGAACGCGCTCGCCGGCCTGGACCTGGGTGGCGGGAAGGCCGTCATCATCGGGGATCCGGCCCGGCTGAAGTCCGAGGCCCTGCTGCGGGCCTACGGCAGGTTCGTGCAGTCCCTGGGCGGCCGCTACATCACCGCCTGCGACGTCGGCACCTACAGCGAGGACATGGACATCATCGGGCGCGAGTGCAGCCACGTCACCGGCAGGACGGTGCCGCACGGCGGCTCCGGCGACTCGTCGGTGCTGACCGCTTTCGGCGTCTTCCAGGGCATGCGCGCAGCCGCCGAGCACGTCTGGGGCACCGCGGGGCTCGATGGCCGCCTGGTCGGCGTCGAAGGAGTCGGCAAGGTCGGGCGCCACCTGGTCCCGCATCTCGTGCAGGCAGGCGCGCGGGTCGTTATCTGCGACGTGAACGCGGCGGCGATCGAGCAGCTGCAGGCCGCTCACCCGGCGGTCGGGGCCGTGGCCGGCCGGGCGGAATTGCTCGCCACCGGCATCGACATTTACTCGCCGTGCGCGCTCGGCGGCGCGATTAACGACGACACCGTGGAGACGCTGAACGCGCGGATCGTCTGCGGCGGCGCCAATAACCAGCTCGCCCACACCGGGATCGAGAAGCTGCTCGCCGAGCGCGGCATCGTCTACGCACCCGATTACCTGGTCAACGCTGGCGGGGTCATCCAGGTCGCGGACGAATTCGAGGGTTTCAGCTTCGAGCGGGCCAAGGGCCGGGCCGCGCAGATCTTCGGTACCACGAAGAAGATCCTCGCGATCGCCGACGAGGAGGGCGTACCCCCCGCAGTGGCGGCAGACCGGCTGGCTGAGCGGCGGATGTCCGAGGTAGGCCGCCTGCGCGGAATCTGGCTGGGCAGCTGACCATGGCCTTCAGCACTGCCCGGAGGCGCTTGCAGCACAAAGCAGGTACGGTTATCTATGTACGGAGGCACGAAGCGCGTTGCGCTCACGGCGGTGGAGGGCAGCGGGTCGGTCTGCCGTGCAGGAAAGCCCGCAAGCATTCAGCGCGGTGAGAGCAAGACTCAGTGCGGTGACCAGGGGCCCGGCGGGCCCCGTACGTTCAAGGGGGTCGAGCCAATGGGGCGCGGCCGAGCCAAGGCCAAGCAGGTCAAGGTGGCCCGTCAGCTGAAGTATGGCGGCGGCGGAACCGATCTTGACCGGCTGCGGGCTGAGCTGGGCGTCAGCACGGACCAGCAGGCGGAGGATGATGCCGCCCACGCGGACTTCGCGGACCGCTATGCCGTGGACGACGACGAATCCGATGACGATGACGACGAGCTGGACGACGACGAGGAGCTGGACGACGACCTCGGCGATCCGGCTGGTGAGTACCCGCACGGCCGGAGCAACGGACAGGCCCGGCTGAGCACCGGCACCTGACCCGCCGCGCTAGCCGGCGGGCGGATGCCTGCCGCGCAGCGACACTTTGCCGGTGCCCGCGGTGATCTCGCCGATGAGCCATGCAGGCACATCGCGCGCTGCCAGCAGGCGCAGCGCGCGATCGGCGTCACCGGCACCGACAACCGCCGTCATGCCGACCCCCATATTGAAGACCCGGTCCATCTCCTCGGCGCTGACCTGCCCTCGCGCGGCCAGCATCCCGAACACCGGTGGCGGACTCCAGCTACCGCGATCGAGCACCGCGGCGGTATCCGGCGGCAGCACCCGGGCGAGATTGGCCGCCAGGCCGCCCCCGGTCACATGGGCGTACGCGTGCACGGCGCACGCCCCGGCGAGCGCGAGGCAGTCCCTGGCATAGATGCGGGTCGGGGTGAGCAGCTCCTCGCCAACCGTCCGGCCGAGCTCGGCCGGGCTGGCGGAAAGCTCCAGGCTGGCCGCTGGCCTGGCGATGATCTCCCGCACCAGCGAGAACCCGTTGGCGTGCAGGCCCGAGGAGGCCAGCGCGAGCACCACGTCGCCCGGCCGCACCCGGTCCGGCCCGAGCAGCCGGTCCGCCTCGACCACTCCCGTCGCGGCGCCGGCCAGGTCGAAGTCATCGGGCCCGAGATGGCCAGGATGCTCGGCGGTCTCGCCGCCGATGAGAGCGCATCCGGCCAGCACGCACCCGTCGGCTACGCCGCCGACGACCGCGGCCACCCGCTCCGGAATAAGCCGTCCGCAGACCAGGTAGTCGGTCATGAACAGCGGCTCCGCACCGCACACCACGAGATCATCGGCCACCATGCCGACAAGATCGATGCCGATGGTGTCGTACCTGCCGAGCCGCTGCGCGATCACCACCTTGGTGCCCACGCCGTCGGTGGCCGTCGCCAGCAGCGGCCGCTTGTAGCGGAGGATGGCGGATGCGTCGTAGAGCCCGGCGAACCCGCCGATGCCGCCGACTACCTCGGGCCCGGCGGTGCGGGCGACGGCCGGCCTGATCGCCTCGACGGCACGCTCCCCGGCTGCGATGTCGACGCCCGACGCCGCGTAACTGATACCGCCCGGCGCGGCCCGGGCGCTAGCTGCCGCGCCCGGCGCCGGGGTCTCGTCACCAGTCCCGGCGCGGGCGCTGCTGCCGTCCGCCACTAGCGCTGCTCCCCGGCGCTGATCGCGACCGCCTCTAGAACGTGCTTTCCCTGGTCAGCGCTGGTGAAGGGAACCGGATACGCACCGTCAAAGCAGGCCCGGCACAGGTGGCCAGCGGGCAGCGTGGTGGCGGCGAGCAGGCCCTCGAGCGACACGTAGCCGAGCGAGTCCGCGCCGATCGACGCCTCGATCTCCGCGATAGACAGGCTGCCCGCGATGAGCTCAGCGCGGGTGGCGAAGTCGATCCCGTAGAAGCACGGCCAGGCCACCGGCGGGCTCGAGATGCGAATGTGCACCTCAGCGGCTCCGGCTTCCCTGAGCATGGCAACAATCGCCTGCTGGGTGTTGCCGCGCACGATCGAGTCGTCAACGACAACGACCCGCTGGCCAGCGATCACGTCCCGCAGCGGGTTCAGCTTGAGCCTGATGCCGCGCTGCCTGATCGTCTGGCTCGGCTGGATGAACGTCCTGCCGACGTAGGAGTTCTTGACCAGTCCCTGGCCGTACGGGATACCGCTGGCCTGCGCATAGCCGATAGCCGCCGGGGTGCCAGACTCGGGCACCGGGATGACCAGGTCAGCCTCGGCCGGATGCTCCGCTGCCAGCGTCCTGCCGACCTCGACCCGGGTGGCCTGCACGCTCCGGCCGGCGATGGCCGTGTCCGGCCGGGCCAGGTAGACGTACTCGAACAGGCAGCCCTTGGGATCGGCCACGGCGAACGTATGGGACCGCACCCCCCGCTCGTCGATGGCAATCAGCTCACCGGGCTCGACCTCCCTGATGACCGATGCCCCCACGATGTCCAGCGCGGCGGTCTCGCTGGCCACCACCCAGCCGCGATCGAGCCGGCCGAGGACAAGCGGCCGGAACCCCTGCGGGTCGCGCGCCGCATAGAGGGTGTGCTCGTCCATGAAGACCAGCGAGTACGCGCCGCGGACCAGCGGCAGCGCGGCCAGGGCGGCTTCCTCGATCCCGCTGCCCCCAGCCACGCCGCTGGCCGGCAGCACGCCGTCGGCGGCAGGCCGCGCAACCCCGGTGGCAGGCCGCGCGCCCCCGGCGGGCCGCGCCGCCGCGCCGGGCGCGTCCCGGTCGGCGGGACGCGCGAACAGCGCGGTCAGCACGTCGGTGTCGGACGTCGCCCCGCTCGCCATTCCCGCCTCGGCCGGGACCAGCGCCGCAAGCTCGAGGGTGTTGATCAGGTTGCCGTTGTGACCAAGCGCCAGGCTGGCCCGCGGGGTGGCACGGAACGTGGGCTGGGCGTTCTGCCAGACTGACGACCCGCTCGTCGAGTAGCGGCAGTGCCCCACCGTGATGTGGCCACGGAGGGTGTTCAGGATGGACTCGTCGAAGACCTGCGGCACGAGGCCCATGTCCTTGTAGACCACGATCCTGCTGCCGTCGCTGACCGCGATGCCCGCCGACTCCTGGCCGCGATGCTGCAGTGCGTACAGGCCGAAGTAGGCCAGCTTGGCGACCTCTTCGCCGGGCGCCCACGCGCCGAAGACGCCGCAGGCGTCCCTCGGCCGGTCGGCTGGGTTCAGCTCGTCCGTCAGATGGCCATCAGGCTTCATCACCTGCCAAGTCTATTGATGCCGGTCAGCTGACTGGACCGGCATCGGCCAGCGGCAGCTGCCCGGACAGGTCCGACCGCGGGCCGCTGACCCTGAGCAGGCCGTCAGCCACGGCGGCGGCCCAGCCCAGGCGCCCGGTAGCGAGCCTGATCCAGGTCACCGCGTCGGTCTCCACCACGTTCGGCGGGGTGCCGCGGGTATGCCGGGGACCAGCCACGCACTGCACGGCTGCGTACGGCGGGATCCGCACCTCCACAGCGCGGCCAGGGGCCCGGGCCGTGAGCACGCCGAGCAGGTACCTGACGGCCCAGCGCAGCGCCTCCGGCTGGGGCGCAAGGCCGGCCTCGACGGCCGCGAGCACCGCGCTGACGCAGCCAGGGCCGAGCTCATCCGCGGCGAGCGGTCCGTCCCAGGCCGGGACGGACAGCGCCGCTCGCTGGGCATTGACAGCGGCGAGCAGCCGGGCCAGGTCTGGTTGTCGCACGGGCATCGCTGCGACCGTAGCCGACCAGGGTAGCTGCCGCGAACCCGCAGGTATTCTCGGCATTTCCCGGCATCGGCTAGAACTACGGACCAGATCGCGGTAATCGTTCGGTATGCCAGGTCAGCGCAGTGCACGTGCACGTGCCCGCGGATCCTGGGCATTTCGGCTGGCCGGCATCGGCCTGGCCCTGCTCCTCGCGGGCGGCGGCACCGCCGGGTACTTGCTTGTCGGCCAGGTGCAGCACCCCGCCGTGCCGGGCAGCCAGCTTTCGGCCCGGGTGGCCAGCGTGCAGACGGTCGGCCTGGCCACGCCAGGCCCGGCCAGCCGGGCAGCCGCTGATGCCGCCGCTGAGCTGCTTCTTGGCTCGCCGCAGGGCCTGATTTTCAGGCCGGCCACGCCCGCGGACCGCACGGCCGGCTATCCGGAGTGGACGGCCGACCAGATGGTCGGCGGCAGCTACATCTTCATCTACATCTCCACCGGCCTGTGCCTGTCGTCGACCGCCGGCCAGGCGGCCGCCCTGCAGCGGTGCGATCTATCCGAGCGACAGCGCTGGACCCGCGAGTACGACAGCACGGACGCCACCGGGCAGGCACTGTGGCACCTGCGTAACGCCGCGGACGGCCGGTGCCTTACCGCCGGCAGTCCGCTCGCGGCCGCGGCCGCCGCCGGGTCTTCGGCGCAGCTTCAGCGCTGCGGCATCGGCGTGTCCTGGCGGCAGCTCATCGCGTTCTGGTCCGGATACTGACCGAACAGCCGCGGCAGCGTGCCGCAGTGCGCGCCGGCTAGCTCATCGAGCGGGACAACGAAGCAGCCAGCGACCTCCAGGCTGGCACCGCCGGTCGTCCCGATGACAGCAGCCGGCACACCGTATCGCTCGCACAGCGCACCGAATTCGTCCTCGCGGCCAGGCCGGACGGCAACCACCGCACGCGCGGCGGACTCGCTGAACAGGCAGCTGAACGTATCCCCCGGCAGCCGCACCACCGCGCCGGTGCCGCCCGCCAGGCAGGATTCGGCGAGCGCCATGGCCAGGCCGCCGTCGGCGAGATCGTGCGCCGCCGCGAGCAGGCTCGCGTCAGCCGCGGCGACGAGCAGCGCGGCGAGGTCCCGTTCAGCGTCCAGGTCAGCGGCGGGCGGCCGGCCGCCAAGATGCCCGTGCGCGACGTGCGCCCACAGCGAGCCGCCGAATTCCGCCGCGGTCCGGCCGAGCAGCACAATAGGCGCGCCGGCCGCGGCGAACCCGATCGCCAGCCGCCGCCGCACGTCGTCATGGACGCCTAGCACGCCGACGACCGGGGTGGGGTGGATGGCCGCGGCCGCGGTCTGGTTGTAGAAGCTGACGTTTCCGCCGGTCACCGGCACGGACAGGGCCGCGCACGCGTCGGCCAGCCCGCGTACCGCCTCGGTGAACTGCCACATGACCGACGGATCCTCAGGCGAGCCGAAATTAAGGCAGTTGGTGACCGCGAGCGGCCGCGCCCCGGTGACCGCCACATTGCGGTAAGCCTCGGCCAGCGCCAGCTGAGCGCCCGCGTAGGGATTCAGCAGCGTGTACCGGCCGTTGCCGTCGGTGGCCAGCGCGACGCCGAGGCCGGTCGCCTCGTCGACCCGGACCAGCCCGGCGTCGTTCGGCGCCGCGAGCACCGTGTCGCCGCGCACGTAGCGGTCGTACTGCTCGGTGACCCACGCCTTGTCGGCCGCGTCCGGGGCGGCCAGCACGGCCAGCAGCGCAGCGCGCAGCTCCGGGCCGGTGCCGGGCCTGGGCAGCCGCGCCGGATCGTCGGCCTGCAGCCGGTCCTGGGCGGCCGGGCGCTGCACCGGGCGCAGGTAGACCGGCCCATCGTCGGCCGCGCTGCCGGGCGGGATGTCCACCACCTGCTCGCCATGCCAGGTCATCTCAAGCCGCCCGGTCCCGGTGACCTCGCCGATCACCGTGGCCTGGACGTCCCACCTGGCGCAGATTGCCAGGCAGCGCTCGGTCCCGGCCGGCTCGACGATGGCCATCATGCGTTCCTGCGACTCGCTCATCAGGATCTCGGCCGGCCCGAGCGAGGCGTCCCGCAGCGGCACCTCATCCAGGCGCACAGCCATCCCGGCCCCGGCCGCGGCCGCCAGCTCGGTGGTGGCACAGGCGATTCCGGCGGCACCAAGGTCCTGGATGCCAGCCACCAGGCCGGCGGCGTAGAGCTCCAGGCAGCACTCGATCAGCAGTTTCTCCATGAACGGGTCGCCGACCTGGACGCTGGGCCGCTTAGCGCCCTCGCCGCTACCGCCGAACGACGCGCTGGCCAGCACCGACGCGCCGCCGATGCCGTCCGGGCCGGTCCTCGACCCGAGCAGCACCACCTGGTTGCCCGGGCCGGTGGCGACAGCGGACTTAAGATCGGAGTGCCGCATGATGCCCAGGCACGCGACGTTGACCAGCGGATTGCCCGCGTAGCACGGGTCAAAAGCCAGCTCACCGCCGATGTTGGGGAGGCCCAGACAATTGCCGTAGAACGAGATACCGGCCACCACCCCCGGCAGTACGCGTCGGGTGTCGCCCGCGTCCGCAGGCCCGAAGCGCAGCGAGTCAAGCACCGCCACCGGCCGCGCGCCCATCGCGAGGATGTCCCGCACGATTCCGCCCACTCCGGTCGCCGCGCCCTGGAACGGCTCAACATAGGACGGGTGGTTATGCGATTCAGCCTTGAATGTGGCCGCATATCCGTGCCCGATATCCACGACACCTGCGTTATTGCCGATTCCTGCGAGTAGCGCAGGCGAGACCGGCGCTTTGTCGGCGAACTGCCGCAGGTGCGCCTTGGACGACTTGTAGGAGCAGTGCTCGCTCCACATCACCGAGTAGATGGCCAGCTCCGCGTCGGTTGGCCGGCGGCCGAGTACCGCCACGATGCGCTCGTACTCCGCCCCGGTCAGGCCGAGCTCGGCGTGCGGCTGCGGGCGGTCCGGCGTCGCGGCGGCCTTAGCCACCGTGTCCAGCGAGCTCACCCGCCCACCGGTGCGCCGGTCCGGACCGGGGCGAAGAAGCCGAGGCCGTCTGCGCCGGGCCCGGTGATCGTGTCGACAGCGTGCTCCGGATGCGGCATCAGGCCGACGACGTTGCCCGCCTCGTTACTGATCCCGGCGATGGCCGCGGCCGAGCCGTTCGGATTGCCGTCGGCGTAGCGCGCGATCACCTGGCCGCCCGCGGCGAGCGCCGCCAGGGTAGCCGGGTCGGCCAGATACGCGCCCTCGCCGCTCTTCAGCACCAGGGTTATCTCCTGGCCGGGCGCGTACCCGCTGGTCCACGAGGTGCGGGTGGCTTCCATCCGCAGCCGCACCGGCCGGCAGGCAAAGCGGAGGCCGGCGTTGCGGGTCAGCGCGCCGGGCAGCAGGTGCGCCTCGCACAGGATCTGGAAGCCGTTGCAGATGCCGAGCACCGGCAAGCCGACCCGGGCCGCGGGCACTAGTTCCGCCATCACGGGGGCGAACCGGGCGATGGCCCCGCAGCGCAGGTAGTCGCCGTAGGAGAAGCCGCCGGGCAGGATCACCGCGTCGACCCCGCGCAGGTCCCGGTCGCCGTGCCAGAGCGGGACCGCGGTGCCGCCCGCCAGCCGGACCGCGCGCGCCGCGTCCTGGTCGTCGAGAGACCCCGGGAAGGTGATGACGCCCACGCGGGCAGTCATGAGCGTCCTCGCGTGCCGGGCATGCTGGCAGGCTACCGGCTCGACGTCACCGGCTCAGTCAGTCACCGGCTCAGTCAGTCACCGGTTCAGTCAGTTACCGGCTGAGCCAGTTCCGGGCTCAGCCGGTAACCGGCTCAGCCAGCGTCCCGTAGCTGGAGGTTGGCCGCCCGCGACAGCGGCGCATCGCTGCGCAGCTCGATCCGCTTCTGCAGGGAGACGACCGTGCCGCGGCCCGGGCGGCTGCTCAGCGTCACATCATCCACGCAGGCCTGCATGATGGCCAGGCCACGGCCGGACTCGGGCAGCCGGGCGACGATACGGTCGTCCGCGGCCCGCCTGACCCGGGCCAGGCGAGCGCGCACCGCGGACGGCGCGGACGGCGCGGGCCCGGGCGAGGCCGGCGAGCCGGCCCAGCGACGGCGCAGCCGCGACATCGGCCGGGCAGGTCGCCGGTAGGCGGGAATGCTGGCCGTATCGAATCCGCGCCCGCTGTCGAGCACCTCGAGCACGCAGCGGTTCCTGCCGACCCGGGCCACCACCTCGTACCGCATTCCCGGGCCACTGTGCCTGAGCACATTGGTGCAAGCCTCGGTTACGGCCAGCAGCAGGTCGGCAACGCAATTGTCGTCGACGCCCAGCCGGTTAAGCGTGTCACCGAGTACCCGTCGCATGACCGGGACGCTGAGTGCCTCCCGAGGGAACACTAGGCAAAACCGAGCGTCCATGGTCGGTTCTGGCTTTCCTGTCACCCGAGTATGCATCCGCCCCTCTGTTCCCCGCCCCTCTGCTCCCCGCCCTCATCAGCGATGCTGATCACATTGTGAGGGTTTCCCGGGACAGGCCGAGGTAATCATGAACTCGGGCGATCTCTGGACGAACAGTGCCGTTCGGCGCCTGTTCGCGGCGGTGTACCCGGGGAAAACGCGGCCTGGATGGCTCACGCGGGATGGATCGTGAACTCCTCGATGACCGGATTCGCGAGCAGTTCCGCGGCAAGCTCAGCCACCCGGGCGAGCCCGGCATCGCCCCCTGGCCCGCTGATATCCACCTCGAATCGCTTGCCCTGCCGGACATTCGCGACTTCGCCGAAGCCGAGCCGGCGGCACGCACCGGCGATCGCCTCGCCCTGCGGATCGTGGATCTCGGGCTTGAGCATCACCTCGACGACGACCCTGGCCAACTGACCCTCCGCGAATGTGTGAGCTTGGTCACGACAATCCCCGGCGCAGCCCGGCCGCAGCGCCACCGGGCGCGGTCACCGGGCCGTCCGCCCGGACACCATCGTGCCAGGGTGCCCCCACGGAGCACCGGCCGCCACATCCGAACCGGCCGGCGAGGCGGCGGAGGTCGGGCGATTCCCGCGGATCCGCCGGGCGCGCATAATCAGATGAGACGGGCCATCGATCCCGGCGGCCCGGGCACTCAACAGGTTGACCGCTGGCGACACCAGCCGGGTACTGTCGCAGCGGAAATCCGACGGACGACTGGCGGTCAGGGCGCCCCCTGGCGGCCGGCCCTGAGCAGGCAAGGGAGTGGCACGTGGCCGTCAAAGCTGCCGGGCGGGTTGCCGCAGCATCTGGTTCCCGTCAAGCGAGACGAGCGGAATCAGATGAGCTCATCCAGCTCCTGACCCCGGAGGGAGAGCGGGCCGAGCATCCGGACTACCCGCTTGAGATCTCCACCGAGGAGATCAAGGCGCTCTACCGGGACCTGGTCCTGGTCCGCCGGATCGACTTCGAGGCGATCGCCCTGCAGCGCCAGGGCGAGCTGGGCATCTGGGCCTCGCTGCTCGGCCAGGAGGCCGCGCAGGTCGGCTCGGCCCGGGCCCTGTCCCCGCGGGACATGGCATTCCCGACCTACCGTGAGCACGGCGTGGCCTGGTGCCGTGGCCTGGACCCGGCCAAGCTGCTCGAGCTCTACCGGGGGGTCAGCCACGGCGGCTGGGACCCGAAGGCGCATAACTTCCACCTGTACACGGTCGTGATCGGCAGCCAGACGCTGCACGCTACGGGTTATGCGATGGGAATCCAGCGGGATGGCGCGGTGGGCGAGGACGGTGAGGCGGCTATCGCGTACTTCGGCGACGGCGCCACCAGCCAGGGCGATGTGAACGAGGCGTTCATCTGGGCCTCGGTCACCAACGCGCCGGTGGTTTTCTTCTGCCAGAACAACCAGTGGGCGATCTCCGAGCCGCTGGAGCGCCAGAGCCGGGTGCCGCTCTACCGGCGGGCCCACGGCTTCGGTTTCCCTGGTGTCCGGGTCGACGGCAACGACGTGCTGGCCTGCTACGCGGTGACCAAGAAGGTGATGCAGGCCGCCAGGGAGGGCCAGGGCCCCACGCTGATCGAGGCCTACACCTACCGGATGGGCGCGCACACCACCACCGACGATCCGACCAGGTACCGGCTGGCCGCCGACGTTGAGGCGTGGAAGCTGAAGGACCCGATCGAGCGGGTGAAGCAGTACCTGATCAGGTCCGGCCTGGCGGAGATGAAGTTCATCGAGGAAATCGAGGCGGAGGCGGCCGAGGTCGGCACCAGATTGCGGACCTCGTGCCTGGAGATGCCCGACCCGCAGCCGCTGGCGATCTTCGAGAACGTCTACGCGGAGCCGAACGCGCTGCTGGATTCCGAGCGCGAGCAGTATGCCGCCTACCTTGACACCTTCGTCGGCGAGGAGGCCGCGCGATGACCACGCTGACGCTCTCCAAGGCGCTGAACGCGGGCCTCCGCAAGGCCCTGGAGAACGATCCCAAGGTCCTGATCATGGGCGAGGACGTCGGCAAGCTCGGCGGCGTGTTCCGCGTCACCGACGGACTGCAGAAGGACTTCGGCGAGGCCAGGGTCGTCGACACCCCGCTCGCCGAGTCCGGCATCGTCGGGACCGCGATCGGGCTCGCGCTGCGCGGCTACCGGCCGGTCTGCGAGATCCAGTTCGACGGGTTCGTGTTCCCCGCGTTCGACCAGATCGTCACGCAGCTCGCCAAGATGCATCTCCGCTCGCTGGGGAAGCTGAGCCTGCCGGTAGTGATCCGGATCCCGTGCGGCGGCGGCATCGGCGCGGTCGAGCATCACAGCGAGTCCCCCGAGGCGTACTTCACGCACACCGCCGGGCTCCGGGTCGTCGCCTGCGGCAACCCTGAAGATGCCTACACCATGATCCAGCAGTCGATCAGCTGTGATGACCCGGTGATCTTCTTCGAGCCCAAGCGCCGGTACTGGGACAAGGCCGAGGTCGACACCGCCGGGGGCATCGCCGCTGCGGTGCCGCTGAACCGGGCCAGGACCGTGGTCAGCGGCACCGACGTGACCGTGCTCTGCTACGGCCCGATGGTCAGGACGTGTGTTGAGGCCGCGGTCGCGGCCGGTAAGGACGGGCGCTCGCTGGAGGTGATCGACCTGCGATCGCTGTCGCCCCTGGATACCGAGGTGATATTCGCCTCGGTGCGGCGGACCGGCCGGTGCGTGGTCGTGCACGAGGCGGCGGTCACCGGCGGGCTCGGTGCCGAGATCGCCGCCCGGGTCATGCAGGAATGCTTCTACCAGATGGAGGCCCCGGTACTGCGGGTGGGCGGTTTCTCCACCCCGTACCCTCCGTCCCGGCTGGAGGAGCACTACCTGCCCGACCTGGACCGGGTGCTTGACGCCGCCGACCGCACGTTCGCCTATTGAGGGGTTCCGCATGTCAGAGCTGAAGGAATTCAAGCTGCCTGATGTCGGCGAGGGCCTGACCGAGGCGGAGATCATCAAGTGGCATGTCCAGCCCGGTGACACGGTGACCGTCAACCAGATCATCGTGGAGATCGAGACCGCGAAGGCCGTCGTCGAGCTTCCGTGCCCGTACGCGGGCGTTGTCTCCGGCCTGCTGGTATCGGAAGGCACGACCGCCGACGTGGGGACGCCGATCATCGCCGTGGAGGTCGGCCCGGTTGCCGGCGGAGGCGGCGTGGGGTCGGCTGGCGAGCCCCAGGCCGCCGGACCGCCGCCGGACGCCGTAGCTGGCGCTGCCACGACGGACCTGGTCCCCGGGGCACCCGCAGCGGGCGCGGTCGAACCAGGCGTTCACGGCAGCCCCGCGCCGAAGCAGGAGCGCCAGGCGGTGCTGGTTGGTTACGGGGTCAAGCTCGGGCCGACCAGGCGGCGCGCCAGGAAGGCACCCACCGGGCCCGCCAACGGATCGCCGGCGCTGAGCGCTCCGGCTGGCGGCACGCGGGCGCTGGCCAAGCCACCTGTCCGGAAGCTGGCCAAGGATCTCGGCATCGACCTGTCACGACTGGCCGGCACCGGCCCGAACGGCTCGATCACGCGGGACGACGTGCAGACGGCGGCCAGCGGCCCGCTGGCTGGCGGCCGGACAGCTGGCACCTCGGCGAGCTCCGCCGTGGCGCAGGCCGCCGCCGCGCAGGGTACCGAGGAGCACGCTGTCCTGGAGCAGGCGCGGATCGCCCCGGCCCGGTTCACCAGGGCTGCCGACGGGGCGCGCGAGCAGCGCATCGCGATCCGCGGCGTCCGGAAGCACACCGCGGCCGCGGTGTCGGGCAGCGCCTTCACGGCCCCGCACGTCACCGAGTTCCTGCAGGCCGACGTCACTGAGACGATGGCCGCGACCGCGCGGGTCAAGGCGCTTCCCGAGTTCACCGGCGTCCGCGTATCGCCGCTGCTGTTCGTGGCCAGGGCGGTGCTGGTGGCAGCCGCCAGGCACCCGATGATCAATTCCTCGTGGGACGAGTCGGCCCACGAGATCGTGGTCAAGAACTACGTGAACCTCGGCATTGCCGCGACCACCGGCCGGGGCCTGGTCGTGCCGAACATCAAGGATGCCCATCTGCTCGCCCTCCCCGATCTCGCCCGCGCGCTGGCGGAACTCGCCGAGACCGCCCGGGCTGGCCGGGCCAGCGTGGCCGACATGCAGGGCGGCACCATCACGATCACCAACGTGGGCATCTTCGGAGTGGACGCCGGCACCCCCATCCTGTCCCCCGGCGAAGCCGCGATTCTCGCGTTCGGCCAGATCAAGGATGCGCCCTGGGTACATCAGGGCCAGCTCGCCGTGCGCAAGGTCACGACGCTGTCGCTGTCTTTCGACCACCGCGTCGTCGACGGCGACCTCGGCTCCGCGGTGCTCCGCGACGTGGCTGCCATGCTGGAGGATCCGTTGCGCATCCTCGCCTGGTCCTGACGGCCAGGGGGGTGATTGAGTGGCCGGCCTCCGTGTTCCCGGCGGAGGCCGGCCACTCGCCTCCGTCAGACGCTTCGAAGGGAGCGCAATGATCAGGCACGTGGTGCTGTTCGGATGGACCGCGGAAGCTACCGCCGCACAGGTCCAGCGGGTCGCCGATGAACTGCTCGCGCTGCCGCCGCTGATGCGCGGGCTCAGGTCATATCAGCTGGGCACCGATGCCGGCCTCGTCGAGGGCAACTACGACTTCGCAATCGTCGGCGACTTCGACGACGCGGACAGCTTCCGCGCCTACCGCGTGCATCCAGCTCATCTGGCCGTCATCGAGGAGGTCATCCGCCCGATCATGCGAGCCCGGGCAGCGGTGCAATACGAACTCTGACCAGCAGGAGCCAGAACGCTGCCGCCGTCAGGGCAGCTCCCGCCCCGTGCCGCCGAAGGGTCAGAAGGCGTCCTCAGGCAGCTCCATCAGGTCGAGCCCGGTCGCCTCGGTGATCTCCCGCTCCGCGGTGAGCCTGGGCAGCACCGTCGCGGCGAAGAACCGGGCAGCGGCGATCTTCCCCTGGTAGAACGCCTTGTCGGCGACCGGCCCGACCTCGTCGAGCCTGGCCAGCGCCACCTTGGCCTGGCGTGCGAGCAGCCAGCCGATGACCAGGTCACCGAGGGCCAGCAGGAGCCGGGTGGTGTTGAGGCCGACCTTGTACAGCTCGGCGGGCTGCTGCGCGCTCTGGCCGACGAAGCCGTGCATGGCATCCACCATGGCCTGGACATCCTCGGCTGCCCGGCCGAGGGCGGCGCGCTCGGCCTTGAGCCGCCCGTTTCCCGCCTCCGCCGTCACGAAGTTGCTGATCTGCCAGAGCAGGAACTGCAGGGCCTCGTCCTGGTTCCGCAGGATCTTGCGGTAATACAGGTCCATCCCCTGGATCGTGGTGGTGCCCTCGTAGAGGCTGTCGATCTTCGCGTCCCTGACGTACTGCTCGATGGGGTAATCCTGCAGGAAGCCCGAGCCGCCGAAGGTCTGCAGGGAGAGCGTCAGCATCTCGTACGCGCGCTCCGAGCCGAGTCCCTTCACGATCGGCAGCAACAGGTCGTTGACCGCGACCGCCAGCGCGTCAGGCTCGTCGCTGGCCAGGCCGACCTGCACCGCGTCCTGGAACGACGCCGTATAGAGGACGAGCGCCCGCATGCCCTCGGCGTAGGCCTTCTGCAGCATGAGCATCCGGCGGACGTCCGGATGGTTAATGATCGGGATCCGCGGCGCGGTCTTGTCCGTCATCTGGGTCAGGTCGGCGCCCTGCACCCGGCTCTTCGCGTAGTCCAGGGCGTTCAGGTACCCGGTCGAGAGGGTGGCGATCGCCTTGGAACCAACCATCATCCGGGCGTTCTCGATGATCACGAACATCTGCCTGATGCCGTCGTGCTCATCGCCGACCAGAGTGCCGACAGCGGGCTGGCTGGCACCGAAGGTCAGCTCGCAGGTGGTCGAGGCCTTCAGGCCCATCTTGTGCTCGACGACGGTGGCGCGGACGCCATTGCGCTCGCCGAGCTCGCCGGCCTCCGACACCAGGTACTTGGGCACCAGGAACATCGACAGGCCCTTGGTCCCCGGGCCTGCCCCCTCGGGGCGGGCGAGCACCAGGTGGAAGATGTTCTCCGCCAGGTCGTGCTCGGCACCGGTGATGAACCGCTTGACGCCCTCGACGTGCCAGGTCCCGTCGGGCTGCCGGATCGCCTTCGCCCGGCCGGCGCCGACGTCGGACCCGGCGTCCGGCTCGGTCAGCGCCATCGTCGCCGCCCAGTTGCGCTCGATGGCCAGTTCAGCGAACCGCTTCTGGGCCGACGTGCCCATCCGCCAGAGCGCGTGGGAGAAGGCGGCACCGCTCGAATACATCCAGACGGCCGGGTTGGCGCCAAGGATCAGCTCGGCTACCGACCAGGCGATGGACCGCGGCGTAAAAGTCCCGCCAAGCTCAGCCGGGAGCTCAAGGCGGTACCACTCAGCGTCAACGAACGCCTTGTAGGACTTCTTGAACGCCTCAGGCATCCGGACAGCACCGGTGGCCGGGTCGAACACCGGCGGGTTGCGGTCAGTTTCGGCGAACGAGTCAGCGACCGGGCCGACGGCCAGCTTGTTCACCTCGTGCAGGATCCCCCTGGCGGTCGGCTCATCCAGCTCGGAGAAGGGCTCCGAGCCCAGCAGATCCTGCCGCCTGAGCACCTCGAACAGGTTGAATTCAAGATCCCGGAGGTTGCTCTTGTAGTGGCCCACGCTTGCCTCCCCTTGCGCGACACGCGCTACTGGCCAGTAACATAGGCGACTCTACCAGCAAGTAACAAGCCCCGGCCGGAGAATCAGGGCTGGCCAGAGAAACAGGGCTGGCTGCAGAAACAGAGCTGGCCAGCCTCGTCACTTCAGGATGTTGATGGCCCGCGCGATCACCAGGGCCGCCAGGGCCAGCGACACCGCGGACTGCAGCAGCATGGTGAGCTTCGCCCAGCGCGCCAGCGGCATGACATCGGTGGGGCTGAACGCTGCGGCATTGGTGAACGACATGTACAGGTAGTCGACGAATCGCGTGCTCCAGTCGCGTGGGGCCAGCTCAGGCGAGGCCATCTGCGGGAACATCAGATCCGGGAACTGCGCCTTGCCCAATGCCCGGTGGACGGGGCCGCCACGGTCGAACTCCCAGTACCAGAGCGCGAACGCGATCACGTTGGTCGCCCATATCGTGGCGCCCACAGTGAGGAGCTGGACCGGGGTGCCGAGAAAGCGGCTGTCCACGATCTCCAGCACGAGCCGCAGGGCCGACCAGGCGTTCGCCAGCGTGACCAGGAAGACCAGCACGATGCTGCCGGCCCTGACTATCGTGGACCGGCGCTCGAACCGCACCGGATTGGCTACGAGCAGCCCGACGAACAGGCCTATCTCGAGCACCGGCAGCAGGAAGGTCGGCTGGAGCCCCAGCCGCTGCGGCAGCAGCCCTTGCAGGACGACCGCAGCGATCACGGTGATCGTCACCGGCCAGCGGGACTCGCCACGGGTCCGCCGGCGCCAGGCAGGCAGCACGACCGCCCTGCCCCCGGCGACCTCGTCGACTAGCTTCACTAGCTCGTGCCACGGGTCGCCTGGCCGGTGGCCGCCCTGCGGCGAACCGGGCTCGCCTTCTGCCCGTGGTTGCGGGTCAGGCTCTGGTGCTTGTCCGGCTTCCGACATGCGTTCATTGTCATCGTCTTGCGGCCGCATCCACAGCCGGAAGCAGCGGAAAGACCATGTGGATTGATCCGGAAGCCGCCGCCACCAGTGCGCGCGAGCGCCCGTTTCGTCAAACCGAATCTCGTTCTAGAGTGTTCGGCATCGGCACAGCGGACCTGGCGAACGAGGTGCATCATGACGCTCGGCCTCACCGAGGAGCATCATCACCTGGCGGAAACCATCCGCAACTGGGCGCAGCGTAACTGCCCGCCTGAGGCTGTCAGGGCGGCCGCCGACGGCCCGGACAGCGGGTCGGCCCGGTACCTGGAGTCGTTCGCGCCCAGCCTCGCCGAGCAGGGCGTGCTCGGCCTGCACCTGCCCGATGAGGACGGCGGCCAGGGCTACGGCCTTCCTGAGCTCGCCGTCGGCCTGGAAGAACTCGGCCGTGCGCTGGTGCCTGGTGCCTTCCTGCCGACCGTGTTCGCGAGCGCGGTCCTGGCCGCCTCGGGCGTGACAGGCAAGCTGGTAGTCGGCCTGGCCGACGGGTCGAGGACCGGCGCGGTGTGCCTGGCCAGCGGAGTAACGGGCGGTGCCGGCGGCGACGGCGGACTGATCATCGACGGCGCGGCGGCCCCCGTGCTCGGCGCCAGCCTGGCCGATCTGGTCATCCTGCCGGTTCACGCCGGCCACGGCGAGATCTGGGCCGCCGTTGATGCGGGCAGCCTGGAGATCACCGCGCTGGACAGCCTCGACCTCACCCGCCCGGTCGGCAGGGTCCGTGCGGCAGGCGTTACCGTACCGGCCGACCGGCTGCTGACCGGGCTCGACCGGAGCGCGGTGACCAGCCTGGCGGCGATCCTGTTCGGCGCGGAGGCAAGCGGCATCGCCGGCTGGGCCGTGCACCATGCCGCCGAATACGCCAAGATCCGCCAGCAGTTCGGCCGCCCGATCGGGCAG